>JAABUM010002009.1_pt1 | contig 28654 bp, 23 predicted proteins | sample 5559161 | NCBI WGS metagenome assembly JAABUM01 (sample SAMN10711868, study PRJNA513369) | rock metagenome | isolation source: Antarctica rocks | place: Antarctica: Victoria Land, Siegfried Peak nord
GCTTGCGTTGTCGTGCCGCCGAGTTGTGCTCGGCGGCACGGTCGCGCTCGCATATGGAGGGAGCAGGATGTTTTCCGGGACTTGTTGGCCTCGCCCGCGGCGCGGCCGGATCGCGCGCACCCTCACCCTGCTCGGCCTGCTCGTGCTCGCCGCTTGCGGCGGCTCCGCCCCGACCAATGCGACCGCGACGGGGACGATTGTCGGCGGGACCGCGACGACCGGTGCGACCGCCGGGGTCGCACGGACCGCAGCGGCGGGAACTGCCACCGGCGGCACACCCTCGGCGACGACCGCCGCCACGCGCGCCCCCGTCGGCGCGGCCTCGCCTGCTGGCACCCCCGCGAGCAACCCCTTCGGGCTCGCACCGGGTGCGGGGAGCGCGGTCGATGGTGTGCAACTGACCGGACCGATCGCGCTCACCTTCTGGCACGCCCAGCCGCCCGGCGTGCGCGATCAGGAGATCCAGCGCCTGATCGGCGGTTTCCAGGCGCAGTACCCGAACATCACGATCACCTCGGAGTACCAGGGGAGCACCCTGTTCAACAAGGTGCGCGCCGCCGCGACCGCCGGGGGCACGCCCGATCTGATCACCGCCACCGAGGGGCAACTGACGGAGTATCGCGCCGCCGACCTCGTCGCGCCGCTCAACGACTACGCCAACTCGGCGCGCTACGGCTTCAGCACCGCCGACCTCGCCGACTTCTACCCCGCCTATCTCGCCGCGAACCAGACGGACGGCCAGCTCCTGGCGCTGCCGTTCGCCAAGAGTGTCCTCGGCCTCTACTACAACGAGGACAAGCTCACGGAAGCCGGGGTGCGTGTCCCGGAGACCTGGGACGACTTCGCCACCGTCTGCAAGAAATTCACCGGCGACACGAAGGGCTACGCGATCGGCATCAGCGCCTCGACCTTCATCGCGATGGTCTACTCGCGGGGCGGGCGGCTCCTCGACGACGGGGGGACGACCTGGCGCTTCAACGAAGGGCCGGGCCAGGATCAGCTGGCCCTCTTGCAGGATCTCGTCGCCAGCGGCTGTGCCTACCTCGTGGACAAGCAGTACGCCGATCAGAGCGATTTCGGCGCGGGGCGCGCGGTCTTCACGATCGACGCTAGCAGCGGTTTCAGCTATTACAGCGATCTGGTCAATGGGGGCGGGCGTTTCAAGTGGGGGATCGCCGCGCTGCCCCACGCGACCGGCGCGGCCCCGGCCACCACCCTCTCCGGCAGCAACCTGACGATCCTGCGCTCCACCCCCGAGCGCCAGCTGGCGACCTGGCTCTTCATCAGGTACGCCACCTCGCGCGAGGCGACCGCCGGTTGGGCGGCGGCGACCGGCTACTTGCCGGTGCGACAGTCGGCGTTGCAGGCACCCGCGATGGTGGACCGGCTCGCCGCGCAGCCGGCCTACCGGGTCGCGGCCACCGTCCTGCCGCAGACCGCGCGCCCCGAGCCGGCGATCCGCGGCACCACCGAGACGCGCAAATTCATCGAGGATGCGCTGTTCATCGCGGTCACCGACCCGCGTCGCACCCCGCGCGATCTCCTCAATGACGCCGTGCGGCAGGCGAACGCCGCGTCCGCGCAGCAACGGTAGCGCGGGCTCGGCGTATGCGCTGTGTCGTCCACCGATCCTGCTCCTGTGATGCGATGCGCGAAATGGCCCCGCACGATAGTCGCGCGGGGGTACTGTCACGTTAAGTTTCGACTGAACGAGACCTCCCCACACCGAGCCGGTGCTGGCCGTCGCTAGCGCTGGTACAAGCCGGATCCGGTCTCCTCTGCGCCGCTCATTCCCCACTTTCGGACCGCCGTCGGTGCCCAAAAGGCTTAACGTGACTCTCTGTGATACTGGTGGGGAGCGCGGCGCGGAGGGCTGACCCGTAACTTGAGTGACTGCGTGCCCGTGTACTGACCTGTCGCCCCCGCGCCGGGTTCCCGGGCGTGACCTGATAGGAGCCCGTCGCCACCCTGGCGACCTGAGAGCATCCTGTCCGCCCCGGAGCTATGCCGCGGATTGGGTGTGCAGGGAGGGGTCGATGAGCACGACCGGGGTCGATGCGCACAAGCGGGTCCACGCGGCGGTGGCGGTGGACGACAGCGGACGGGAAATTGCGCGCTGGCGTGGGCCGAATAGCGTGGCGGGGTGGCAAGAACTGGCCGCCTGGGGAGCGGCGTGCGGCGGTCCGGTGCGCTGGGGGATCGCGGGGGCCGGGAATGACGGGCGCGGGCTCGCCCAGCACCTGGTCGGCACCGGGGCCGCGGTCTACGAGGTCGATGCACGCGCTGGACGGCCGCGGGGCGACGGCGCGCTCGGTGCCGCGACAAGAACGACCGGCTGGATGCCCAGGCGGTCGCGCTCCATGTCCGGCGCGAAGCGGCCACGCTCCCGCGCATCGTCGCGGATGACGAGACGGCGATCCTCGCGCTGCTCGTGGCAGAGCGCGAGGAACGCGTCGCGGAGGCCACGCGGCAACGCAACCAGCTGCACCAGCTGCTCCTCCACCGCGATCCCGAATCTGCGGCCCACCTGCCGAGCCTGCGCTCGCAAGCCGGCCTCGCGGCCCTCGAATCCGACACGGCCATGGCCGTCGACCCGCTCCGGCAGCAGCGGGCGGCCGCTGTCCGACGGGGCGCGCCGCGGCTTCGCCTCGTCGTGGCACAAGCGCAGGCGCTCGCCAGCGATATCCGGTACCGCGCCGCGCCGCGCTTTGCCGCGCTCACCACGCTCTGTGGCATCAGCCTCCTGACCGTCGGGGCACTCGCGGCGATCCTCGGCCCCGGGAGCCGTTTCGGCACCGCTGCCCCACTCGCGGCGTTCGCCGGCGTGGCCCCGCTGGAGACCTCCTCCGCGGGCTGCCCCGGGCGGGCCACGCGGCACGTGTCCGCCGTGATCTGTTACGGGATCGGTTGCGTAATAGAAGATAGCACGGTGACCACCTGGTCGCCGATCGCATGACACCGAACACGGAAAGGGCAACATGATGAGCGTGGCAGCAACCTCCCAGGCGACGACCGGCCTGGCGGCCCCCTTCTTCAAGAGCGACCTCGACGTCCTGCAATTCGCGCTGACCCTCGAGCACCTGGAGAACGAGGCCTACAAGGTCATCAACGCCTCCGGCAAGCTGACCGGGAAGAACGCCGCCGACCTGAAGGTCATCGGCAAGCACGAGCAGGATCACGTCGACGCGCTGACCGCGGCGCTCACCAAGGCCGGGGCGACCCCGGTGAAGGCCCGCAAATCCTACAACTTCGGCGCACTCGGCGACCTCAGCACGGAGGCCGGCATCCTCAAGGTGGCCCAGAAGATGGAAGAGCTCGGCGTCGCCGCCTACAACGGCGCGGGGATCGAGATCATGGACAAGGGCATCCTCGGCGTCGCCGGGCAGATCGTCCAGGTCGAGGCCCGGCACACCGGCCTGCTGCGCGCCCTGAACAACGTCGCCCCGGCGGAGGCGTTCCCGAAGGCGATGACCCCCCAGGACGTGCTCGCGGCGGTCACACCGGTCCTCGGCCCGGAACAGTAAACCGTTCTCGCACGGTCCCCATGCGGGTGACCCGCGACATATATCCCCGTCGGGCGTTGCCACAGACGGGCAAGCAGGAGAGAGAACGCGATGACCAACCCCTTCGAACAGTCCCTGCACCGGGCCCTCCAGTCCACCACCCACACGCGCCGCGGCGTGCTGAAAGGCGCGCTCGCCGCGGGCGTCGGCGCGCTGCTGCTGTCGGCCTTCGGCGGCACGGCCCTCGCCGCGCCGTCCGGCATCACCGGGGTGCTGGGTGCCACCACGGCGTCCGGACCCCTCGATAGCGACCTGGATATCCTCAATTACGCCCTGACGCTCGAGCTGCTGGAAGCCGACGCCTACAAGACGGCCCTCAGCCTGAACGTCCTGACCGGCCGGGCGCTGGACTATTTCAAGCAGTTCGCCATGCACGAGCAGATGCACGTCGACGCCGTGACCGCCACGATCAAGCAGCTCAACGGCACCCCCGTGACCAAGCCGGCCGCCGGCTACAACTACGCGGGCGTGCCACGCGACGAGGCCGGGCTCGTGAAGTTCTTCCAGATGGTCGAGTCGGTCGGTGCCAGCGCCTACCTCGGCGCGGCGGGGGCGATCAAGAACCTGGACGTGCTCGCGGCGGCGCTGTCGATCCACGCCTCCGAGGCGGAGCACACCGCCGCCCTCGCCGACATCGTCGCGCCGGGGACGGATCTCTTCGCCCCGGAGTCGTTCGCCACGCCGCGGACCCCCGCGCAGGTCATCGAGATCGTGACCCCCTTCTTCGCGGCACCCGCGCCGTCGCCCACGCCATCCCCGTCGGCATCGCCCACGCCGCGCCCCGCGCCATCGCCGACGCCCACACCGGCCCCACAGCCCACGCCGTCACCGATGCCGATGCCCAATCTGCCGAACACCGGCGGCGGCTTCGCGGCGAGCGGCGGGCGCGACCTCGGTCGCCTCGTCCCCTAAGCCGATCCCCGCACGAGCGACCCCGTCAGGGCCCGGTGGCTGTATAGCCACCGGGCCCTTCTCTCGTACCGCACGCCGATGCGCTACCGTAGAAACGCCCCCGCCCGGCATGACTGCGGGCGGGGGCGTAGGAAGGAGCAGTGGCACGGGGGAGGCGGTGCCAACGATCATAACGCGGGCCACGGGTCCGACGTTACACCACGCCCATCGGGTGGACAAGCGCACACCGTTGTCCTGCGTTGCCGACATGAAATGAACCTCGAAAGCTGGACAGGACGGGAATCCCGGCGTAGGCACTATCGACTTGAGGATGCGTTGGGCGACGAGGACGGTACAAGGGCTGGCCGAAGGCAGGAGTGCCGCCCTGCTCGGACCAGGGCGGAGGTGCCGGTGACGGCCCGCCAGGTGGCGTAAGCGCTCGGCTCTGGTCCGGCGGTAGTCTAGGCAGCGCGGGCGGCAGTGAGAGAGGAGCGGCCCGTGAGTAGCCAGGAAGCGCTGCGCGTGGCCCGGGCGCTTAAGCCAGCGCATCTGCCGCTCGCGTTCCTTCGTGGGCTGCTGGGCGTTCTCCGCCCGATTGTTGCGCCGTTGGTGTTGCCGATGTTCGACGCTCGGCAGGACTACGCGCTTGGCCGCCCCGTCGCTGGCGGGCATGTCAGTGATGATCACGCGCGGCACAGAGGCGAGCACCGCGAGCAGACGGCGGAAGGACTTCCCCGCTGCTCGCTTGTCCCGCCGACGCTGGACGAGGATGTCGAGGACGGTGCCATCCCGGTCGACTGCCCGCCATCGATAGTGCTGTACCCCATGTATGCCGATGAAGACCGCGCCCGGGTGCCACGTGTCCCCGGGCCGGGGACGGCGCTGGCGCAGATCGCGCTGCCGCGCGCCGCGCGGCAGCGGTGCGCCACCCTTCCTGTGCGCGGCGCACCGCCTCATCGAGCACCGCCGGATCGGTGAGGACGCGACAGCGGTCGGCCCAGACCACGGCATCCAGGGTGCCGACCGGGATCGACGGCCTTTGGCAGCGCGCCCGGGCCCCGTCGGTGTGCTCGCCTGCCCACAGCAGGCACCGGTAGTACGCATACCGGCCGTTGTTGCTGACGGCATTCGGCCCGGCCGCAGCGGCGGCAGCTGACCAGCCGGTGCAGGAGGTACTCCCCACGGGTGTTGCGCGGGGACCAGGCCCGGTTGCGCCGAGGCGTTCCTGGACGGCGGTGAACAGCGCGGGCGTGACCAGCGCCGGGACAGCCACCGCGATCCAGGTGTCCGCAGGACGCGCCCGCTGAGCGGGTATCGTCGTGCCGGCACGCGTCGCTCCGGATTGCCATAGGCCACGCCGCGGTAGCTGGTGTTGCGCAGGATGCCGCCGACGCTTGTCGGCCCCCAGCCCGGCCGCCCCGTCGCGGTCGGTGTCCCGGCTGCGGTCAGGTGGCGGGCGACGGCATGGCAGGTGCGCCCTTCCTCCTGTGCTGGCCGTTTACGCTATCCGCGGTGATGCTCTGGCGATTCAGGTACGAGCGTGCCAGCATCTACTGGCGGACGGACTTAACGGCCAGCGCAGCCGGCCTACGCGATCGTGGTGACCAGCGGCGACACGGACACGACGATGGGTCCGGCAGAGATCCTCTCCCGCCCGCCCGCCGATGAGGCGCGGCAAGAGGATCATGGAGGGGGTGACGGCGTCAGCTGGCGATAGCGCGACAGCCCTGGCACAGCCCCTGCGTCCCTGTAACCTCGGTATCCCTGCCGCACAGGACGCTACGACGAAGGAGGAGACGCATGAGCGGACAGGACGATCAGCGACCCGCGCCGAACCCCCCGCACCAGGAGAATACGGCCAAGCAATCGTGGGATGATGAAGGGGGGTCTCTCCACCCGGACGAGATGAAGACGGTGGCGGCGGAGCTGGCCGAGCCGCTTGAGCGGAACGAGCGTGCCGCCTATACCGCCGACGAAGACGAGTCGGACGACCAGCCGTCGTAGTGCAAGTCCCACCACTACTCCTGGCATGAGCGATGACTCCCCGCAGTTGAGGAGCCATCGCTCATGCCAGGAGTAGGACCGTGGGGACGCCGGTTGCGGAGAGCACGACCGTCGGCCCGTACGCGACCTTGCCAGTCCCGCGTGATCCGAAAGGGCGGGAGGAACACTTGGAGCGGTTGACCTCTGCTGGCCGTTGACTCCGTCCCGCGCGTTTCTCTGGCCGTTCAGGCATACGAATGCCAGGATCACGCTTTGGAAGGAGTCAACGGCCAGCACAGGTCTCGATCAGCGCGATCGCGCGGCTGACCGGGCGTGACCGCAAGACGGTGCGGGCGGCGATCACCGCGCCGCTCACCACACCACGGCGGCGGGCAGGCCAGGTCGCGCGTTGCACGAAGCTCGATCCGTATCGACCTTATCTGGAGCAGAGCCTCGCCGATGGGGTACGTAACGCCCGCAAGCACTTCGAGGAGTTGCGGGCATAGGGGTATGGCGGCGGGGAGCGGCAGGTACGCGCCTTCGTGCCGCCCCATCGTCAGCGAGCGGCCCCCGCCGCGCCGGTGCGCTACGAGACCGCGCCGGGGGAGCAGGCCCAGGTCGACTGGGGGCATTTCGGGGCGCCTCGCCGCGGTCGAGATCGGCTCCTCGTTCTATCGCCACCACCGCCCCGCGACCTACGCGCGCTGGGCCGAGACTGTCCCCCCGGGCTTCCGCTTCGCCGTCAAGCTCCCGCGCGCCGTCACACACGACGCGCGCCTGGGGCCGGACGGGCTGCCCGCCCTCGACCGTTTCCTGACCGAGGTGGCGCAGCTGGGCGACCGGCTCGCGCCGCTCCTCGACCAGCTCCCGCCGGCCCTCGCGTTCGACGCGGCTCTGGCCGCCCGGACGCCCGCCGCGATTGCCTACGAGCCGCGCCACCCCTCGTGGTTCACCGGCGCGGGCGACGCGCTCCTGGCCGGGCTGCGGGTCGCCCGGGTCGCCGCCGACCCGGCCATCGTGCCCGCCGCGGGTCGACCGGGCGGATGGGGCGGCCTCGCGTATTACCGCCTACACGGGACCCCCGCCGTCTATCGCTCGCCGTACCCGGACGCGGCGCTCGAGGGACTCGCCGGGGTGCTCCGACGTGAGGCCGCCGCGCCGGTGTGGTGCTTCTTCGACAACACTGCGGCGGGTGCAGCCCCGCGCGACGCGCTCGCCCTCGCCGCCCTGCTCGGTCAGGACTGAGCGCGTGCCGGTGCCACGCGCGCCGGGTCGTCGGGCACGTCATGCCGCCGTCGCCGCCTCGCGGTCGGCCACCGTGGCGGGCAAGCGGCGGGGTTGCGGCGGACCGCAAGACGTGGCCGATCACTCGGCAGCCCCCGCGCCGACCAGCCCCTCCCACCAGCCCTCATCCGCAACTTGCTGTGTCTCCCCTCCGACCCGCTCGCGCACCCAGGCGTAGCGCGTCGTCCCGTCGAGCAGTCCGCCGAGCGCGGTGTAGCGCGGCGCCCGCCGCCAGTCCCGCTGCGTCAGCGACACCGCCTTCCGCTGCCCGACGATGACCACGAGTCGGCGCGCCCGCGTGAACGCGGTGTACAGCAGCGTCCGCCCCAGCAGCGCGGCGTGCGCGGTCACCAGCGGGATCACCACCGCCGGGAACTCCGCCCCCTGCGCCTTGTGGATTGCGATGGCGTAGGCGTGGGTCAGCGCGTAGAGGCTGGCGAAGGGATAGCGCACGACGCGTCCGTCATCGAGCGCGATACCCTGTCCTGGCTACCGTCGCCATCCGGCCTGAATTCTTAGCAATCCCGGGTGACGAGTGCCAGAATTACGCTGCGTATGGCGACGGTAGCCAGGACAGGGGGTCGGGGCCGACACGGTCGCGAGCTTGAGATAGGTGCGGCAGCGCTGGCAAACTTCCAAGCGATTGGGCATCCGCTGGTCTCCGACGGAGAGGATCGTGCATGCTGAAGGGTCGGTCGTACCGCAGCCCAGGCACCGCTCGACCGGGATATGCCAGCCCGTGCCGCAGGCGGCGCAACGTAGCCAGCGCTCGTCACGCTCGCCGAGTAGCTCGGCCAGGAGGGGCGGGCCGCCGCAGGCCGGGCAGATCGCCTGCCGCCAGCGGTGATTGACAGCGGCGAGCAGGCCGCCAAGCGGTCGGGCGGTACTGAGCAGGGTTGCCACGACGGTGTAGCCGGCGAACTTCCGCACCAACGCCTGTGGCGCACCCAGGCGTTGTGCGGTCGCGTCGAGGGCCGCATCATCGCCCGCGAGCGCAGCGGCGAACAGTGGCTCGACGTGCAGCCGGGCATCGAGCAACGCACGCTCGAGCAGCGCGCCACCCGCCGCGAGTGCGGGCTGCCGACCGGCCCAGGTACAGAGGCGATAGAAGAAATGCCGGAGGCCGACCGTATCGACGTCGAAGTCCTCGTCGGCAAGGAGCGGCAAACCGGCGTCCAACTTCCGACGTGCCCGCGCAACGTCCAGGTCCAGGGAAGCCGGCGCGGGGAGATCATCGATGTAAAGCGTGACCAGACCCCGCCCGATGGCGATAGACTCGGCCAGCTCTGGATAGGCGTCGCCAAGTCGCCGCCACCGTTGTTCGGCCTGGCGATGCAAGTGCTCGCGCTCGTGAGGGGATCGGTACGGCGTGGTGGATTGCATCATCGACGGCTCTCGATCGTGCGGGTATGCGGGATATGGGCGAGATTACCGGGCGGTGCCCCCGTACTCCGTCCATATCTTCCGATCAACTCTCCTACCGAAGATTGTAGCACCTCACGCGCAACGTGCGCGGGCGGGATTACCCGGACGGTCCGATCTCCGCCCTAGGGGCATCGGCGCCCGACCTAGCCGACTCGAGGGTATTGCCAGAATAAGTTGGCGACCTCACGAGAGGTCGGGTAGGCGATACTCGGGGCATGCAAGAATAAGCCTTTGTTCCCACCTACAAGCGGCACTGGGTGTAATATGCCGAAATTCCGAGCGCAGCCTGCGAACGTTGGTCGTCATGCCGCTTTGCGGTAGTACTCGTGGACCAGTCCCCCGAGGACATCGCGTCGGCCCACCGCTCCATCCGATGGGGCGGTGGGGAGCGGGATCGGGCAGACCTGGTCGATTCCCTGATGCGGGCGGGCCTCATTGTAGTGCGCGACGTACGTAGTCAGGACACGCCGCAGGTGGCCCTCGCCGGTGATCAGCAGATGGTCGAGGCACTCTGCCCGCGCCGTGCGGACCCAGCGTTCGGCGTACGCGTTCGCCATCGGGCTCCGGTACGGCGTGCGCACGACCTCGACCCCCTCGGCGGCGAACACGCGGTCGAAGCTCGGCGCGAACTTCGCATCCCGGTCGTGGATGAGGAAGCGGCGGGGTCGGCCGTCGTCCTGCAGGGTCCAGGCGAGCTGCCGTGCCTGCTGCGTGACCCACGCGGCGGTCGGGTGCGCGGTGCAGCCCGCCAGATGCACGCGACGCGTGCCGATCTCGATGAAGAACAAGACGTGGATTGTCTTGAGGAAGAGCGTCTCGACGGTGAAGAAGTCGCAGGCGAGGAGTTGCGCCTTGTGCCGCGCGAGGAAGGCCCGCCAAGAGCCACCGCTCTGGCCGCGCTGCGGTGCCGGCGGGACGCCATGCCGCCGCAGGATCGCGCGGATCGTCGAGCGCCCGACCGTGTGCCCGAGCTTGCCAAGTTCGCCGTGGATGCGGGCGTAGCCCCAGCGCGGGTTCTCACGCGCCAGCCGGACGATCAGCGTCGCGAGAGCCGCATCGGTGGGCCGCCGCCCGGCGCGCTGGCATCGTCGGAAGGTCCACTTTCGGCGCACCAGGTCACGATGCCAGCGGAGCACCGTCTCCGGTGTCACGAGGACCAGACTCCCGGACCAGTGCTGGCGCGCGCCCACCGTAAGGTGCCGCAGCTTTGTCACCAGTAGCGTCAGCGAGAGCCGCTCCCAGCGCGATAGCCGCAACCGCGGCTGGCGACGCTCGAGTATACGGAGCTGGTGCCGCAACAGGACGATCTCGAGATCCTTCGCGCAGGCCGTCTGCCGCCGTGCCGTGAGCAGATCCAGGATCACGGTCACCAGGGACGCCACCGCTGACCAGACCATTGCCCCTCCTCCCATGACACGCCGCGTCGCGAGGAGGATAGTGGTCGGCCCGATCCCGGTCAACCCTGACGGATGACAATTCCGCATACTACACGGTGTGGTTTGGCGGTGCCGCGCCGCCTGCAAGGCGCGGTGCTCCGCTTCCGCCCGGAGCTTGAGGGTGCGCGAACCCTGCTGCTTCTGCGAGCACGCGCCGAGCGCCGGGCAAACCTTGCAGAGCGTCCAGCTCCAGCGCACCTCGACCACGTCGTGGCCCGTGTGATCGTGGTGTGCCCGCCAATAGCTGCTATTGTGCCCCTGCGGGCAGCACACCACCCGGTTGGTCCAGTCGATCGCGAAGTCGGCGGCGGCGTACCCGCGGTTCTGGCGGGCCTGCCAGTTCGTATCCGCGAGCACCGGCCCGACCAGCTCGACCGCGTGGTCGGTCGCGGCGGCCACCATCCCGCGGGCGTCCATGTAGCCGGCGTCCACGATATGGTGCGTCGGCAACAGGTTGCGCGTCGCCAGCTGGTCGTGGATGTCCCCGACGACGGCGTTATCCGTCAGCGTGGCCGCGGTGGTCTCGACATGCGTGATGAGCGTCGGCTGGTCCGGGTCGCAGCTCTCGGTGAGGTGGACCTTATACCCCGTCCAGGTCGTCTCGCGCTTGATGCCGAAATGTGCCTCGGCGTCGTGTGGCGATTGGATCAGCAGCGCGGCGGGCGGGAGTTCGGCGTTGTCGCGCCAGCATACCGGATCGGATGGCGCGGCGAATTGCTGGATCCACACGCGGCGCAGGAGCTCGACCGCCGGTAGCGCGCGCAACTCGGGCGGCGCGGCGGGCGTGTAGACCGCAGCGAGCAACGTAAAGCCGTCGGCACCAATCGTCTCGGCGTAGCGCACCCGGTCGGCCTTACTCTTGGGCAACCGATACTCTTGCACCCGTACTTGATAGCGTTCGGCCCATTGTGGGTCGAGGTACTGCCGGAGCCAGTCCGGTGCCGCCGAGGCAAGGCAGTTGAGCGCGGCGCGCATGGTCTCGCCGATACATTCGAGGCGGTTGAGCGTGCGAATAGCGGCGAGCACGTGGGTGGAGTCGGTCCGCTGCTGGCCGCGTGCCTTGAGGAAGCCACGGTCCTGCAAGCCGGTTAAGAGCGTCGCGAACAGGCGGTCCTCCGCCTGGCCCGCGCGCAAGCGGGTGCGGAATTCGCTCAAGAGCGAGAAATCGAAGCCGGGATCGGTGAGCTCGAGACCGAGGGCGTACTTCCAGTCGAGGCGAGCGCGCACGGCCTCGGCCGCCTGGCGGTCGGAGAGGCCTTCGGCGAACTGCATGACGGTGACGAGCGCCAGCCGCCACGGCGGATACGCGGGCTGCCCGCGGGACGAGAACAGGTCGGCGAAATCCTGATCGGTGAAGATGGTGCCCAACGTGTCCCGCATAGCCAGGTACCGATTGCCACGCGGCAAGGCGGCGCGGGCGACCGTCGCCGTCAGCTCGGGGATAGGATCGATTGCGGTCGGGTGCAGGCTCATGACGACGCTCCTCGCCGATCTCGTGCATCGCTGCGGTGAAGCGCATTATGCCACGAGCGCGCCGGAACATTCGCCAACACTATCGTACATCTGGCGCCGTAGCAGCTTCAGCTTCAAGATCTGCCCCTCGGTCTGCCCCTGGCTCCAGGGGAGCGTCAGGCCCGCCCGCACCGCCGCCAGGTCCTGGCGCAACTTGGTGGTGAAAGCCGTGAGCTGGGGGGTGGCGCTGCCCGCCGCGTCGGCGAGCCAGCGGGTCAGCCGGGCCTCCTGCCCAGGGTCGTCACGCGCGCGGATCAGCGCGGCGAAGCGATCCAGCAAGGTTATTGCCGCCGCGATGTCCGGGTGGAGCGCGCGCAATTGGTCGACGGCCAGTCCTTGCTCCGGGGTGCGCTCGTCCGGCCGCGTCAGCAGCAGGCCAACCGCCTGTGGCGGGGTGAGGCCATCGCCCGGCGTGACCACCGGCTGCCCGGCTGTCTCCGCAACGCGGAGCTGCCGGATCACCCGGACGACCGGGCCGTAGGAGCCGGGGTAACCCAAGGCGGCGACCTCGCGCCAGAGCGCCCGCGCGTCGTGGCAACCGTGCCGCCAGCGCTCGAGGAGATAGGCCTCGTACGGCGCGAGGATGCTGACGGTGCGATTGGCGTGGCGCCGCTCCGGAGCGGCGTCGAGCGCCAGATACTTCTGGACGGTGTGCCGGTGGACGCCGAGCGCCCGGGCGATGGCCGACTTGCTCAGCCCCCGGGCGGCCGCCGCATGGACCGCCGCGAAGCAGTCCGCCATCTGCGCGCGATTCCGCGCCCGCGAGGCGTCGCGGTCGGGCCGCAGGCGGGTCAGCGAGGGGGCGCTGCCGGGCGAACGGACGCGGTGGACGAGGGCCGCGTGGCGCGCGAGCACGCGCCGCACCGCGTCGCCGAGGTTGCGCAACAGCTGGAAGCGGTCGGCGACCTGCGTCGCCTGCGGCGCCCCCCGGCGGGCGACGTCGGCGTACTCCCCACCCCGATCGCGGCTGACGACCGCGATCGCGGGATGCTGGCGTAACCACGCGGCCACGCTCGTCGCGGACCGCTCGGGCAGCAGGTCGATGAGCCGGTGCCGCTCTAGGTCGACCAGCGCCGTGCCGTAGCGCCGCCGCTTGCGCCAGGCGAAGTCATCCACCCCGCAGATCCGCACCGGCGGGGCCGCCGACTCGGGTGCCCGGCGGATCAGCCGCAGCAGGGTATCCGGGCTCGTCGGCAAACTGAGGCGGCGGGCGAGGCGCGATCCGGCCTCGCCGCCGAGTGCGAAGGCGACTGCTTCGAGCGCGGTGTCCGCCCGCACCGTCCGCCGCGCATAGGGCCTCGCGACGGGATGCAGCCGCTCGGCGAAGATTCGCCGCGGGCAGTCGGCGGTGGCACACCAGAACCGCCGGATGGTGACGTGGAGGCGGATCCGACGGTCGGCCCACGGCACGTCAGCAATCCTGCGCACGTATTTGCTCTGCACGTGCGTCGCCGACTCGCCGCAGTCGGGGCAACTCGCACCCTGCCCTACCAGTCGCGCGTGCACCACGACCATCTCGCCCGTCTCGGTGATCGCCTCCAGCCGCAGCGGCTCCGGCAAGAGGATCACTTCCAATGCTTGCATCCAGCACCTCCTGAACAGTCCGACACGACCGCTCCTCGTGTCGATCTAGCCAAGATTTACGCCAATGCAGCGAGATGGCGGGAGAGCCACCCAAACGGGTTAGGCCCAGGCGGGAAGCGATGTGGTAGTGTGCACGGGTCGAGGAACGTCTTGCAGCGTAGAGGGGGGTGGTCATGGAATTCCGCGAGCTCCAGGATCGCGCTATGGCGATCCGTCAGCGGTACGCGGCGCTGGAAGAACAGGCCCATGGCCGGAGCTGGACGCGCGAGGAGGTCGCGCTTGGCTTCGTCGGCGACGTTGGCGACCTAATGAAGCTTGTGCAAGCCGAGGAGGGTGTCCGCGCTATTCCTGAATCGCGCCAAAAAATGGCGCATGAACTGGCCGACTGCCTGTGGTGCATCATCACGCTCGCACGCCTTTACGAGATCGACTTAGAGGCCGCTTTCGGCGAGACAATGGATCAACTTGAGCGTACTATTCCCGATTCGTAGTGGCTACACTCCGGTCTGGCACAAGAAGAGGTTGCCCCGTCGCACTTCCTATCTGGGCGAACCAGTTGGTATCGCGAAAGGGCGGCTGATAGGTCAAAATCCATATGCGGTGAACGCTTCAGCTTATCTGCCGGTTATGCAATGAGTGGTAAATGTTCCGACCATTTTGGCAACAAGCAATGTCTGGCTTGGACTTCGCGACCGTAGCGGAGTTTGTCGCTGAGGCGATCCCCGAGGATGAGCATGTCGAATACAAAGGCCCAACATATAACTCCCAAAGTCGAAGGCTTGAGATAACATCGGAGGCCTTGGAAACTGTCGTCGCCTTCGCCAATAGCGGCGGCGGGATGCTCTTCTATGGCATTGAAGAGGATAAAGGGACTAAGCGCCCGATAATAGATGAAGGGATAACGCCCAGTCGCGCGCCGCGCGACTTAGAAACTGTCTGATAAAGGGCCAGAGAACGGCCTGCTGCCGCACGCCCCATCGGCTACGCCAGTACGGACGCGGGAAGACAACGAGCGATGCGGCGAGACGGCGACCTTACCACCCTCGCGCCACCCTTTATCAGACAGTTTCTAGAGGCGACGTTCCGCAATATGTGTGCATCACAAATCGACCCATCCATCGCCCTCGAGACGCGAGTAATCACCATTCCTCCCGAGCAGACACATGCAGGGAACCTCATCCTGCTCGTCCGCGTGCGCGCCGGCCACCTCCGTCCCTACTATCTACGAAATAAGGGAATCTACCTTCGCGCGGGCGACAGCGACCGATTGGCCACCTTGCGCGAACTGGCGATCCTCTTCGGTGCCTCCTTGCCGAGTGACGGCTCCGCAAATTCACCTTGGTCGCAAATCCTCGCAAACGTGTTCAGTCGCGAGCAGATTCATAAACCCGAAATAGCGCCTTATCTCATGGTCGGTCTGACGCCGGTATTTCCACTCGAACCGGTGACGATGGATGAGGATCGCGACGAACAATTTCACATGCTATGCGCCCCACTGTTCATGACGATTCCCTTTCTCGTAAAGTTGTCGCGGGGCATCATGCATGCGCCATACCGGGATGAGCGGACACGCGAGGACGAGAGTGTCGGTTATGCGTTCGATGAGGGGTCGATCGCTTGTACGGTCAACCTCTCTCCTGGCGACCGCATGAGCGAGAGCGATGTGCCATGGCAACTAAGCCTCGTCGATTTATGGAGAACGCTGCATCGCATGCTTACTACGTCCGCGCGATGGCCGCGCAACGCATTCACCTACGACGGGCCGCTCATATGCAGAATCGCACTGGGGAACATCGCCGGTGCAGTTGCTGTCGGCCTTGAATCATCCCGAATCAACAGAATCAACATCCCAGCCGGTGCACGCAACAGGCTACCAGGGTGGTCTATAGAGCACGAATGGACCAACTCCACCGACGCCCATGATATAATCGAAGAGGTATTAGCACCCCTAGCACGACAGCTCCAATTCCCAAATTACCATGCTATTAAGAAGGAGTTGCGCGCGGCTACACGCTAGATCGGGCGCTCGGCGACTCTCTATCAGGCGACATCTATACCGAAGGGAAATCACAACCAAGCTCCAGCATGACGGTTTGGAGCCTGTGCTGGAATGTCGTTGGGGGCACCTCGGAGCGAGATTGTGTAACCTGGGGTTGTCGAATATCGCTTTTTGGGATCTTATGCTTCTCGATATCCACGCCCTCTTTTTCAAGCGACGCAAGGATTTCGTGGAAACGTTCCACAATTGCAATCTCAATAGGACCTCGACGCGCGCTAGTCTCTTTGTATAGGCTTTGGAATTCGTGACACGCTCGGGAGATGGCCCCTTGTCGATCGTTCATCGCTCAACCTCTAGCAATTTTTTATTCAAGTAACAGACACCAGACACTGATGGTACGATTAAATCCTAAGAAACAACAAGAAACAGGAGAAGATTGGTACACCCTCGTCTCCACACGATCCTCGTTCGCATGACACCCCCTACAGCGCCACTTCGCGTCATCGCCCGGTGACGCGGAACACGTGCGCATGCCAGCGACAATGAACAGCGGTGGGCCGGGTCTCGTCGCGGCTGTACGTTCTCGAAAATCAGCCTATATGGCCCCAGGAGTTATAGGTTGAGCCACGCCGGGAAGAGGGGGTACGAGTGGGGCGGCGAAAGTGTCGCTGTAGGGGGGTTTATGCGAACAACGGGGGTTGGTACGCAGTGTTGATCGTCGCCGCTTTGATCTTGCCGAGCGTGTCGGCATCGACCTCCCCCACGAGGAGCCCGTATTCCAACCCCTTCAGCTCCCTCAGCCCCAGCAGGGTTCGTGCGCGCGCATCGATGTTAGCTGGGAGCGCGCCTTCGACGTCGTAGTGTTCCAGGACGGAGCGCGCGAAACCACCGCCGAGGTACGACTGCGTCGCGAGGTCGATGGCCGGGTCGCCGATCGATAGGTTCTCGAAGTCGATGATGCCCACGATCCGCCGCCGCTCAGGATCGAAGAGGATGTTGTCGTACCATAGGTCGCCATGCACGAGTGTTGGCCGGTACGCTCGGAGCTGCTTGTCGCGGCGCACTGCTCGCCACCATAGCTCGACGCGCGCGAAATCGTCGGGCGCGAGGTTTGCCGCCAGGTATCCGGCGGTGTTGCGCCAGAGGGCATCCAAACTCTCGGGCAAGGGCGGGTAGTGGGGTAAGTCGAGACCATGCAGCCTGCCGGGCGGGACATTGTGGAGTGCGACGAGAAACGCGCCGACCTGCCGGGCGATGTCTCCCCGCGACTGCGGGGTGATGTCACTCGGGGCGAGCGGGCGACCGGGGAGCTTGCGGTGCCCGATAAGGCCATGCGGGAAGTCCGGCGAGGTGTGGAGATAGTGGCTCGGCTGAGGGAGGCGTAGGTCGGCCAATGAGCGGCCCACGAGGGGAAGCGCGCGCCATTCTCGCCGGTGCCCCCGCTGCGCCAGATGGTTCTTCGCGATGCGGAAGACGCTCCCCGCCGGTGTCTCGACGACGAGGCTGCTGAAGCCTTCGCCCAAGATCCTCGGCGGGCCGATAGGGGCTAAGTCGGGGAAGGCCCGACCGAGCTTGTCGGCTAACGCAGTTACCGTGTTCATCATGTGAGAATTGTATCAGTCGCCGTGGCGGGCACGTTCGCAGAACGCCCGAGCCTGTTGAAAATAGCCTCGGCAGCGGCTGTCGCCCCCTGATTGCGCGCCGAGGTGCCTGCCAAAGGTGGGATTCCGGGCGTTCAGGTGCGCGCGATGTCCCCGCTAGGCCGAGGAAGCGGCTTTTTCAACAGGCTCGCCCGATCTGCGAACCAAAGCTTAGGAAAGTAAGCTTCTTACCATGCTTCATTGCGAGCGGCTCGGTCGGCCCTCACAAGCGTGATGTGGTGAGTGTCATGAGGGCGCGATGCTGCGGCATTTCGGACGAAGCGGGTATACGCAGCGTGAGGTAACGAGATAACCGCCATCGCAAATTATATACACATGTTTGCTCTGCCCCCGCCAGACGCCCCCTCCAGGGGCTCACGACGTGAGACGAGGCCCCCACCATGATTGGCGGGAGCCTCGGGGTGCGAGAAGGTGGGACGAGCGCCGGAGGGGGCGGCTAGCGCGGGGCAAACCGCTCGTAGTCGCCGACGCGCTGGGAGCCGTGGCTGCCGGTCGCCTGGAGATAGACCGCGTAGATGTTGTGGCCGCCCGGCCCGTCGGTCGTGAGGAGGACGCCCGCCGCGAACTCCTGGATCGTCAGCGTGTAGGCCTGCTCGTCGGGGGTGGTGGCGTAGCCGAGGCTGTTGCGCAGGTTCTGCTCGCGCCAGAGCTTGCCGATGCCGCGCCGCGGCAGGGAGCGCCCGGCGACCGGGGCCGCGCCGCCGCCCGCGTCCTGCCCCTCCTGCCAGGTGTCCGGCCAGGTGACGTCCCCGCCGTACCCGTTGTTGCCGGGTACCACGCTGCCGCCGTCCGGCGTGCCCGCGAGGACGAGGATCCGCTTCAGGTCGCCGCGCCAGATCATCAGCCCGTGCTCGAACGGCTGGGCCGCGCCGGGAACGGCGAGCTGCGGGCCGCGCGGCGCGCCGAGGCGGTCGCGCACGCGCGCCTCGCTGAGGTAGAGCCGCCCGAACTCCCCGGTCAGCTTGGCGTTGTCGGCCAGGATCTGTCGCCCGAACTGGCCGAGCAGGACCTCGTAGGGCGTGCCGTCGTTCTCCGGGTGGTACTCGTACCGCGCCCGCTCAAAATACTGCGTCCGGCAGCAGGCCACGCCCGGGACGGTCCCCACGCCGTCGTAGCGCTCGTCGGTGATCGGCAGGCCGAACTGCGCCAGCCCGCCGTTGGCCTCCCAGTAGGCCAGGAACCGCCCGCCGAGGTTGTGCCCGGTCTCGGGGAAATAGCGCGCGTCGGCGAGCGGCGCGGCGGGCTTCGTCGCCTCCAGGAAGCCGGGGTAGCTGATGTAATCGCCGTAGGCCGCGCCGAGCGTCCGTCGCCCGAACTGCCCGAGCAGGACCTGGAATTGCGGGTCATAGTTCTCCGGGTGGTATTCGAAGCGGCTGCGCTCGAAATACTGGACGGTGTACGGCTTGCCGTCCTCCAGGAGCTCGACCTGCTCGTCGCTGATCGGGTAGCCGTTGATCGCCAGCCCGCCGTGAGCCTGCCAGTAGGCCAGGAACGGCCCGCCGACACATTTGCCGGTCTCCGCGAAGCAGGACCGGTCGGCGGGTGCAGCGGTGTAGAGGGCCGCGATCCGCAGCCCGGCGAGGAGGATCCGCCCGTCGCGCAGGGGGGCCGCCACCCCGCCGATGGTGATCGGGTCGGCGACGTCCTGGGTCCAGATATCGCGCGCCGGGTCGTAGACCTGGGTGTAGTAGCCGCTGCCCCCGACGGCGACGACCCGCCCATCGGGTTGGAGGATCGCCGTGTGGCCGCTGACCCCTTGCGGCAGCGGCGCGACGGTGGTCCAACTATCCTTGATCGGATCGTAGATCTCGGCCACGGTGAGCGCGGCCGGCCGGCCGCCGCCCGTCGCATTCCCCCCCGCCACCAGCACGCGGCCATCGGCCAGCAACGTCGCGCTCGCGCCCACGCCGTGCGTCCATAACGGCGCGGCGACGGCGGACCAGCGCCCGCTCGCCGGGTCGTAGCGTTCGGCGGTGAGGACCGGCCGATTTTGCCCTGCGTCGTCGTCGCCGGTCTGGCCGCCGATGACGAGGACTCGCCCGTCGCGCAGCAGGGTCGCGGTGTGCCCGACCCGCGGCCCGGCGAGCGACCCCGCCGCCCACTTCCCGGTCGCGGGGTCGTAGCGCTCGGTGCTCGCCAGCCCCGGATGCTTGCCGACGCGGGTGCCGGTCTGCCCGCCGACGATCAGGACTGTGCTGTCGTCGAGGACGGTGGCGGTCTGCGCCGCGCGGGCCTGCACCAGCGCGCCGGTCTGCGCCCAGCCGTTGGTGGCCGGGTCGTAGAGCTGCGCCCCGCCCGCGAGGTGGCCCTCCTCCGGCGCGCCGGGGGTGTCGATCGCGCCGCCGCTGACGAGGACTCGCCCGTCGCGCAGCAGGACCGGCGCGTCGAAGCCGATCCGTGCGTCCGGCGCGGGGGGCGTCGCCCAGGTCCCGTCGGCCGGGTCGTAGAGGCCCGCCAGCGCCCGCGGCAGCTGATCGAACAACGCCAGCCGCGTCAGCAGCACCCGCCCGTCCGGCAGGCGGGTCAGGTGCCCGGCGTCGAGCCCCAGCTCGCCGGGCGGGTTTGCCGTCTTCGTCCAGACGCCGACCGCCGCCGCGCCCGGCACCCGCCCCGGCGCAAACCCCGCGCCCGCCACGATAATCAACGCCACGATCGCCACCCGCCACCAGCGCATCGCCAGCCCTCCTCCTCGACAATCGCCCGCTACTCAGCGACAGTCGTAGAACGGGATCGCCTGGCGCGGGTTTCGCCCCGGCCGCAAGCACCCGCTTGATATCGTGCCCCACCATCCCACCGCGCTACGGCGTCGGTGTCGCGGGTCGGCGCTGATCGATGACGGCGTACCCCGGCGGCGGGGCGTAGGTGAAAAGCGCCGGGTCGGGCGGGTCCAACGCGAACGTGGTGAACGCCCAGCCATTCAGGAGGGTGCCGTGCGCGTCGCGATCCTCCGTCCCCAGCACGAGATAGGTCTCCCGGTCGATCCAGAGGGTGCGCACGATCGTGTTGGTCGCCGACGGCGGGTAGGCGAGCAGCCGCGGGACGCCGGTTGTCGGAACGGGGAGCGGGTCGAGCGTGACGACGACCGTGTAGGCGTCCCGACCGGCGACCGCGGTGTCCGCGCCGCGCCGCGCCGCGTAGCCGCGCCCGTCCGCGCCCGCAAGCCCGCCCGGGTCGGCCGGCCCGAGTTCGGTGGCGAGATCGCAGCGCGCGAGATCGACGCGGAATACCCGCCGCCGCACCCCATCCTCGGTCCAGCAGGTAGCCCCGTCGGTGACCGCGAGATAGTCCTTGGCCTCGATTCGCCAGCTGCCGGGGGCGCGGAACCAGATGGCGAAATCGCCGGTGCGGAGGGGCGCGGCCGCAGGATCGTCCGTCGGTGTGTACATCTCGCGGTATTGCTGGGATGCCGTGCCGCGGTACCCGGTCACCGCCGCCGACCCCCCTGGCCCGGCCGCCCGGCCGGCGCGCGCGATGATCGCCGCCGCGCCGACCGGGGCGGGGCGCGCGGCGGCGATCACCACCCCGGCCGCGAGCAGCCCCGCGACCAGCAGGACCATCCCGAGCGCCGTGGCGAGCGGCGTGGGCGCGAATTCCCGGTGCCGACGGGGCTCCAGCCCGGCGCGCGGCGTCAGGTGCGGGGCGAGTCGCGCCCAGGTGGCCCCCGGATCGGGCGGGCCGCCGTAGCGCCGCCGTGCATCGTCGCGGATCAGCCGTCCCGTGTCGGTCATCGCTCTTCCTCCGTTACCAATGCGGCGGCGCGGCCCGCCAGCCAGCGCGACCGGGCGGCGGCGAGCGCCCGGTGCAGCCGCGACTTCACCGTCCCGAGCGGGGTACCGAGTACCAGCGCGATCTCGGCCAGGTCCAGCCCGGCGAAGAAGCGCAATTCGAGCACGCGGCGCTGCGCGCCCGGCAGCGCCGCCAGGGTGGCGCGTACCTCCCCCGCCGTCTCCTCGCGCAGGACCGCGCCGAGCCCATCGTCGGCGGCCGCGAGCAGCGCGAGGGTGGCGTCGTCCAGGGCGGGCCAGGGCGGGCGTCGCGGGGCCTTGCGGCAGCGGTTGGCGACGAGGGTCAGCAACCACGGGCGGAACGGGCGCGCGTCATCGAAGCGCGGCAGCCCGCGCCAGGCGTCGAGCCACGCCTCCTGCACGGCGTCTTCGGCACTCGACGCGTCCGCCGACAGGACCCGCGCCACGCGCCACGCGACGGCGGCGTGGCGCTCGACGAGTTGGCCGAAGGCCGCTTGATCGCCGGCGCGCGCGCGCCGGATCAGTTGCCGCTCCATCGCCGTTCCCCCCCTCGCCCGGCCATCTTGTCGCGGCCGCACACCGGTAGTATCCGGCCCGCGCGCGGAAGGTTCCCCGACTCGCGGCTCACGGGGTGAGATCGCCGAGCGAGTCGGCGAAACGGAGCGCGGCGGCCTCGGTCCGCTCCGCCCCCAGCTCGACCGTGAGGTAGAGGCGGCGGTCCCCGCGCCGCCACACCAGGGTGACGAAGCGGCGCTCGCCCTGCTGCCAGGCGTGGCGCAGGCCCGCCGTGCCGGCGATCTGCACCGGCGTCGGCGCGCTCCCGGTCGGCGGCACACCGATGTCCCCATCCGCCTGCGTCAACCAGAGGCGCGGTTCCCCCGCCGAGTCCGCATACACGACGGTGACGCTCACCGTCGCGACCGTCGCGCGGCTCGGATCGACGCCCACACCGGCAACGTTGCGCAGGATCCCGCTGGGAATAAGGCCGGGCGGCGTCGTGCCCGGCGCGAGCAGGGGCACCCCGTCGAGCGCCCCGTAGGCGCGCGCGAGGCTGAGGCCACGGGCGGCGGGGACGAGCCGCGGCGGGACGCGGGTGCCCCCGACCGGTGCGTCGGTCGCCCATTGCGGCCCCACGCTCGCGTAGGCGGCCCGATCCCGCCGATCGATGACCAGCGCCAGGGCGTCGCCGAGAGGACGCTCCGGCCCCCCGAGCCGATCGGTCACCGCGCCGCGGACAACGACGAGGTAGACCGGCACCGCCGGGTCGAGCGCGACGGCGGTGCTCATCCCGCGCTCCCCGTGCGTCTCCAGGAAGGCCCGCGCCGCGCCCTGCGTCATCGCCGCCACGATGATCTCGCGCTGGTGCCCGACATAGGCGGGCGTGCCGTCGGCCAGCCGCCGCCCGTCGAAGCAGGCGATGTCGGCCGCCTCGTCGGGGGTGAGCTCGCGCGGCAGGTCCGGGGCGAACGGCACCCCGCCCACGGTGAACGGGGCGGGAGCGGCCCCTGGCCCCGCTGTTCCCGGACGGGGCAAGTCGACCAGCGGTCGCACCAGCGCGAGGAGCAGGACAACGAGGCCGACCCCCGCCGCCACTTCCACGAGGCGACCGACCCGGCGCGCGCGGCGGCGCGCCAGCGCCCGCCGCCGGATTGTCGGCCAGAGATCGGCGGCGGGCGGCATCAGCCGGTCGGCCTCCTCCTCGAGTCGGCTGCGCAACGGTCTCACATCCATACCTCCTCCGGTGACAATTCGTCCCGGCGCTCCACGCTCACTCCTCATCAAGCGGCCTCACCCACAGCGGGAGGAGCTGTCGCAGGCGGCGGCGGGCGTCGTGGAGCCGCCGCCCCACGGTCCCAGGGGGGATGGCGAGGCGGGCCGCCGCCTCGCGCTCGCTGAGGTCGAGGTAGTAGCGCGCGACCACCGCCGCGCGCTGCTCGGGGGTGAGCCGGTCGAGCGCGCGGCCGAGCGCCTCGCGCGTCTCCGTCGCCGCGAGCCGCGCCATGACGTCATCGCCGCGCGGGTCGCGCACCAGCGCGGCGGCGTCGAGCGGGAGGTGCCGGTGCCGGGTCGCGGCCTTGCGCGCGTCGTTGACCACCCCGCGTAGGAACCATGGGGCGAATGGGCGGTCGGCATCGTACTGGCCGATCCGCTCGAAGGCGCGCAGGAAGGCGGCCTGCACCAGGTCTTCCGCCGCCGCGTAGTCGCGCGTGATCAGCACGGCGGCAGCGAGCGCCTCGCGCTGGTACCGCCGCACGAGGAATTCCAGGCCCCCGATGTCGCCGCGCTTGAGCCGCGCGATCGCCTCTCGCTCCTCCATACCCCCCCGCCGCGCGCCGATTCTTCCGCCGACACCCATCCTATCCAGAACACGCCGCAATGCTTCGGGGCTAATCGACCCCACGTACTCCCATGGCGCTCACAACGGTTGCTAGGTGACAGGATAGGTCGCGCCATAAGCTCCCCGCAGTAGGGAAGGAGGTGCCCTTCGTTCGCATAACGCCCCCTACAGTGCCACTTCGCGGTCCTCGATCCCTAAAGCGGCGGCGATGCGCTGCCAGCGGCCTTCCGCACGCCACAATTGGTAGCGCTTGTAGGCCGTCTCCCACTTGCCGCACTCGACGGGCAGCGCCCGCCAGGAGCCATGCCGACGTACGACCCAGACAATGCCGCTGACCACCACACGATGGTCGTGGCGGGGCCGCCCGTGGGGCGGGCGCTGCGGCGGGAGGAGCGGCTGGACCGCGGCCCATTCGGCCTCGGTCAACGCGGCCCCTGGCAACGGCGGCAATGCACCGGGCTGGGCCGCGACGGGCGGATGCGGTCGAGGAGTGCCCCGCGCGTCCTGGCATCGGGCGGCGCGCGCCTGGTGCGCCCGGCGCCACCGCGACCACGCGAGCCGGAACGTGCGCCGCTCGGCCGCTTCGGCCAGCGCGAGCACGAGGCGGCGGACTTCCGGCACGGTGAGCGGAAGCAGATCCGGCGCGGGCGCGTTATCGTGCCCGTCGGCGTCCGACGCGCGGGCGTGGCGCCGGAGGATGACGAGGTAGCCGTGCGCCAGCAGGCACAAGGTTACCCAGCGGTGCCACGCGACCCAGTGGCGCACCTCGTACCGATCCAGGCCGGTCTCGCCCTGCGCCTGCGCGAAGCCCTCCTCGATCGGCCAGCGCGCCTCGCAGACGCGCACGAGTTCCGCAACCGCGGTCCCCTGCGGGCCGTAGGCCAGGTGGTAGGCAAGTTCACCGGCGGCGTCCGCGCGGCGGCGGACCAGCAACCAGCGGTCCATGCCGGAGGCGCATGCGTCATGCAGCGCGAGGCACACCCACTGGTGCGCCCCGATCGTTCGGTCGTGTGCGTCAGTCGGCACGGTCTGCCACGCCGCCCCCGCCAGCCGCGCCCCGCGTTGCTCCGCGCGCTCGCGCCGCCCCTGGTAGCGCACCGCCGTCGTCCTGGGGAGCAGCACGACGTAGGCGCGACCCCGTTGCTCCAGCCAGCGCCGGAAGGCGTGCGACCGGCCATACCCCGAGTCGGCGACGACCCAGCGGGCGGGCACTGCGGCGGCGAAAGCCCGCGCGAGGGTGCGCTTCGCCAGCGTGATCTTCGTGGCGAAGCGCGTCCCCTTGTGGCTGCCTGCCGCCGCACGACGCGCCCGGTCGCGGGTCCAGGCCCGGGGCAGGGAGCGGGCCCGATCGCTGGACGCCGCGCCCCGGTCGGAGGCGTCGGCGAGGAAGACGCCGACCTGCGCGTTGGCGGTCGTGCCCGCGGTGCCGCAGTACTGGCGCGCCACGCCGCAGGACCGCGCGCCCTGCTTCAGGAAGCCCGTCTCGTCCACGATGAGCACCCCGCTCGCGGCGTCGCCGCGGTGCTGGACGACGGAGGCGCGCAGGTCGTCACGCACCCCGTCGGCATCCCACACCGCCCCGTTCAGGAGTCGCTGGACGCCGTGGGGATCGGCCTCCCCGATCGCCTCCGCCAACTGCCAGCTGTTCTTCCGCTCCACCCGCCCGAGGAGCCCGGCGAGGTAACGGCCGACGCGCTCGCGCACTTCCACCCGCCGGAAGCGGTGTGCAATCCGCCGCTGGACCTCCGTCAGGGCCTCCGCCCCACGATCAAGCGCCGTACGTTCATCGGCCAGCACGCCTTCCAATTCCATCACATCCCTCCTGGCGATCGTCCGTGAGGGAAGCGTAGACTAGGGCGGCTGAAGTGGCACTGTAGGGATATTTGCACCCTAGCCGGCAAGGACCTACCATGCCGCCCGATGGCGAGAGTAGGGCGGTAGCTGACGCGCCGCGTTCACCGCACCGGTAACGAGGGAGCGGTCGGGATGAAGCGGCAGCAAGCACCCTTGTTCCCGCGCGACCTGACGGGATAGTGGCGGGGTACGACGATGACAGAACGAGGAGGCCGTCGTCCGCTGCTCGTGCTCGTGAGCGGCGCGCCCGGATCCGGGAAATCGACGCTCGCTCGCCACTTGGCGGACCAAGATGCGCTCTGGCTGCCACTGCTGTCGGTCGATGCGTTCAAGCGCGGGCTGGCGGAGACGCAGGGCATCGACCTCACGCTGGATCCCGCTATGCGTTCGACCATCACCCAGGCCGCCGTCGAGGCGTTCTTCGCGGCGATCCGGTATTTCGTGGGGTCGGGGCTGAGCGTCATCGCCGAGTTTTCCTTCCGCTGTGGCCTGGCCGAGCGCGACATCGCCCCTTACCTAGTGCTCGCGCGCGTGGTCAATGTCCACTGTGCGCTCGATCCGATGGAGGTGCAACGCCGATTCCTGGCGCGGGAACGCGCCCGTCCCGCTCCCGTGGCCGGGGCGGCGCGAGTCAGCGACCAGATGGAGCGCGGCACCTTCGATTGGACGGTCTTCGGCCCGCTCGCCCTAGACGCGCCGCAGCTACATGTCGATACGACGCAGGGCTATGCCCCGAGCCTCGAAGCCGTTGTCGCTTTCTGCCATGGCAACGCAGTGACATGACCATAGCGTTCCTTGCCAGCCCTGGTGCCAAAATGTGTCCGACATCACGGGTCTTGATGGCGTAATCGCAATGCCACCTTTCGTTGCACAGCCCCGCCGAACGGGATGATGTAGCGGATCTCCACCTCGGGCGGGTCGACCAGGACGCGGTCGATCAACAATTCAACCAGTTCCCGTCGGCGGGCGAACGAGGCGTGGTCCAAGCCCGCCGCGATCGTCGCGCGGAACGCCTCAAGTTGGGCCGCCAGCGCGGCGACCTGCGCGCGGTGCTCCTCGCTCGCGGCCAGCTGCTGCTCCTCCTGCACCACGTCGCGCAAGCGCGCGTCCAGCGCCTGCGCGCGCGCCTGGAGCTCCCCGAGGGTGATCGCCCCCACCGCGTAGGCGTCGATGAGCCGCTGACGCTGTCGTTCCAGGGTGGCGCGCCGCCGCCGCAGGTCGTGCCCGCGCGCCGCCCGTGCGTCGTCGTTCAGCCAGCCCGCCTGCGTCCGCCGCACCGCCTCGTCGAGGATCGCCGGGTCGGTGAGCACCTGGCACAAGTCGGCCCAGACCGCGGCATCGCGGGCGGCGGCGGGGATCGCCGGCGTGGGGCAGGGCGTGGGCCGGCGCCGATTGACGGCCGTGTCCTGGGTCGGGCAGCGGTAGACGGCGCGCCGGCCGTTGTTGCTGATCGGCTGCGCCAGGCCGCATTGACGGCAGCTGACAAGCCGCCGCAGCAGATCGTCCTGGCGGGCGTTGCGGCGCGACCACGCCTGCTTGCGGGCGAGGCGCGCCTGCGCCAGCGCGACGTCCTCGCCGGTGACGAGCGCCGGCACCGGGATGGCGATCCAGTCCGCGGTTGGGCGCGCCTCGCCGGTATCGCCGCCGGTGCTGGTGGCCTCACGCCGGCTGAGCGGGTGGTGCCGTCGGGCCGGAACCTGCCGCTCCGTGTTGCCGTAGGCGGTCCCCTGGTCGCTGCTGTTGCGCAGGATCGCGCGCACGCTGGACGCATTCCAGCGCGCTAGGCCCTTGGCGGTGGGCGTTTGTGCGGCCGTCAGCCGCCGAGCGACGGCAGAGAGCGTCAACCCGTCTTCCACATACCAGGCGAAGATCTGCCGCACGACCGCGGCCTGCGCCTCGTCGACGTGCCGCGTCGCCGGGTCGCGCGGCGTGCGGGGGTCGAGCCGGTAACCGTACGGCGGCGTGCGCCACGGGAGCAGCTGCCCGGCGCGCCGTTGCGCCAGCCGCCCGCGCCGGGTGCGGTCGGCGATGACCGTCCGCTCGTCCTCGGCCACCGCGCCGCGGATCGGGACGACCAACGCGTCCTGGGGGTCGTCGCTCGGCGGGCGCTCCAGGAAGATCACCGCGCAGCCGGCGCGGGCGAACTCCTCGAGGAGCCAGACCTGGTAGGCGTAGCGACGCGCCAGCCGATCCGGGCTGACGACGAGCAGCACGTCGACCGCCGCCCGCGCCACGGCGTCGCGCAGCTGGTCGAGCCCGGGGCGGTCGAGCCGCGCCCCGCTCCAGCCGTCATCGCGATGCAACTGCGCAGCGTTCAGGTCCCAGCTGCGTTCGCGCGCAGAGGCCCGCAGTGCCGCCACCTGCTGCTCAATCGTCTGCCGCTCGGCCTGTCGGTCCGTCGCGACCCGCGCGTAGGCCGCCACGACCGTGCTCATCACCGTGCCCCTCCCGCGCTTGTGCCCCCCGCGCCACCGGCTCCGGGGTGAGCAGCAGCCGGAACGCCCGTACCCAGCGCCGCTCGGCGTCCGCCGCCCAGACCCAGGAGCGCTCGAGCCGCAGGTCGTCGTCCGCTCGTCGCCTGGCCATCGCACACCGCCTCGATGGCGATGCTCAGGCCGCAGCGCGCGCTTGACCAGGCCCTACGCGCGGTGGTCACGCCGCCGACGCGGCGGCCACACCACCCGCGTCGTGCGTGTCAGGCCGAAGTGGTGCATGGTGATGATGCCATCTTGCCGCCATTCGCTGATCCGTATCCGGCTTTTCCTGAGCGGTAGCGCATCTTGTTGGCGATTGACGATGTTCGTAGGAAGGCGGGTATCTGGCGCAGCCAATCCGCCCGCGCCAAGGCACAATACCCGCGGAAAGCGATCATCGAATGTCGGCAAGACCCGACATCACGCGGCGAGGTCTGTACTTAAGGTCAGCCGGCGTCCCGCTGCCCACCGCACCGAGAGTACGTCAGCGCCCGGCTGTGCTGGCCGGCCGTGGGATTGTGATGGATAGCTGTACGAGCGCGAGCGTCGACTGTGCTATCCTGCGCGCGAGGCCATTATCTGGAAGATCTGTGAGGGCGAGTTGTTGGTGACGACCGGGCGCGCGCTGGTGCCGACGATCGGGTAGTGCCGTCCTGACAGGGTGTGCCGTGGGGCGATCCGCGCTGGCGTGGTCGCCACTTTGTGCTGCACGCCTGTCGGTCGGATTCGCTCGCACCGTCGATCAGCGTCCGCCCCTCCGCCGCGCCGCGCGCCACGGTGGCGCGCGGCCCGCGTTGCGCCCCAGGCGCATCGGAGAAAGGGTCGCCCGATGGCAGCAACAGCGCAGCCTCTTCGCCCGCCTCTTCGTCCTCATGGTGGGGGCTTCCGCGCCCTCTGGCTGGCG
>JAABUM010002010.1_pt1 | contig 28641 bp, 43 predicted proteins | sample 5559161 | NCBI WGS metagenome assembly JAABUM01 (sample SAMN10711868, study PRJNA513369) | rock metagenome | isolation source: Antarctica rocks | place: Antarctica: Victoria Land, Siegfried Peak nord
AGCACCGCCCACTGCTTCCGCCACGGCGACAATGCCGCCGACAACGCCCGGTCCAACCCGATCTTCCCCGCGGTGGCGACCAGCAACACCGCACCGGCCTGAGAGACCACCCGCTTCGCGGTCGTGTTCACTGTCAACGACGGATACAAACCGGTAAGCTTCGACACTAGAAAGGTGCTCCTGTTTTGCGGTTGGTGTGGACCTCAGAGACCCTCATCATCGCAGGTGAGCACCTTTCCTATGCCCCACACACCCCGAAATCAATTCCGGCGCGAAAGCACGAGGCTAATGCTCGCTTCATAGCTCTGGTCCTGCTTCCACCGGGTCGGCTACAACCAGGTGCGCCCGGTACTTCGCTATACGGTTGATCTGGTCCAGCAGGTCGCGGGGGATGGAGGTGTAGTCGTCGTCCTCCTGGACGCCGGCTACGACCATCGGGCCTACCACGAGCCGATTGGTCATCAGGGTGCCCAGCATGTTGGTCGGCAGCTCTTGTGTGAGCCCCTCGTGGTTGACCCAGCCCTCCGCATCGTCGCGCGTGGTTGTGTGGATCGTGCCGCCGCCATCTACTGCGATCGGTACCGAGATGGGTGTCTCATCGCCTATCAGCTCTCGTACCTTCGCCCTGCGTCGTTCTTCAGATCGGTGAGGAGGATGTGCTCGATGGTTCCATCGGTGTAGAGGACTGAGGCTCGGACGGGCTGGGACATGAGGGCAGTCTCGCGCTGCTGGGATGGGTTGTCAGGCAGTGATGACAACTGCCACCCCCGTCCCGGTACCCTCCCAGAATGAATGCGTCGAACATCATCACGCTGATCATCTCAGTTCTCGCTCTTGTGATCTCGTTCGTAGCGGGGCAAAGGTCGATCCAAGCAACTCGGGCGGCATCCATGCTGGCACTCGTCGGAACGGTCTTCGCTCGCCGGAATCAACCCGAATTTGTGACAGCCATGACGGAGATCCGAGCCGACGACTTCGGTCGTGGCGTCGATCCGGCTCGGGGGTTCTCAGGTCTTCCAGAGCCGGTTCGGAGTCACGCCTATCTGGTATCCAACTTCTTTGACGACATGGGAAAATTGATCGCGCACAAGGTCATGAAAGAGGACATCATTATCGGTACCTACGGGCAGGCCGGGCTGTATGCCTGGCAAGCTCTGCAGCCTTACGTTGAAGGCCAGCGGGTACTCAACCGGTCAAATTTCCAAATCTACTTTGAGTACCTCTCGAAGAGAGTTGTAGCTCGACCGCCGGACTCAATTCATAGGAAACTGAAAATACTGTAGGTGGCAGTTCGCGTAACCACCCCCGAAAGCGAAGCTCCGAGGGTGGTTATAAGGAGTTTCGACAGCTCTTAGTGTTAATGTTGTGAACAACGATCCAAGGCTAGTTCCAATTCGGTAGCTCGGCAACTTGTCGATGACCATGCTGGCTCAGCGATCCCGTATCGGCTTCTTTACGCCCACCTACATCGCCTCACCTGAGTGGGCACAGCGTCGCTATTCGCATTTTCACCGTTTTGGGCGGGGCTGTAAGGCGTGCGGTGGTATGGATTCGGTCCAGCTTCATCACAGGACCCATGAACCCTTTACGCATGAGTCTGATGCCGATCCAATTGCTCTTTGCCAGACCTGCCACATGTGGGTGCATCAGTTGCATAGGACTACGTCCCTCAGCTTGGATGCTGCCACTGACCAGATTCTCAAGACCATTGGCCGTGTAGAGCAAGACAAGCCTGCTGGCCAGCAGTTCGAGGCGCAGATCAGAGCAGCCATAGCTCGAAAGCGGCTGGCCCTGCAAACGGACGGACCTCGACACCCAGGGCCGAGACGGTCAGTGCCAAACCCCAAAGCCATGCGGGCAACGTACAAGTTCCAACAGAACTATGTTCCGTTAGATCAGAGGCCGCTTAGCGCCGAGTAGCCGACTTACAACCTCTTTGGTAGCCAGCCAGTGGGAGTACGAACCAGTGAGAAGTAGCTGGTCTTCTACTCGAACGCCTTCAAGGCCGGGAGCAAGAGAACTTGGGGTTGACACCCAGGGAACCGCCCACAATACGGATGGACTCAGAGGACAATTCGGGGTGCCTTAACCGTTTGTCTAGCTCGTGGTATTCGGCATCGGTGCATGGAGTACGTGCAGCTAAAAAGGTCCGGAGGTCACCGAAGTCAGCAACCGTGCTCACCAGGGACCCGCTATACAAGCCCCAAAGGCCATGAAGAAGCCAAGAGTCCTTCAGCGGAACCATGCAGCAGACGAGCCGAAAGCCCCAGCGCGGTGAGCGGGAGGCCATGGACTTGGTTGTAGCAGCAGGTCACGAGCATCCAGCAGCGTCAAAGACTTACAGTGCAGCCATGGACAAAGGTGATGACTTCGAATCCGATGGCGTGATGGCAACCTGGGCAGTACTCCGAGCAGTTTTGATGCTGTTCGTCGGTGCGTTCATGCTCTACCTGTTCTTACAGTCGGACGCACAGACGGCCCACCTGAAACAGGCCGCGTTTCTTCGCGCCGAGCAAGCCGCTGCCTTGGCGCACCTTCCCCTCACGGATGCCGAGAGGACGTTTCAGGATCTCGACGGGCCAGCGTTGCCTCTTCCGACCAAGGGAGACGTCTCCGACCAGATCGTTGCAGCGCAGACTCTTGCTGATGCCGAGATGTCTGTAGTCGGCGATGCGACGACTTACGACGTTCTCTACGTGACTGCAGCTTTCGCTTCCTTCGCCATCTCGGCATCAGGCTTCTACTCTCTCTCTCGCATCGGATGGGGTGAGTTGTTGACCAAGCCGGGGAGACACGAGCGCAAGTCCCGCCAGGCACAGCGGAAAGCAGATCGTGATGCCAAGAAAGCTGCCGCTAAGATTGCTACCCCATAGTCAGCTCCAGCACCGCTGTGACTGACCCGTCCCGTGGCTTAGGCACTTGTTCACGTGAGGTGCGTAGACCACTGGGCACTTCGGGCACTCCCAGCCACTTGGTACGGCAGGTCGGACCGTGACATAGTTCGGCGGCCAAGTAGCTCCACTGCAGGTATGACCGGTCGAAGCAGGAAAAGATTGGCCGCAACTACGGTACGTGTAATCGCTTGTGGAAGTCACTACTCGTCCCTATCGAAGTCAGTAATAACAGATCAGACGATCCAGCGGTTATGCGTTAGACGCTTGCGGTGGCTCTCAAGCTTGTCGAGGAAGAGATAAATAATCCAACATTCTGCGGTTATCACAGCGGTTGCAATTGCAAAGATCTCGGCCCGCCTCATACCATCACCAATCACTCTGGCTAGGTAAACGTTCCAAAGGAGGCTCGGCGCCCTCTGGCACGGTGTACTGACCTGATGGGTTGTAGGTCAAGATCTTCACCTGACGTAGCACTAAATCATGGACGATGCCAGTGATCTGCTCTGAATCAACGAGGCCAAGATGTTTGGCAAATTCGGAATACGTCAAAATGTATGCAGTGCGGTCGGTTTCTTGTCTCATACCAACACCAACTCAGGTGATTCCCCACTTACGTCGCATACCTTCAAACACGCCGTGATGGGGTGTGAGGTATCGCTTCGGTGTTCATGCAGGAGATGCGCTGGAAGTGTCCGCGTGAATCCTAGTCGTAAATCTTGCCTTGCTCGATGCACGGACCATGGTTCTGCTTCGGCTCAGGCTTGAACATCCACCGGCTGTGGATATCTTTATGAGCATCTTTATCTCGGTCCTTGTTGCCGACGAGCGCTCCACAACCTGTGCATGCTTGGAATTGCTCCATGACTGAACGTTAGCCCAGGGTAATTCCCAGGGTGGGCAGGGTTAAGGCAAGATCAAGTTGGTTTCTTGCTCATACAGCCAAATCTCGTCGACCGGCTGACCGTGAGCGTCGATGTCCTGATTAACCATGGCTGTGAACTTGCACGATAACTGGTTCTGGCTCAAGTTTCGTGAAGCCGGCCGAGTTGTGCTCGTGCGGCCCAGTGGCTGCACGTACTCCTCACGACGCGGCCGCGGCGTCAGGCCTGCTGGTCCCGGCATCGCCACCGTGCACCCGGCCCACCGCACGAACCGGGCGTCGATCCTCTACACGATGGACCAGCCGTCTGCTTCACGAAACTTGAGCCAGAACCAAATAAAACGCCAATTCACACGCTGCTGGCACTCGAGGCTGTCGTCTTCCACGGTAAGTGGCACCCTTTCACCAAATTATTTGGCACCCCTGCAGCGGGGACGGGGTGGTCTTCGTGCGCCCGCTGAGGCGGGGAGTCGCCAGAGGTGGACGGAAATATGCTCGTTGACAGGGGCCGGGAGTGCCAAATAATTTGGTCAAAAGGTGCCAGATAATTGGTTCTGGCTCAAGTTTCGTGAAACTGATGGGCTGCCGATCGCGGCAAAGATCAACGTCCAGCTCCTGCGGTGGGGCGGTCGCCCGGTGACGTCTTGATCGGTGTTGCAGATGTGCCGCACGCCGCGTTCGGGTGTCAGGGACCGCTCTGCCTCGGAACAGCACACCCAATGCCCCGGCCCCGTCAAGCGGCGGAACACAGGCAGCCACCGGGCCGCACGTTCTGCGGGTTGGTGTCGGGGCACTGGGCATGTTGGGTGACTTTTCGGTGGCCGTCACCATCTCACCGGCAGCGGCCGGCTAGCTGCGGGGTGTGTCTTGCCGTGGCCCTCGGCCAGGCCGGCGTCGACGGTGCGTCGATGGTGACGGGTGTTCGCGACGTTCAGGACAGCAGGATGAGTTTTCTGAGCAGGTCGGGCTTGGCGCGGCCGAACAGCTGCATCTTGCGGGCCTTGATCTTGTTGACGGTGCCCTCCACGGCGCCGGAGCTGTAGGGCAGCGTCAACCCAGCGGTAACGGCCTCGAGGTCGCGGCGCAGCCCGCGGGTGAATGAGCGCAACGCCGGCAGGTCGTGATCGACCGCGGCCAACCACTCGGTCAGCGTGTCCTTGTCACCGGAAAGGTCCTTGATCATCCGGGCAAAGCCGGCCACATGCCACACGGCGGCGTCGATCTCGGGACATCGGGTCCGGATCGCTTTGAGTTGCGCCTCGTCGGCGGGGTCCAGATGGCCAGGCAGGCCGGTGATCCATCCGGTGGCCTAGCCGCACCGCCGGCGGCCGGTTCCGCAGCACCTGGGTGAGCGTGACCGCCTCGCTACGGCGCAGCGGCTTCAGATATCGCTCGAGGGTGTTGTAGCTGCCGGTGTAGCCCTGTTTGATGATCTCGGCGTGCAGGGCGGTCGCATTTCGGGCACCGGCCGAGAGCCGGTGGTGCAGGTAAGGCTTGAACGGGTCGAGTTTGCTGGTCCGCACGCCACCTGCGATCAACTGCTCGACGCTGTCGGCGCGCGGGTAGCGGCGAACGGTCTTGAAGTCCACCTCGAGCCTGCTAGCGATCATCGGCATCGACAGGCCCTGCACCCCAAGGGTATGAACCTCCAAGAACCGCCACCGGGTGCGCTCGGTCCTTGTCGTGCGCAGCTGATCCAGGGTTGCAAGCCCGGCTGGCTCGCCGGACCAGTGCTCACTGTCATCCCGAGGTGCTGACACCGGGGCGGGCTCGACCAGGCAGGCGTGGTGGGCGGCGACCAGCTTGTTCACGTGCTGGCACAGGTTGTCCCACATGTGCCACCGGTCGGCCACCTGCAGGGCCTGCGGTGCGCCGTCGCGAGCGCCGTCGGCGTAACCGCCGGCGCGGTCCCGGCAGATGAACTGGACACCGGGGTGGGCCCGGAGCCAGTCGGCGAAGTCCCCGGCGCCCCGGCCGTCTAGGACGTCCACCGGCCGATTCCCCTTACTCAGGTCGACCAGCACCGTCCCGTAATTTCGTCCGCGACGCCACGCGAATTCATCGACACCCAGTACAGTCACCGGCCCGACGGGCGGGTCCGGCGTCCTGCGGATCAGGCGTAACAACGTGGAGCGGCTGCCCGGCATCCCCAGCGCGGTCGCCAACCTCGACCCGGCTCGCCCGGCCAAAGCGAGCGCGACGGCTACCAGAGCATCCTGCAATCCTGAGCTGCGCTGCCAGTGCCGCTGGGTCAGACCAGGGACCTGCTCAACGAACGTGGCCGTGCAGCAGTCATCCTGGTCGCAGAAAAATCGGCGCACCGTCAGCCACAGCATCGTCGGCTGCCCAGCGACCGGCAGATCGGCCAAGCGGCGGCGGTAGTGACTGTGCACTCGCCTGGAGACATGCGCGCACCGGCTGCATCGCGCTGCCCGCGCCCGCGGATGCGCGGAGACCCTCACCCCACCGTCGACCCTGCAGATGTCATCGACCACCACCGGCGACAGCTGCGGAAGCAGAACCCGACAACAACGGCAGTCAACAGCCATGCTCCAGGTCATCACAATCCTGGTCCCAGCGACGCCGACCTGCGACGACCCGTCATCCCACCACACCAACGAGCGGGAACGCTCGTCGCCGGACCGAGTGTCGATCTCTGCCGCAATCGACAGCCCACCAGCTTCACGAAACCTGAGCCAGAACCAGATAATTTGGCAATTCACAACCCGGGTTGTTCAGGTTACCGGCTGACCTGCCCGCCGCCCGAAGTGCGGAAACCCCCAGCACGGGCCAAGCCAGACGGTTGTCACAGGGGCAGGTGGCGCATCCATCGCCGTGAAATCGTCGGCGCGGTGCCCCGGTTGTCCCCCATCACCGGTGAACACTGCGGGCGGGTCTACCGGGACGGTCGAACAGGCGTGCGGGTTGACCAGCAGCGCCGTCTCCGTGGGTGCTCCCCAGAGGGTTCGGCTATCGGGCTGAGATCACCTCGGCGCCCAGCGTAGGTCGATGGTGTCTGTGTGATCGCCCCAGCGCAGATCCAGATGCCAGCATCCGGGGGCGGGCATGTCCACTATCGACGGTCCCGGCGAGGCGCCAGTGTCTATCCTGGCGGTTCGGTCGGCGCCTTCCAGGCGGCCGGTGATCACCAGATCGCCGGGGGGGTAGCCGTGCGCCACCCAAAGGATCTTGTTGCTGTGGTCATTTGCCGGCGGCGCGGTCAATGGATCGCCGAACACGATGGCTACCAGGTTGCCGCCGGCCGAGTAGGCGAACGGCGGATAAGTCGTTCCGGTAAATCCAGCGCGGGCCCAGACCGGGACCGGCGTGGTCAGCAACGGTTGGCACGCCGATGGTCCCGGGCTGGCCGACCCCATCCCGGGACCGCGTGCGACCCAGCCGAAGCCCAGCACCAGCAGCACCGCGATGCCGACAGCGATGGGTCCAGCGATCAGCCTGCGGTGCTGTCGCACCCCGCGGCGTGCCGCCGCGGCCAGGTCGGGCCGATGCACGGCACCATTGGCCAAGTGTCCCAACGCCTGCGGCAACAGGCCTTCTATTTCGTTCACCACGAATTCTGCTCCAAGTCTGGATATTTAAGGTACCCGCGCATGCATTCCATGCCGCGGCTGGCGTGCGAGCGGACCGTGGAGACGCTGCAACCCAGCTCGGTCGCGATCTGTTCGTCATTGCGTCCCAGGTAGTGGCGCAGCACGATCACCGCTCGTTGCGTTGGTGTCAACGTCGTCAACGCGCGGATGACCTCGTCACGGTGCACCGCCTGGTCCGCTGGGTCCGGGCCGCCGGGCCACTCGGGAACCTCGGCGATCGGGCTTTCACCCGTGTCTCGCCGCCGACGCTGGTCGATGAACGTGTTGGTGAGAATGCGCCGGACGTAGGCGTCGGGGTACTCCACCCGCGAAATACGCCGCCACCGCCGCCACGCTTTCATCAACGCGGTCTGGACCAGGTCCTGCGCCGCGTGTGCGTCGCCGGTCAACGCGCAGGCGTATCGCTCCAGGCCAGCTCCGTGGGACGCGACATAGTCGTCGAAGTCTCTGCCGCTGTTGCCGGTCGTCATCGCTGCCCCATACCCCTCTCAACGCAGTTCAGCGCTTGAATGTTGAGACCGGCAGTCGTTTTGCTCGCGCAGGCGCGGCCGTTGACTGTCGTCTGCCACGATAAATGGCACCTTCTGTACACGCTATTTGGCACGGTCCGCTCGTCGCCGCCGCACACGACTAGCCCCGTGACCAGCAACAATCCGCCCTACAGCAACTAGTAGAGTCGGACGTTCGTTCGAACAAGATGCCATTTAGCGTGGTCAGAAGGTGCCAGATAATTTGGCAATTCACAATCCTCAACCGACACTTGAAGTGGGAGTTGTAGCGCAATGCGCTACAGTTGGGTGTGTCGAACACGCTCTGGTGGGATGAGGAAGACGCCGCGCACATCCGCAGCAGATCGACTCGCTATCCGGGCGCGACGGACATCGAGCCGGAATGGACGCTGGAGGCGGCCACTGACCCCGCACGCTTGGTCCGCGACCCAGACCCGAAGAGCAGAGCGGCCTATACACGGTTGATCGGCTACTCACCAGCCGCTGAGTTCGTCCTGACCGTGATCATTGACCCGGAGGACTTCTCCGGAGTGACGGCGTGGAAAGCCCGCGGTGTTGACCTGCGGCACTACCTGCAAGGAAGGGGAACCGCTGATGACTGAAACCACCGCTTCGGCGCGCGCGGCACGGCGTGCGCGGCACGAGGCGATTCGCGCTGAGGTCGCCGCGGAAGAAGCCGAGGCCGACGAAGCCGAGGCTGTTGAGAAGTCAAACACGTTGGACGTGCCGATGCACCTGCGTATCGACAGCGGCCTGGATGAGCAGTTGCGTCAGCGAGCTAGCGGCGAAGGTATCCCGACTTCCGCCCTGGTCCGTCGCCTGTTGCGTCAGGCCATGCAACCAGGCCCGGCTGTCCTATCCCAAGCCGACGTCGAGGACATTGCGCGTCGCGTCGCTCGGGAAGAGCTCCAAAGCCATTGAGCTGAGCGGCGGTCCTGTCCGGCCGACTGACTTCACCGGCCGTCCCGGTCACCGATCGGCTACCGGCGAGGCAGTTCCACAGGATCAGCGGGCGGGGATGGTGTGTTCAGCAGGTACAGGCAGAGCTGCGGTCGGTCGCCTGATGGCGTCGTCCATCCTGCCGGGTGCTGCCCAACCAGCTGCCAGCCCAGCCGTTCGTACAGCGCCCTTGCCGCTGATCCCGGTTCGTTCACGACCTCGAGCATCAGGCCCAGTCCTCGACTGGACCCGAATTGAGTCGTTGCGCAGACCAGTCCTTCGCCGACCTGCCGGCCGCGAGCGCCCGGCCTGACAAACAGCCGAGCGACCATCGCCAACTCGGCCGCCGGCCTTCCCGCTACCGCAATCAGCTGTGCATCATCGACGCCGGCGACGAGCGCAATGTGCCCGGCCATGACGCCGTCCTCCTCGGCGACCCACGCGCCGAGCAAGCCTGGCGCATCGAGCCAGCCCACCGGGTTCGTCGGCCAGCACGTGGGATATCCGTCCTGCCGGTGGACTTCGGCGAGCACTTCCACGCACGCCGGAAGGTCATCTGCTTGCCGCGGCCGGATCCTCACACCCGCCAGACTGCCGCAACGCCCATCGGCCGGTCCCCGGGCGGCCCGCCGCCCGGTGATGGGGCAGCTTTGGAGCGAGCATTATCAACGAAGGACTTGGCGGGGCGGACCTACGATCCCGGTCCGTGCACGGTGTTCTGCTGGGCGGGATTACGCGATGATCGACCGGTGAATGCAGTCCCGGCCTTCGTGACTCACTACTACCGCGCCGATCGTCGCCCGTTCCTCAATCTGTCGGATCTGGCCGAACCGGACCTGGCTGCGGTGTTGACCGAGCTGGTCACCCCCGAGCACCAGGCGTTGTCCTGGCGTCGGTTCGGACCGCAATATATGGCCCTTCGTCGAGCCACTGAGCGCCGCGCCCGGGACCTGTTCATCGCAGCCGGCGGGAAGCCCGAACGTAGCTCGCCGCACTATTTTGTCCTCGGCTCCTGCGACTGGTTCGCCGGGCTCTACCGCAACGTCGCCGAGGTCCGCCTCCCTCTGGCCGCTTTGCCGGCGGCGAGCACCAGCGTGACGTACGCCGACAGCATCACCGCCCTGGGTTTGGGCGTGCCGCTGGGCCTCCCGGCGCCGGACCCGGATCACGCCGACCGCGTCTACCAGCTCAAGGACCTCGAGCAGTTGATCGCGCGCTTCGGCCTGCCCAGTGACGCAGCGCCAGGGGATCCGGCCGGGTACGCCGGATATCAGCACCACCGCGTGGACGCCTACATCGAGGTTCAACTATGGTCCGATGAACCCGTCCGCGCTCACGTCGCCCGTGCCTGACCCCAATCCAGATCGAGGCTGTCCGTAGGTGGATCCCCCATCGGGATGCTGGTCAGTTGGTAACGGGGGAGGACCCGCGACTCGATCAGGTCCACGCTCGGAACGGGTCGGCAGCCTGCTGGATGTGCGCGACGTATGCAGTCCATGCGGTGTCGTCACCCACCGAATCGGCGTCAAGACCGCCTTGGCCGTCGATCCGCTCCCGCAGGATTTCCGCGTGGCCGGCATGCTGCGCGGTTTCGGCCACGACCCTGACTATCAAGCTACCGAACGACGGATACCGGGTCCCTTCCTTCCACCAGTGGACGAAGGCTGCCGTGTCCAATGGGAGCGCATCGATCGAGGCGTCGGAGTTCTTCCACACCTGCTCATACAGCCCGACGATGAAGTCACGGGATTCGTCATCGCGCACCCACATGTCGGCGCCCTGCCAGATCGAGCCGTCCTCCTCCCACGGCAGGGTGAACGCCGGTGGCCGGCCCACGCACACCCCGAGATAGGAACGTTCGATACCGACCAGGTGCTTGACCAGCCCGAGAATGTTCGTTCCGCTCGGGGTCAGCGGTCGCCGCGCGTCATATTCACTCAGCCCAGCAAGCGCGCGCATCACCGAATCGCGTCCGTCCTGCAGATACCGCCGCAACGGGTCACCCATGACGTCAATCACGGGAACCAACCTAGCCACAAATCGCCGGTGAGGGATGGCCCCAAACGACGCATTCGTGATCTTGGTCGTCGGTCGCCCCGCTGCGCGGTTCCGATCTCCGTAGGACACTGGCTTACGGGGCATGGCCAGCAAGCGTGACCTTGGCTGGGCCGGCGCCGGCCGGGGAGGGCTCTGGACCTCCAGTTGTCGACCTCCGATCCGCGACGAGCACTTGACGTCACGTGCAGGGCACGCGGCGTTCACGATCAGACCCTGCGGTGATTGAAGTGAACGGCAGTGTTGAGTAGCCGCCGGGAATCTCACACCATGGCGCATCCGGGCGAAGGCGAAACACACCAAGCTGATCGGCTACTGCCGCGTCGTGCTGCGACCCGCCGATCACCTCCACCCGACGGGGCATTCGGCCTTATGCGCACCGCGAACCTCCACCACCGCCAACATCGGCCCCTCCCCCCGAGCACTATGCATCACCGGCTCACCCGTATCGGGGACCCGGCCTGCGCCGAGAACTGTCAGTTCGGAGGTTCGGATTCTTGGCCGAGTCGTCACCGGGCCGCTCGCCGCATCGACTGCCTGCCGGGTCTAGCGAGCAGCGCCACCGACGCCATCGCTCAACGGTTGCGGATACGGCGCCAGCTGTGCGTCTGCTGGTGACTCCCGGTGCAGCACCCAACCGATCCCGCCGACCGCCACGCCGAGACAAAATTGTGGCGCGGTGCTTAGGGTCAGGGTCAGGAACCACTGTCCGGGCAGCCGCCAGCGTTCGATCCACGGGGTCACGGCGGTGGCTGCGAGCGAGGCGATGATCAGCCAGGTGCACCACCGCGGCCGTCCCAGGCCGTTTTGATGCCACGATCTCAGTGCCAGTGACACGGCGAGCAGCAGTAGAAGGGAGGCAGGATGCCACAACCTGAACACCGCCCTGTTGTGGGCGGCGTAGAACAGGAACGGCCATGGCGAAAGAATCAGCACCGCGGTCACAGTGGCGGCGACGCCGAGCAGACCCCGGGCGTTGCGCGCCGCTCCGGAACGGGCCAGTACTCCGTACATCACCACCGGAAGGCACCAGTAGGCCACCGCCAACAGCCACAACCTCAGCAGATCAACGTGCGGGCGGTTCCAGTTGTTCAGCGCCAGATACACCTCGACAACCGCGCAGACAGCGAAGGCCGATCCGGCGAAGAGCGCCGCATTCCCGGCAACCCGGGTGGCTCGACTCGGCGCCGCTATCCCACCGGTTTTAGATGAGTTGAAGGCTCCGCCGATCAGCCGCGCGTCTCCGAACCGTTCCACGGATCGCCTTTCGGCCTCCTCCCGGCTGGCGCCCTGCTCGATGAGCAGATCGGCGTTTGTCCTGAGGTGGTCCTGCACTTCGGCGATCTGATCCTCACGGTCACCGGAGCGTTGCAGGCGCAGACGCAGCAGGTCAAGGTAGTCCGCGATCATGATGTTGCCGGCCACGGCGCACCCTTCAACGTCGAGCCGATCGCGTCTGCGAACCGCTGCCAACCCGTCCGCATGTCGACCAACGACTTCCTGCCGTCGTGGGTCAGGCAATAGGTACGTCGCCGTCTCCCGCCCACGATCGCCCATTCACTGGAGAGCAGACCGGCCTTCTCGAGTCGGTGCAGAACCGGATAGACGGTTCCCTCCGGCAAATCGAAAAGACCGCCGCTGCGCTCCCGCAGAGAATCGATCACCGCGTAGCCGTGCACAGGTCCGGGGGCCACGATCGCCAGTACCAGTAGATCCAGGTGCCCTTTCAGGGCGTCGCCTCTCATACCTAGAGACGTTAGGCTATGCGAAGCTAGGTATCAGGGATTGCGCTCGGCGTGTCGTTGCGGCGCCCAATACTTCGCGACGCGTGATCACCCGCGCCTCCTCCAGTTGAGCCCGCACTCGTCATGACACGCTCTGACATTCCTCGGCGGCGTTCACCTCGCGGCCAGCGTTCTGCACCTCCGCTGCATTACCAAACACGCTCTAGTCGTTGACAACGCATCCCCGAGCTGGGGGTTGGGTCATCTGACAACCAGGGGGTGAGTGGTTGACGGCCGGCATTGCCTGGCCGCGGCGGTGGCATGTGCACGGGATCAGCCAGTGGTTCTGGCGGCCGGCTCATCCCCGGCCACAGCTTCGGCGCCGCCTGAATGCGTGATGAGCGGTGCCAACCTGCCCTGCGTGCTGCGGGCCACCGCACCGTTCGTCTACGTGCGCTGGCACGGGCCGTACCAGTCGAATCTGTACGGCGGGTCCTATTCCGATGACGACCTGCGCTGGTGGACGGACTGGATCAACGAAGTGGCGCGTCGGTGGGCGGAGGGTCTGCGGCTATTTCAACAACGACGGCGGTGGCAACGCGGTGCGCAATGCCCGGTTCCTCCGGGATCTGGTGGGTGATTGATCCCAGTCCCGGCCGGCTGGCACGGCCGTCGGTCCGGACGACCGGCCGGCGCTGGCACACTGACCGACGTGGACGATCTGACCAGTTTCATCGCCGGCCTGCCGAAGGTGGAGTTGCACGTCCACCAGATCGGTTCGGCGACACCGGCCACGGTGGCGGCACTCGCGGCGCGACACGAGGGCACCACCGCGGTGCCCGCCGACCCCGCGCTGCTTGCCGACTACTTCACATTCACCGACTTCGCCCACTTCATCGAGGTCTACCTCTCGGTGGTCGATCTGGTCCGCGATGCGCAGGACGTGCGCGCGCTGACCTACGACGTAGCGGCCGAACTGGCCGCCCAACAGGTTCGGTACGCGGAGCTGACGGTCACCCCGTTCACTTCGGTCCTGGCAGGCATCGCGGCGCCCGACTTCTGCGACGCCATCGAGGACGCCCGGCTGGCGGCCGAGCGGGAACTCGGTATCGAGCTGCGCTGGTGCTTCGACATCCCCGGCGAGGCCGGGCTGCCGGCGGCCGACGCGACCCTGGACATCGCGCTGCGCCAGGCGCCGGCCGGCCTGGTCAGCTTCGGGCTCGGCGGACCGGAGATCGGGGTTTCGCGCAGCCAGTTCGCACCGCACTTCGCAGCCGCCCGGGCCGCCGGACTGCGCAGCGTGCCGCACGCCGGCGAGTCGACCGGCCCGGCCACCATCTGGTCCGCCATCACCGATCTGGGCGCCGAGCGGATCGGGCACGGCATCACCGCAGCCCAGGACGCGGCCCTGATGGCCTTCCTGGCAGAACACGACATCACCCTGGAGATCTGCCCGACCTCCAACGTGTGCACCAGGTCGGTGCCCTCGATGGCCGAGCATCCGCTGCCTGCGTTGGCGGCGGCGGGCGTGCCGTTCACCATCAACTCCGACGACCCGCCGATGTTCTCCACCACGCTGAACCAGGAGTACGCGGTGGCCGCATCACTGCTGACGCTCGACCGGCGCGGTGTCGCGCGGTTGGCCTCGGCCGCCCTGGCGGCCAGTTTCGCCCCCGTCGTGACCAAGCGCGCCATCCAGCAGGAGATCAACCACCACCTGAGCGGGTGATCGGCAAATGCTGGCGTATCACCTACCTCGAGGTTCTGCACGCGCGAGGAGACCAGCAGCGGCCGCAGCCCGGCCAACAAGGATCGCTCGGCGATACGGGCGGCACGAGTCCCTCCATCTGATCGCGCACAGGAACCCGGGTCTACCTGCCGGTAGAGATGGATGGCCAGACTGTCCACTCGGGGTTGCGGGAACACGCCGGCCGCGTCATGCATGCATCGCATGCGGTGCACCGCCAGGTCCGGTGCCCCGTGGCCGGAGGGTGGCACAGACAGGGCAAAGCGCCGACGAGCACCGTGTTCGGACCCAGCGGGTGTCCGTTGGGGCATCTGGTTGGCGCGGATTCCTTCATGTTGCTGGCCTCGTTGAACTGGTAGAACTCCGGCATCTGCTAGCTCAGCTACCTAGGTCGTGATGTTGGACGTCAGATGTGTTGTGCCGGAGGTGCCGAAGAATCGCCGCCCTCAGTGAGCTTCGATCTGTCATCGGCGATGAGGTCCGGTCGCTCTTGAAGTCCATCCTGTCGCGGGAAGCCGACATCCGCGCTCGTTGGGCCGCCTCATCGTTGTTCTGGGTTTGGTTTCTACGCAGGAACCAGTCGAGGTGGGCGGACATGTCACGTTTGTCCGCGACTTGGTCACGTTCGTCGGCCTGCTCGTCCCGCTCGAGTGCCTCGATGAGAACCTGCCGGATTTTTCGCTCTCTGTCGTCCTGGGACGCGTCGCGGAAAATCATTCCCAGCACTTCGGCACTCACAGCGCTGAACCGTCCCTCTGGCTCATCCTCCTTGAAGTCGGGCTGTGGCGAGGAGAGCCGATTATGGGTACAGGCTGGCGTGCCGGGTGATGCTCGGTATTCCGGTAACCGGGTCTATTTCGAGGCCGCTGCTCGCCGAACTATCCCGGGCCGCGCTCGAGCGGAGCGCGGCGCTGATGGCCAAGTACGCCGACCGCCCGATGGACCTGGCCGACGCCACCCTTGTCGCGCTCGCCGAAGAACGCGGCGAACGGCGCATCTTCACCCTGGACAGCGACTTCCGGATCTACCGCATCCACGGCCGCACCCACTTCGAAATAATCCCGAGCTGACGCTTCCCGCAGGCGGATCCGTAACCGGCGCGTCCCGGTGGGCCGGCGATCGGCACTGCGAGCTTGAATGAGGTGATGCCGCCGGCTGGCCCTCCAGCACCACGGGCCGACGCGGTAGCGGGCGAACTAACGGGTTCCTCGACTCACCTGCACTACTGTGAGCAAATGCCTGAAGCCGAGCGGTTCGGCGTCATCCGCTTGCGCGGTGGACGCTATGAGCAGCTCGGCCTACCCCTGGTGGCGATCGCGGAACTCGGGCGGTACGAGAAGCTGGTCCACAACGTCGCTCGATCTCTGTACCTACGCGAGCATCCGAACCGTAAACGAGTTCCTCGCGGACCTGCTTTCGAACTGGCGCTGAGGTTGACCGCCGTCGAGCCGGGCAGTGTCAAACCGGTTCTCGAGCGAGCACTTCCAACCACTGAAGCCCTGTTTGCGACAGAGCATGACTGGTTCGAAGAGTCCCGTCGACTGATCAACGAGGCACTGCGCGGGTTCAACGACGAGCAATCCCATCTGATCGCTAATTTTCCGGCCGATTGTCTGGATGACTTCTCGGCTGTCGGACGCAGCTTGGCCGCGGATGAATCCATCGAGTTTTCCGATGTGCACGGCGATACTCCACCGGCAATTTTGAACGTGGATGTCCGAAAAAGAATTGTTCGGCACACAAAACTCGGCCATTTGGACGTGGAGACCTTGTTAATAGGCAGAGTTACCGGCCTTAGGTCCCAACCCGCGAAGTTCGACTTTAAGGTCGAAGAAAATGGCCGCAAATTTGAGGGCAGCTACCACGACGACGGAATGTTCAGTCAACTGAAGTCTGTGATGGACGAGGAAGACCGAGCGTCCCTCGTAGCCCTCTCAGCAGTCGCCAGGCAGACACCCGACGGCGAAACGGTTGAACTAGTCGATGTTCTCGCGGTGGAGCTGACATTACCGGACACCTGGAGGGAGCGACTAAGCCAGCTCGCCCGGCTCCAGGCAGGTTGGTTGGACAAGGGGTCCAGCCCGCCGAGCGCCCAAGCCTTGGACCAGACCGAGCGTCTGTTGCTCGGCTGCCTGGACGAGATGCTTCCCAGACCCGGGATCTTTCCGACGCCCGAAGGTGGTCTACAGCTCGAATGGACCTCGCCGGATTCGGAAACCGAGGTCCGCATTTCGGCGGACGGGTCGGTGCACGTCCTGTGGTTCTCAACTTCGACCGACGATGACCGCGAGGCCGACTACTCCCCGGATGACGACTTGGCGAATGTGGCCACCTTCATTCGAGCGGGTGTCCAATGACCAATCCGGACCTACCTGAACTTCTCCCGGGGGAAGTCATGATCGAGCCGTCGCAAGAACAGCTTTGGCGAAACCAGAATCCGAGCTGGGTAGACGTCAACGGCGCGGTCACCTCCCAGTTGTTCAAGCCGACACTCAAAGATGACGGTCAAGTCTCGGTGGCCAGGTCGAGCATCGTGACCGCGAGAGAGCACTTTACCGAGTTCACCCAGGAGCTTCATTTGACTTCCGAGGGGATCTGGCACGTCACGGTGGATCAGGTCCACGACGAGGTCAAGTCCCGCGATCTTTCCGCCCGGTGTGTCGACGACAGTGCTATTGCTGTGACCCCACGCGGTCACAGTTACCTGGACTTCAGAGCAATGGCTCCCAAGCAGCAAAGCAAGGTGGCAGCTGCACTCCGCACTGCGGCAACTGGGAACGGGGCCATGGCGACGTTCTGACCGAGAAGCGGCCGATCCGACTTCGAGCCGGCGGATGAGAAGTTGATCGGCTGTTCGGATGACGCAGTGAACTGCTCACGCAGGCCACGAGGCGACCGTGGGGCAGGGTAGGTCGATGTCGACGGTCCAGTCGCGTTCGCACCGTTGGGTGATTCGCGCTGGGACGGTCTACCAATGTCCGATCGGAGACCGGCACCGATCCTGTTTCGGTCTCCTCTGGTTTGCCCGCGGCTGCGGCCGGGCGCGCACAGCGGGCAACATTTGTCGGCAGGCAGCTACGCGGCCGTTCCCATTCGGTCATCACGCCGGTCGTGATTCCACGACCGGACGCCATCGGGTGCGACCCGCCGTTGCGCACATCGGTCTCGGTGACGACGTCAGTCACCCCACGGTTCCGCAGCACGCCGGCGACAGTGAAGACAAGGGCGGAAGGAAGGCGAGTGCGACGCCACGCAACACGGACACCCACACAGCCAAGTCGCGGCCATGGTCGTCGATTCCAGACGCGGATCAGCCCGTCGTAGGAGCCGGTATGCGCGTGCACCGCCACCAGGTACAGGGCCGGGTCGAAATCCGGACCCTCCAGCGACTCGGACAGGTCGGCGATGGTGCCCCGCCACGCCCGGGTTCCGGGAATGTCCGCACGGATGGTGTTGTCGAGGTCGACCACCCGGTCGAGGTCGCAGCAATCTACCGGCAGGAGCCGGTGCGCGTCGGAGTGGATCGGCCGGGCAGGGATCGAAGCGAGCGGGATGCGCCAGATCGCTTCGGTGCGGGCCGGGATGAAGCCGGCGGCCTGTATGACGCCACTTCGTTCGGCGTCGAGATCGGCGGGTGTGTTGATTAGCAGCGAAGCCGTGAGATCTGAGCGCACCTGTTTGATCAACTGGCTCCATAGCTCTGGATGACCCTCGGGCAGCTTGACCAGCCATTTGCCGTCAGGTCGACGCTCCTCGTCGCGCCGACCTCCAGATCTGCGCAGCCGCGCATCTTCCGCCCCACCATCGAGATCGGCGAGGAAGCGACACAGGTCCTCACCGAACAGACCGTGGCGGTAGCGCCCGAACGACTCGGTGAACTCGTCGGCCACGTGAGCCTCACCGAGCTACAGGCCATTGAGACGGCCCTGCGCCTGACCCTGGGAATCGACTGATCCGTTCGGGGACAGCGATGGGACGACACCGGTGAGGGATCGGTGACCGGACACCGATCGGCTCATGGCGGAAGAGGTCTGCCCGTGAGGCCTGTGAGGCGCTCGGCGTAGGCGCCTTCGATGTCTCCGTCGGTCGAAGTGATAACTCGGGTCGCCGGGCGGGCGGCTACTACCGCCAGCATTTTGTCGTGGGTGGCGGCCAACTGCTCGCGCGCGCCACTTCGGCGCTGCAGCTCCGCGGCCTCCCGATGGCCCGGATGACTCGAGGCCTCTGAACGTCGCTCGAACCGACGGACAACATCGTCGCGGTCGCTGATCAACGCGAACTCAACGAATGTGGCACCAACCTCCACCGCGACCTCCCCCAGCATTTCGATGAACTCAAGCCGGCCGAGGTATTGCGGCACGAGTACATCGTGGCCGGCGTGCAGATGCGCTCGAGCCATGGCGACGGCGAGCTTTCGGGCCAGCAGCCCAGATTCGGTCGGCTGGTCCAGCCAACTCCCCAGCATCGCGCGCACTTGATCGACATCAAGCACCAACGTCAGGGCATGTTCATTGGCGAACCGGCGCGCGAGAGTGGACTTACCGCTCCCCGGATCCTGCTGCGGTGACAGTGCGGCGGGATCGCCAGGAAACTGCTCAGTGACCAACTGCTGACCCCACCAGGTAGCTGACCTGCCCCAGTGCTGGCATTGCTGGGCGGTGGGACCTATTCGAACCTGCGCTATCCCTGCCGTGAACTGGTTCAGAGCCACTCGGTTTTGGTGATGACCCACAGGCCCTCGATGCCGGTTCCGGCTGGGCCTTGCTCGGCAACCGCCGCGCGGTTGGGGAGGCGGTGGTAACCGAGTTTGGCGGGAACTCGAGCGCTGGCCAGGTTGCTTGCGTCGTGGCTGATCTGGACGCGGTCGATACCCGGAACGGTAAAGGCTAGATCGGTCAGGGCTCTGCTGGCCGCTGTGGCGATACCCTGATTGAGATGGTCGCGGGCGACCCAGTAACCAATTGCTAGTCCGTCAGGTCCGAGGCGGCGGTGCAGTCCTGCTGACCCGACGAGGTGACCTGCGCGCCAGATTCCAACACTCAGATCGCTTCCGTTGGCCCACTGAGCGGCCCAGCTTTCCACGAGTTCTCGGCGCTGTTCCAGCGTTTGCGGCTCGAACGCGATCCAGTGCATGTAGGGACGGAGATGTTCAACGTTTGCGAGGATCGCCGCGTGTAGGGCGTCCGCTTCCTCTGGCTGCCATCGATGCAGATCGACGCCGTACCGCTCTATCTGCTCGGGCAGCCGGGACAACGGCACGGCTACCGGTGCACGTTCAGTCATAGCCCGCGACCTTAGCGGCTGGATGGTCACAAGCACCAGGTAATTTGTGCTTCGCTGCGACAATGCAACAGTGCAGATGCCGCGTCAGATCTATTGCAGCCCTGGCACTATCACCTAGTTTGCACACCAGGGCTTCTGGGGCCCGGTACAGGATCGATGATCGGGCATCGATGGTTCTATGGGGCAGTGGCCGCGTCGAACTTCAGCGCGCGGAAGCGCACGCAGCAGATGTGGCTCGACTCGTGTGGCCGCAGCTGCGCGCAGCTCATCGGTGCTACACCAGCGCACGGCCGTGAACTCACGCGGATCGGGATGCAGCACCTGACCCTGTCGTCCTTCCAGGGCAAACCACACGCTGACATCAGTGTGGCGCGCAGCCGCCGAGCCGACCGTCTCGGTGACCGTCAGGAAGAACGGTTGCCGACCAGTCGCCGCATCGAATCGCGCCTGGATGCCCAGCTCCTCCGCTACCTCACGACAAACCGTGTCCACAGGGTGTTCGCCAGGCTCGACATGCCCGCCGGTGGGCAGCCACAAACTTCGATAGGCGTGGTCACACAGCAACACTCGGCCGGCGCCACGATCCACCAGCAGAAAGTAGGCCACTAGGTGCGGTGACGGAGTGGACGGCTTCACCCGCCGGTAGATGTCATGTGTTCCTGCCAGCCAGCGCAGCGCGGTCGTCTTGTGCTCAGCGCCAAGGTCGTCGATCGGTTCGATTCCGGCGATCAGCGAGTAAACCCCCGGGAGAGCATCATCTGACACGGCCCAGATCATGCCACCAGGGCGAATCACACGGATACGAGAACGATGACGGCACGTCGTTTCGATCGAACGTCATTTTGATCGAACCCCATTTCTGACCTTCCCGCCGGCGGATCCGTGACCGGTGCAACCGAAGTTCGTCCGCTGAGCTTTCGGTCCTTGCGCCAGACGCCCGGGCGATCCGTTTCAATTACGGGCAAGGATGTCGTCGGGGGTTCACCGCCTGGCGGCGCTGCGGGCCACCGCACCGCCCGTGATCCGGAAGATCGCCCACGCCAGGACGGGTAGCAGCAGCAACCAGATCAGCGAGCCTGCTGTCGGGAAGTTGGTGTTCGGCAGCAGCAGCCCGACGTCGCCGATGCCGGTCCACCAGCCGTGGCCGGCGACGAACCCGGCGAACAGGGCGCTGCCGGCGGTGACCAGGACCCGCCCAACCGGTGTCCGCAGGGCCAGGACGGCGAACACGATGAGCGCGATGGTCAGGGCCGCGAGGAACAACGGGGTGGGGCCTGGGAACAGGTATAGGACAGAGGGGCCGGCGACGGCGAAGGACACCAACAGTCCCGCGCCGAGGAACGCGCGTCGGCCCCGCCACAGCAGGCGGCGGCCCAGCCTCACCCGCGCCGGAGAGGTCAGCAGCCGCCACGCGGTGAACTGGATGAGCAACCACCCGAAGCTGGTGCTCACGGTGCCGATGTCATCGTGCAGGACGGGGCTGATCAGGAACAGGGCGTAGGCCAACGTCGCCAACCCGGCGAACCGGTGTGCGATCCTGGGCGGGCCGAATACGGCGGCCGCGGCGGCCGGAATCCAGATGGCCCAGGCGATCAGGTCGTAGTGGTGCCACCACATGGAGGATCCATAGATCAGCTGCTCGGCGCCGGCTTTCGCGGCGGGGAACAGCAGCAGCAGTGGCAACGTCACGGTCAGGATCGCGGCACGGCTTCCAGGGCGACGCCAGCATCCGCCGCGGCTTGAGCCAACGGCACCAAAAGCTGCCGTTACCGACGATTGTCCGGACACCATTTGCGACTCGCAAACCAAAAGGGAACGTCATCCGGTGACCAACAGAGCGCTCCGCGTCGTATCCACAGCTGGGGGCCGTTTCGGCCGCCGTAGGACGTTCGTTCTTACGGAGTGGCGACCGCCCTGGACGCGGATTCTGCGAGCTTCTCTTTCGTGAGCACGGCCCGTGTGTCGATGTGTACCTCTGCGAGCTGTCCGCCGTCGGTCTCGCTTCGGTCGATCGCGCAGACAACGAGGGTGACGTGGGCGCCTTGTTCCCGCAGAGCGAGCGCCGCGTCGCGGACCGCCCCGCCCGTCGTGATCACGTCCTCGATCAACGTGATCCGCTTGCCGGTGATGTCGGCGCCCTCGGCCAGGCGGCGGGTGCCGTAGGTCTTGGCTTGCTTGCGGACGAAGATTGCGGGCAAGCCGGTCAGGGAGCTGACCATGGTGGCGATGGGAACTCCGCCCAGCTCGAGGCCGCCCAACAGTTGGGTGTCGGTCGGTAGCAGCGGGACCATCGCTTGCGCGACGCGCAGCAGCAGGGCGGGCTGGGACTCGAACAGATACTTGTCGAAGTACTCGTTCGATGTCTGTCCTGAGCGGAGCACAAATGTGCCCTCGAGTCGGCAGGCTTGGTTGATGTCGCGGGCCAATGCGGTGAGATCCACGATGCTGATCGTTGCACCTGTCATCGCGCAGGTTTGGCTCGCTACCGACCCGCAGAATCGGGGACGAGCGTTGTTGCGTCTCCTTGGACGTCCGTGACCGGCGCTTGCCTCGTTGATTCCCCGGCAGAGCGGCAGTCGGTGGCCCTCAGCTGATCAGGTCGAAAATCCGGTGCCAGGCATCGGCTCGTGCGGTGGGGTTGAAGGTGGGCGTGTGGGGCCAGAAGAACGCGTGCTGGGTGCCCGGATAGACGACCATTTCGTGGTCGACGCCAGCCGCGGTGAGGGCGGCGGTGATCTGATCGCGTTGCGCGGCGTCGATCAGTGAGTCGTCCTGGCCGACCAGGTACAGCAGTCGGCCGGTGATGCCCGGTGCCAGGGTGAGGGTGGGTTCGGGGCGGCTCAGGGGAATGTCGGTGGTGGATAGCCACCCGCCGTAGAGCACCGCGGTCCGGGTGATGGGTAGTTGGCAGGCGGCCAGGAACGCCAGATGTCCGCCGGCACTGAAGCCCACGACGGCAACATCGTCGGCGCCCCCGGACGAGCGGAGGTAGGCCACGGATGCGGTCACGTCAGCCAATGCGTCCTGACGATTCATGTTGTGCAGCAGGGCGAAACCGTCGTTTCGCCCGGCGTCATCGCGAGGCAGCCAATGCCCCGGGTCGGTGTCGCGGTGATAGAACTCCGGTGCCAGCGCCACGTGGCCGGCGTGCGCTAGGTCGTCCACCACGGATTGGATGTCCGGGTTCACCCCGAACAGCTCGTGCACCACGATCACCCCGACCGGAGCCGGATCGCCCGGCGGGCGGGCCAGGTAGGCCCGCATCGTGGTGCCGTCGGCCACCGCCACGTCGATGAACTCTGTCGTGAGCGTCATGGCCACCAGCCTGCCCACTCATCGGCACGGCAACCAGAGCATGTCAGTACCAGGATCAGCGGTGACTACCCTGACTGTCCATGGACTACAGCGGTGATCCGAAAGCGTTGGGCGAGCTGCTCAGGACGCGGCGATCCCGCCTCGCACCGCATGATGTCGGTCTGCCGCAGGGATCCCGGCGGCGCACGCCCGGCCTGCGCCGGGAAGAGGTCGCGTTGCTGGCCAACGTGTCGACCACGTACTACACGTATCTAGAACAGGGTCGCCCTGTCTGCCCATCACCGCAGGTGCTGGAGGCGTTGGCAGCGGCGCTGCGGATGAACCCGGCCGAACGCCGCTACCTGGGCACCCTGGCCCATGGACCCTCCGCTGCCCACCGCACCGCCCGTCGAGCAGATCGATGCCGGTGTCGTGGATCTGGTTGATCGGCTGGAGCCGTACCCGACGTTCGTCAAAGGGCGCCGCTGGGACATCCTGGCGTCCAACAGTGCGGCCCGGGAACTGTTCACCGACTGGGATACTCGACCGCCCGGTGACCGAAATCTGCTGCGGTGGATGTTCACCGACACCCAAGCGCAGCAGGTCTACCTCGAATGGGAGCCGGAGGCACAGGCCATGCTCGGCCGTTTCCGTCTTGCCGCAGCGCGCCACCCCGACCAAAGCGACTTCACCGGCCTGATCGAGGAGCTGCACCGCGAAAGTGAGCACGTGAGCGCCTGGTGGCCGCGGCACGACGTCGTCGCGATCGGCAGCGGAACCAAGAAACTGCGCCATCCACGCCACGGCCCGCAAAAATACAGTCACCTCGTCCTGCAGGTCGCCGACCACCCCGACCAAACAATGGTCACCTACACCCAGCAGGCCTAACGTCTCCCACAGCTCCCATTCCGCTGATCAATGGGCTCTCAGTCGCAGGTTCAGTTTTCGGTGGCAAGTTTCGCGCAGAAGCCGAGCAGCACGGTTCCGGTGAGCGCGTCGAGGCCGCGCCGGATGTGTCGCCGACTGAGCACGTTTTGCGCTCGGTCGACGCCTAGGACGACGAGGAGGCACCAGCAGGTACCTAGTAGCGGCAGGGTCCAGGCGTGGGCGAGCCACGCCCACCAGGGTGCGGCCGGCCCGACGAACTGTGGGAGCAGTGCCAGGTAGAACACCAGAATCTTGGGGTTGGTCGCGTTGCACAAGAATCCTTGACGGAAGCCGGTGAGGCGCGAACGCGGCCGCCGTCTCTCCTCGGCGGCGGGGTAGCGTCCGCGGATCGCGCTGAGCAGCGCAGCCACGGCGAGGTAGGCCAAATATGCGATGCCGGCCCACTTGATCGCCAGGAACAACGGGTGGATGCGGACCACTACCCTGGCCAGTCCGAAGGACACCAGAAGCCCTTGCAGCGCGGCGGCCGCGCTCACGCCGATCGTCGTTGCAGTGCCGGCGGGACGACCGCCGGAGACAGTGTTGCGAACGATCACCGCGAAGTCTGCGCCAGGGGTTAACACCAGCACGACCGCCACGGCCAAGAAGGTCCAGGAGTAGGTCACGTGGCAACCGTATCCAGCGCCTGACCACAGAGGATCATCTCTCACCGATCAGGGCGTGAGACCGTTCGCAAGCAGTTCACACGGCACGCCACAATGATCTTCCCGCCGGACGAACTCGAACCCGATCTTGTCCAGGACACGGCGGCTGGCGGGGTTCTCCACGGCCACGTACGCATACAGCGGGACATCAGCGGCGTGGGCCAGGTGCCAGCCCACCAGGGCTGCTCCGATCTCGGTCGCCAAGCCGTGACCCCATAGATCGCGTCGGATGGTGTAGGCCAGCTCGCGACCGTCCAGCTGCGTCCCAAATCCGGCACGTCCGACCAGATGATCATCCAGATCGGCCACGCGCCATTTCGTGAAACCGGTCGCGGCGTGCTCTGCCATGTACTGATCGACCAGAGCCGCTGTCTCTTCGCGTGTCTCAGGCCGACCCTGGCGCACGAACCTCATGGTTTCCGCGTCCGAGTGCACAGCCAACAGGTCATCGACGTCGCACGCGAGCCAAGACGTCGCGACCAAACGTTCAGTCCGCAGGATGAGCTCGCGTGACATAGGTAACCCTCTCACGCGGCCGACCACCAAACCCGGGAGCAACCGTTGTCCGGTCATCGATCGACCTACGGACGGCTATGAAGTGTTCGACCGTCGGGAACGGCTCGTAGAAGTGGTGAAGCAGCCGCTTCCAGTCTTGATATTCCATCGAGGTTCTGAATCCGGCGGTGTGCGCCTCGATGCTGTCCCACTCGACGAGCAACAGGTACATGCTGGGCGACTCTGTTGAACGTGAGAGCGAGAGGCTGCGGAAACCAGGCTGACAGCTGATCAACGGTCGGGCCTGCTCGAAGGCCGACTCGAACTCCGCCTCTTCGCCGGGGTGCACGGGCAGGATCGCGTGCTCAAGAATCACGTCCTCAGCCTTTCACGACGTGTCTGCAAGCGGTCCTCATTCGGCACGGTCGTGATCTTGATCGTCCGCAGGGCCTCGGAACACGTTTCCGGTCACCGTAGGGCGATCCCCAATCGACGCGATCGTGATCTTGGTCGTCGGCTGCCTCGGAGCGCGGTTCCAGTCACCGTAGGACGTTCGGCTTACGGACGCGAAGTATGACCTCCATTGGAGAGGACCACAGCTGACCGAAGTGCTGGGCCAGGTCCGCCGACGACCGGCGTGACACGATGCTTGATGTGAAGGAGCTCGACGGTCGCCTGGTGCTGAGCGCCGGGGGTTGGGACCTGCGGTACGCGGTGACACTCGCAGTTGCCTCGTCTGGCGACATGGGCGCAGCTTTGATCGATACCAACGGCGATGAGGCCGACATCGACCTCGACGTTTACCGAAGGGACGCCGATGGCCTCTGGCAAGAAATCAGCAGTTCGGTTGTTGGCGAGGACGGCAGTTTTTTATCCGGTGAGTCGTCGCCACCAAAGCAGGCGTAGTGGGCAGGATCAGCCAACTAACGAAACAAGGCGCCGTCGTCGACACCAACCTGGCAAGCCTGTCCACCCAAGGAATCCTGGTCACGTCCTACGACTCGAACTACCCCGGCAAACTTGTCCAATCGGGCGGCTCCCTCGCCTTTCAGGTCACCGAGGCAACCCCCAACGGCGTCAACCGAGTGGTCCTGCAAGTCGCCGGAACTTCCACATTCCTGAGCATCGGCACCCGCAGCGGAACCGGTCCGACCAGCCCAACAATGGCCCTGCTCCGATCCGTGTCCCCCCTGGACCTACCAGCTTCCGTGCCGGTCATCATCGCTGCAGCCCGCTCCTGAGGCCACCCGCATGACGACACGCACTTCGGGCCACCCGCACCAGCACCGGCGCTGCTGTGATCGTCGTCAAGGGTCAACCGCAAAATGACAAGAGCGTCCAAGCGCACCTCATAGTCCCGGGTGAACACATCGCCCGGTTCGGGATCGGCTACCGGGCAGATTTTTGTGCTGTCAAGCGCCCCGTCCATGGGTCGCGGGAGGTGATGCAGTACTCCCGGCCGGCAGGATCGCGCAGCGTCGCCCATGCGTCGGTCCGGCGCCGCACCGTCGCGCCCAGCGATTCGTGACGGGCCACCTCGGTCTGAACGTCGTCGCTGGCCAGATCGAGGTGGGCCCGCACCGGCCCGTCATCCCCGACGCGTTGCAGCAGCAGGCGAAGTGGGAGGCCCGCCGGGCGCTGAAGGTAGTCGAACTCGGGTAGCGATCCAGGGTGACGGGTCCAGCCGGTCATCGATGACCAAAAGCTTGCTTCCCGGTCGAATTCGCCATCGGGGATATCCAGACACACTTGATCGACCAGACTGTGATGTCCGGGCGGCCAAACCGTTGGTTCGGGGCGAACACGCTCGCCGCGGTGGCCGGCGAGACAGAACCGTAGACCGCCGGGCGAGGTGAGAACCACGAGGGTGCCGTGGTTGGCGACCACGTCGGCGCCGAGCGATACGGCATGTCTTGAGGTTTCCGCCGGATCCGGCACGTGAAGATCGAGATGGACACCGGGATGTTCGGAATCGACGATCTGCATCCGAAGGAAAGCGTCGCCCTGCGGCGGCTGCAGAGTGGCGAACTGTTCGCGGGGGCCTCGTCGTGAGGACAGGCTCACTCCGGTTATTGCGAGCCAGAAGGTGTCGGCTTCGGCGCTCGTCGCGAAAGGGGTGTCAAGGAACGCGGTGATCCATTCGATTGTCACCTGGCCGATTGTCGCCTATTGCGAACAGGGGAACCCTCCGGAACCGGACCGGTGAACGGGCACCGCCCGTCAGTTGGAGTTCTCCTGCGGTGTGAGAAGGCCGGCTGTCAGGGGCGTACGGATGCGAGGAGGCCGACAGCAGGAAGTTCTCCCGCTCCGATTCGGCGTTCCTCGGCCGCGCACATGGCGTCGAGGGCGTCGTCGGCCCGGGTGTCCGGCTCGATCCAGGTACCTCCGCGCCCGTCCACGAGCCGCCAGAGGATGCTCGTGGGCACCGTGGTCAGATCGGTACCGAGGCGGCCCAGGGCGGCCAACATCGCCGAACCTTGGAGCAGGGAGTGGTGGCCGACGATCCAGGCGTCGAGTAGGTCGCCAGACGGGTGGTCTGCGTCGAGCAGGCCAGCGGCTACCAGCATCGCTCGGTTGTCGTACAAGAAGCCGGCGGCACGGTGATCGACTCGCTCCCAGGCGAATTCCTCGATGATGATCTGCCCGCTGTCGGCAAGCAGTCTGACGGCATGCTCGAGGATGCCGTCGAGATTCTCCGCGTGGTGCAGGGAACGCGTGAACAACACGACGTCATATTCGCCGGAGATGTCGTGTACATCGCCGTGGATGGCTACCACTCCACGTTCCGTGGTGGCCTCCACCGCTTCGGCGTCGCGGTCAACGCCAGTTACTTGAAAGCCCAGATCCGCTAGCGCGGCCGCTAGAGCGCCGCGGCCGCAGCCCACTTCGAGGATTCGGGCGGGTGCAGCTGGAAGCAACGGTTTCAGATGGGTCAGCGTATGGGGCACGGCAACGGTTGTCAGATCCACTCGATGAGTAAAACAGAGCAAGACCAACACCCAAGACGCAGCGCGCGGTGGTCAGCGCCGGCGACCGTTTCAGCATGAGGAACGGTTACCCGGGACGGCTTGGTGCTCTGCGGTGGCCGATGGCCAAGATCGCTGGCGTCCCGTAGCCGGATCCTCAACTGACCCAGGGATCCCTGTGCGGGTGACGCTTGGTGTGGTACCGCGAATTCGTGGGCATATCGAAACTTGTATAGTACTGTTGTGAAGCCGAGTTCGTTGGCAACTCTCTCGATGACCTCCGGGAGTTCCCCATCGGTGCGCGACGTGAGTGCGGCTATCAGCTCGATCGGGTGCAGCACGGGTTTGACCCGAGCGACTGGAAGCCGATGGCGACCGTGGGCAGCGGAGTTCGGGAGATTCGGGTACGAGAGCAAGGCGGCGCCTTCCGGGTCATCTACGTGGCGAAGCTTGCCGATCGCGTCTACGTGCTGCATTGCTTCCAAAAACGAACGCAGCAGACGGCCAAGGCAGACCTCGACCTCGCCGGGAAGCGGTACCAACAGGTCGTCGCCGAGATTGCGGACAGGACAGGAGAGCAGTCATGAGCAGCGAGCATTTCGACAGCGTCTGGGATGCGATCGAGGACACTCCGCAGGAGTCGGAGAACATG
>JAABUM010002011.1_pt1 | contig 28637 bp, 28 predicted proteins | sample 5559161 | NCBI WGS metagenome assembly JAABUM01 (sample SAMN10711868, study PRJNA513369) | rock metagenome | isolation source: Antarctica rocks | place: Antarctica: Victoria Land, Siegfried Peak nord
CCTGACCGGCTGGCATGGGCATGTGGAGAGCCGGATGCGTGGCAACACGCACGTCCGGTTCGGAGGGCGGGCCAGGGAAACGGACCGGTTGAAAGGCCGGCACCGCGCCCTGGTCCGACCCTACGAGGCTGCCGTGGTGTTGTCCGTCGACGAGAAATCGCAGGTCCAGGCGCTGGGCAGGTCGCAGCCGGCATTCCCGATGATGCCGGGTATGCCCGAGAAACGCACCCACGACTACGTCCGCAACTCCCGCCACCAGAGGTGTTCGCGGCGTTCAACATCGCCGACGGCACCGTGATCTCCAGCCTGCACCGGCGGCACCGCTCCATCGAATTCAAGAAGTTCCTCACCAAGATCGACGGGCAAGTTCCCGCCGACCTGGCCGTCCACCTGGTCTGCGACAACTACAGCACCCACAAAAGTCCCGCCGTCAAGACCTGGCTTGCCGCCCACCCGCGGTTCCAGATGCACTTCACACCAACGTATTCCAGCTGGGTCAACCAAGTCGAACGGTTCTTCGCCTACGTCACCGAAGACCTTCTGCAGCGCAGCCATCACGACACGGTCCAACAGCTGGAAGCCGACATCCGCGGCTGGATCAAAGACTGGAACACCCACCCCAAACCCTTCATCTGGACCAAGACCGCCGACGAGATCCTCGAATCCCTCGGACGGCTATTAAAACGAATCTCAGGCGCAGGACACTAGCCGGTCGGCGTGGCGGGTGTTCGCGTCACACCAGGCCTCGACCATCGCCGGGCCACCGTGACCCTCTCGCTCCTGGATGATCAGCTCACTCCCCGGCCAGGCGCGGTGAAGCAACCACGGCGCTATCGCCGGCCCGCTGACATCCATTCGACCGTGGATCAGCGTGGCGGGGATGCCGTGCAACAGTTCCATCCGATCAAGGACACCCGGCGAAAGGAATCCGTCGTGGGCCCAGTAGTGGGTGACGAGCGTGGCAAACACACGCCGCGCCTCGCCGTCGTCCTCGTCGGGATCGGGCGGAACACCGCCGGCGCCGATCGAAACATGGTGGGTCTCCCAGTCGTGCCAGGCCCAGGCGGCACGGTCACGCACGGCGGGATCGGAATCGGTCATCAGCCGGGCATAGGCCTCGACGATCCGGTCTCTATCCCGCCGGTAACCGATACCGGCCTGTTCAGCGTGACTGGCCAGGCGATGCCATGCCTCCGGGTAGATCGCGCCCACCGTCTCGGTGATCCAGTCGATCTCGGACCGCGCGCTCGTCGTGACCGCCATCAGGACGACGCCAAGGACGCGGTCAGGATGCGCCTGCGCGTAGGCCAGTGCGAGAGTCGATCCCCACGAGACACCGTTCACGAGCCAGCGATCAACGCCTAAATGACGGCGCAGCGCCTCCATGTCATCGATCAGGTGCTTCGTCGTGTTGTGGTTCAGGTCGTAGTTCGGTGCGGTGACATGTGGTGTCGACCGGCCGCAGCCCCGCTGATCGAAGCCGACCACCCGGAACCGGTCCGGATCGAACTTCATGCGGTACCCACCCCGGCCGAGCGTCCCGCCGGGTCCTCCGTGCAGGTACACCGCCGGGATACCGTCTGATCGACCGGACTCCTCCCAGTAGATCTCGTGTACATCGTGGACGCGCAGAAACCCGGACGAGTGTGGTTCTGATCGGGCAAACACGACGTGGATGCTATCCCGTGGGATCGGGGCACCCTCGGGCCGTAGGCTGTTGGTGCCCGGATGGGGTTCGGCTCTGGGGACGCCAAACAGCACAAATTCAGTGTTGCGGCTCAGCTCCTTCGGCGAGCGATCAGTGCAGTGGTAGATACCTGCTCAACCATTGGTTGCCGTCGAAGGCGTGGAGAGCACCAGTTAGGTCGGCTGCGGCGGCCGACCAATGGTCGGCCTTCATGGCGCTACCCAGATGGCCTACCACCCAGTCGACGACATGCTCGGCATGCCAAGACACAACCTGCACGTCAAGATCGCGTGCACCAGCGATGGCGAGCCGCTCGTCGAGCGCAGATTCATCACTACGGCAATTTCCGCTGACGGGCCCCGAAGTCATTTCCAACGTCTGCCGCACGGCCACCTGCCAGGGCGCCGTGCCCAACCACATCGGTGGACCTTGGGTGATGACGGCGAGCGCACCGCCGGGACGGAGCAACGCGGCGCCGGCTTGGAACGTGGCAGCCTCGTCCATCCAATGCAACGCGTTCCCGATCACGACCGCCCCGACAGGACGGCCGCACACCGAATTCAGCCGCGGAAGGTCGTGCTCATCGCCCAACATGCACAGCACCCGCGGCGCCCGCCGAGCACGGAGTTCAACCAGCATCGCCGGTTCCGGGTCGATGCCGAGCACTGCGGCACAATGCGGCTGGAGCGGTACGGCAAGTTGACCCGTGCCGCAGCCGAGATCAACGACGACGTCGTCGGGTCTGAGCCCGATCTGCTCAGCCAGTGCCGCCGCCTGAGCGGCGGGAAGATCACGCCGGTACTTCGCGTACAGCTGCGCCGTTGTTCCACCGAAGTCGGGTTGCACCCCGCCAGCCTGGCGCACAACGACTCTCGAGAAAAGGGCGTTCGCGCTAAGACGAACCTCGGCTCGCGGATCTTGGCGGACGCGGCAGAATTGGACATCTCGTCAATGCGTCGATTGCGGCATCATCATTGAATGCTCGACTGCCTGCTGTGCCGACCCGCCGATGCCGACCAAGCCCTGGGGCGGATCGAGATGTGGCGAGACCAACTGTGGAGACTGGCGGTGGCCACCTCAGGCCCGATCGCAGGGTTCGCCCACTTGGAGCCCCGTTCCGGCACATTCCTGAAATTACCCAGCTTGACGGCGATGAGGCAGCCACGCTGGGCCAGGTATTGGCCGACGTGACGCGCGCTTTGAAGCTGTCCACCGGCGCTGAGCTGATCTACGTCAACGTGTTCGGCGAACGAATCGCCCATCTGCACTTCAACCTGGCCCCCCACCGGGCCGGCGGTCCGCTGACCGGCGGCCCCGGCATGCTCGTTCCCGGCACCCTAGACCTACCCGCCGCCGAGCATGCCGAAGCTCTCAACGCAATCCGCACGCACCTACACTCGTCGCCGTAGCCGGATCGGTAACCGGTCACCAGTAGGCGATTGTGACCAGGGCTGTGCCTGTAGACCTCCAGCCATGGGACAAAGATGGTCGAATGGAAAACTCGCAGCTCAGCGGACTGAGCATTTACGCCTCCGGTACGTTCCCGGTCGAGCTCTCGGTCGGAAAGCGCATCAGCGGACGCCACCGGGTACCGCTGCGAGCTTCGGTGGAGATTTCCACGGGTGAGGTCCGCTTCCACGTTGATCCGGAGGGGATCAAGATCCTCCAAAACGACGCCGGCGACCACTGATCGTCCTGCCTAGCCATCGCGCAGTGATCGCAACGGGATCCATGACCGGGCCGTGAGCAGTGCTTCCCGGGTCCCATCGTTCACAATGTCGGTGGCTACAGCCCCAGCGTGTGAGCCGGCCCCGGTGTCGCGGAGACAGGCCGACCCTGATCGCCTCAGCAGGCCCGCACCACCGCACCCACTCCAGAAAGCAGACCGTGACTTCTCCGCACATCGCTTCGGACGGTTTCTCGCCGTTGTTCTCCAACGTGACCGCCCAACAGTCGTCACCAACTCAGCATCTCCACGACGCGGCGGCCGTACGGAAGTGGTCGGAACCCGACGGGGATCACCACCTCACGTTCGTCGACCCTGGCCGACCCGCAGCTCCGTGCAAGTGACCGATCTGATTGTCGCGCAGGTGCGGACTTTGACCCTCGACCGGCTCCCGCCGCCGTTGGGGCTGCGCTGATGTCCGGTAGTGATCTGTCGCTAATTGGGTAGTGATCTGTCGCTAATTGACTGGGTGGCTGCACACCGAACTGCCTGGGCGACGCAGATTTCACGGGCGGTGATGGCCGTCGGCACCCACCTTGCGGTGCTCGGTGTGCTCACACTGGCGGTGCTGGGCTATCTGCTGATCCGGCGCCGCTGGGCTGTCATCGTGACGGTCGCCGGCGCGGCGGTCATTTCATTGGTCGCCGCCGGCGTAGTCAAGTCTGTGGTGGGCCGGCCGCGGCCTCCGGCGGACATGGCCCTGGTGCATGCCGATGGATTTTCGATGCCCTCCACCGACGGCGCGGTGACCGCCGCTGTTGCCGTGGCCCTGTTCCTGGCTACGTCCTAGTCGACGCGGCCGGCTCGAGCGCTGTTCGGTGCCCTCTTGGTTGTAGCGGTTCTGGGCGTCGGCATTGCCCTGGTGTACCTGGGCGTTCACTGGCCCAGCGACGTGCTGGCCGGCTGGCTGCTCGGCGCCCTGATCGCCTGGGCGTGGCACCTCGCGGTGCAGCGGTGGACACCCGCGAACTGGCACCCGGCGGTCCCCGCCTGACCCAGGTGACGTCGGCGGCTCCGCGTCGCGCGATGACGAAACTCTCACTCCCGCAGGTCCGCAACCGACCGGCCGCAGGGGGAAGACACCGCGGGACCGGCCGAAGTTCGCGGTGGCGGTCCCGCCGTCCTGGCTCGGCACGTTGCCCCCCATCGCCCTCCGCATCGGAAGGCTCTCGGTGCATCGCCAACCGACCCCATCTCCGGGGCTGACGGGCAGCCGCAACAATGTGCGGTTCCATCCGAACGGCACTCCGTTCGCTGCGCCCAGCGCTGGACCCGCTCTCGGCATCACCCGTGCCGTGGCGCAGACAAGTTCCAGCGGTTGATCGGAGATCGTTCGTTGAACGATCGCTCAGCGGGCGCTCGTGATATGCCCGTCGTCGTAGACGTACGTTTCGAAGCGGGCGGGTATGTGCGCTCGCTGCCATCCGAGTTCGGATGCTGAATCGGCTCCAAGGGCCTTCTTCGTGTACCGGGCGACTTCTCGACTGTGACCGGCCATATGGGCGACGGCCACCGCTTGCCCGCATGCTCTGGCGACGGCTGAGGCGGCCGAATCATCGATCTCGCGCGCGGCCGCGTGGCAGTCGAACGCGAGCTGACGCATCGGTCCGATGCACATCTCTCCACGCGCGAACGCCGCAGCGCCTTCGAGCGCGTCCAAGAGTCGACGGTCATCTGGTGCTGCGCTCTCGAAAATCGGCAGGAGGCGCCGAACAATCAGTTGTCCAACCGATGAGCTCTCGCCGATCCACCTCGGGCAACGTGAGGTCTGAACGATCCGGTGTCATATACCAACCCTCGCTGCACCCGCACAGCCAATCAAGCGTCACATGGCAAGTTGCAAGCCGAATCTGTTCCAGTCATCGATCGGCTTCTGGGACGGCCCGGGCATCAGATACCGCTGCGACCTCACCGCTATTTACCGCCGACGGTCACACGGCTGCGGTGACAGCCGCGGCCCTCGGGCTGCTCATCGGGTTCGCGCCCCAGCTCGTCCTGTCCATCGTCGTCGGCGGTTAGCCGCGCACGTGCAGCCCGAAACCCGTGCGGCCCGCGGGCTCCAGTCGGTCCTTCAGGTGCAGCAAGGGGATCTGGTAGTCACCGAAGTTCTGCCGCCGGAATGCGATCGGCTCGGTCGATTCCAGGGTGAGCAGCCGCTGCTCCCAGGCCTTGGCGACGTCCGGGTACCCGTCGCCTGTCATCCGGTCGGTGCCGTACAGCACGAACGGCGGCAGCACCTCGATGCCCGGGTAGTAAAGGATGCCGTGATGGATCGGGAACAGCAGATCGTTGATGGGGCCGTTGATCCCGCGAGCAGCGTAATGCGACTCCGGACCGCCGGCGGTCACCGACAGCAGAGCCTTCCTGCCCGCTAGGGTGCCTTCGCCGAAGCGCTCGCCGTACTTGGTGTCGCTGTGCTCGCCGACGCCGTACCCGAAGTGGTAGGTGAACACCCGGTCCACCCAGCCTTTGAGGATCGCGGGCATCGTGTACCACCACAGCGGGAACTGGAAGATGATCGTGTCGGCCCACAGCAGCTTCTCCTGCTCAGTGAGGACGTCCGGGGTGAGCGTCCCGGCGTTGAAGGCCCGGCCCGAGTCCAGGGCGACCTTCAGCGGACTGGAGGCGTCGGGGCCGTAGTCCGCGGCGTCCACAACCGCCTTCCAGTTCATCGCGTACAGATCGCTCACCCTTACCTCGTGCCCGGCGGTCTCCAATGTGGACACCGCGAGGTTCTTCAGCGAGTTGTTGAGCGACTTCGGCTCCGGGTGGGCGTAGACGATCAGCGTCTTCATGGGAACTCCTTCGGATTGGGTGCCTTCGATTCTGGGCGCTGCGGCGCCCGGCGTTCAGGGGCGCTGATTCCATCGGACGGGACTTCCTGGTAACGGCAGGACCACCTTCCCAGGGACCACCGAGGCCACACTGGAGGGCATGGACGATCTTGCGGGCTTCCTGCGGACCCGGCGTTCCCGGGTCGACCCGGCGGCCGTCGACCTCCCCACCGACAGCCGCCGCCGGGTCGATGGGCTGCGCCGTGAAGAGGTCGCCCACCTATCCGGAGTCAGCTTCGACTACTACGTACGCCTTGAGCAGGGCCGCGCAACCCAGCCCTCCGAGCAGGTCCTCGACGCGCTCGCCCGCGTCCTGGACCTCGACGAGACCGAACTCGGACACCTCTACCGGCTCGCGCGGCAGCGCCGCCGCCGGGCGAAGGCGCCGGGCGGGCGGGTGCGGCCGGAGCTGCTGCGCGTCCTCGACCTGGTCGCCGACGCACCCGCGCTGATCATGGACCACCGCCTGGACGTGCTCGCCGGGAATCGCCTCGCCGGGCTCCTCTTCGGCCGGCCGATGCCGGGCCTGAACACCGCCCGGAACATCTTCCTTGAGGAGGCCGAGCGCGGCCTCTACGTGGATTGGGACAACTGCACCCTCGACGTGGTCGGGCACCTGCGCCTGGCCGCCGGCAAATACCCCGAGGACCACCGCCTGGCCGCGCTCATCGGCGAGCTGGCGATGGGCAGCGAGCGCTTCCGCCGCCTCTGGGCCCGCGCGGACGTGCGCGCTCGTACACATGGACGCAAGGCATACCGGCACCCGCAGGTCGGACTGCTGGAACTGCACCAGGAGAACTTCGCGCTACCGGACGAATCAGGAATGGAGCTGCTGGTGCTGTCCGCGGCCCCCGGCAGCCCCGCCGAGGACGGGCTGCGCCTGCTCGCGGGCCTGGGAGCAAACAGCCGTGACGCGCATCCCACAGTGAACGTTCAGGCCCGCGAGTAGTCACCAATGACGCCCTGACTGCGTTACAGATCGGTCCGCAGATAGGCGCCGACGCTCTGTAAGCGGTCGTCATCTCGCTTGTAGTGGGTCCACTGTCCGATCTTGGTGCTGGTGACGAGTCCGGCGCGCTGCAGCGGCTGGCGAACTATCCCGCCCGCCACCACGGCCTTTTGCAGAAGGCTGAAGAAGGACTCCATGGCGGCGTTGTCAGGCACGCTCCGACCCGTCCCATCGACCCGACCAGGGCATGACGTGTCAACGCGCGCAGGAACTTTCGGCTACGGAACTGCGACCCGCGGTCGGAGTGAACGATGCGGCCGGCCACCGTATCGCCGGCGGCTTGGCGGCAGGCGACTGCGGTGTTGATCGCGTCGACGGCCAGCCGGGACTTCATCCGGTCCGAGATCGTGGGCCGTAACAGCCGAAGTGCGCGCGAAGCGCGACGATACTGCGAGCAACGTGGTGGATCAGCGGGACAGGCCGCGATAGGCTGCCCGGCTGCCCGGCGGTGACCATGTGTGTCCAAGCGAGTTCACTTGCTCTGGTTGGTGTCGAACTGTTCGGTGTTTTCTACGTCGATGACCGCGGCTGCTAGGTTTGCGGCCTCGATGGAGACGATGAGAGCCAGTCGTGCTCTGGCCATTCCGGTCGGCATCGTGGTGGTGATGCGGTATTCCTGGCTGAGTTGGAACGGTTTGGCCGTCACGGGAATGAGCGGCGTTGCAGCGTTATCGGTGTTGGCGGCAATGAGCTGGTGCGCCAGCTCATTGGTGAGCGGGGTCATGGGTTGAAGCCACGTAAAGGTGAGGGTGCCTTGGATGGGCGCTGGGCCGTGGTGGGACAGGTGCAGTCCGAAGTCGAATTGTCCGGCGGCCCGCAGATCGATGCCGGGTTGGATCGGGTCGAGGTTGAGGACCAGGGTGGTGTCGGCGTTGGACCATGCTGGGTCGGCGCCGCCGAGGTCCTTTGGTTGCCGGTCCTGGGTGTAGATGCCGGCCATTTCGTGTTCGATGTCGTACAGCTCGGTGTACACGTAGCCGGAGAGGGTGTCGTGGCGGCGGAGCTCCTGGGTTTGCCACCGGAGGTTCCAGCCGCGTTGGGCGCTGGTGAATCCGCCGCCGTATTCGCTGTTGAGGTTGGGGACGGGCCGGTGCGGTTCCGGGGTGGCCATCATCGCTTTGTGCACGATGACCTCGGGTGAGATGTGGACGGGGAAGTCGGTGAGTTCCCCGGCGGCGACGCCGCGGACGATGGATCGCCACGCGGTCGGGTCGCTGGTGTAGATGTGCCAGTCGAGTAGGTCGGTTTCGACGTGTGCCCAGCCTGAGTTGTCGACGGCGGGGCGGGTGGGGTCGAGTTGTTTGATGAGGTGGAAGGCGCGGCGGACGGCGTCCTGCTTTTTGGTGTCGCCGGGGACGTCCCAGTCCAGGCCCCATTCTTCGTTGTACAAACCCCAGATCGCGATGCAGGGGTGGTTGTGGTCGCGGTGCACCATCGGCTGGATCTGCGCTTCGAAGGCGGCTACCCCTTGCGGGGTGAAGCGTCCGGTGCTGGCGGGCTCGGCCCAGACGAGCATGCCGAGTCGGTCGGCGTGGTGCAGGAACCGGGGGTCTTCGGTTTTGAGGTGTTTGCGGACGAGGTTGAACCCGGCCTTGCGGGCCAGTTCCAGGTCGGTGACGTACGCCTGGTCGGTGGGAGCGGTGATTCCACTGTCGGGCCAGTAGCCCTGATCGAGAACTCCGCGGACGTAGAGGCGTTCGGAGTTGAGCAGGATCTCGGTGCCGACCACTTCGATGCTGCGCAGGCCGGTGTAGGCGGTGACTTCGTCGGTTCCGGCGGCTGTGTGCAGCCGGGCTCGCACGTGGTAGAGGTGAGGTTGGCTGGGGCACCATAGTTTCGGGTCGGCGATGGGCAACGTCGCGGTCACGACTGCCTGGCCGTCTAGGGCCGTTGTGAGCGGGTCGCCGAGTTCTTCCCCTTCGTGCACGACGGTCAGCTCCACTGTGCCGTCGATGGCCGGGTTCCCGCCGATCTGGACGGCGACGTCGATGCCGTCCAGCGACTTCGACGGTGTCAACTTCACTGTGGTGAGGTAGGTCGCGGGCCGCGCTTCGAGCCACACGCTCTGCCAGATGCCGCTGGAGGGCGCGAAGGCGCAGTCGTCGTAGTCGTCGCGGGGCACGCTGCGTTGCTTGCCGTGGGCGATGGAACGTTTGTCGATCGGGGCCTGGACCCGGACCAGGACGGTGATGGTTGCGTCGGTGACCGCGTCGGTGATGTCGATCTCGAAGGGCAGGTATCCCCCGACATGGGTGCCGACGGGGGCGCCGTCCACCCAGACGGTCGCCTGGTGGTGGACGGCGCCGAAATGCAGCACGAGGCGTCGGCCCTGCCACTGGGCAGGAACGTCGACGCGGCGGCGGTACCAACCTTCGGACAGCCAGTGCGCGCCGATTCCGGATGCGGCGGTCTCCCAGCTGAACGGCACCGTGATCTGTTGATCCCACACGTCCGGGGCTGCAACGCTTTGCTCGGTGTCGTCGGGATGCGCCGCCGCGGATCCGGCGGCGAAGTCCCACAGTCCGTTGCAGCTGACCCAGCTGTGGGATCGGTCGAAATGCGGCCGCGGATATTCTGGGCGAGGCGATGCGGTGGTCGGCTGCGGGATGCTCGAGTTGTTCATGACGTCCTTGATCCGAAAGTTGAGTGGCAGGTTTGGGGGTGGTTCAGCCCTTGACGCTGCCGGCCATCAGGCCGTTGATGAAATGGCGTTGGAGCAGCACGAACACGATCAGTACCGGCAGCATGGCCAGGCTGCTCGCGGCCAGCAGCTGTCCCCAGACTTGGGTGAAGTCCAGTCCGGTGGCTTTGCCGCCGCTCAGGCCCTGGGAAAGGGTCGACAGCACCACCTGCAGTGTTTCTTTGCTGGTGTCGTTGACGGCCACGACCGGCCACACGAAGTCGTTGTAGATGTTCATGAAGGTCAATACGGCCAGGGCGGCGATGCCGGGTCTGATCACCGGCAGCACCACCCGCCAGTACAGGCCGAATTCGGTTGCCCCGTCGATGCGGGCGGCGTCGAGCAGTTCGTCGGGCACCGATTGGATGGTCTGTCGCATCCAGAAGATGCTGAACGCGTCGATGCTGCCGGGCAGGATCAGAGCTTGGTAGGTGTTGATCCAGCTCAGATTGCTCATCTCCAGCAGCAGCGGGATGATCAGCACCAATACGGGCAGCATCAGGGTCAAAAGGACGGTCCCGAACAGGGCTCGTTTGCCGGGGAAGTGGTATTTGGCGAACGCGAAACCGGCCAGCGGGCAGAAGAACAGGGTGATCGCGCCTTTGATCCCCACCACGATCGCGGTGTTGCGGAATCCGGTGCCAAGGGGCACGGAGTCCAGCATCGACCGGTAGTTGACCAGAGTCGCCGCCCGGGGGTCGAAGCCAAGGGAGTCGGTGATGATCTGTTGCGGGGGTTTGATGCTGTTGGACAGCGCCCACCACAACGGGTACAGAAATGCCAGCGCCGCGACGGTCAGCGCGGCGTAGCGCAGCACCGTTGCGGTGGTGGGGCCGACCCGCCGGCGCGGCGGCGACAGGTCGGGGCGGGTCCGCGGCTGGGCGGTCGGGGTGTGGGTGGTCATGGTCAGTCTTTCGCCCGGAGCAGCAGCACCGACACCGACGACATCGCCAGCACGAGGATCACCAGCAGAAACGAGTTCGCCGCTCCGGTGCCCAGATCGGAGTTGGTGATGTGGTTGTACAGGTAGTAGCCGGCGGTGGTCGTCGACCCGAACGGTCCGCCCTGGGTGAGCACGTACGGCTCGGCGAAGGTTTGAAAGACCGCGAGGGTTTCGATCACCACGAAGAACGACAGCGTGCGGCGCATCAACGGTACGGTGACGGACCAGAATTGGCGCCAGGCGCCGGCGCCGTCGATCCGCGCCGCCTCGTACACGGACTCGGAGATGCCCTGCAGACCGGCGAGCATGATGATCACCGCGAAGCCGGTCGTCTTCCACAGGAACAGCAACGCCAAAGTCGGCTTGGACCAGGTGGTGGTGGTCAGCCAGCCGACGTCATGAATGCCGATGAATCCCAGCACGTGGTTGACCAGGCCGAAGTGTTGGTCGAACAGCACGACCCACACCTGCGCCATTGCGACCAGCGGCGTCACGAACGGCGCGATGAAAGCGGTGCGGTAGAAGCCTTTGAGCCGCAGTTTGCTGCTGCTCAACGCCACCGACAGAGCAAGCCCGAGCACGATCTGTGCGGGGACCACCAGCAGCCAGATGGCCGCGGAGTTTTCCAGCGAGTTCCAGAATTCGGGGCTGGTCAACAAATAGGTGTAGTTGCCCAACCCGATCCACACCGGACTGCCGGTGCCGTGCCAACGGGTGAAACTCAGCCGCAGCGCATACAGCAACGGATAGGCACCGAAGGCAAGGAAGATCGCGAAGAACGGCGCCACGAAGACATACGGCGCCCAGCGACGACTGACGCCGAAACGATGTCCGATACTGGGCGGAGCAGGAGCGGCGCGGGCGCCGCCGCCGGCGGCGAGGGTGCTCATCGATTGATGAGGTTCTTCTGGATCGCGGCGGTGGACTTGGCGATGACCTCCTCCGGTGTCATCTGGCCGTCCATCAGCTTCTGCAGGTTACTGCCCAGGTAGTCCACCGCCCCGGTCCACCAGGTCGGCAACGGCGTTCCGCGCCCGACTTCTAGACCCGACTTCACCGCGATGGACCACAAGTCCTGGTTGCCCAGCTCCGGGAACGGTTTGAACAGCGGCGCGGCCGGGTTCAGCGCCGGCTTGTAGGACGGAACGGAGGTGTTCAGACCGCCGGGATAGATCGAGTTCGGGCCGTAGACGGCGGTGTAACCCTGCTTCTTGTAGACCAGGTGCTCGTAGAACAACCACGCCAGCTCAGGGCTCTTCGCCTTCGCCGGGATGACGAAGCTGCTGCCGCCCATCACCCCCGCCCGGGAGCCGCCCTCGGTCCACGCCGGCAATTGCATTGCCCGCCATTTACCTTTGGAGGTCTTCAAAAGCTGTTCCGGCGCCGCGTCCCACCAGATCGCCCACGGTATGAACACCTGCGTTCCGTCGTCGAACGACTTCAGATCCGTCGGGTCCAGGTAGGTGGTGTGGGTCACCAGTTGGTCCTTCACCGCCGTCTGGATCCAGGTGAAGATCTGCCGGTACTGCGGCGAATCCAGGCGCAGCTTGCCGGAGGCGTCGGCCATGCTGGTGCCCAGCTGGTTGGCGAGCATCTCCAGCCACAATTGACCCAGGAACGGGCTCATGTCGAAATGGATCGGGCGGGCGTTCGGGTTGACCTTTGACTTCACCGTCCGGGCCGCGGCGAGCAGTTTGTCGTAGGTGGTGATGCCGGCCGGGTCAATGCCCGCCCGATCCAAGATGTCCGCCCGGTAGTACAGCAGGCCGGGGTCCAGATCCCACGGCACACCGTAGATCTTGCCGTCGACGGTATTCACGTCCAGCTTGTACTGGACGGTGTCAGCGGTGTACGGCTTGATCAACGACGACAAATCCGTCAAATGCTCATGCTGGCCCGGGATTTTCGCGTCATCCCAGAAGCTGCCGTCGGGCAACCCCGCCCCGGTGATCAACGCGCTGGGCAGCTTGGCGTCGATGTCGACCTGCTGATGATTGACCTTGATCTTCGGATAGAGCTTGTTGAACGAGGCGATCACACCGTCGAACACCTTGAACAGATCACCCGACCGATCCCAGATGGTGATCTCCCCCGCGGCACCGGTACTGGCAGAGCTGGAACTCAGTGAAGCCGACGTGGCGCCTGCGCCACCCAGGCTTCCGCCGCCGCCGCAGGCCGCCAACAAAGAGCCCCCAGCCGCGGCCGCGCCGGCGCCCAGGACGCCGTTGAGGAAGGTGCGACGGCTCACCCCACCCGACAGTGCAGCGGATTCAAACGGAGCACCGAGGATCAACGGGTCGGCGGCGGGACGGGGCACGGTCGTCATTGACGTTCCTTCACTAAGTGGCAGGGAGAACTACCTGAACACAACGCGACAGTCACGCTGCAACGTTGCAGAGGAAGTTACCGGCAGAACTGCATCGTTGCAATAGGCTGGCCGAGAATGTCGATACCAACTCAGGAATTGGGGTCTGCCGTGGCCAACGCTCGACTGCGTGATGTCGCCGAACTGGCCGGTGTCTCGATCAGGTCGGTGTCCAACGTCGTCAACGGCTACGCGCCGGTCTCCGACGCCATCCGGGAACGGGTGGGAGCGGCCGTCAACCAGATCGGCTACCGACCCAACGTTTTGGCCCGCAACCTTCGGCAGGGCCGAACCGGCCTGTTGGCGTTGGTCGTTCCTGAACTCGACGTGCCCTACTTCGCCGAGCTGGCCCGAGCCGTGATCACCCAGGCGCGCAGCAAAGGGTTCACCGTCGTCATCGACCAGACCGACGGTGACCCCGACCGGGAACAGGAACTGGTGCTCACCAACTCCCGCGCCAGCCTGTTCGACGGAGTCATCCTCAGCCCACTGACCCTCACCCAGGACGATTTGGCGCAGCGCGACCCTCGCATTCCGCTGGTGCTGCTGGGAGAGCGGATCGCCCACAGCCCCTTCGATCATGTCGCCATCGACAACGCGGCGGCGGCCCGGGCCGCGACCGGGCACCTGCTGGGCCTGGGCCGCAGGCGCATCGCGGCGATCGGCGACCAACCCTACGAAACCGGCGAAACAGCGCAGGTCCGCATCCACGGCTACCGGCAAGCCCACACCGACGCCGGCGTCGACCCCGACGAGAACCTGATCATCTCCTGCCCGCACTTCCACCGAGGCGACGGAGCCCGCGCCATGGCCGAACTCCTCGACCGAGCCGGGCCGCCCCCCGACGCCGTTTTCTGCTTCAACGACCTACTGGCTCTGGGCGCCCTGCGGACGCTGCTGACCCGGGGTCTGCGAGTACCGCAGGACGTCGCCGTCATCGGATTCGACGACATCGAAGACGGCCGATACACCACCCCGAGCCTTTCGACCATCGCCCCGAACAAGGCACAGATTGCTCAGCTGGCCGTCGAACGGCTCATCGGCCGAGTCGACGGAACCACCACCGGACCCGGAACCGAACTGTGGGCCGACTGGCAACTCAAACAACGGGAAACGACCGCTTCCTCCGGCCCTCGGCATGACCGGAATGTCATCGGCGGGAAAAGGGACCTCCGGTAGCGCACGAAGACAAAACAGACAGCGAGCCGCTTCAGACGGCCGACCTCGTTGGGGCGGCCACCTTGAAGGCGGCCGCCCCAACGACTAAACGGTGTCAATGGTCAGCTCACACCGGTGTCTTCCAGACCTGGGGGGACTGGCCGGTGCAGTCATAGATCTGCAGTTGCGCTCCGTCGGCGGTGTTTCCGGAGGGGTCGTCCAGGCATCGCCCGGATTGCGGATTGAGCAGCGATCCGTTGGCCTGCGGCCGCCACTGCTGGCCGCCCGCGCCGCCGCAGTCCCACAGCTGGACTTTCGAGAAATTGGCGGTGCCGTTGCCAACGATGTCCAGGCACTTGCCGTAGGAACGGATCGTGCCGTCGGTGTTCATCGACCACTGCTGCCCCTGCACGCCGCTGCACGTCCACAGCTGAACGGCGTTGCCACTGACATTGTTGTTGTGGTTGACATCCATACACTTACCGGCCGTTCCCGGCCCGGTCACCGCGCCAGTCGGTACGCCTGGCAGGTTCCACACCTGGGTGGACAAACCGTTGCAGTCATAGATCTGCAGCTGAGTTCCGTTGGTCGTGTTGGCCTGCGGATCGTCCAGGCACCGTCCTGATTGCGGATTGAGCAGCGATCCATTGGCCTGCGGTCGCCACTGCTGCCCACCGGCACTGCCACATTCCCACAACTGCACCTTCGCCAGATTCGCTGTTCCGTTGGCGACGATGTCCAAGCATTTGCCGAACGCGCGGATCGTGCCGTCAGAATTGATCGACCATTGCTGGCCCGGCACGCCGCTGCACGTCCACAGCTGGGCGGCGTTGCCGTTCACCGCAGTGTTGTTGTTGACGTCCAGACACTTCCCGCTGGTACCGGGCCCGGTGACGGGTCCGGTAGGACCGGGCACCACGTCGGTACCGAAGCGGACAGCGCACTTGCCGTTGCTCAGGTGCGTACCTGCCAGGTAGAGCATCCGCCCACCCGTCGGGTCGGCCAGGATCGGAGAGCTGTAACCGGCGCACCCAGTCTCCCCTGCGTCATAGCCGCCGGTCGGATCAACTGTCACCGGCGCGGTGGTCTCCGTCCAGGAACCCACCCCCAGATTGGTATTGGCCAGGATCACCCGGCCGGATTCGGCCAGCACCGTGATCGAGCCGTCAGCCCCGGACACCATCCGTTGGCCCGACACCAACAACGTGCCATTGGCACCGCCGGCAGGGGTCCAACTCAGCCAGGGAGTGTGCAAGAAGTGCCGCCCGTCGCTGGTCTGCACCAGGGTGCCCAGGCTGGATACCGGATTCCAGGCCAAACCGTCGGTCGAGGTCTTGATGTAAACCGAGCAGGCAGTGTCCGGGTCGAAGCCGTTCTTGCAATCCTCGTAGGTCATCGCGTAGGTGTTATTGGGCAACTTGACCACTGTCGTCATGCCGGGTCGCTGCACGTTGTCCTGCACCGCAACGTCATAGACCTCGCTGCTCCAGGACGCTCCGCCGTCGGTCGAGGTGACATGGGCCAGGACCTGATTGTAATTGTTGCTGGACGGCCGCTCGTCGGAGAAGTAACACGCCAGGTTTCCGTTCCCGGCGATACCGAAGGTGGGCTCCCAGATTCCGTGCCCCTGACTGTTGGCCAGACCTGACTCCGAGGTGCAGGAGCTGCGGTAGCTCCAGGTCGCGCCGTGGTCGGTACTGACGAACACTTCCATGTCCTGCTGGGTGTAGTCGCCATGGCTCCACGCGGTGCCGGAGGCCAGCAGCGTCCCGGCAGCCAGGTTTCCCTGCGCGGTGGGCAGCTCGAAAAGTGTCGGCCCGTCGAGGTCCCAACCGTGCCTGGTGTCGGTCACGGTTCCGATCGGTGAACTGGACCACGTTTGGCCGTTGTCGGTCGATCGATAGATGGGAAAGTTGGCGCGGCTTGACCCGAAACCGGAATGGGAGAACGTGGATAGCAGGGTGCCGTTGGAGGACCCGCTGTTCTGCAGTCTGATGACCCGGGGGTAGCTGGCGTCCTCGTTGGGATTGGCCGAGATGTTCGGTGTGTAGAGCGCGGCGCTGGTGTCGGCGCTGGCCGGCGCGGCCAACACCAGCAACCCAGCCGCCACCGTGACCACAACAGCGCCGAGGGCACGCGTTGTACGCCACCTCGAAGACCGCAGAAAACGACCCATGTGAGCTCCTTCGATAAGAGGTCTGCAACGTTGCAGGCTGCAACGTTGCAACGGTAACTCACTGTGGTACACGCCACAAGCCTGTTCGATGGATGGTCATCGCCGACGCTGCAGCGCCGGAGGCGTAGTCGGTGAACACTCGGACCGCGGCCGCCGCGGTGAGTGCGTCGACCTGGAGGGCGGCGTTCTGTTCCAGAGTGGACACCCGGCGTAGCCGATGACGTTGCTCATTGCCGGATCCTCGGTTCAGTTGTTCACGGGACGACGAGCATCGGTCTTTCTTAGGTCTCGGGTCCGCGCGCAGGGCGGCATCCAGAGTGCTCATGAGTTGAGCAACGCGGCCTTTCCCTACCAGTGCCAGCGGATACCGGGAGAGGACGTCGATCAAAACGGGGGTGGCTCGCTGTCGAGCGTGGTCGATCAGGTCATCCGCGGCGGCCGGATCGCCGGCCGCGTTCAACTCGGCCACGCGCGCAGCACACGCCGCCGCCCGGAGGATGTGCCCGACTTGTGTCGCTTCCGCGATCGGGTGCAAGTAGGCCGCTGCCGCAGCGTCGGCAGATGCGCGCCGCGAGCTGGGCGGCTTCGACCGCTACGTCTTTCGCTGCTCGTTCTCGGCGCGCCGCCGACAAAATGCCCACACGGGATCGAGGGCCGCGCGCGGGCGGAGGTCATCTGGGGATCCAGCTTCGAATGTGGTCAACAATTGCTGGGCGCTCTCAGCCGCGAACTGGCGCTACAACTCGCAACTCGTCCATCGTCAGCTCGAAGTCACCGGGTGCAGGGCGCTTGCCATAGCGGGCGCGCTGGGCCACGGCGAATCTGGCGCGCACCGAGTTTGGGTTTCCGGCCGCCGATTCGGCCGCGCCGGCGGGCGGCGGCCAGGCCATCCAAGGTGCGCTCTGATGCGAGCGCACCTTCGATTCAGCGATGGACCCAAGCATCTGGAAGAACATCCGCCCGGCGGCGGTGGAGGTGTCGATCCCCTGGTCGAGGACGACAAGGTCCACGCCGCGGGTGTGAAGTTGACCGGACAGGTCGATCAGGTTGACCAGGGAGCGACCGAGTCGGTCGAGTTTGGTGATGACCAGCTGGTCCCGCGGCGGGCGAGTTTGCCGCTGGCCCTGTCCAGGAACACCTGATCGCAGCCGGCGGCGGTGAGCGCGTCGTGTTGGGCTTCGGGGTGTTGGTCCCGGGTGGAGACCCGTCCGTAGCCGATGCGCACGGTCGGAATGTAACGCAATACCGGGTTGGCTTGACGTAGCTGCGGACACGAGTTTCTTTACAAGTCTGACCTGCGACGACGTTGTACAGGTCAGGTTGCAACGAAATCGATCGTTTGCGTCACATGAGTTCAGCTAGGCCTCGTGCACTGGTGATGCCCTGCTCGGCTGCGGCCCGCCCGGCAACCCGGTCGGGATGTGACTTCTCAACCACGGCCTCATCCGCCAGATCAACAAACGACACAGATCAGAACCCGCGGACCAGCTTGACTGCGTAGACCCCAACCCAATCTTGCAATCAAATCCTTAAGGTTTCCACTCCCACAGTTTGCGAACCTGCCCCGCTGCAGTGGCAATATCTCGCTCGCTTACAACGACAGCTTTTGAAATGAGGCCTTGCTCTTCCCAACGGAAAACGAGGGAGATCGCTGTCGTCGGAACCGGCGTAAGCCAGTAGTTCAGCGTGTAGGCGTATTCATTGCCTGACCCGCCATTGTCACGAAGGATGTACTTGTCATCACTGATAGTGTCGATACTTACTCTAAGCTGCTGGCTACTTAAAGGTTTTACGAGTAATGAATCAACATTCACTTCAAGCTTACTTTCGACTTTCGATATCATGCTCGAGTGATCCCCTCCGCGCCATCAACGTAGTCAATGTAGCGAAGAAGGTTGGGTGAGCGCCCGGTTCACCTTGAACTACCACCTCCAACCCAATTCCGCATGAATAGACATCTACCTGCCTCAGGGTTCAGTTTTACCTCAGCGTTGACCCATTTGTTCGTGCGCTGATTACCGCGATCCGGCAATCTCCCAATGGAACCGTGCGGGTCGTCGGAACTAATCCGTGGCCGCTATTGCCAGGACAGCGCCCCGGCCCAGCGCTCAACCCGTCTTGGATGCGTGATGCACATCGGCATTCGCAAGAAGCGCCTTGATCCGGCTGCGCGCCTGGTCCGCCGGGCCACTGGTGAGCGCGGAGCCGATGGCGCAGGCGACTGCGCCGGCCTTGATCCAGGCCGGTACATCGTCGGGCGTGACGCCGCCGGTGGGAACGAGTGCTGCGTGCGGCAGCGCAGCTTGAACGTCGGTGATCCATCGAGGCGAAAAGTTGGAGGCCGGGAACAGCTTCAGCGCATCCGCGCCGGCCCCCATAGCTTGGACGATTTCGGTCACGGAACCGACTCCCGGCAGGGCGGCAGCGCCGTGGCGGTGCGCGGTGTCCACGATGTCGCGATCCAGATGGGGGGAGACAAGAAATCGGGCGCCGGCTCGGATCGCCAGGACCGCGGACGCAGCATCCAGCACGGTTCCTGCGCCGATCACGGCTTCGGGGTGCTCCTGGGTCAGGTGACTGATGGCCTCGAGCGCTTCCGGATTCGTCAGCGTTATTTCGACCGATCGCATTCCGGCGTGAATCATCGTTTCCGCGTATTTGACGGCGCAAACTGCATCTGGGGCGCGGATGATGCCGATGATTCGTTGATTCAAGACAGCGGGCACAATCTCGTGACGGTACATTCTGTTCCCTCTCCTGGGTCGCAAGCGACTCAGCGATCCACTTGATGTTCGCCGCCGGCAGTGAACGCTTCGGCGGCTCGGGCCAGTTCATTCTGGTCGGGATAACCCTCGATGTCGGTAGTTGCTCCGACGACCAGGGCGGCGGTGACCATGCCGGCGAACAGGGCTGCCTCCGGTGTGGCCTGACGAAGCCAGGCGCTGAGATAGCCGGCAACCAGAGCGTCTCCTGCGCCGACGGTGTCGACCACCGCCTGAACCAACGGGTGATGATGCCACTGTCCGTCGTTGGTGTGCACCATCGCCGATTTGTCACCGTGTTTGACGAGAACACTCGTCGCGCCGCCGGCCAGCAGAGCGGCAACGGCGTTTTCCGCGGAAGTTCCGGTGATCATCTCGAGTTCGTCCTCACCGGCGAAGATCAAATCGGCCCTGTTCAGGATCGGCTTGATCGTCTCCCGCCACAGCTGCGGATCGCCAAGCTTCAGGCGCACGTTGGGGTCGAAGGACACGGTTGCGCCACCCGACTCTGCCAGTTCTAGCAGGACGTCGGTGGCCTCCCTCGCCGAGGCGGACAACATCGGGGTGATACCCGAGAAATGTACGAGGCGAGCGCCGCCCAATCCTCGCTGCCGCACGAGGGAACCGGAGAGGCCGCATGCGGCAGAACCCGACCGCAGGTACTGCACGGTGATGCCGCGAGTTGGATGGCTGTCCCGCATCAGGATGCCGGTGGGTCTGTCGGGATCCACTTCGACGGCTGAAACGTCGATGTTCTCCGCCCTGAGCTGGGTGAGCAGCGACTGCCCGTTGGCGTCGGCGCCCACCCGACTCAGCCATCGTACGGCGAATCCCATACGGGCCAACCCGATCGTCACATTTGATTCCGCGCCGGCGATCGACGATCGAAATGTGGTTGCACGGCGCAACGCCACGCCCGGCTCGGCGACCAGTAGCCGCATGGCCTCGCCCATGGTAACCACCGTGGCGCCGGATGAGAAATCCGACGCCCCGCTCATTACGAGCTCTCCCGAATTTGAACGGAGAAGTCGATGATCTCGTCGGCTGCCGGCAGCGGGGCGGAAATCAGGGCTGACAGACGTTCGACGGCATGAACTGCAATGGTGTGTTTGTCCGGCGCAATCGTGGAAAGGGCCGGCGTGCTGAACCGTCCCTCCTCGATGTCGTCGAAGCCGATCAGGGCGATGTCGTCCGGCACCCTGATGCCGTGCGCCAAGAGTGTGCGTAGCGCGCCGAGTGCCAATAGGTCGGTGGCGCAGAAGATGGCATCCGGCATTCGTTCTCGCTGCTGGAGCAAGACTTCAACGGCGGCGGCTCCGTCCTGCCGGTGGTAGCCGTGGGTTGCGACAACGAGATCCGAAGGTCGCACGAGTCCGGCTTCGCTCAGAGCGGATCGGTAGCCATTGAGTCGAAGTCGGGATATGGCGGACTGAGGATCATCGGGCTGTGATCCGATGAATGCGACTCTTCGCCGGCCCCTGTCGATCAGATGAGCTGTCGCCGCATATGCGGCCGCAACGTTGTCGATGCCGACGTGGTCGTACTGGCCGCCGCCACCGGTTCGTTCGCCGAGTAGAACGACGGGCAGCCGCCTGGACGGGGTGGGCAGATCTTCGGTCCCCAGCGACACCGGGCTGTAGATGAGCCCATCGATGAACCTGGTGTTCTTGCCGCTGACAACGGCGAGCTCTCGCTCGCGCGCTCCCAGCGTCTGCATGATGACGACGTCCAGCCCGCGACTTTCCGCACTCTCCACGATCAGCCGCGCCAACTCGGAGAAATAGGACACGTCAAGTTCGGGAACTGCAAGTCCGATCACCTTGTTCTGGCCGCCCCGAAGGCTGCGCGCTGCGTGGTTCGGCCGGTAGTCGAGCCGTTCGATCGCCTCATTGACGCGCCGTCGAACGTCGTTGCTGATGTGGGGATATCCGTTGATCACGTTCGACACCGTTTTCGGCGCGACGCCGGCAGCTGCGGCGACGTCCGCCTGGGTGACCGTCATGGCTGTGTCCGTTCCTCGTCCCAGAAACTTTCATCTTAGGGGTTTACCACGTGGCAGGCCTCGTGGTAAACCTTCTCGGGTCAACCCAAACTTTGTCTCAACGAGGAGATTTCATGACCGTTTCACGGGTCCGGAAAGTGCTCGGGAGCCTCATCGCCCTCGCCACTCTGGCGACAGCCGGCTGCAGCAGCTCCGGGAGCAAGGGCACCGCGGACGCCAACACGCTGCGAATTTCGGTTTGGGGGGTGACTGAGGACATCGCGAGTATCAAGGGCGCCGCCGCCGGATTCCAGAAGGCCAACCCGAGTATCAAGCTCGATTTTCGGGTGGGGGACTGTGGCGCCGACTACGCCGCATGCAAGACGCTGATCGCGGGCAAGAACATGTCCGACGTGCTGGTCACCGGAACGTGGAACTTCAATCAGATGGTGAATGACGGTGTGCTCGCCGATCTGTCGCCACACATGGAAACCGACGGCGTCAAGGCGGCGGACTTCACCCCGGTTGCGCTCGGTTCCGACAAGGCGGCCAAAGACGGCAAGTACCACGCACTTCCGATGGGGTACAACGTGCAGTCGCTGTTCTACAACAAGACGATGTTCGAAAAGGCAGGCCTGGCCGTGCCGCCGGCCGACGGCAATTACACGTACGACCAACTGCGGACCTGGGCCAAGAAGCTCACCCTGGACAACAAGGGCCGCAATCCAGATGATCCGGCTTTCGACCCGAAGCACATCGCCCAGTGGGGTTACTACAACCGGGTCGCGATTCCCAGCGATTCGGGGTACAGCCCGGTGCTGTGGGCGAATGGCGGCGGCGTTCTCGGTGGTGCCAATCGGGCCACCTGCCAGCTGGAAGATCCGGCGACGATCGATTCGTTCCAGATGCTGCAGGACATGATGTGGAAGGACCATTCCACCCTCACGCCGCAGCAGGAGCAGGAAACGCCCGGATACCTGCGGTGGATTCAAGGGCATGTGGCCATGCAGCAGGGATCCCATGAACAGGTCACAATCGCGGCCAAGCAGAATCCGAAGATGAGTTACGACATGGCGGCTCTCCCCAAGGGCAAGGCGGGCAGTGCAACGCTGGTTCAGGTGCACAGTTGGGCCGTATATCAGGGCTCGGCGAATCAGGACAACGCCTGGAAGTTCGTGAAGTACATGGCGACCGAGGGTTCCGGCAAGCAGATGGGTCTGATTCCGGCGTACAAGGACAAGGCCAAGGGACCGGACTTCGCGCAGGCTCCCGGCGAACCGAAGAATCTCGTCAAGGCGCAGCTCGATCCGGCCGCGTGGCCACTGACCAGGACCAACGTCGATCCGAAGGGTGTGATGTCCCAGGTCCAGGGGCAGGACGGCATCGCTCCGGCGATCACCAGCATTATCGCCAACAAGGCTACTGCCGCAGCCGCTTTGAAGGGCACCTGCGCCAAAGTGACCAAGCTGCTCGGATCCTGAGCATGGTTGCGACAACGCAGCAACGCCGCGCCGGGAGCGCTCCCAAGCGACGCTCCCGGTCGGCGGCCCGCCGTGGCGAGGTAGGAACCGCTCTGCTTTTTCTGTTGCCCCAGTTGATAGGGTTGCTCGCCTTCGTTGCGGTGCCATTGGGGATATCCCTCTACTACTCGTTCACCAAGTGGGACCTCGTCGCCCCCGCGCCGAACTGGATCGGTCTTGCGAACTGGAACTACCTGGTTTCGGACGACCGTATCCCCACGGTGCTCTGGAACACGGCGAAGTTCATCCTCTGGGGTACGACCAGCTTCCTGTTGTTGTCGTTGTTCGCGGCGCTGCTGACGATGTCGGCCCGACGAGGCCTGGCGTTCTACCGCGCACTGCTGTTTCTTCCGTACGTGCTGTCGCAAATCGCTGTCGGCATCGTCTGGCGGTGGATGTTCAACAGCGAGTCCGGTCCGGTCAATGCGGCGCTGGGCGTGCTCGGGATCAACGGCCCGGATTGGTTGCTCAATCCCGCGACGGCGATGCCCGCTATCGCCATGGTCACCACCTGGCAGGGCCTGGGTTACGGGATGACCCTGTACATCGCGGCCTTGCAGGGCGTACCGAGTTCGCTGCCGGAAGCGGCAATGATCGACGGCGCCAATGCTTTCCAACGATTTCGTTACGTGTTGTTGCCGCTGATCAGTCCGACGGTCCTGTTCCTGATGGTCACATCGCTGATCGGCGCCCTGCAGTTGTTCGATCCGGTCGTCGCAATGACGTCCAGCGGCGCCGGCATCGGACAGGCCGGCGGTCCCGACGATTCGACCCGAACCGTCGTACTCTACATGTACAACCAACTCTTCAACAATCAAGAACGACTGTCCGGCATCGGATATGCCGCGGCCATCGCCTGGATGCTCGCACTCGTCACCTTCTTGATCACCCTGGGCCAATGGCTGTTCAGTCGGCGGTGGGTGTTCTACTCGGGTGGCACCGGGCAGGATCGGAGTACGGACACATGACCGCCCAGCCGGTGGCCCAGCGCGTCCCAACCGTCTCGGCAGCACCGAAGAAGGGCCGGTCCGGTCTGGCTGTCGGTCGGGCGCGAACCGGCACCTATCACCTGGTCATGACGATTCTGGTACTGATCTACATCATTCCGGTCGCCTGGGCCGCCTCGATGTCGTTGCGTACTGATGACAACATGTTCTCTGCCAGTCAGTTCTTCCCGCATCCCATTACGTTCGACCACTATCACAATCTGTTCGACATTCTGCCGGACTTCTGGCACTACCTGGGGAACACCGTGGTCATCGCGGTGTGCGGTACGGTCGGAACCCTGGTGTCGAGTTCCCTGGCCGGGTACGCCCTGGCCCGCTTCCGCTTTCCGGGCAAAAATGCCTTCCTGCTGGTCATTCTGCTGACCTTGATGGTGCCGGCTCAGGTGACGATCATCCCGCAGTACGTCATCTTCCGGGATCTCGGCTGGATCGATACCTCGCTGCCGATCATCGTTCCGCTGTTGTTCGGGAGCGCCTTGCCGACGTTCTTCTTCCGTCAGTTCTTCCTCACGCTGCCAGCCGACCTGGAGGCGGCGGCCACCATCGACGGCGCCGGCCGCTGGCGGACCTTCGTATCGGTGATGGCCCCGTTGGCGAGCCCCGCCTATCTCGCGATGGGGCTACTGACCTTCGTGCAGCTCTGGAACAGCTTCTTCGTGAACTCGATCTATCTGCAGGACCAGAACCATTGGGTTCTTACGCAGGCTTTGCAGAGCCTCATCGGCCGGTACAACAGCCAGTATGGGGAAATCATGGCCGGCGTCACTCTCGTGTCCCTACCCATCATCATTGCCTACGTATTTCTGCAGCGTTGGATCGTACGTGGCATCGCTTTCAGTGGAATGGCTAATTAGAACTCGTGAAAACTCCGCGCCGCACTGCGACCATTCGGGTGGAAACAAAGGTGACAGCAGATTATCCGCTGTCCAAGTACAAATTCGCGTTGTTCAACAGCGGCCTGGTGCCGATCAGCACGTACCGGCGGGACAGTTGGGCGCTCGAGGCCACGCGACCGGAATCCATCCGAATAGACATCGGCTGGGGGGCAGAGTGGATGAACTGGAAGTCGGAGGTCGCTCAGCGGGATTCCGACACTGTGGTCTACGACTTCTCCGAACTGAACGACTTGGCCGCCGTGATGTCCGCGTTGAAGATCAGGCCGTACTGGTCGTACTGCTACGTGCCGAGAGCGTTCCGGCCACCAGGAGGCGATTGGCGCACCTTGGACCGCGACGACAGCGGCTGGGTCGAGCTGGTTCGCAGCTACGTCGAATCGGCGAAGGCGGCCGGTCTCGGAATCGGCTATCACGAGGTCTACAACGAGCCGGACCTTCGGGACGAGCGGACGGGTGAGCCAGTCTTCTACCGGGGTGATCTCGCCGACTACCTCGACCTCTACGCAGCCTGCGCTCCAGCCATCCGGTCCGCTGACGCCGATGCGCCCATCGGTGGCCCGGCATTGGCCTCGGTCGACGCGAACGAGCATTGGATTCCGGCCCTGCTGGACCGCGTGCGGGAAGAGAATCTGCCACTGGACTTCCTTTCCTTCCACCACTACGGAACGCACAGCGTGGGTGTGGCCATCGATCGGGTCTTCGCCCAGCTCGCCTCGAAACCGGGAACCGCGGAGCTCGAGACGCACCTCAACGAGTACAACTCGTTTCCCGTTGACTATCCCAGGGGAGGATTTCAGGACGGTCATCACATGGCCTCAGCGCTGCTCAAAGATTTTCATGATCTGTTGGCACGCCCGGGTCTCACCAGGGTGCACTGGGCGCAATTCCTGGACAGCGGAAGCGGCAACTATTCAGGCATGATCGACATCGACGGCGAGAGCAAGGCCGCGTTCTACGCCTACCAACTCTTCCAAGCCATGCCGACCGATCGAATCGCGTTGCGCGTCGATGGAACCGACGTCAACGCCTTCGCCGCGGCGGAGCCAGGACGAACCGAAGTTCTCGTCTTCAGCCGGGCCGGCAACTCCACGGCCGTTGCGCTGCACTGGGACGGGCTATCGCAGGACGTTCAGACCCTAGACATCTTCTCGGTCGACGCCGCAAACCGCACCCCATTGACGAACACCGTGGACATCGTTGACGGAATCACCACGTTCGAGCTGCCGGCGGGTGGATTCGCGCTGCTGCGGGTGCGCACCTCGTCAGGGGTCTTCTCGCCTGCGGCGCCGGCGGGAGTCGTCGTTCGGACCCGTCACAGCTATCCGGACCGATGGACGACCGCATGGGCCGACATCGACGAGCGGGCAACCACCTTCCGCTTCGGTAGTGCGTCGAGCCCGGCCTCCGTCCCGGCTGCGACCATGGTGCTTCGCGACTTCGCGCCGGTTCTCGATGTCGTCACCCACGTTCATCGCAACGCGCTCGATCTCGTTGATGCAGGAACGGCCGTCTCGATTCGGATCGGCGACGGTCAGTCCACCGTTCAGATAAATCTGGCAGCTGCGCGTCCGAGCGCATCGCGGTGGCCCAGCTGGGCCGGCCCGGAGAAGGCGGACTCCTCCGTCGATGCCGGGGGGGAATCCGTCCGGATCGACCTCAGTGCACTGGGTTTTACCGGGTCGGACCTCACAGTTACTGCGATCGTGCAGACCAGCGACACCGGCCTCTTCGCAACCATCACCCTTCTGCCAGCCTGACGCCAGGGCGTCGGCGCCTCCAGTCAACGGAGCTTTCACGTGCCATCAGACCTTCACGACCGGCATCCCCGGCCCCTGCTCGCCCGCACTAACTGGTGGGATCTCGGGGGCCGCTGGCAATTCGCCTACGACGACGCTGACGCCGGCCGAGCGCAGCGGTGGGGGGAGCGGGCCGATCCGTTCACCGAGTCGATCGAAGTCCCATTTCCGCCCGAATCGCCGGCCAGTGGACTGGGAGACAACGGTTTTCACCCTACTGTCTGGTATCGGCTGAGCGCGGACCTGTCGGTGCCACGATCCGGGCGACGACTGCTTCTGCATTTCGGCGCCGTCGACTATTCCTGCGACCTGTGGGTCAATGGGCGCCACGTCGACAGTCACCAGGGTGGTCAGACGTCGTTCGACGTAGACATCACCGATCAGTTGGCGGCCACAGGCCCGCAGGTGCTCACCCTGCGAGTGGTGGACGACCCGTTGGACCTCGAACAACCCCGAGGAAAGCAGGACTGGGAATCAAGGCCACACACGATCTGGTACGACCGGACGACAGGTATCTGGCAGCCGGTCTGGTGCGAGGAAGTACCGGTCGTTCACATCACGTCCCTCGGCTTGGAAACCGGCCCGGACAATACCGTGAAATATCGAATCCGGTTGTCGGCCCGGCCCGATGCCGGTACTTGCGTGCGGATTCGAATCAGTCTGGACGGCCAGGGCCTGGCCGACGTCTCGGCGTCGGCGGCAGAGAGCTACCAGACCGGGACGGTGAAACTGCAGCATCCCACCCTGGAAGTCGAACCCTCGATTCTGCAGTGGAGCCCGGAAAATCCTGTGCTGCTCGACGCAGAGATCTCGGTGACGGCGGCTGATTCCACGGCTGACGACGTCGTGCACAGCTACCTCGGCCTGCGGACCGTCGGCACCGAAGGGAACTCCTTCCTGCTGAACAACAAACCGTACTATCTGCGGCTCGCCCTGCATCAGGGATTCTGGCCGGAGTCGCACCTCGCCGCTCCGAGCGGTCAAGCCCTCCACGACGAGGTGCAGTGGGTGAAAACGCTGGGCTTCAATGGTGTTCGCGTGCACCAGAAAGTGGAGGACTCCCGCTTTCTGTATTGGTGCGACAAGCTCGGCGTCGTCGTCATGGCGGACGCCGCCGCCGCCTACACCTTCAGTCCGCGGTCGGTCGAGCGCACCGCAACGGAATGGCTGCGCATCGTCGAGCGCGATCGCGGCCACCCCAGCGTCATTGCCTGGGTTGCCTTCAACGAGAGCTGGGGTGTTCCGTTGTTGGACACCGCTCCGGACCAACGCGAGGCCGTGCGTGCGCTCTATCACCTGATCAAGGCGGTGGACCCGACGAGGCCCGTCATCGGAAACGACGGTTGGGAACACGTCATCGGCGACCTGACCGGAATCCATGACTACACAGCCGATCCAAGTCGAATCACCCAAAGATATGCCACCCCGGAGATCGCAGAGGAAACAGTCCGCACCGGCCGTCCAGGTGGACGTCGACTCACGGTCGTCACGACCCGCGAATCCGGACCGATTCTGCTCAGCGAATTCGGCGGTGCAACGCTGAACCTGGGTTCGGAAGAGGCTTGGTCCGGCTACGACCGGAGACATTCCCCGCAAGATCTCCTGACTGCCCTGGAAGCGACCTTCGCAGCAGTTCATGGCGCCGGCGGTCTGGCCGGCTTCTGCTACACCCAGCTCGCCGATACCCAACAAGAGCGAAACGGACTCCTGACCGAAAATCGCGTGCCCAAAGCTGACCCGGCGCACGTGGCTGCCATTGTTCGCGGTGAACCGCTACCAAAAGCGATTCGGTAACTCTATTTCGAATGTGTGCTGATGGGAATTACGGAAGGCTGTGCTCTTGAAGATTCGATCGCTTCGCACGTATCTGGTCGCTCCGAGATGGTTGTTTCTCCGGATCGACACGGACGAGGGTGTGACGGGCTGGGGGGAGCCGATCGTCGAGGGCCGGGCGGGTACCGTGGTGGCAGCGGTGGCAGAACTGGGCAAATACCTGATCGGGGCCGACCCGCTGTGCATCGAGGAGCACTGGCAGGTGCTTTCCAAGAGCGGCTTCTACCGCGGCGGGCCCATCTTGTCTTCCGCAGTCGCCGGCAT
>JAABUM010002012.1_pt1 | contig 28632 bp, 34 predicted proteins | sample 5559161 | NCBI WGS metagenome assembly JAABUM01 (sample SAMN10711868, study PRJNA513369) | rock metagenome | isolation source: Antarctica rocks | place: Antarctica: Victoria Land, Siegfried Peak nord
CAACCAGGACCACTGTGGACATCACCGGCAAGCGAGGCCGGCCGCACACCCACGCCCCAGCACCAAATCAGCATCCCGATACGAAACGATCATTACCGACCAGTTCGCCGGTGGATCGAGGCTAAGGCGGACACTAAAGTGGCGGCCGGACCGAGGCTCCCGACTCGCGGTTCGTCCGGCTCGGCGAGGGGGAGTTCAGCGGCTACCAGAGCCTTGACAATCTGAAGAAGATCGCGCAACTGGTTCGGTAGGGTTCAACAACGAGGATGCGACCGATTTTGCCTGCTCCCCGAAGCCAGCCCAGCAGCATCTTTCCGCCCGGTACGAGGCCCTGGGTGGCCCCCTCCCTGTGCGGCGAAGATCCGCGGGGTCAATAGGGAACACTCGAAGAACAAGGTGGTGAGGACCTGGCAACCGGCGTGGCGACCATGGTGGAACTGGATGATCGCCGGAGGCTGAGCCTGGGCAAAATCGGGCGACATTCGCGCTATTTGGTCCGTGAGGAGCGGGACGGCACCCTGATCTTCGAACCGGCGATCGGGCTGACCGAGGTCGAGGCCCGCGTCCTCGGCAACGACGAGATCATGACGCAGCTGCGCAACACCGAGAATCCCGCGAGCCGCCACGCACGTCGCGGACCCCCACCGCACACCGAGGGCTGAACAACTACCGGACACGGCGAGGTACTGCGAACACCAGAACGAGAAGGAGTCACCAAAGGTCGACGTTTGATATTGCCTCTGCGGCCCGCTCCTACGCCACGTCCTGTTCGGCTGGGCTACTTGGTCTTGCCGACCGGGACATGACCAAGAAGCTCAGGGCTTCGAGGACGAGCATCGGCGGGTGCGGTGACACCTGGGCTTCCCGGCAATGGCGGTGCACAGCGCCGCAGACTCGAGGGTGGTGGCTGGCAGCTTCCGGTGTTGGCGGATGCAACCCAGCGTATGCGGCGGGCGTATATTTGTTGGGTTGCGCAAGCCGAAGGCGTTGCGGCCTTAGTGTTTCGCGAACCGGTTGTAGCCCTCGGAGCAGGCGAGGGGAGGGCTCGGTGAGGATGGCCGCTTCGATCACGGACCCACTACGTCAACGACACGCGAAGCCCGTTGCCCGGCCAACTACGGAGAGCCACCATCACTTACCTGCAGAATCACCGCTATGCCTGATTTGGACAGTGGTCGTGTGGTCGAGGGTCGCATTTTTGACTGCCCCGACGGGTTGGTGGTCGCGGCGGATTGCCTCGGCCAGACGTACAGGACTGTGATCGGCGATCAGTCATTGGCGATTACCTTGCCCTCAATACCCGACATGGGAGACTCGAGAGACGCGTTTCCGTATTTGGTGGCCCCCGAGTACCACTACGAGTACCCACCAGCTCCGGACGACGTGGAGCCGATCGACTGGGGGATGGTCACCTCTGCGGTCGGGGGTGAGCCGCGAAGCGCGCTGATCAACGAGCTGCATTACACGTTCGAGATCACCGGAGCCGACGGGGCAGTATCCGAGGCATGCATGAGGATTGGGAGTGACCTCGCCTCGTGGTGGGACCGAATGTCGATGTGGCTAGATACCTACACCGGATTAGACCTGCTCAAGCACGGACACCAGCGCGTTCTGCTCCTCGGTACGAATTTCCTCGCGTACACCAGTCATGACGCCGGCGTGATACGACCGGTCAGCTGGGCAAGTACGGTAACCGTGTCGCCTCCCCGGATGATCGAGGTACCAGATCGTGCAACCCTTGCGCGTTGTTTTGGCGCTGCCGCAGCGGGGGCGGTGCTACCGACGGAGTGGCAGTACCTTCGCGACGCCCGGTCGTGGCTGAACGCCGGAGAGACACGACGAGCAGTAATCGACGCATGCACCGCCAGCGAGATCGCCCTCGCGAATCAGGTGCACCATCTGCTCGCCGGAACCGACGAGGTGGTAGTCCAGGAACTCCTCCTGCGCTGCGACGGGATAGCCGACGTGGCAAAGCTGGTTCGTAAGATCGGAGGCTCAGCAGCCACTGCTTCCCAAAAGCAAATCGAAGAACAGCTGGCGCGTGTCCGCAACCGTGCGGCACACGCTGGGAAAGAGCCTGATCATGAGGAGGCAAGCCAAGCTCTCAAGGCAGCGACCGATGTGATCGAGCGTGTTCTACCTCGTGAGGCGCTGCTCGACCGGTAAAGCCGGAAGCCCTCAAGTGCGCCTCAGCGGCCGTGCAGGTCCCGCCTGCGGTCGTGCCCTACGTAGACGAGCACGGGTCGGTCAATGTGCAACGGTGTGTCCTTCTAATCTGTGGTGCATCTCAACATTTGTTGTCGAGATGCAGCCAAAATTAACCAACAGCACCCGGTAGTTAAACTAGGTGCCGTGTGTAAGTCTGAGTAGCGCAGTTCGCTGACGTGCAGACGATGTTGATCCAGCAGCCGCTCGGCCACCTGGCGATCTCTCCGTGACTGTCGGCCGGCTGCTGGGGCCGGAGGGGCACTTGCGGTACCTCGTCGGCGAGCATCGGAGCACCGTGGCTGTCCCGGTTACCAACGCCCACCTGTTGCATCCGTGCAGGCCAAACCGGGATGTAAGACACCGTGCAAGAGGGTGCGCGGGAACGCTGGAGGTCGGAGGATTCTCAGGTTGCTAGGGCAGCTGCAGCTGTGTCACTTGGGGATCGATGAGCGGGACGTCGCGAGGTAGCGGTAACCGCCTCAGGTTCGCGGGGGGTCGGTGACGTTGCGGCTGCTGGGGGCGAGCAGGTGGGGTGCTTGGTCGGGTTCGTCGATCCCAAAGCTGATGATCGGCATGGGGTGGATGCGGATGATCGCACCGTCGAGGTTGGTCGAGGAATCTGCTGCGGCGTCGATCGCCTCGGCACGACCACGGATTTCCAGACATCGGACCCGCCAGGGTTCGACCGAGGTGATGTCATCGACCACGAAGGCGACCCGACCGTTGTCGGCGACGTTGCGAAACTTGCGGCTGGCCGCCATGCGGTAGCCGATGATGTCGATCGTCGTCGTGTCCGGGTTGTACCGGTAGCCGACCGGGCTCACTTGCAGGGTTCCGTCCGGCTGGGCGGTGGCCAGCCGGCCCAGTCGCTGGGTGGCGAGGTAGTCGAGTTCGCTCGCGGTGAAGGCCATGGTGATCCTCTCGTTCGCTGGATGCGCCGAGGCTCAGCGGAAGTCGTCGGTGTGGTCGGCGGCCCACTCGCGCAGGGTGCGGGCCGGGGTGCCGGTGATCTCCTGCACCGTGGAGGTGACCCGCTCCGGTTGGGTGACGAACGTTGCCCAGGTGTGCAGGGCGCCGTCGGCGAATGCCTCGTCGCCGAGAGCGGCGACCAGACCCGGCCGCGCTTCCTCGGGTGAGATTTCTTCGAAGCGCAGCGGGCGGGCGATGGCCTCGCCGATGGCGTGCACCTGCTCGGTCTGGGTCAGGGCCTGCGGTCCGGTGAGCACGTAGGTCTGGCCGGTGTGCCCGTCCTGGGTGAGCGCGCGGACGGCGACGGCCGCGATGTCGGCCTCGTGGATCAGCGACCGGGCCGCCTTGGCGTAGGGCCAGCGCACCACACCGTCGGTGCGGATCTGCTCGGCCCACATCAGGGTGTTCTTGGCGAACCCGGTCGGCCGCAGAAGGGTCCACTCCGCCGCGGACTGTTCGACGAGCCGCTCCACCTTGGCCCAGAAAGACTCCGGCTTGCTGCCGGCGGCGTCGGCGGACAGATACACGATGCGGCGGCCCTGCTCGGCGAGCATCTCCACTATGCCGGGAGCGATGTCGGTTGCGGCCTCGGGTGAGGTGAACGGCCACACGAGGAACACCGCCCCGACACCGTCCAGGGCGTCGGTCAAGGTGGCCGGGTCGGACAGGTCACCGCGCACCAGCTCGACACCGCCCGGCAGGGCGGCGGAGTCGGGGTCGCGGACCAGTGCGCGGACCGCGCTGTCGGTGTCGAGCAGCTGGGACACGACCTGGCGGCCGACCGTTCCGGTGGCTCCGGTCACCAGGATCTTCGGTTGTTCGCTCATGAGAGACGTCCTTTCGGTAGCGCTCACCGATCAGATGAGCAAGCGCATGGGTGGTGGGATCAGCCCGCCGGGGAGTCGGCGAGCGGGTTCAGTCAGCGGAATCGTCGGCGGATTGATGGGGTGGTTCAGGCGTTGGCCGGCCGGTGAGCAGGGTCGCGGCGAGAACCGCACCGACCAGAAAGATGCCGCAGGAGATGAGGTAGGCCAGCTGGTAGCCGTGCACCGCGGCCACCGCGGCCACCGCGGCGGTGGCCGGGGCGTTGGTGTGGTGGCTGCTCAGGTAGCTGGTGGTGGCCCCGGCGGCCAGAGTCGAGAGCAGGGCGGTCCCGATCGAACCGCCGACCTGCTGCATGGTGTTGACCAGGCCCGAGGCCACCCCCGCATCGCCGGGGGCCACCCGGGCGGTGGCCGCGTTGATGGCCGGGCCGAAGGTGAACCCGAAGCCCAGCCCGAGAACAATCAGCGGCACCAGAATCGAGCCGAGGTAGCCGGCGTCCACACCCACCCGGCTCAGCAGGAACATGCCGATCGCGCCGAGTGCCATCCCCGTGGCGACCAGCGGGCGCGGCCCGAAGCGGGGCAGCAGTGTCACGTTGGAAATCACCGACGCCGTGACGGTTGCCGCGGTCAGCGGCAGGAAGGCCAGACCGGTGACGATCGGGCTGTACCCCTTGACCTGCTGAAGGTAGTAGGTGAGGAACAGGAACACCGCGAAGATGGCGGCGGCTGACACGGCCACCGACACATACGACCCGCCCCGGTTGCGGTCCAGGATGACCCGCAACGGCAGCAGCGGGTGGGCGACGCGCTGCTGGACCCCGACGAAGCCGATCAGCAAGATGACCCCCCCCCCCGCGACCGCGCCGAGGGTCAGTGGGCTGGTCCAGCTTGACGTCGCGGCATGGGAGAAGCCGTAGACGATGGCGAACAATCCGGCGAAGGCCAGGACGGTGCCGGGGATGTCGATCGGCGAACGCTTGGTGGCACCGTTGTCCAGCCAGATCAGGGCGCCGATGACGGCGACGGCGGCGAACACCAGGTTGACGTAGAGGCAGTACCGCCAGGACAGGTCCTCGGTGAGAACGCCGCCGAGGATCAGCCCGACGGCGCTGCCGCCGGTGGCGACGGCCCCGAAGATCCCGTACGCCTTGCCGCGATCATCCGAGTCGGTGAACGTGGTGGCCAGGACCGACAGGGCGGTCGGGGCGAGTAGCGCGGCGAAGACGCCCTGCACCGCCCGGGCCGAGACGAGTACCGCGAAGGAACCGGCGCCGCCGCCGACCGCTGAGGCGACGGCGAAGCCGGCCAGGCCGATGATAAACGCCCGCTTGCGCCCGAACAGGTCACCGACGCGCCCGCCGAGGAGCAGCAGGCTGCCGAAGGCAAGGGCGTAGGCGGTGATGATCCACTGCCGGTCAGTGCTGGCGAAACCGAGAGCCTGCTGCGCCGAGGGCAGGGCGATGTTGACGATGGTGACATCGAACACGACCATCAACTGAGCGATGGCCACCACCGCAAGGACCAGCCAGCGTCGGGAGATCGGCGCCTCGGTGGAGCCGCCGGAACCGCTCTGCGAGGCCACGGCCCGCTCCTGTTCCTTGGTGATCGTGGGCACGCCTCTCCTTCCCTCGGGACAGCTCGAACCCCTGGATTCGTACGCTAGGGGTTCAAGCGCACTTGCAGTCAAGGCCGGTGATCGGCGACAGTGACCCCATGCCCGGCTCCGCAGCACGCGATGCGTTCGACTGGCACGTCGACGGGCTCACCGCCGGCGGAGTCGCACAACGGATGCGCATCACCGCGTCGACCGTGCGGTACTACGCCGACCAGGGGCTGTTGCCACACGACCGAACCCCGAGCAATCAGCGGCGATTTCACGAAGACGTCCTGTGCAGGGTCGCGATGATCCAGGTCGCCCAGCGTGTCGGGCTGTCGCTAGCCGAGATCCGCGACGCCCTGACCGCACTGCCGCCAGGTCAGGCGCCAACCCTCGCCGACTGGCAACAACTGTCCACGCGGCTAAAGCGCACCCTCCACGGCCGCATCGACGAGATGTTCAACCTCCTCGACGACCTCGCCAACGACCTGGCCGCCCCCGTCCCACACGCACCCATCAGTAACCCCAGTGGGCCGGGCGATCGTGAACAACGCCGCACCCGCTCCGTCTGACCTTGCCGTCCGATTATCGATCGGCTACCGGTCAACCGGGCCTAACCGGGCCTAACCGCCCGCGGCACCCCTTCGGTAGGGCAGCCAAACAGATCATCGCGGTGGCACAAGCCGATCCGGTTGCGGGACGCCGCTACGGGCGAGCCCAACTGCGAACGGGCTCTCGGCGTCAGCGTTCGCGTTCGGGCGGCCCCAGAGCGGCGAGGGCTGTATCGATCGTCTGGTGGACGTAGCTTGGAGGCGCCGATGGGTCCGGGCGCCATCGAGGCAGCTCGTCAGGCCCTTGGCTCGGTGCGGCACTCGTCGGCCCGTACTCGAACAACCACCAGATGTTGTGCCACGGGTCCTGGAACCGCGCCAGGCGCTGCTGGCCGTGGAAGTCGGTCGGCTCGGTGATCACCTCCGCAGCGTTGGCTCGTGCCCGCTCGATCACCGCGGCGGCATTGCTCACGTACACCTGAAGCAGCGCGGGTGTGAACGCCCAGTGCGGCTTGGCGTCGCAGAGCATCACGGTCGAGCCGCCGATCTTTACCTCGGCATGGATGAGCAGGTCATCTGCATCGACGGTGTGGGCGGCCAGCGTCTCGCGGGCGCCGAGCACAGCTTGGGTGAATCGGATGAACGCTGGCGCACCCCCGGGGCCGCGGACAGCGACGAACGGATTCACGCTGCCGTAGCCGGGCGGCAGGGCCTGGCCGGTCAGCACCTCACTGGCGTCTTCGACATCGGTCATGCTGGGAAGGCTTTCACGGATCACCGACAACAAGCGCCTCACTTCATAACTTCGTCTCACAGGCCGATGGGTGATCGGGACGGGCGGCCGGGGAAGTAGTTGGCCGCTGGTTTCACGCCTGTGCTTTGCTGGCGTGCGTGCGCGTGGAGAAGCTGCACCGCGGCGAATTCGACATCAATGAGGCCCTGGTGCGGCGGCTGTTGGCCAGTCAGATGCCGCAGTGGGCCGAGCTGCCCTTGCGGCTGGTGGAGCCGATCGGCACGGACAACGTGATGATTCGTCTCGGTGACACGCTCGCGGTGCGGTTGCCGCGCATCGCGGCGGCCGCGGCAGCGATCACCAAAGAGCAGCGGCTGGTGCCGCGTATCGCCCCTCATCTTCCGATCTCGGTCCCCGTACCCGTCGGTGTGGGTGTACCCGGGCAGGGTTATCCCTGGTCGTGGTCGGTGTACCGGTGGGTGGTCGGGCGCAACCCGGAGCCAGGAGAGGCAGATCTGCGCCTGGCCGGGGAGCTGGCCGACTTCATTCGGGCCCTGCGTGGTGTCGATACCTTCGGTCTGACCGCCCACGACTCGCTGCGTTCCTACCGGGCGGACTCGATTCAGCTGCGGGATACGGTGACGCGAGCGTGCATCGAGGACTGCGCGGGTCTGCTCGACACCGTGACGGTGGTGCGGGCGTGGGAGCAGGCCCTGCGGGTGGCCGAGTTCACCGGTCCGCCCGTGTGGATGCACGCGGACCTGCACCCGGGCAACCTGCTCGTGCAGAACGGGCAGCTCGCGGCCGTCCTCGACTGGGGTGGTCTTGCCCTGGGAGACCCGGCCCCCGACTGCCTCGTCGCCTGGACCCTGCTGACGCCGCAGACCCGGCCGACGTTCCGGGCCCGTGTCGATGTCGAAGGGGACACCTGGCGGCGGGGCCGCGCCTGGGCGCTGTCGATCGCCCTCGTCGCCTTGCCCTACTACTCCCGCACGAACACGCAGATCACCAGGTGGGCCCGATACACGATCCGCCAAGTCGTCGAGGACGTCGTCAATACCGGCTGAGCGCCGCAGAACGGTTGAGAACGGCCCTGCTGCTGCGCGGCAGGGTGCGGTCAGTTCTGTGGGTAGTCGAGCACCGCACGGATGAAGGCGAACTTCGCCGTGGTGTAGGCCTCGCGGTCATCGGCATGGCGGGCCACCAACCTCTGTTTAGTGCGGCGTCACGCTGGGCGAGGGACCGGTCGGCGCGTAACGCGTCGCGGAAGGCCAACTGCTCGCCCCAGCGCGGGCTGGCCAGCGTCATGAGGTGCAGATGGGCGCTGCGGTGGCCGTCGACGACCTGGACGAAGAACCGCCGCCAGGGCCGCCAGTGCTGACCGTGACCTCCGACAACCACAAGACGGTCCACTCCGTGCCCTGGGATGATCTGCAGAGCGAACACGGCTACAAACCGCTGCAGGTCTACAACCGCACCGAGCTCATGAACATCTGGTTCACCCAGGCCCTGGCCACCTCCCTCGCCAACACGGCGATCACAGCGAACTGCGCGTCACCGGGCTTCGTGCGCACCCGCCTGGCCCGCGACGCCACCGGCCTCTTCGCCGTGTTCATCCGGCTGGCAGCACCGTTCCAGTCCTCCCCCGAGACCGCGGGCGCCCTCGCCACCGCACCCGAGATGTCGCAGCAGACCGGCGGCTACTACCGCAAGTCCCGACGCGCCGAACCCGGCCGGGCCGACGACCCGCAGGCCGCGGCACGACTCTGGCAGATCAGCGCCGAACTGACCGAGACCACCGACGCATCGTCGCAGTAGTCGGATCCGTGACAGACACAGCGGGAGGCGTCGGAGTCCGGCTTCGCCGGACGACGTGATGGAGTGGGGCAAATGCTGCGGATCATGCCTGCTGGGTGTGGTGAGAGGAGCCGACGGGAATGGGTGAACGGCGGCCGGAGGTCATCGTGCTCGGGGCTGGCGTCATGGGACTGACCACGGCGGTGTGCCTGGCCGAACAGGGGCTGCAGGTGCAGATCCTCACTCGCGAAGCTCCGTCAGCGACGACCTCTGCGGTGGCCTCGGCGATGATCGGGCCAAGCTTCGCGGCCGCCGATGATCCGCTGGGGATTCGTGAGCGAGTCGGCATCGAGGAGTTCACCAAGCTCGCCGCCGTGGACGGCACCGGGGTTGCTCTGCGCCGCGGGCGGCTGGTCAGCCGACAAGCCGGTCCGCTACCGCCCGGAGTCGAACTGTGCGCGCCCGACGAGCTGCCCGCGGGCTTCGCCGCCGGGTTCTGGGCCACCCTGCCGCTAGTGGACATGCCGGTCTACCTCGACTACCTCGTGCAACGGCTGGCCGCCGCCGGTGGACAGCTCGAGCTCGCCGAAGTGGAGTCGCTGAGCGAGCTGGCCGATCAGGCGCCGCTGCTGGCCAACTGCGCCGGGCTCGGTGCCCGCGAACTCGTCCCAGAACCGTCGGTGCACCCGGTGCGCGGCCAGCAAGTCATCCTCGACAACCCCGGGCTCGAGGAGTTCTTCATCGAAGCCCCGTCCGAGCCGGCGTGGACGGCGTACTGGCCCCACCCCGACCATGTTGTGCTCGGCAGCACCGCGGTCGAGGACGACGACAACCTGGAACCGACCCCGGCCCTGGCCGAGGAGATCCTGCGCCGCTGCATCGAGGTCGAACCACGGCTGCGGCAGGCACAGGTGCGCGGACACCAAGTGGGACTACGCCCGGGACGACCGAGCGTGCGACTGGAGGCCGAACAGGTCGGCAACTCCCGGTGCGTCCACAACTACGGCCACGGCGGCAGCGGAGTGACCCTGTCCTGGGGCTGCGCACGCGAGACAGCCGCAATACTCACCGATCAGGAATCAGGATGAGCTGGGCCACCCGCGCCAATCTGACCCGACCCCGCCCGGGACGCCACCACGAGGGTCCCCACGTCATCGCCGTCGGACTCGCACCCACCGGTCACGGAGCCGCTCCTCCGGGCGATCGGAGCTCGGTTCGAGCCATGACCTTGGTATTCGTGGCCGACGTCGACGCTGCCACAAACACCGCGGTCAGGCTCGGCGGCACGGTTGTAGACCCCCCAACGGACATGCCCTGGGGTCTTCGCCAGTCGGTCGTCGCCGACGCCGAAGGACACGTCTGGGAACTCAGCAACCACCACCAAGACGTTCCGCTGGCCGACTGGGGAGCCAAACAGACGGGATCCTGGGTCGAGCGCCCAGCAGAGCCATGACCGATCGAGCCGCCCGGACCGCGACGCAGAGCATCGAGGTTGACGCCCCCGTCACTGCTGTCGTCGCCATCCTCGTCGATCCGACCCGCATCCCCCAGTGGGCGCCCGCCTTCGCCGACGAGGTCCACGGTGACTCCGCGTCGGGGTGGCAGGCCACCAAGGACGGTCGGGATTTCTCCCTCCGAGTCGCCATCAACGGCGAGGCCTGCACCGTGGACTACCTGCGCCAGGTCGCCCCGCGCCACGAGGGCGGCGCCTACCTCCGGGCCATCCCCCGTCCCGGGGGCGGCAGCGTCATCACCATGACCCTCCCGCTGCCCCCCGACGTCGACCCGGCGGAAACCGCCACGACACTGGCCAGCGAGCTGGCCACCCTGGCGTCCCTGACCGAGACCAGCTGAACGACCCGGTAGAGGATCGTCTTGCGGGCTCGAGGGAACGGCAGCAAGGACGTCGCGCGACTGGTTGCCCGTCATCCGCGGAAGCGCCCCGGACGTTTCCGCCACCCGCGCGGTTCGTGCGGCGTGGCAGCATGGCCGCATGTTGTTTCGGTCCGCGTTGGGAGCTTGCCTTCGACGCGCCCGTACTCGTCAAGGGCTCTCGATGAGACAGGTGGCAGAGCGCGGGAGCGTGTCGCTCGCCCACCTGTCTGCCGTGGAACGAGGGCTGTCCGAACCGTCGTCGGAGGTACTGGCTGCGATCTGCCACGCGCTGGGCCACACGGTAGCAGAGCTTCTGCAGGCTGCCACAGACCTCATGCGCCGGACTGACCAAGAGGTCATGTCTGTCCTCGCCGAACAAGCAAGATCCACGACGCCTATCCACCTACGGTCGAAGGCATGGAATCTCACGTACAGTCGCTCGCACCCGATCTCTTTCACGTTCGCCTGCCGAGCGGAAACTCCCACCTCCTCAACTGCTACCTCTGGCGCGGCACAGACGGTGTCACGGTCGTGGACACGGGCTGGCCCGGGTGGGCACCACACGTCGAGGCTGCGCTGCACCAGATCGGTGCCGGGCGAGGCGACGTCTCTCGCGTGATTCTGACTCACTTTCACGCCGACCATGTGGGATCTGCCGCCGAGATCGCGTCGTGGTCCAGCCTCGAGGTGGTGGCGGGCCCGGTGGACGCGGACATCGTGCGCAACGGACAGGCGGGACCGCGGCCAAGGCTCACCGAGGCCGAGGTGGCGCTTGCTCCTACGATGCAGGGCGACGATGCGCCGCCTGCCGCTTGTCGTGTCGACCGCGAGGTCGGCGACGGTGACCGGGTGGGCCCAAGCGGCGAAATCACCGTCCTCCACGGTCCGGGGCACACAGAGGGAAGCATCGCGTTGCACTGGCCCGACCTTGGCGTGTTGCTCACCGGCGACACTCTTGCCGAATCCAAAGGCACGGTGATCCTCGGCCCTTTCAATCTCGACCGTGTGGCGGCGCGAGCATCTGCCGATCGCTTAGCGGGTCTCGGCGCCGACATCGTCGGGTTCGGACACGGCGACCCGGTCCTCAACGGCGGAAGTCGTCGTCTCCGCGACGTCACAGACCCGCTCGGCTGAACTTGGATCCAAGCCAGGACCCCACGACGACGTGCACGAAGGCAACTCGTTGGGCCTCCCGAAACGCTCCTGACCCCGGACCAACCTCACGCGTCCCGCTGATCGATCCGGCTCTGGATCGACTGGGCGAGGTCGTCACCTGACGACGAGCAGGTCCAGCTCATCGATGACCGGTCCGCTGTCTTGGGTGGCGGCCTGCTCGGCTCGGGTGAAGCCCCGGGCGTAAGCGTCGTCGTCGATGAGCCGTAGCGGTGTGTGCGCGTCGCGGGAGAAGCCGCTCAGGCACTCCCGCATCGACGCCGCGGTCATCTGCGGCACGGCTTGCAGGTTGGATTCAATGAAGCCGGCGCGGGAGAAGGCGTTACGGACATCCTGGATAGTGGGCCAGCCCGCGACGACGTCGAGAGCCTCGGGCCAGTAGTCGAACAGCCGGATGCGGTCGCAGCGGCCAGGAAACGCGGAGCGGACGAGGACCGGGCCGCCACGGCGGATTACGCGCCGCAGCTCGACGGCCGCCGCCGCCAAGTCTGGGAGGTGGTGCACCACGGTGGACAGCCACGCCGCGTCCACCGACGCGTCGGACAGGGGGATGTGCTCCGCTGAACCGGCCAGCATGCCGACGACGACCGCCCGCTCGCGCATCGCCGCCGCCGGCTCCACGCAGACGACCTCGACGTCGAACCAATCGACGAACGCCCGTGCCCACGACCCCGTGCCCGTGCCGAGGTCGAGCACGCGCAGGCCTGGCCGCGGGCGCAGATGCTGCTCGATGGCTGCTCGCCATGCCGTTAGATTTCCCAGCCGGCACCTCACGGTTTGCGCTGAAGGCGGCCGCGAGCGCCCGGTCATATTCCTTGGACACCAGCCGACCGTAGACCGCGCCGGCAGCTCCGGAAGACGATCCGCTTTCGAGACTTGGACGGTCGGCCTTGGCGCCGAATCGCCGACGACGCGGTCATGCCGCGTACTCCACGCTCATCTGGACGTGCAGTCCGGCCGCGGCAACCATGTTGACCAGGGAATCCAAGCTGAACAGGTCGATCTTGCCGCGCACCAGATCGGAGATACGGGGCTGGGTAACGCCGAGCCGGGCGGCGGCTTGCTTCTGCGTCCATGCCTCGGCGGTGATCCGCTCGGCGAGCGCCATCATCAGTCGCGAGCGCAGCCGCATGTTCTCCGACTCCTGCGGAGTGTCTTCAATAGCATCCCAGACGCTGTCGTACTGCTCGCTGCTCATGTCCGCTCACCTGCCCTGTCTTGGCCCTCGGCGACGACCTGCTTGTACCGCTTCCCGGCGAGGTCGAGGTCTGCCTTGGCCGTCTGCTGCGTTCGCTTGCGGAAGCAGTGCAGCACATAGATGCGATCGGCCAGCTTCGCCACGTAGATGATTCGGAAGGCGCCGCCTTGCTCCCGTACCCGAATCTCCCGAACTCCGCTGCCCACGGTCGGCATCTGCTTCCAGTCGCTCGGGTCGAACCCGTGCTGCACCCGATCGAGCTGATAGCCGCACTCACGACGCGGACCGACGGGGAACTCCCGGAGGTCGTCGAGAGAGTTGCCAACGAACTCGACCGGCTTCACAGACCATAGTATACAAGTTCCAATATGTTCACAGATTCGGGGCACCGCATCAAAGCGTCACACGCACAGGGACGCCTGGATCAGTTGAGGGATCGATGCTCCTATGGATGTCAAGGGAGCCGGAACCGCTGTTGTGCGGCTTGGCGGGTGGCGCTCAGCACGGTCCCGATGGCGGCCCAGGTGATGCGTCGCTCGGCGTAGGCGCGGGTGCGCCGGTCGTAGCGCAGCCGGCCGAGCACGACGATGTAGAGGGCGTTGTTGGCGGCGCGGTCACCGCCACGGTTGAGGCGATGACGGTGGGTCCGCCCGCTGCTGGCTGGCACGGGCGCGACCCCGCACAGGTGCGCAAAGGCGGACTCGGAGTGCAGTCGCTCGGGGTTGTCACCAGCGCTGACGAGCAGTTGCCCAGCGACCTCGACGCCGACACCGGCCAGCGCGAGGAGCTGGGGCGCGGCGACGGTCACCAGCGTCGTGAGCTCGGCGTCGGCGTCGGCGATCTCTTCGCTGAGGTGCTGGTGGCGGCGGGCGAGGCGACGCAGCGCAGCCTTGGTCGCCTGCTCAGGGTCGGTGAGCTCCTCGGTCGGGCGCAGCCGGGCGCACGTCGCGAGGAGCGTGGTGGTGCTCAGGTGCCGCAGCTGTTCCCGCAACGCGGCCGGGGCCGTGATCAGCAAGGACTTGAGCTGGTTGATGGCCTGGCTGCGGGCCTTGACCGCGCCGCTGCGGGCCACCCGCAGCGTCCGGATCGCCTCGACCCGTCCATCGCGTGACTTCGGGGTGCCGGTCGCCGTCCCGGCCAACGCGGCCCGCGCCGCGGCATAGGCGTCCAACGGGTCGGACTTGCCTCGGGCACGGCGGGCCTTGCGGTCGGGCCGGTCGACCTCGACCACCGAGACGCCTTCGGCCCGCAGGTAGCGGGCCAGTGCGGCGCCGTAGGCACCGGTGCCCTCCACCCCGACCAGTCCCAGGTGGCCGTGTCCGCGCAACCACCTCAGCAGTGCCCGGTAGCCGCCCGGGGTGGTGGGAAACTCCTGGTCGCCGAGCTGGCGACCAAGCTGGTCGAGCGCCGCCACATGGTTGGTCTGTCCGTGGGTGTCCACACCGCCTGTGACAGAACCCGTCGTCGGGGTCATGCTGGTCATCGCCGTCCTCTTCCGCTCGCGTGGATGGGTTCGGCACGCAACGGCCGGGCGAGGCGGACAAGACAGTGACGGGCGCCTCTCGCACAGCCTCCATGAGGTCACGCCACCCGGCCGTTCGCGTGCCATACGGCACCGCCCACCAGGCCGACGAATCGATCCAAAGACAGCAAGTTCGCGTCAGTCTATCGGCGGGTCAGACCCAGTGCGCGGGGCCAAGTACATCCTCACTGTCTACCGACACGGAACCGACTCTGGCTGGGTCTGCTCGGGCTCCGCCGCGGCCACTCCGCCCGCGACGACGGACCCAGTCCATCACCAGACCCGCCCAGCAAGGTCCCGGTAACTACAGTTGGCCTCTGTCACAGGCGGAGGCGTATGAAGAGCGAAGACTCATCCCAGCGATCGGTGCCGGGATTCGACCTACTCGATCTCACGTTGTTCGTCGCCGTCGTGCGCGCTGGGTCCATAACCCACGGCGCCCGCGAAGTCCACCTCGCGCTCCCGTCGGCGAGCGCACGGATTCGGGCCATGGAAACCGCTCTGGGAACGTCTCTGCTCGCCCGTGAGCACCGGGGTGTCAGGCCGACACCGGCGGGGCACCTGCTGGTCCGCCACGCCCGCTCGGTCCTGCACGGCGTTGACCACCTGCGCGAGGACCTCGCCCAATACGCAGCAGATCTCGTCTCCACCATCGAACTTCAGGCGAACAGCACCGCCATCGCCACGTTTCTCCCGGAAGTCTTGACGAGTTTCCTCAGCACCCGCCCGGACATCAACATCGACCTGAAGGCCTGCCCCAGCCGCGAGATCGTGCGGGCCGTTCGCGACGGGCGCGCCGATGCCGGCGTCGTTGCCGACACGATCGACACCGGAACTCTGGAGCGGATCGTTCTCCTCCACGACGAACTCGTCCTGATCAGCTCACCGACCGGACCGCTGGGGGCACACGAGCGCATCTCCCTGTACGACAGCCTGCGCGAGCCGTTCGTCGGCCTTGCCGAAGGCCGCACGGTCCAGCAACATCACGAGGGTGCGCGACGGACACCCGGTCCTGCGCTGAGGTACCGAATCCGCCTCCCGACGATCGAGGCGATCTGTGAAGCCGTCGCGGCCGGAGTCGGAGTCAGCGTGCTCCCGCGCTCCGCCGTGCAGCGGTGGATGAGCGTCCATCCGTTCAGGGCGATCGCTCTCACTGACCCGTGGGCACAGCGTCAGATCATCCTGCTCCCAGGTGCGGAGTCGGCACGCTCGAACGCCGTCCAGGCTCTGATCGACCACCTCACTGCGGTCCTGGCCAAGACAGGGACGGTGGCGCCCTGACCGTCGGCACGCTCGGCGAACTCGACCTGCATCCGCTGCACGGCGTGGCCGATCGTGCGGGTGTGGCATAGCAGCAGGTGAGCCCGCCGGTGGGAGTGCTTCCCGTTGGTCGCGGTCGAACACAGCCGTGCCGACGGTGCGCTGCAGACCCCTGGTGCGGCGCGGGGCGGGGGCAGCGCCAGGTGCGCCCGAGCCGGGTTAGTCGATGATTGCTTGCACCCTGGGCATGCCAATCACAAGAGCCTGAGATGGATGAAGTCCACGGCACACCCGCCGTTTGCGTCTCGACGTGCTGCCTTCGGTCTGGGCAGAGCCCGACGGTGGGAATGCCGCATTCACAAGCGACGACCTCCGGCAGCATGCTGTATCGGCGATGACTGATCCGACACCCACCCGCGCGGGCGTGGCCGACACCGGCCCGAGTGGTGACTCCGGCCCAGAGGACACGGGGTGCCGGGACTCGGCACCCGAGGGTGTTCGCGGGTCCGGACGTGGCGGCGCAGGGGTGGCCCTCACCGGGATCTGTCTGGGCTTTTTCGTGGTGCTCTTCGACGCCACCGCGGTCAACGTGGCCACCGGGGACATCGCCGGGTCGCTGGGCGCGTCGGTGATCGCGGTGCAGTGGGTGCTCAACGCCTACACCGTGGCGTTCGCGGCGTTGATGCTCACCGCGGGCGGCCTCGGTGACCGCTGGGGCTCCCGCCGGATCTACCTGAGCGGTTCGGCGCTGTTCGCGGTGGCCAGCGCCGCGTGCGCGGCCGCGCCGACGGCGCCGGTGCTGATCGTGGCGCGCGCGGTGCAGGGCATGGGCGCGGCCGCGGTCGTGCCCTGCTCGTTGGCGTTGATCGCACACCGTTTCCCCGAAGGGCCCGCTCGATCCCGAGCCCTCGGGGTGTGGGGTGGGGTGTCCGGGGTCGGGTTGGCCGCCGGGCCGGTGCTCGGCGGGGGCTTGGTCACCGCCCTGGGTTGGCGAGCTGTCTTCGTCGTGGTGGTGCCCGTCGCCGCGGTCTCGATGGGCACCGTCGCCGCCCGGGTCCAGGAAACCCCACGCCGCCCCGTAGCGCGCCCCGATGTCGCCGGGCAGGTCCTCGCGGTGATCACGCTGGTCGCGCTGACCGCGGCCTTGACCCAAACCTCCACACTGGGCTGGAGCCACCCGTTCACCCTGGGCCTGCTCGGTGTCGCGGCACTGGGGGGTGCCGGCTTCATGCTGGTCGAGCACCGCGCCCGTGAGCCGATGCTGCCACCGGTGTTGTTCACCAGTGCCCGCTTCAGCGGGGCGACCGCCGTCGGGTTGTTGTTCAACCTCGGGCTCTACGGGGTGCTGTTCTGCCTAGCCCTGGTGCTGGAACGCAGTTTGCACGCCTCCGCCGCGATCACCGGCCTGGCTCTGCTGCCACTGACTGCGGTGGTGGCTGTCTGTGCCCTGGTGTCCGGGCGGCTGACCACTCGCTTCGGCCCGAAGACGCCCATGCTGCTGGGATTGGCCGGGGGGCTGGCCGGGGCAGGCCTGCTCGCCGGATTCGGTGACCACCTCGGCCTGGCCGGGCTCGCCGGAGGGGGCGCGGTCCTGGGCCTGGTCGGGCTAACCATGCCCGCCATGACCGGTGTCGCCCTGTCCGCCGCCGGCCCGCAGCGCGCCGGGCTGGGCGCCGCCGTGCTCAACGCCGCCCGCCAAGCCGGTGGCGCACTCGGGGTCGCCCTGCTCGGCAGCGCCGCGCTGCAGCACGTCGCCCAACGCGAACCACCCTCCGCCACCCCGCACCTGCTCCTGCCCATGGCCCTGGCCGCGATCGGCTACCTGGCCGCCCTCATCGTGACCATGGCCACCATCGGGGAGCGGGCGAAAACCCCATGACCCCACCCACGACCACCGCCACCGACGTTCTCCGAGCTTCGGGATAAGTCCCGCGCCCGAAGTTCAAAGCCCAAAGGAGCCGATGCGCATGCCACGACTGGAACGCGACGGTGAGGTCTTCATCTTGCACCTCGCCGCGGACGAGGAGAACCGGTTCCACCCCGATTGGCTGACCGCGTTAGAGGCCGCCCTCGATGAGGTCGACACCGTGACCGGTCCCCGGGCCTTGATCACGGCGGGCAGCGGGAAGTTCTGGTCCAACGGCCTCGACACCGAATGGCTCTCGGCCCACAGTGCCCAGCACGGGGTCTACCTCGACCGCGTCAACGCCCTGCTCGCCCGCACCCTCGCCTCGCCGACGATCACCGTCGCGGCGCTGAACGGGCACACCTTCGCAGCCGGGGCGATGTGGGCCCTGGCCCACGATCTGCGAGTGATGCGCGCGGACCGGGGTTTCTTCTGCCTGCCCGAGGTGGACATCGACCTGTCCTTCCAGGACGGGACGTCAGAACTAATCCGGTCCCGGCTGACCCCAGCGGTCACGCACGAGGCGATGACCACCGGCCGTCGCTACGGCGGGAAACAGGCGCTCACCGCAGGCATCGTCGACGCCATCGACAGTGCCGACCAGCTCCCGGCCACCGCCGTGAACCTCGCGCGACCACTCGCCAGCAAGGCCAAGCCCAACCGCGCCCAATCAAGGAAACCCTGTACAAACAGACACTCGCTTCGCTGCGCACACCGACGACCGGATGAGCCAAACCGCCCGGCCCCACCCACGCGGAAGCAATCTCGCCCAGTGTGCCGAAATGACGCACCGGAGGGTTTCGGCCGGTTATATGGTGGCGGGCATGTCGGGGTGCCTCGCGGCGGCCAACGTTCGGTTGAGGAGCCGGGTGGGTGAATCGCGACGTCGCTGCCGGGTTTGTCGACTTATCGGGAGTCGGGATGCTCGACCTCGGGATGCGCCGGTCCCCGGCGCATGCTGATGTCGGGTCGTTGCTGGTCCCGCACCGCTCGGGTTGTCAGTCCAGGAGGCCACGATGACGATCTTCGATCAGGGACGGTCGCTGCTGTGGGTGCACGGCGCCGACAGAATCGAGCATCCTGGCGGAACGCTGTATGAGCATCTGAACAGGGTGCAGAACCAATTGCAGGAGTGGGATGCGAGCGTCACGGTGCAAGCTGCAGGGTTGTGTCACGCGGCCTATGGCACCGACGGCTTCGCCCCGGCGCTTCTCGAGTTGTCTGAGCGCAGGGTGCTGGCGCACGCTGTCGGCGCCGACGTGGAGCGGCTCGTCTATCTCTACGCCAGTTGCGACCGGGCCGCGGTGTACCCGCGGCTGGGTCAGGCCGTTCCGGTGGTATTCACCGACCGATTCACCGCCACGTCAGCGACTCTGGGCGAGGCAGAACTGCGGGCGTTCTTGGAGATCACCGCCGCGAACGAACTCGATGTGCTCACCCACAACCCTGCGCTGGCTGCGCAGCACAGCGCGGGGCTGCTGGACCTGTTCACCCGGGCTCGGGACCTGCTCAGCCCCCTCGCCCACAACGCCTGCGAGTCGACGCTGCGACCGCTGACTGTCCCCCAGCAGCGGTGAGCCCGTCGTGACCAACCACCGGGTTCGCCGCGGCGTGCGTCGCTGATGATTACCGACGTCCCGGGACTTCGCGTCGGGCATTGGACCGACAAGGTGGGTCAGACCGGCGTGACGGTGGTGCTCTTCCCGGAGCACACGATCGCTTCCGGGGAAATCCGCGGCGGCGCCCCAGGAACGAGGGAATGGGCGTTGTTAGCCCCCGAGCGATTGGTCGCGCATCTGGACGCCGTCGTGCTGGCTGGTGGGTCCGCGTTCGGCCTCGCCGCGTGTGACGGGGTCGTGCAGTGGTGCGCCGAGCAGGGTGCCGGGACCCCGACCCGCGCCGGACCGGTACCGATCGTGGTGGGCGCGGTCATCTATGACCTGCCCGTCGGCGACGCCCATGCCTGGCCCGGTCCCGCCGCCGGACGAGCTGCCTGCACAGCGGCATCTGCCGGGTCAGTACCGATGGGTCGCGTGGGCGCCGGCACCGGGGCGACGGTGGGCCACTGGCGTGAGCATGTTCGTCCTGGCGGGGTCGGGACCGCCTCGGTCCGCGACGGTGAGCTGGTCGTCAGCGCCCTCATGGTGGTCAACGCCTTCGGTGATCTCCTCGACCCCGCCCGTCCCTCCCTGGCCGGGGCGCACTGGCCGGTCGTCACCCCCGGACAGGCCGGGCAGGCCATGCAGCACACCACCATCGGAGTGGTGGCCACCAACGCCACCCTGGACAAGGTCAGCTGCCTGCTGGTCTCCCAGTCCGCCCACGATGGTCTGGCACGAGCGCTGGAGCCCGCCCACACCCTGGTCGACGGCGAAGCCATCGTGGCCGCCTCCGTCGGCGGTGTGCTCGCACCGCTGGAACAGGTCCGCGCGATGGCCGCCCGAGCAGTCATCGCCGCCATCGAGTCAGCCCTAGCCCCTCACGAAACTCCTCACACCCCACCAGCCCGGAGCAGTACCACAAATGTCCCGTAGCAGCATGCTTGGACTGCAACCGTGACCGAGTCGACGTTGTCCATCCGGTGCGAGGGCGTTACGTTGCCGGTGCAGTTGACGGTGCCAGCGGCAGGCTGCCGCGGCGCGGTGGTCCTGTTGCACCCGGCCAACGAGCCCTCTCGTGGCCAGTTCTTGTTTCAACATCTGGCGCGTGTGCTGCCCGATCAGGGTGTTGCCGTGCTGCGCTATGACCGTCGCGAGTCCCACTGCGGCACAGACGTCCCGTACCGCGTGCAAGTGGATGACCTCGCGCACGGCTTGCGTGTCTTGGCAAGCGAGCTGGGTCCGCTGCCGACTGGCCTGTGGGGCTTCAGCCAGGGCGCGTGGGTGGCGATGCTGTGCGCCGCCGCGAGCCCGTCACTGGCCTTCTTGGCTCTGGTCGGGTGTAGTGCGGTCAGCCCCGGCCAGCAGATGAGGTACGGAACGGCGGAGCAGCTGCGTCGAGCCGGCTTCGGTCGCGGACCACTCGCCGAGCTCGACCGACTGCGCACCAGCTGGGAGGAGTACCAGCGAAGCCACCTCTCTCGGGAAGCCGCCCAGCGTGTGGTGGACGGGTTTGCCGGTCGTCCGTGGTTCCACTTGAGCGGGGTGCCCTCCACGCTCCCCGAGCAACCCAGTTGGGAGGACATGGACTTCGACCCGGCCGAGACCATCAGTCAGATCCACTGCCCGGTTCTCGCGTTCTACGGCGAGGACGAATGGGTTCCGGTCGCCGAGAGCATCGGTATCTGGCAAAGCCGCTCTCCCGACCTAGCCCGACTCACCATCCACCAGCTGCCCGGAACTGGCCATCACCCGACACTTCGGGGCGGTCGGACCGTCGCCTCCATCAGTCCCGAGTACACAGCCACGCTGACCAGTTGGCTTAACGATGTACTCGGCGCCCCGCGCCAAACACAGACCTGAGTGCCGTCCCACAAGATCGGCGTGCTTGCTGTGGGACAGACATGTCAGCGGTTGCCCTCAGGAGGATCTCGACGGACTACGACCCGAGGATCGGGCACGCAGGTACACCTTCGATCGCGTTGGCCGGGGAGATCCGGTCACTGTTGTCGCGGTCGAGCGGGGAACGATCTGCGGTTTCGCGACTACGGGGCCGTCTCGCGACAGCGACAGACCAGGTGCCGGTGAGCTCTGGGCCTGCTACGTCGATCCTGAGCATTGGGGCTGCGGCATTGGGCGCCTGCTCATCGCCGATGTCCGCAGTCGCCTCCATCAAGACGGTGCTAGCGAGGCCCTGCTATGGGTTCTCGCCGGAACGAGCGAGCCAGGCGCTTCTACCAAGCCGACGGATGGGTCTTGGATGGGCACAGGCACACGCAGAAGATTTGGGACGTGACCGCAGATGAGGTCCGCTACCGGCGCGCTTTGCCTTGAACACCCGCGTCCTCCAAACAGATTTCACAGCCGATGCCCAGCCGGGACACGCCGGCCGTGCCACCGGGGAACTGCTCGCGGTGACGATGCCGCTCCCACCTTGGCGCCCGATCGTCTTGTTCAGATTCCGGAAGCGGATCGGTCTACGGAGCAACCTATTGCTGCACTTGGAAGAGTAAGTAATTTCGTCAGCGTCAAATCTGGAGGGTGAGGCCGTCGTGGTCCCTTTACGAAGCGGGCGTTGGGTCGGTTCGGCGGGCGATGTGCAGGACCGCTCCCCAGTGACGACGGAGGCGACCGTTCGACCGCTGTGCGAGGCGCCGCCTGATCTCTGCATAGAGGCGGTCTCGTTGCCATGCCTGCATGGCGATGTGCCCGGAGAACGTGTCGAGCAGCCGGAGGTACTCCTCGGCGTTATAGCTGACCTCCCAGTCGAAGTGGCGAATGACTACGTCCTCGAACAGACCACTTCGGTCTATCTCGGCGCGACTGTCGGGAATGCCGCCGGGCCGCAGCAAGGACGCGTTCGCGGGCATTCCCTCGCCGATCTCCTCGTAGAGGTCCTGGATCTCGACGAAGAACGGGTCACCGCCTTCGGGTATTACGTGGGTGGCACTCCAGAAGGCGAGGTGACCTCCGGGGCGCAGAGACTCCCAGGCTCGCTGATAGCGCAGTTCCGGGTCGATCCAGTGCCAGGCTGTGGCGGCGAAGACGAGGTCGAAGCGATCGCCGAGGGGTGGCTGCCAGGGCTCGAAGGCCCCGCCCACGACCTCCACGTTGGGGAACGCCGCAAGGTTGCGCCGGGCGACCGCCACCAGGTCCGGGCCGATCTCGACACAGGTGATCCGAAAGCCGCGACGGGCAAGCGGGAGAGTTGCCTTCCCGGTGGCGCATCCGGCCTCCAAGAGGCGATCACCAGCGCCGATTCCGGCGACCGCGACAAGGGTGTCGTAGAGCGGCTCGGGGTACTCCGGCCTGCCTTGCTGGTACAGCCCGGACGCGGAGTCAAAGGTTCTCGCCAGACGCTGCCGGTCGTCAGTCACGCGATCATCATCGCTCGACTCCTTCGGCTTGCGTCGCTGCTTACGATCGGATGACCTCGGCGGGCGTCGAGTTCCTCACCGCACCGCGCACCGAGCCCCACGGTCGATTCGCAGTGTTCCTCGACATCGCCGGAAATAAATAAATGGCACTCCGCGGCCCCGCTTGATCGTTCGAGCAGGCTCCGGTGTGGCACTCGCCGTCCGCGCTCGTCACCGGTGGTACTTGACGCGAGCGCATTTGTAAGTCGGAACTTACCGTTCGTGAACGCTTACCAGACTGGCGACGGATGGGATGCCTCGGGTGATCCCACCCGACGCAGCATCGTCGAATGCCTGGCCGAGCGGCCGCGGGCCGTCGGCGAGCTTGCCGACCAGCTGCCGGTCAGCCGGCCGGCGGTGTCCCAGCATCTCAAGGTGCTCAAGCATGCGGGGCTGGTCACCGAGCAGGCGGCGGGCACTCGCCGGATCTATCGGCTCAACCCGATCGGGGTGGCCGCGCTGCGCGATCAGCTGGACACATTTTGGGATCGGGCGTTGACCGGCTACACCGACGTCGTCGAACAACCACCAGAGGAGAGACCATGACCCAGGCAGCGGCCGCGGTGGTCCGCAGGCAGATCATCGTGCAGGCGCCGATCGAGCGGGCCTTCACCGTGTTCACCGAGCGATTCGGCGACTTCAAACCGCCCGAGCACAACCTCCTCGGCACGGCAATCGCCGAGAGCGTGTTCGAACCACGCGTCGGCGGCCACATCTACGACCGCGGCGTTGACGGCAGCGAATGCCGCTGGGCGCGCGTCCTGGCCTACGAACCACCGGCTCGGGGGGTGTTCAGCTGGGACATCGGCCCGCAGTGGCAGATCGAGACCGAGCCGGAGAACACCAGCGAGGTCGAGGTTCGGTTCGTCGCCGAAACCCCGCTGCGCACCCGGGTCGAGCTGGAGCACCGCAACATCGACCGGCACGGCCCCGGCTGGGAAGCCGTCCGCGACGGTATCGCCGACGACGCCGGATGGCCGCTGTACCTGTCCCGGTACGCCGCCCTGTTCACCGAGTGCAACTGAAATGGCGCCGATGCCCGCGCCGGAGGTGTTCGCCTACGCCACCGACCCGACCCGCTTCCACGAATGGCAAAAAGGCGTGGTCGACGGCCACATGGAGGCAGAGGGCACCCCCAGCGTTGGAGACAGGTGCTTGACCACCCGGCGCATCGGCTTCGCCAACCGGCCGGTCACCCGAACTTGCCCACCTCGACCCGCCCCGAACCTGGGGCATGCGCGGCACCGACGGACCCATCCGAGCCAACGTCGACGTCACCGTCGAACCCCTCACCGACACCCGATCCCGACTGACCATCACCATCAACTTCGAAGGCCACGGCATCGGCAAGCTGCTCGTACCACTCGTCGTCGAGCGCGAAGCCCGCAAGGAAATGCCAGCCAACCTATTTGCGCTCAAAGAGCGCCTGGAGCGCGGTGCGTAATCGCCTTGCAGCTCACCATCGCCAACTGACATGTGCCGCCCGCCAAGGCCCGCCGTCTTCTGCCAGGTCAGCGGGCAAGGAGCTGCGCACCCGCATCAGCAAGCTCATCCAGGGCACGGTCACCGTCGCCCGGTGTGCGGTCAACAGCCCGCACGCCCTCGAACAGCACCACGGTGGGGAAACCGCGGCGCAGCGCGTCGAGAGCGGTTTCTTTCACGCAGTAGTCGGTGGCCAGGCCGATGACCACGACCCGCTCAACCCCCCGATCACCCAGCAGGCCGGCCAGCTCCGTGTCCCGCTCGACACCATTCGTGCAGTCACGCACCGTGAAACCGGAATAGCCGTCCTCTCCCCCGGTCCCCTTGCGAATCACCGGCCCGCGCACCCGCAGCCCGGGCACCAGCTCAGCACCCCAGGAGTCGGCGACGCAGTGCACCGGCCACGTCCCCCCGTCCTTCACAAAGTGCGGGGTGCTCGGTGGATGCCAATCCTGGGTGAACACCACCAACGCGCCGGACGCCTCGGCGGCAGCAATCTGGTCGTCGGCGAACGCGACCACCTCCATCCCGCCGGAGACAGACAACGAGCCGGCCGGGTCGGCGAAGTCGTTCTGCACATCCACGACGATCAACGCCGTCTGATTCCCGTAATCAGCCATGAAAGCAGTCTCTACCCACGCGCGTTCGCGTACGCTCCGGTGCACGCTGACCGACGTGCACGACAAGCGCAGGACGAAGCCGCGATGTGCCTCTCTGGGACTCGTCCCACAGCCCAGCCCACCGCTACCTCGAGTCGAGGGAATCCGAGGCACCCCTCCTCCCAATCGTCTCGATGAGCGATGGTTGACCTGGTGAGTCAATCCAGCGGTTTCATGAATGACCACAGGCCGCCTTCGGGGTCGCGTGCGCTGTACTCGCGGTAGCCGTAGGGCATGTCGGTGGGTGAGTAGAGGATCTCGGCGCCCGCGGCGAGGGCGAGGCGGTGGTGGGCGTCGACGTCCTCGACCATCACCGCTGTGGTGCCGGTCGCAGCGCCGAGCGTCTTGGGTGAGGCCAGCCCGAATCGGGGTGAGACCTGGTGCAGCCAGATCACCCCGTCCCCGGCCCGCACCTCGCCGTGCATGCACCTGCCCTGGTCGTCGTGGTCAAGGCGGCCGGCGCCAAGACCGAAGACCCGCACCAGCCAGGCGTGCACAGCCGGGATGTCCTCATAGACGAGGATCGAGATTCGTCGTTGCAGGGTGTCGTCGAGCATGGTCATGTCCTCCATCGTTTCTAGTAATTGCGCGGTGGTCGGGACGCCCTCGATCCCGGTAGCGCTGAGCATGGCGGCCAGTCGCCGACGCAGCGCCGAGCCAACCGCCTGCTGGTGATCAAGCAGCTCCAGGTGGGCGAGCATGGCTTGGTGTAGGTCCCAGCCGGGCTCGTCGAGTGCTTGGCCGATCTCGGCCAGCGGGAGCCCGGCGCGGCGCAACAGGCAAACGCGGTAGAGCCGCCGCACGTCGCTGTCGTTGTAGAGACGGTGACCGGCCGGGCTGCGTCGGGACGGGGTGAGCAACCCGATTTGGTCGTAGTAGCGCACCGTGCGAATCGACAGCCCCGAAGCGCGGGCCAGCTCACCGACCTTGAGTCCGTCCTCGCTGTTGCTCATGACCGCGACGCTAGGACGTGACGCCGCGTCACCTGCAAGCCCAGCGGTGATATCGGACCGTAGGGCTATCGTCCTGCGGCACCGTGCCGACCCCCGTCAGGTGGCAACTCGCACCGTCACGGTGCCTGCACATGCGGTCGGACCTGAGGAGAGATCGTGGGGCGCCCGGCGCGCCGTAGGGTCCGAATATGAGCATCGGGTCTTTGGCGATCGTCGAGGAGTGGCTGGACGCGGTCAATCGGGGCGACGGAGTCCGCCTCGAGCAGTTGACGCACGAAGAAGTCGAGATCGTCGGGCCGCGTGGTAGCGGCCGAGCCGATCGTAGGGTGCTGTCCGAGTGGCTGACCCGGGCAGGCTTCTCGGCCGAGCCGCTGCGCTGGTTCTGCGGTGGCGACGGCCGCGTCGTTGTCGAGCAGGACGCCCGGTGGGTCGACGTCGCAACCGGCGAGGAGCAGGGGCGCGCACGCATCGCATCGCAGTTCTTCGTCGACCAGAGCCGGATCGCCAAGTACGTGCGGCATGACGACGGGTTGCCTCCGGCGCTGACCGCGGCGCGCCTCGGCGACGGCGATGAGGTCACCGAGCGCCACGCACCCTGACTTCTCGCGTCCATCCGTCCTGTAGGCGGATCCTCTTGCGCGGTTAGAGGATTACGAAGATCGCCCACCTGCTGGTCACGGCCAGGACTCTTTCTGTTGTGATGGCCACCATGGGTCCTGAGAGTTGGTCGGCCACCTTCGCTGGCATCAGCGCCCTAGCCGCCATCGCTACGGCCGGCATCGCCGGATGGTCCTTGACAGGCAGCCGGAAAGACAGTCGGGACCGCACCCGGCCCCTTGTTGTCGCTTCGCTGAGGAACGGACCGACGATGTCGGTTGGTGTCTCATATCTCGTGGTCGAGAACGCTGGTCAATCGGTCGCGCGCAACGTTGAGGTGAGCTTCGACCCGCCTCTGCCGGATTACGAGACCACTGATGACGGTCAGCCAGGTGTCGTCGCTCCTTTCCTGCGAAGGCGGTATGGGACCCCGATTGCGTTGATTGCCCCTGGGCAGCGGCTGAAGAACATCTACTCCTACACCGCCTTCGGAGTCAACGGAAACGTTGAGCCAGTCCCTGACCAAGTCACCATCTTGGTTAAGGACGTCGACGACCGCGGCCAGGGCTACAAAGACTCATTTCCGCTGGACCTCGAGCTGCTCAGTTTGGATACGCTAAGTAACCCGTCTAACAGCAACGACTCCGTGAGACGTCAGAACGAGGCGTTGGAAGCCATCGCCTGGGAGCTCTGGGACTAAAGCCGCGTGCCCGCCGAATGCCCGATTACGGATCCGCTACTGACGCACGCCGGTGTCTTCTGGGGTCGGCTCAGCGAGCGTTGATAGCGCGCGGACGAATGCGGTCCGGTCCGCTGCGCTGAGGGTGCTGAGCAGGTCGGCTTCCATAGCGCGAACGTCTCGGCGGCAGTCGGCAAGCAGGGTTCGACCTGCGTCGGTGAGGGCGACGATGCGGTTGCGGCGATCGTCGGGGTCCGGGGTGCGGTGCAGCAGCCCGCGGTCTTCCAGGCGGTCGAGAATGGCGATCAGCCTGGTCTTGTCCCGCCGCACCGAGGTCGCGAGCTGGGCTTGGGTGGGAGCGGAGTCGTGTTCCAGGCCGCCGAGCACGACGTAGTCCCACATCTCGATCCGGTGGGCGCGCAGCAGCGGCAGCTCCCGCTGCGCGACCGTCGAGGTGAGCCGGTGCAGCAGGATCCCCAGATCGGGTCGGTCGCGCGCCATGACCTAGCACTGTAGACGTTGACATACCATCTGTACCTGTAGACGATAAGCGCATGCACACTGTTGGCGACCTCAGGCCGCCCCACTGCCGAGCACTCGCGCAGGCCGGCGAGATCGTCGCGCACGTCCAAACGGCCGATCTGGCGCGGTCGACGCCCTGCGCTGGCTGGGACCTGCAGGCGCTCCTGACCCACATGATCGCGCAGAACGACGGGTTCGCCACCGCGGTCACGACCGGGGACGCGCCCCCCTCGGCCTACACCCGCCCAGCGGTGACCGCCAGCGACCTGGCCTCGGAGTGGCACCGGTCCGCCGATCGGGTGCTGGCCGCGTTCGCCCACGCCGACACCGAGGACGAGTTGCGGTTGATCGAAATCAACCCGGACAGCACCTTTCCGGTCGGCGCCGCAGTGGGCATGCATCTGCTCGACACCGTGATCCACACCTGGGATGTCGCGAGCAGCCTGGGCAACCCCTACCGGCCCGATGACGAACTGATCAACATCGTGGCCGCCGGCGCGAAACGGGTTCCGGCAGATGCCTCCCGAACCAGACCCGGGGCCGCGTTCGCCCCAGCAGTCACCACCGGCCAGACCGACCCCTGGCTCGAAACCCTCGCACTGCTCGGACGTAAGAACGCATCCTGACCCGACACGGGCGGCAGCGCCGATCAAGGATCCTCGACCGGCACGCGCTGATGGACCTCTCGAACGCCCATCACGTGCGGCCAAGCACGCAGGCCGCGCCCCCGTTCGCACCTGGTTCGAGAGCGTCGCTCCGGCGCTGGGAACACCCGGCCGGCTGCTAGCAGGCTAGCGCTAGCCGCCTCGGGTGCCGGGCTATCCGACCCGACCCGGCACTCTGGCCGGACCGGGCCGCCCGGGCCTCCGCTGGCGCCGCAGTCGGCTTACCCGGCAGCCCGGCCGGCGCGCGCGATCGAGTCGGCGATCTGCTCCTCGGTGAGCATCGGGAACATGCCCCGGAAGCCGTCGTCGGTGACCTGATTCCAGTTGTAGATCTGGGTGACGCTCGTCCCCCCGCCGGACGGTTCCAGCTCCCAGGTGTAGGTGTGGCCGCGCACCAGCATGTCACCGATCTTGTCCTTGTAGCCGTCCAAGGGGTACAGCTCGG
>JAABUM010002014.1_pt1 | contig 28628 bp, 23 predicted proteins | sample 5559161 | NCBI WGS metagenome assembly JAABUM01 (sample SAMN10711868, study PRJNA513369) | rock metagenome | isolation source: Antarctica rocks | place: Antarctica: Victoria Land, Siegfried Peak nord
CGCCGCCCCCACCAGGCCTTGGGCTACCGCACCCCGGCTGAGGTCTACTATGCCACGTCTGATCACACGGCGCGCAGCGGCGCGGAGACAGGGCCGCTCGCCCCTACTTGGAAAGGAGGAGACCCTATCTTAGACACCGCCATTTTGCTGTCTTGACTTTGGGGTCCACTATAACCCGTCGCCCTCAACCTGCCGTCGGCAGCGATTTCATGTGGCTGTTCGGTCACGCTGGCAGTCATAGCGGGGGTGCCTTCTCCCCAGGCGCGCTTGCCCGCGGACCTGTTCGTCTGCTACCATCTCTGAGACACACCGGGGTAGCGGGGCAGGGGGTGAGATGGGTCTGTTCGATGCGCAGCCAGAGGAGACGGCCCCGCCGCCAGAGGGTCCGCAAGCCCCGCTGGCCGCGCGGATGAGACCGCGCACCCTTGATGAGTTCGTCGGGCAGGCTCACCTAGTCGGCCCTGGCCGCGCCCTACGCCGGGGCATTGAGGGTGGCCACCTCTCGTCACTGATCCTGACCGGCCCGCCGGGCTCGGGTAAGACGACCCTGGCTGGCTTGCTGGCCCGCCTGACCGGCGCCCACCTGGTCACCCTCAGCGCGGTGACCGCTGGCGTGGCCGACCTGCGCCGCACCGTCGAGGAGGCGCGGGCGCGCTGGCGAGCCGTACAGCGGCGTACGGTTGTCTTTGTGGATGAGATCCATCGCTTCAACAAGGCCCAGCAGGATGTGGTGCTGCCCCACGTGGAGCAGGGCACAATTGTGCTGATCGGAGCGACCACCGAGAACCCCTCCTTTGAGGTCAACGCCGCCCTGCTCTCCCGCTGCCGTGTCTTTGTGCTGCAGGCCCTCGCCGACGACGACCTGCGCGCCCTGGTGCGGCGCGCCCTGGCCGATCCCCAGCGTGGCCTGGGCGGGGCCAACATTGAGTTGGAGCCCGAGGCGTTGGAGCGGCTGGTCAACCTGGCCAACGGCGATGCCCGCGCCGCCCTGGACGCCCTAGAGATGGCCGCCGCCGCTGGCATGGCCGGCGGCCAGCCAGCGCGGATCACCGTTGAGGCGCTCAACGACGTGTTTCAGCAGCGCCATTTACTCTACGATAAGGGCGGTGAGCAGCACTACGATATCATCTCGGCCCTGCACAAGTCGCTGCGCGGCAGCGACCCCCAGGCCTCACTGTACTGGCTGGCCCGCATGGTTGAGGCCGGCGAGGACCCCCTCTATATCGCCCGCCGGCTGGTCCGCTTCGCCTCCGAGGATGTCGGTATGGCCGACCCCCAGGCCCTGGTGGTGGCCATGGCCGCCCAGCAGGCCGTCCACTTCATCGGCATGCCTGAGGGCAACCTGGCCCTGGCTCAGCTGACCGTCTACCTGGCTACCGCGCCCAAGAGCAACGCCATCTACACCGCCTACAAGGCCGCCCGCGACGATGTGGCCGCCACGCGCAACGACCCGGTGCCCCTGCATCTGCGTAACGCGGTCACCGGCCTGATGGCCAGCCAGGGCTACGGCCAGGGTTACCGCTACGCCCACGACTACCCTGAACATTATGTCAAACAACAGAATGTGCCGCCCAGCCTGGGCGCGCCGCGCTACTATGTGCCCTCTGACCAAGGGTTCGAGCGCGCCGTGGCCGAGCGCCTGGCCCACTGGGAGAGCATGGCCGCCCAGGAGGCCCCCACCCCGGAGGTTGAAGCCCGGTGAGTTTTTTGCATCATAGTCGCCCCCACTCGTTGCGCCGCCCGGCGCTGGCCGCCGCCCTACTGATGGGCCTGCTCGTCGTGGGGCTGGGGCCGCCCGCCGGCCCACTGGCCCGGGTGACCCTTGCCGCTGGCCACGCCGCCGACGCCAGCGCGCCGCCCCCCACGACGACCCCCATCCCCATCTCACCCGACCGCCGCTTTGGGGCCGTGGAGGCCTACCTGGCTCCTGGCCGGGCAACCCAGGCGGGGGTACGCTGGGAGCGCCTGCCCTTCACCTGGAGCGCCATCCAGCCGAGCTCGGGCCTGGATTGGCAGGAGCCCTACTCCAGCCGCACGCTGACCGACGAGGGGTCGCGCGGGCGGGCCATCGCCGGCCTGCTCTACGGCACTCCTGCCTGGGCCGCCGACCACCCCGCGCAGGGTCCCGTCGCCGTGCCCCGTGGCCTGGACGCCCCCTACAACGATGCCCGCAACACCTGGGGCGGCTTCGTCTCCCGCCTGGTCACCCGCTATAGGGGGCTGGTCAAGACCTGGTTTGTGTGGAACGAGCCCGACCGCAACGCTGGGAGCGTGCTGCACACCTGGGGCGGCAGCGTGGCCGACTACTACCTGCTACTCAAGACGACCTACCAGGCCGCCAAGGCCGCCGACCCGGCCTGTGAGGTGGTCGTGGGTGGCCTGACCTACTGGTGGGACAAGGAGAATAACCGGCCGCAGTTCCTGGAGAGCTTGCTCCAGCAGGCCGACGCCGACCCCACTGCCCGGGCCAACCGGGCCTATTTCGATGGTGTGGGCCTGCACGCCTACAATAACCCGCTCACTTCGTTTACCGTGCCCACCCTGTTCCGGCGCATCCTGGCTACCCACGGCTATACCAAGGCCATTTGGATTGATGAGACGAACGTGGCTCCCTACGATGACCCGGCCGGTCCTCTGCCTCGCCTGCCCTACCGGGCTACCCTGGCCCAGCAGGCCAGCTACATCGTGCAGTCATTCGCCCTGGCCGCCGCCGCCGGAGTGCGCCGCATCAGCGTCTACCGCATGACCGATGCCCCCCCCGGCGTTGATGGGCCGGAGCGCTTCGGCCTGCTCCGCCCCGATGGCTCGCTGCGCCCCGCCTTCGCCGCCCTGCAAACCGTCACCGGGGCCTTCGCCGGCCTGGACTCAGCCTACTATACCTGGCACGACGATGGCTCGCTGCCCAGCGCCGCCGAGGTGGACGCCCTGCTGGCCTCCAACACGGCGCGGGCCGAGTGGGTGTGGCCAGCGGCGGTCAACCGGGTCGTGCTGCGCCAGGGTGACCGCCAGGTCACCGTGCTGTGGAACGCCTCGCCCGCCTCGGCGGCCATCACCGTGGTCGCCGCTGGCCATGACGCCGTGCTGCTCTCCCCCACCAGCGCCATCACCACGACGCCCACCCTGGGCGCTGATGGCCGCTACCACCTGACCCTCGACGGCTCAACGGGCAACACCGACCCCCGCGATCCCACCCTCTACCTGATCGGCGGCGCCCCGCTGATCCTGCGGGAGAGTGGGGTCACTGGCCCGGCCACCCCGCCCACCGCCGTGGTCACCGCGACCGTGACCAGCTTGGTCAGCGCCACGGTCACAGCCACGCCGCCCCTGGCAGCCACGCCCACCCCGGGGACCACTATCACGCCCACTGCCACGACCCTGGCCAGCGGGGCAAAGGGCGTCGCCGCGCCGGCCTCGCCCCTGCCCACCAGCCAGGGCGCGCTCTACTTTGCCCCCACCGGCCACAACGTGGCCGGCGCTTTCCAGAGTATCTTCGGCCAGTACGGTGGCCTGGCTACCTTTGGCTATCCGCGCACTGAGGCCTACCGCGAGAACGGCCTGCTGGTGCAGTATTTCCAGAATGCTCGCCTGGAGTGCGATCGCCTCTGCCGGGCCACCACCTACACAGCCACTGTCTCCATCGCCACCCTGGGCGCCGCCGTGGCCGCCACGCAGCCGCCCTACCCCCAGGCCCCTCGCCTGTTGTCCTGGGCGGATAGCATCTATGTGTTTGCCACCCACCACAACATCACCGGCCCGTTTCTGGACTACTATCTGGCCCACGGCGGACCCTACACGCTGGGCAACCCCCTCTCCGAGCAGATCCCGACCACGGCCACCACGGGAACCCCGCAAGCCTACACCGTGCAGTACTTCGAGCGGGGCATCCTGGACTACCGGCCTACCGGCCCCACCTCAACCTTTGCCGTCGTGCCCGAGCCGCTGGGCGACGCCGTGCTGCGCGCCCGCGGCCTGCTGCCCTGACGTCTGACCATGCGCCCCACGCCGCCACGGCCCCGCCCGGCCCCGCCGGCCCTCTCTCCGCTGGCCCGCGCCTGCTGGCTGTTCGCCGCACTGGTCGTGCTGGCTTGCTTCGCCCTGCTGCTCAGCGTGCCCGCCCCGCGCCACCAGCCGCCGCCCTCCCACCGGCAGCGTCAGGTCTCCCTAGGCGGAGTGCTGTACAGGGGGCAGCTAGGGTATCATTCCGGTCAAGCGAGAGAGGCCGCGTTGGTCACGGAGATGGTCACGGGCGGTGCCACGTGAGCGCCATCGCCCCCGCTGATGACCCGGGAGAAAGCATGATGCAGCTAGGGATCATGGCCACCACATACGCGCGTCCTACCCTGGAAGCCACATTGGATGCCATCGCCGCCAGTGGCGTGCGCTGCGTGCAGTTCGACCTCGCTTGCGCCGGAGGGCCGACGCTTCCCGCGCGGATTGACCCCGCCCTGTGCGCCCGCGTTCGCGCGGCCTTTGCACTGCGTGGTCTGACCATGGCGGCGCTCTCAGGCACCGTCAACATGATCCATCCTGACCCCACGGAGCGCGCGGAAGGACTGCGCCGCTTGGGGGTGCTGATCGGCGCCTGTGACGCCCTCGGGGCGACCGTGGTCACGCTGTGTACCGGTACCCGTGATCCCCACAACATGTGGCGCCGCCACCCAGACAACGACAGCCCCGCCGCTTGGAACGATCTCGTCGCCAGTATGGGTGAGGCGGTGCGCTGGGCTGAAGAGGCCGGAGTGACTATAGCCATTGAGCCCGAGGTTGCCAACGTCGTGGACTCGGCACGGAAGGCGCGTCGGTTGCTCGATGAGTTGGGATCGCCACGGCTGAAGGTGGTGATGGATGGGGCAAACATCTTCCATAGTGGCGAGTTGCCCCGCATGCGGGCGATGTTGGATGAGGCGTTCGCCCTACTCGGTTCCGATATCGTGCTGGCGCACGCCAAAGACCTCGATCATGATGGCGAAGCCGGACACCTGCCGGCCGGACGCGGCGTCCTGGATTACGGCCAGTACCTGGCGCTGTTGCAGGGCAGCGGCTTTGTGGGGGCGCTGATCTTGCATGGCTTGGCCGAGGAGGATGTCACCTCGTGCCTGGCCTTCGTCCGCGCGGCGGCGCCTGAAGGGTCAGTACCTCACGCAGGGCCCGCTGGGCGGTGATCCCGCGCAGGCAGCAGGGTTCCATAGGGCAGGCCGCCCCTGAGGCCAGACCGGCTGGCCTGGCGCACTGCCCCGCCCTGACTACCCGGACGCGGGGGCCGAGTGGCCCCCACACCCGCTCGTCGGTTGGGCCAAACAGGGCCACCGTGGGTACGGCCAGCGCGGCGGCCAGGTGGCTGATCCCGGTGTCCGCCGCCACCACCGCCGCGCTACGGGCCAACAGGGCGCACAGCTGGGGCAGTGGCCAGCCGGCCAGGATCGCCGCCTCCGGCTGGCCTGCCGCGCGCAGTCCCTCCTCCACGCCCTGGTCAGCGGGCCCGCACGTCCAGGCCACCCGCCAGCCCTCACGACGCAGCAGGCCAGCTAGCTCGACAAAGCGGGCCAGCGGCCACCGCTTGGCCGGCGAGCCCGCCCCCGGGTGCAGCATGGCCACCGGCGCGCCGTCCTCGCCCGTCGCGGCCCGCCATGCCGGCTCAGTGGCCGTGCGCGCCTCCGCCGTTGGCTCAAGTCGGGGCATGATCAGCGACGTCTGGTCGGCCACGTCCAGGGGGGCCAGGCAGCGCAGTAGGTAGGCGCTCACTGGCTGCGGATCCGGCGGCAGCGTTGGAGCGGTAAGCACCCGGGCCACTCCACCGGCGCGCAGGCCGTCGGCTAAGGCCTGCGCCGCGCCCGACCACACCACGGCAAGGTCAACCCCGCGCAGCCACCGGCCCAGCGGGGTACCCCCGTTGCGTGGTCCACCCTCACGGTCGCCGAACAGGCCGCCGAACAGCGGGTCGCCGGCATCCCATACGCGGTCCACCAGCCCGGCCTGGCGGGCCAGATCCAGGTAGGCCGGCGTGCCCACCGCGTCGAGCACGGCGTTGGGGTAGCGCCGCCGCAGCGCGGCCAGCGCGGGGAATAGGGCTATCGTGTCGCCCAGCGCGCCGGCCCGCCAGGCCAGCATGCGCCCCGGCGGCCCCTCGGCGGCAGAGGTGCTATACTGGACCGCGTGCGCCGACCGCGCTGGAAGGAGCTCCCCGGTTCCGTGTACCTCTCCGTGTCGCCCCTCGCCGTGGGCATCTCGGCCTCCCACGGTCTGACCCTCCTCTCCACCCTGGTCCCTGTCGGCGCCACCCAGCGGCTTGTCACTCCCCCCACCGCGCCGTACCCGCCTACCTACTGGCCGCTGATCCTGTTGGCCTTCCTGCTGCCTGCCCTGCTCTCCTTTGCGCTGACCCCTCTGGCCATCCGGTTGGCCCTGCGCGTGGGCGCCCTGGCCCACCCCGGCGGGCGGCGCATTCATAACCGCGCCATCCCCAAGCTGGGCGGGCTGGCCATCGCTGCCGGGGTGGTGCTGACCCTACCCGTGTTATACCTTGCCGGCCACTCCCTGTGGCCCAGCCCAACCCGCGCCGGGCAGCCCGATGACGTGCTGCTGGAGGTCCTGGCCCTGGCCCTGGGCGGCCTGGTCGCTCTAGCTGTGGGCGCAATAGACGACTTGCGCGACCTCTCACCGGGGCCGCATTTCCTGGGCCAGTTCGCTGCCGCGCTGACCGCCGTGATCGTGCTGTGGCCCACGGCCATGCTCGGCCCGCTGACCCTGATCGGCGTGGGCGTTAACGCCCAGGCCCGCTCCAGTGTGCTGCGGCCCCTCTTCACCCTCTTAGGGCTGCCCCGCACGGTCGCTGGCGATATTAATTGCTCTCAGGCCGGCGCTTGCTCCTCCCTGCACGCCCTGACTGTCGTCTTCGTCGTGTTGTGGCTGCTGGGCATGATGAACACAGTCAACTTCCTGGACGGCATAGATGGTCTGGCCGGCGGCGTCGTGGTCATCGCCTCCGTCGTGCTCTCCTTGCTCGCCGCCACCGTCAATCCCCCCCAGGGACCCGACGCCGTGCTGTTCCCCCTGCTCGTCGGCGGGGCCGCGCTGGGCTTTCTGGCCTTCAACTGGCACCCCGCGCGCATCTTCATGGCCGACACGGGGGCGCAGTTTCTGGGCTTTGCCCTCGGCCTGGTCGCCCTCGTCGGCGGGGCCAAGCTGGGCACCGCCTTGATCGTGCTGGCCGTGCCCATCCTGGACGTAGCCTGGGCCATCGTGCGCCGCCGCGCCTCCTTTGGCCGCGCCGATCGCAACCACCTGCACCACCGCCTGCTCGACCTCGGTCTGGGCCACCGCCAGATCGTGGCCATCTACTACACCCCGGCGATCATCTTCGGCGTGGCCTCCGTCGTCCTGCACGACTGGCGCCAGAAGGCCGCCTTGCTGCTAATCCTGGCCCTCGTCGTCGTGCTGGCCATGGCCCGCCTCGCCCGTGCAGCTCCCCGTGAGCAACAGCTACCCTGATCCACACCCACCGCTGGAGGTTGTGCCATAGCTTTCAGCCGCGGTGGGCTAGATACAGGGCTGGCTGGTGTCCGCGTAAGCTGGGTGGCCAAACCATTGCAACTGGGACAGCGGCCAATAGGCCACCAGGGCCTTGCCGACGACCAAATCCCGGTACAGCGGCGTCTGCTCGCCCCACGAGTGCGAGTCGAAGCTGTTGTTGCGGTTGTCGCCCAGGACGAATAGCACGTTCTTGGGCACGCGGTACTCATGGTAGTCGTAGGCGGCGCGTCGCTCAGCGGGGATGTAGCTCTCGGGCAGCGCCTTGTGGTTCACGTAGATGGTCGTGTTCTTGACCGAGACCAGGTCGCCCGGCTGGCCGATCACGCGCTTGACGAAGTCGCGCGTCTTGTCGCCGGGGTACTTAAACACCACCACATCGCCCCTCTGCGGCTGGCCGAAGCGGTAGCTCACCTTATCCACCAGGATGAACTCGCTATCATGCAAGGTGGGGTACATGCTGCAGCCATCCACCCGGAACGGTTGCACCGTCGCCCGCGCCACCAGGAACAGCACGGCGGTCAGGATCAGCGTCTCGATGATCTCGCGGACCAACGACTTGCCGCGTCGCGACCTGGACCTCGGGCTGCCAAGGGGTATCACCGGTGTGTTCATTGTGGCCTGGGCCGCCTCCGCCGTGCTCTGTTCCGCCGTGGCCGCGTCGGCGCTGGCCGGGGACGCCGCCCCCGCGCCCTGTGCTGGGGCCACATCGCTGCCTACGTCGTCCTGCGCCATCCGCCAGTCCCGCCTCCATATCTCAGCACGCCGAATCCCCAGCCGCGCTCACCCGCAGTGCCTCTATAACAGCCTGCGCTAGTATAGCATCTCTCTCCGGTTCGATGGTGCGCGGGTCCAGCACGACCTGGTCGCCCTCCACCCGGCCCACCACTGCCGGCTGCCCTCCTCGCAGCGCCGCCGCCAACCGCGCCGTGGCCCCACCGGCGCCCCGCCCAGTACGGCCCAGGGTAAGCACCGTCGTGGGCAGAGTCTGCCCTGGTAGAGAGCCGCCGCCGACCGTGGAGAGGCCCGCGGCCACGCCCACTCGCACCGTCCCAGCCGAGTCAGGCATGCCGGCCATGACAGCGGCGGCCAAACGCGTGGCGCGGGAGGCCAGATCCTCCGGCGTGGCGCTGATCATCCGCCAGATGGGCACCTCGCGTAGCGCCTCACCCCGCGCATAGTGCAGCAGGGTGGCCTGTAGCGCGGCTAGGGTCATCTTGTCTACGCGTAGCGCACGCATCAGGCTGTGCTTGCGTAGCGCGGCGATCGGGGCAGCCCGGCCCACGATGATGCCCGCCTGCGGACCACCCAGCAGTTTGTCCCCCGAGAACAGCACCAGGTCGGCCCCAGCGGCAACGCTCTGCCCTACCAGCGGTTCGCCGGCCAGCCCCAGCGGCCGCGCATCCAGCAGGCACCCGCCGCCCAGATCGTCAATCAGGAGGATGCCAGCAGAGTGGGCCACGCCGGCCATCTCCTCCAGCGACGTATCCTCAACGAAGCCCTGCAGGCTAAAGTTGCTGCGATGCACCCGCAGCAGCGCCGCCGTGCGCGGCGTGATCGCTTCGGCGTAGTCGCTAGCCCGCGTGCGGTTTGTGGTGCCCACGTCCACTAGCAGGGCGCCGCTCTGGCGCATCACATCGGGCACGCGGAACCCACCGCCGATCTCCACCGCCTGCCCCCGTGAGACCACCACCTCGCGGCGGCGAGCCAGCGCCGTGAGGGCCAGCACCAGCCCAGCCGCGCAGTTGTTGACCACGCAGGTTGCCTCGGCGCCGGTCACCCGGCACAGTAGCCGCTCGGCGTGGGTGTGCCGGCTGCCCCGTTCGCCTTTGCCGATGTCATACTCCAGGGTGGAATAGCCGCCGGCCACGGCGGCCACGGCGGCCAGCGCCGCCGCGCTGAGGGGTGCCCGGCCCAGGTTGGTGTGCAGCACCACGCCGGTGGCGTTGAGCACTGGTCGCAGCGTGGGAGCCAGTTCGTGCCGCACCAGAACGGCCACCTGGTCGGCCAGATCGTCCAGGCCGTGGGGTATGGCGGCCGCGCCCGCCTCGGCCAACCGGGTGCGCTCCTCGGCCAGCACGGCGCGCGCGCACTCCGTTAGCACCGCGCGTGGCGCCTCAGCGCCCAACTGCTGTAGCGCCGGTGTGAGCAACAGCGCGTCCAGTGCGGGCACCCCGCGGCGCGGGTCAGTGGCGGCAATCACAAGTCGGGGGCCCCTTCCACGGCCCACAGCGCCAGCTATAAGCCCTTGAGGCGGCCGTATATGGGCTGCTAATGATTGAGCACCAGGTTGAGCACGATCAGCAACACCAGCAGCGACACCGAGAGCAGCACGATGCGCCGCAGGTCGCCGCGCAGGTGGCGGTAGTCCATGATCGTGGCCACACCGGTGGGCCGGGCTGTGGCCAGGGGCCGGCGCATGCTCTGCGCGCGGCCCATGCTCTCGGTGGGCCGGGGCACCGGAGCCCTGCTGACCCGTGGTGGGGCCACCGTCATGCCCGGCGCGGCCGTGGGCACGGCGGTCATCGAACTGGTGGTGGCGCGGAGCGCCGGCGTGACCTGCCCGCCCGGCTCCATCTCCAGGTACTCTGGCCTATTCAGGGTCTCGACGCGCCGCCGGGGCGTACGCCGTGTGGGCGCCGAGGCGAAGCGCGATGACATATTCTTTTTCTTGGACACGGCTCTCCTGGTCCTTCTCGCCATATGGCGTTGTATTGTTGTGTTGCTGGGTGGTTGGGTCTGGACGCGTCTGACCGCTCCGTGGCCGCCTTCAACGCGTTATGTTCGCGCTACAAAGTATAGCACCACGCCCACCTTGGTCAGGAGTCGCCTCCCATGGCACACTGTACGTGTAGAATTATGAAGCGAAGGAGTGGCCGTATGACCTCCCAGCCCAATGTGGTCGCGGTGGGCGACCAGGCGCCCGACGCCGTGGTACGCGACGAGGAAGGCCAGGAGGCGCGCCTCTCGTCCCTCTGGCAAGACGGCCCTGTAGCCTTCCTGTTCGTGCGCCACTTCGGCTGACCCCACTGTCGCACGCACCTCGTGCAGGTGCGCGATGGCCTGCCGCTGTACCAGCAGGCCGGTCTGCGGGTGGTTGCCCTCAGTATGGGCGGCCCAACCCGTGTCCGTGAGGCCCGCGAGAAGCTCAAGCTGCCGTTTACGCTGCTGTGCGATCCTCAGCGCGTGGGCTATACCGCCTACGGTCTGCTTACCATGGACACCCGCCGTGAGCGGAGCCTGAGCAACGCTGCGGCCATGGTGCGGGCCACGCTGCGCCATGGCGGGGGCTTGCCCGGCCCCGAAGAAGATGTCCGCCAACTCGGCGGCATGTTCGTCGTGGCCCAGGATGGCCGCCTGCTCTATGCCCATCGCGCCCTGATCGCCGCCGACCTACCCCCAAATGAGGAGATTATCGCCCACGCCATGGCCAGCCTGGCTCGCGCCTGATCTCCCCGCGTTCCCCATAGATAAAGCGGAGGGGGTCTGACCAAACATGGTCGGACCCCCTCCGCTCTGCTAGATCCTGTTGGTTGCGTCGTGTCTCTGCCTCGGTGTGGATACCTGAGCCAGCGCGTTGCCCAGCTTAGCGACCCAGGAAGTGCTTGGCCGCCATGGCCGCGATGCCAGCCACGGCCACCTTGGCCATAGGGTTGCCCAAGGCGCCACCCTGACCAAGCAGTTGGTGCAGCATATCCGGCTGCTGCTGGGCTGCCTGATGGAAGTCCTGGGCCATCTGCTGTGGATCCTGGTAGTTAGTACCCAGTTGGCCGGGCAGCTGCTGACCAAACGCCTGAGCATGGTCCTGGGGCATGTGGCTAAACGCCTGCTGAAACACCTGGCGCTGCACGTCTGGCGGCGCTGACTGCATGAAGTGGCTGATCATCTGTGACGCCTGCTGGGGGTCAATCTGGCTGTAGTCGTTGTTGTCGGCGGCACTGGAGAATCGCTGGTACGTCTGCTGATCGGGCTGAAATAGGTTCACGGTATTGCTCCTCGCGGCACGCTATTCATTGTGTGGCTGGCCCGGCGCGGCGCGTCAGGCCTGAGCTGCACCCTGGTTCACTGCCCCTACGGGTCACGCAGGCGGGCAGCGGCGCTGTACGCCGACCACATCGATCGCTAGTAGAGGCTGTAGATTCAGGGCATACCACCCGTTAGGGCATGTTTCATACCAACACCGTGCCACGGACTCGCGCTGTGCCGTACTCAGGCAGCTGGCTTGCGGCGGGTGCGGCGGCGCAAGCCCTTGCGCATATCGTCGGCAAAGGCAGGGCTGCATAACCCCACGCCGACGACGTAGACGCCGCGGGCTGGGTCCACCCCCGCCAGCGTGGCACGCACTTCGCCCTCGCTGGCGCAGCCCAACGCCTCACCGACGTAGCGCTCCGGCAGGAAGCCCCGCGTGCGGGTCTCGTCCAGCAGACCCTCCAGCGCCTGCGCCATTGGATCGGCGCGCCGACCACCCCAGCCCCGCTGTAGCGCCGCCACGATCGCGCTGGCCTCCGCCGGCGCGCTTTGCTGGGCGCCCCCGGTCTCAATGGCCAGCACCTGTAGCCCCGCTGCTCGTAACGCCTCCACCTGAGTCAGCGCCTCGGCTGTGGCCGCCGGCCAGAGCAACACCGTCGTGTCGTCGCGCAGGCAGGCAAAGGGTGCCAGCGCCACGCCTGCCCCGGTCACCAATGGCTCAGGCGCCCCCAGCAGCCGCCAGCCCGCCGTGCCTTCACCCGCGCGGCGGCGCGACCAACTCTCCCGCAGCTGGGGCAGCGCGGCGCCGTGATGCACCAGGCCCGTGCCGCCGGTCAACGCCCGTTCCGCCGCGCGGTCCAGCAGGTACCAGGCCCGTTTGCCTGGCAAGGCCACCTGAGCCCGCCCTGCCCTCAGCAGGCCTGGGGCCGCCGACGCCGCGCACAGCACGGCGCGGAGCAGCCGCGCGCCGCCGCGGGAGTAGCTGCCGAACACGTCTGGCACGTTCTCCAGGTACGCCTCGCTACCCTCCCAGCGCAACGCTACACCGTGCTGGGCGCAGGACTCAGCCAGAGCCTGATGCGCCGCCGCGTCCGCTGCACAGAGCCGCACATGCGCGCAGTGGCGTAGCATCGCCGTCGCGGCGTGGAAGTTATACAGGGCCACCACGTGTTCCGGCTGGGGCACAACCCCGATGCGGGTCAGCACGCCGTTCTCTTCGGCGTCCAACGCTACCAGCTGGTCCACCTTGGCCGGCGACAGCCGCAGCTTGTGGGCCAGTGGGCGCAGGTTCTCCTCACGCTGAGCGGCTAGAAAGCCGTTGGCCTGGGCGTTCAAGGCGTCATAAAGATGCAGGCGCAGATCACCTGGCCCGCTCAGCCCCCGCGCCGTCAGCACGGCCACTTCCGCCGGACCCAGCACCTCGCTGAACTCGCGGGCCCGCCACCGATAGGTGGCGCCCAGGCAGGCCACCAGCCCACGGGCTACCTTGGGGTCGCCGAAGAAGCGCACCAATTGCTCGGGGTCGAACTCGTGGCGGGCCCGGCCCAGCCGGGAGTGGAAGTAGGCCAGGGCCAGGCCGACCTGCGCGTTGATCGCCGTGCCCTCAAGCAACTTAGGGTGGATATAGCGCTCCCCATCAGAGCGGGAGCGCACCGTCTTGCGCACGTCGGCCAGCCGAAACACCATCACTAACTCTCCCCATCGTTACCTGCTTTGTCGTCGAATCGGCGATCCTGCTCCGCCCACAGGCCCTGGTACAGCTCGGCTGACCTATCCTGACGCGTTTTTGTCGGGGCGGCCCCGGTGCGCGCCTAGTCTGAACTGGGCGCACACAAGGAGGCGCCTACTCTCAGTGTGCGTAGACCACGCCGCACTGGTAGGGCCGCGCCATGCCGTCGCGGCCCAGCCGGGCCGAGCTGGAGGGCGCCCTCGTCGCTCACCGGAACGCGGGTGGCCCGATCGTCTAACGCGTCGCCGTCTGCTCGGCCAGCGTCTCCTTGGGCCGGCGGCGCGCCGCCGTACGGCTCTCACTGGTATGGCGAGTCACCAGCTCGTAGAGCAGCGCGCCGGTGGGCTTGGGCCGCAGCACACGGCCCAGCCGCTGGATGTACTCGCGGGTGGCCGCGCTGCCGCTGACCACGATAGCCACATTGGCGTCGGGCACATCCACCCCCTCATTGAGCACTCGACCGGTCACCAGCTTGCTGTACTGTCCGGCGCGGAAGCGCTCCAGCACCAGCCGGCGCTCTCGCGGCGGCGTCTTATAGGTGATCGAGGGCAGCATCAAGTGGCGGCTGAGCCGGTCTACGATGGCGTTGAACTCGCTGAACACGATCACCTTGTCCTGGCGGTGGCGTTCTAGCAGCTCGCCCACCAGGTTCACCTTGGCCTCGGCGTTGAGGGCGATCATACGCGCCCCGTGGTGCGCCTGCAGAGCTTGGCGGGCCGCCGGGTCTACCGCCGACCGCCGGATCAGGTCTTGAAACGCTGCCGCGCCGGGTGCGGCGTGACCCCGCCGGCCGGCCAGGTACCAGCGGTAGTCGGCGACCATGGCATCGTAGCGCGAACGCTCGGTCGCGCTGAGGTCCACATACAGCCGCTTCTCCGTATAGGAGGCGATGTGCTTGTCGCGGGCCAGTTCGGCGGGCAGCTTGCGGTACACCTCTGGACCCACCAGTAAGGCCAGATCGCGATCGCGCCCATCCATGCGCTCCGTGGTGGCGCTCAAGCCCAGCACATACGGCGCGCCAACGCGGCTCACGATGCGCCGATAGCTGTCCGCTGGCAGGTGGTGGACCTCGTCCAGCACCAGCAGGCCTACGTCGGGCAGCGCCCGCGCCGGCGACGAGGCCGATTGGTAGGTGATCACGGTGATTGGCCGCACGTCGTGGCTACCGCCACCCACCACGCCCACGCTCTCGGCGGATAGGCCCAGCGTCTCGATCAGGCCGGTGCGCCACTGCCCCAGCAGCTCAATGGTGGGCACAACCACCACCGTGCGCGCGCCCAGCGCCTCCATGGCCATCATGGCCACCACGGTCTTGCCGGCCCCCGTGGGCAGCACAACCACACCCCGGCCAGCGGCGCTCAGCCAGCGGCGCACCGCCTCCTTCTGGTAGGGCCGCGGCGTGAAGGCCAGCCGGGGCGTGGCGTCCAGGCGCTGCTCTGGAGCGACGGGTAGCACGCCCTGCTCATCGGGTATCATCTCGGCCAGCGGGGCCAGCAGGTCGTCGCCGGCCAGTTCCTCAGCGTCCTCAGCGGTGTACACGTCGCTCATTGTCTCAGGCCACCCGCCGCTGCGTGGCCGAGGCCAGCAGCGCCGCATCCAGGAGGACCTGCTCACTGCGCGGGCCAAACCCATAAAGTGTGCGCACCCGGCCCCGGCGCGCTGCCTGGGCCAACCCCTCGGGCGTGCTCACACCTAGCTCGGCGTACAGCCGCGCCGCCGTGCGCGGCCCCATCCCCGGCACGACCATCAGGTTGGCCAGCGGCTCGGGCAGCTCCTCCAGCAGATCCTGGTAGTAGCTCATCGTGCCCGAAGAGATCAGCTCGCCCAGCTTGCGCCGCACCCGCGCGCCCACACCGGGCAGGGGAAGTTCCTCGCCCCGAGCCAGGATACAGGCGGCCTCCTCGCGCAGAGCCAGCATGCGCCGCGCGGCGCGCCGATAGGCCCGCACCCTGTAGATGTTGTCTTGCGCCATGTCCAGCATCGTGGCGATGTTGAACAGTGTCTCGGCCACGCGCCGGTTTGTCATTGTAGTACCCACACGTTCCATACTGCTAGCCCCCCTGGCCTCGCTTGCGCCTATGACCCCGAACCGGCTGGCGGCCCTCAAAAGTGGCCCCGCGCCGCCACCTCCGATGGACCAGCACATGGGCCAGAACCGCTCGTCTATACCCTTCTATTTTAGCACTTTTGATCTAATATCTCCACTGTCAAGGCCTTTGTAGACGGTGGCTCATGTGGGGCTGGGTCCGCGCTACAGGCTACATCGGCAGGATCCGGCAGTATCGGCGGACGTTTGCCTCAGCCCGCGGTTTGTGTTACGGTAAAGCTATGATGTGGCGCCGGGCGCCCTGGCCTTCGCGACGGTGCCCGGAGGAGGTTGCCGTAATGAACCCTGAGCTAACAAGCACACCGGCCGGCGTTGCAGGCCGTGGACCGGCGGCCCACCGCGCCTTGGCCCCGGTCCGTCGGCTGATCGCCGCTGGCCGTGATCCGCTGGGTGTCCTGGCCGGGTCACGGCTGCTTGCGCTGGGCATCACTCCGCGCCTGCTGGTCGTGCCGCGGCCACCCACGGCAGCCAGTACAGGCGATGCCAGCCTGCGCGACCTGTTGCGGCCCTTTGATCGGCGGGTGCATCAGCAGCGCGTCGTCGTGGTTGCCACGCGCACTGCCTGCCTGGCCCTGGCCGCCGCGCTGCCCCCGGCCGCCGCGCGGCTCTTGCTGGGCGGCTGGCTGCCCCTGTGGGCCGTCGCCGCCGTTGCCCTGGCCGTGGTGGCGCTCGGCGGCGCCGTCTGCCTGTTTCAGCGCCTGGACACGGCCGAGGTGGCCCGCCTGCTAGACCACCGTCTGGGGCTGCACGAGGTGTTGGGCACGGCCGTGGAGATGGAGGCCGACGCCGCGCAGGACCCCTCACTGGTGGCTCGCGCCCACCAGGCGCAGGCGCGCAAGCTGCTGGCGGACACCTCACCCAATTGGGTGTTCCCCCGTCTGCGCCTGACAGGTGAGAGCCGCGCGCTGACTGGCCTGGCCGCCCTTTTAGTCGTCGTCCTGCTGGTTGGGTCGCACTCCCCCGCTCCTGACTCCACCGCCGCTGGCCGGGCGGCCCGCTCATCGCCGCCGGGCTCAGGGGTCAGCCGCACAACGTCGCGGCCCCGCCCGGTCAACCCGTTCTCCCGTTTTGCCAGCACGCTGCGTACGCTTTCCCGCCCGGTTGCCCCACCGCCGGTGGTCCCCAGGACCCAGGACGGCGCCCAGCACGCCGCCGCGCGCCTGGCTAGCGGACCCAGCGCGGGCGCTACCGGCCCCCAGGCCCCTGGTGCCCGCGGCGTAGCCCAGGCCTCCGGCCAGCCCGCGTTGGGGTCGGGCACCCGGCTTGGCGCGCCATCAGGGGCCGCGGCCGGGGCTGCTCCTACCAATCTGCGTAGCAGCCCGAACGGGGCCGCGGCGACCCCGGCTCACCTGGGTGGGCAGCGCGCCAACGCCGACGCGGGCAACAATGTGGGCGCCGCCGGGGCCTCCAGCGACTCAGGAGGCCAGGGGGCCGGCCAGAAGGGCGCGCCTGGCAACGGTAGCGGCATGCCTGGCGGCGCGGGCCAGCCTGGCGCGAACGGGTCGCGGGGCGGCCAGGGCGGTCGCCCTGGAGATTCCGGGAGCGGCGCCCCAGGCCAGGGTAGCGCCTCCGGAGGCGGGCGCAACGCCGGCCCGGCAGGCCGGCCCGGCGGGCGGGGACGCCCCGAGGCGCAGGGCCAGCAGGGCAAAAGCGCGAATGGGCGGCCTTCCACCGGCGCCGCCAAGGCCGGCTCAGGCGGCGCCAGCCCTGATGGGTTGGGCACGACGCATGGCGGCAGGCCCCAACCGATGTCTGGTGGCGGCGGCAGTGGCCTGGGCCAGGCTGACTCTAACGGCGCGCGCAGTGGCCTGGGTGCGGCGGGGGCTGCCGAGGGCGCGCTCTCAGCGCGCCACGGCGGAGGCGGCGTCGGCGACGCCCGCGTGGCCGTGCCCAACCTGCTGCCGAACCTGGGCAACGACAATGTGAGCAGCCAGGGGGCGGCCTTTATCATCACCGGTCAGGGCAGCCATGGCCCGACCACCGATGTGGGCCGGGCCAATGTGTTCCGCCCCACCGGCGACTCACAGGGTAGCCTCACCGCCAGCGCGCCTTCCATTGGACCCACCGCCCCGGGGACCTACGTGGCCCCCGATACCGGCGACGTAGCGCCCGATCAGCAATCCCTGGTCAAGGCCTACTTCGACCCCAGTACGACGGGGACCGGCCAATGACACCGATAAGGCGCACCAGTCCGCCGCGGCGCTCGTTTCCCACCGGGAAGGGCGGCTCACGCACCCGGCGCTCGCGTCACGCCATACTGACCAGTTAGGAAGGCCCACCATGAATAGCAGCCCCGAGGCCACCACTCCGCGGGACGGCGACGACGTCGCCCTCTCACCCGACGAGTTCCGCGATATCGCCCTGCGCATTGAGAAAGAGGTTGGCTGCGTGATCGTGGGCCAGGAGCAAGCCGTGCGCGGTCTACTCACCTGCATGATCGCCGGCGGCCACTGCCTGCTGGAGGGTGTGCCTGGCCTGGGTAAGACCAGCCTGGTGCGCGCCTTCGCCCAGGCTCTGGACCTGGAGTATGGCCGTGTACAGTTTACCCCTGATCTGATGCCCGCCGATATCACCGGCACCAACATCGTCACCGAAGACGCCCAGGGCCGCCGCTTCCTGGCTTTTCAGCCTGGCCCCCTGTTTGCCCAACTGATCCTGGCCGACGAGATCAATCGGGCCACGCCCAAAACGCAGAGCGCCCTGCTGGAGGCCATGCAGGAACACACCGTCACCGTGGCCAATACCTCCCATCGCCTACCCGAGCCATTCTTTGTGCTAGCCACTCAGAACCCCATCGAGATGGAGGGCACCTACCCGCTGCCCGAGGCCCAGATGGATCGCTTCCTGTACAAGCTCTATGTCTCCTACCCCTATCGCGGTGAGTTGGCCTCGATCGTGCGCCGCACGGTCAGTACCGCCAGCATGGCCGTTCAGAAGGTGGCCAACGGCCAGGCCCTGCTGGCGATGAACCGCCTGGCCCGCGAGGTGCCCATGAGCACCTACGTGCTGGACTACGCGGTGCGGCTTGTTCTGGCTACCCAGCCCCAGCTCTCCGACGCCCCACCGATCACCCGCAAATATATCCGCATTGGGGCTAGCCCCCGCGGCGCCCAGGCGGTGGCCATGGCCGGCCGGATCAATAGCCTGCTGGCCGGCCGCTACAACCTCTCCTACGACGACGTGCGCGAGGTGGCTCCAGCGGCGTTGCGCCACCGCATCCAGCTGACCTTCGAGGCGGAGACGCAGGGTGTCACCGCCGACGAGGTGCTCACCCGCGTCATTGAAGCCGTCCCCGAGGTGCCCCGCTAGCCCTGGTAAGGAGTGTCCAAATCCGTGTCGCTTCGCTCCATCTCCTCTCCCCGTTCCCTCCTACAGCTGCTGCGCCGCGCGCTGCGGTTACCTGGTGGCCGGGCCGGCCAGGGCGTCACCCCAGTTGTCCCGGCCACCGGCCTGCTCGACGAGGCGTTCCTGCGCCAACTGCAGTCGCTCAGCCTGGCCGCCCGCGGCGCGTCCACCGCCGGCCTGATCGGCGAACACGCCAGCCGCCGCCGCGCCTCATCGGTGGAGTTTGCCGACTACCGCGGCTACGTGCCCGGTGACGACTTCCGCATGATTGACTGGAACGTCTATGCGCGCCTGGGCGAGCTGTGCTTGAAGCTGACTCAGGCCCGTGAGAACGTGATCCTGCATCTCCTGATAGACGCCAGCGCCTCGATGGCGTGGGGTGAGCCGGCCAAGTTCCTGTTTGCCCGCCGCCTGGCCGCCGCCCTCGGCGTGGTCGCCCTGGACGGCTACGATAGCGTGGCCCTGACCGTGCTGCGCGACGGCCAGGCTCAGCGGTATCCCCTCCTGCGCGGCACCTCCAGCATCCACCGCCTGGCCGGGTACATCGGCACCCTTGAGCCAGGCGGTCGCACCGACCTGCGCGCCAGCGCTATCTCGTTCGCCAGCCAGCCTGGTCATGGCGGTGTGGGCATTTTGCTCTCCGATCTCTGGGTGGATAGCGGCCACGAGGATGCCCTGCGCTACCTGCGCAAGGCCGGGCTGCATCTTACCCTCGTCCATGTGCTGGACCCCCAGGAACTGCAGCCGCAGCTTGAGGGCGCCCTGGAGCTACTGGACTGTGAGACCGGTCAGGGGCTATCTATCGTGGTCTCACCCGCCCTGCTGGCCCGCTATCGGGCCGCATTGGACGCCCGCATGGCCGCCCTGCGCGCGGCATGCCTGGCCCAGCGGGTGGCCTACCTGCCCGTACAAACGACCGATGCCCTGGAGACCCTGCTATTGCGTGATCTGCGCCGCCTGGCCGTGGTGCGCTGACCATGGCCCTGCTCTCGCCTGCCCTGCTCTGGCTGCTGGCTCTGGCCCCTATCCTGCTGTTCTTTTACGTGTGGCGGGCCCGCCACCGCCGCTTTGTCACGTCCACCACCCTGCTGTGGCAGCAGGCGATTCAGGAGACCGAGCACCGCGCCTCCTGGCGGCTGCCTATTCGGCATATCCTGTTGCTGCTGCAGCTGCTGGCCCTGGCCCTGCTGGCCCTGGCCCTGGCCCGTCCCGCTGCCTCCCTGGGCGTGGCCCACCAGCGCATCGTCGTGCTGGATACCTCACTGGCTATGAACGCCGCCGATGTGCCTAGCGCCCGCTCCGGCGCCCCGCTCACCCGCTTCGCCGCCGCCCAGCGCGCCGTGGACGACCTGATCAGCGGACTGGGTCCCGCCGACTCACTGAGCATTGTGCAGGCTGGCCCGCTAGCCAGCCTGGTGACCACCTCAGCTGATCGCGAGGCGTTGCGACGCGCCCTGCGCGCCCTGACTCCCGGCCTGGCCCAGCCAGCCCTGCCCGACGCCATGGCCCTGGCTCGCCAGCTCGCCGCTCGACCGGGCGCCCAGCCCACGCTGACCGTGCTGACCAGCCGCCCCGGCGGTCCGGCGTCGGCGCCCTGGGATCCCTGCCAGGCCACCGATCTGCCCTGCACCCTGCTGCGCTTCGGCGCCAGCGACGACGATCAAGCCGTCACCGCCCTATCCGCCACCTGCCCACCTCTGGCCATTCCCGGCGACTGCTCGGTGTTTGCCCGCATCGTCAACTACGGGGCCACCGCCGTGCGTGAGCCGCTAGCCCTCACCGTGGATGGTCTGCCCCTGCCCCTAGCCATCGCCGACGCCACCCGAGCGCTGCCGCCCCGCAGCTCCCTTGATCTGGTCTTCTCCGCGCCGCGGCAGGCCCGCACGCTGGCCCTATCCCTGGGCCGCCACGATATATTGGCGGCGGACAACGTCCGCTGGGTCGCCCTGCCCCACGCTGGCCGCCGCACCGTGCTGGTTGTCTCCGATGACCCAACCACGCTGGACCGCGCTCTGCGCGCCCTGCCCAATGTGACTATTCGAGACGTGACCCCCGGCGGCTACGCCGACGCCGTGGGCGCCGCGAATGACCTGACCGTCTTTGACGGCTGGCTGCCCGACGGCGACCTCAACGTGCCCGCGCTGATTCTGGGTGTGCCCTCCGGCAACTCCGTTTTCCCCTCCAGCCGGCTGATGCGTAGCGCCAACGTGCAGGATGTCGGCGACAGGGGCCGCCTGGCCCAGGCCCTGCTGGGCGACGTTGACCTGCGGTCGCTGCTAGTCGCTCGCGCTCCCGCGCTGCACCTGCCCCTGTGGGCTGAGCCGCTGCTGAGCGCCGCCGAGGGACCCCTGGCCTTTGCCGGCACGCGGGCGTCCGACCAGGATACCACGGCTAGTGGGGCCGGCCCCGGCGCGCGCATGGTTGTGCTGGCCTTCAACCTGCGCGACTCTAACCTGCTGCGCCTGGTGGCCTTCCCGCTCTTTCTGGCCCACGCCGTGGAGTGGCTGGCTGGCTCGGCATCCCTCGCGGCGGCCCCCGGCGACGCCCTGAGCTTGCCTATCCAGGCCGGTGCCGCGCGGCTGCTCGATCCAACCGACCACGCTGTCCCGCTGCGTGGCAGCGCCGATGGCTCGGCTCTGTTCCTGGCCCCCCAGGTGGCCGGGGCCTATGCGGTTCGCCAGGGTGCAACGACGCCACAAACATTGGTGGTCAACCCGGTGCTGCCGGCCAGCGCCGAGAGCCCGGCCGCTGCCCCCACCGGGGCATGGATCGCCGCCGTGGCGTCCGTTAGTTCCCTGCTGGCCCGTCAGGAGATCTGGTGGGCCGTCGCCCTGGCCGTGCTGGCCCTGCTCACCGTGGAGTGGTATGCCTATGGGAGGCGCACCTGATGGTCCTTGATCAGCCCCTCGCCCTGTTGCTGCTGGCCCTGCTGCCCCTGGCCGCCGTGCTGGCCCGCCGCCGCCTGCGCCGTCTACCGGGCCGCCGCGGCGCGCTGATTCTGGCCCTGCGTTGCCTGCTGTTGGCCCTGCTAGTAGGCGCGCTGGCCCAACCCGCCCTGGTGCAGTCGTATAGCAAGGTCTCGGTGGTCTTTCTGGTGGACGCCAGCGCCAGCATCGCGCCCACCCAGCAGCGCTATATCCGTGCCTGGGTGGGCCGGGCTCTGCGCGCCCTGCGCCCCGCCGACCAGGCGGTTGCCCTCACCTTTGCCGGGGCGCCCCTGGCTATCACCGACCTGCGCGCCGGTGGTGACCTCGGCCCCGACACCTGCCTATTCCCTAACCCGCCCCGGTGTACCCTGCGCGGGGCCACAGCCGCGATCACCGAGACCACTAATATCGCCGCCGCCGTGCGCGCCGCCCTGGGCCTGCTGCGAGACGATGGGTCAGGCCGCATCGTGCTGCTCTCCGATGGTCAGGAGACCGCCGCTGCCGCCCGCGCCGCCGCCGTGCTGGCCGCCGCCCACCGCGTGGGCATCGTCTCCGTGCCGCTGCCCCCCGCCCAGCGCCGCGATGTCCTACTGGCCCATGTGGGCACCCCCGGCCGCGCCCGCCAGGGCGCGCGCCTCCCCGTGGCGGTCACCGTGCGCGCCACCTATACCACCACGGCCACGCTCACTGTGTGGAGCGACGGCGCCCTGGCCGCCCAACAGCAGGTGACGCTGGGGCCTGGCGCCACGAGCTACTCGCTAGAAGCGTTGGCTGGCCAGGAAGGCCTGCACACCCTGACCGCCCGTATCAGCGCGCCTGGCGACACCGTTCCCCAGAACGACTCCCTGGCCGTCCCCGTGGTCGTGGGGCCACCCGCTCGGGTGCTGACCATCACCGCCAATCCGGCCGCCGTCGCGGGCTTGCTGGCCCTGCTGCGCGGTCAGGCCGCTCACGTAGATATGGTCACGCCCGGCCATATGCCGGCCACCCTGGCTGGCCTGCGCCCCTATGATGGCCTGATCCTGGCCGATGTGCCCGCCACCGCCCTCTCCCCAGCCCAGACGGCGGCCCTGCATGCCGCCGTCAAGGATCTGGGCAAGGGCCTGCTGGTCGTTGGTGGCCGCCACTCCTATAGCCTGGGCCACTATACCCGCGGCGCCCTGGAAGCAATTCTGCCTGTCTGGAGCATCCCCCCCGCTCGCCTCTCCGCCGGCCGCCTGGCCCTGATGCTCGTGGTGGACAAGTCTGGTTCAATGGACGAGGCCGAGCACAATGTGACCAAAGTGGCCATGGTCAAGGAGGCCGCCACCAAGACGCTGTCCCACCTGCGGCCCGACGATAGCCTGGGCGTGCTGGCCTTCGACGACCAGATCCACTCGATCATGCCTCTGCACCGTATCGCCGGCGACAAGGATAAGAAGGCCGCCTCAGCGGCTATCGCCAGGATCTCCGCCGATGGCGACACCGTGATCTACCCTGCCCTGCGCGCGGCCTTCGACGCCCTGCGCGGCAGCAAGGCCGCCTCCCGCCACATCGTCTTGCTCACCGATGGCCAGGGCGAGGACGCCGACTTCGACGGACTGGTCAAGAAGATCCGTCGCGCGGGGATCACCCTCAGCACCATCGCCGTGGGCAGCGACGCCTCGGTTGATCTGCTGCGCCGCCTGGCCCGCCTCGGCGGTGGCCGCTACTATTTCACCGCCGACCCCCACGCCATCCCCAATATCTTTATCCTGGAGACCCGGCTGAGTGGTGGACCGCCCATCGTGCAGGGGACCCTGGGCGTGCATGTCTCCACCGATAGCCCCTTGCTGCGCAGCCTGGTGGGAGCCAATCTGCCCTCGCTCAACGGCTACGGCATGACCATCGCTAAGGACGACGCCCAGGTGGTTCTGGAGTCATCGTTACACGACCCCGTGCTGGCCGCCTGGCAGTTTGGCCTGGGCCGCGTGGCTGCCTGGACCGCCGACTGGACGCCCATGTGGGCTGGCCAGTGGACCTCCTTTGCCCCCGCGCCGCGCTTCTGGGATGATGTGCTACGCTGGACGCTCCCCGCCCCCACGCCCAGCGCCCTGACCCCCCTGGTCACCGTTCAGGATGGCGACCTGATTCTCTCAGCCAGTCCACATGACCCTACCGGCGCTCCCCTGGAGTTGCTGGGCGGTGATCTGCGCGCCCGCGTACGCGGCCCCAGTGGCCTGGATACGATGGTCAGCCTGCAGCAGGATGCCCCTGGCCACTACACCGGCCGCCTGCCCACGCCCCACCCTGGCAGCTATGAGGTAGATCTGGCCCGCTACGACGGCAGCGTGGCCACCCAGAGCGCGACCATCGGGGCCGCCGTGCCCTATGCCCAGGAGTATGCCGTCACCGGCGGTGGCCCCGCCCTGCTCAGCGACCTCTCACGCATCACTGGCAGCCTGATCACCACCGACCCCCAGGCCGCCGTCTCTCCCGTCGGCACGGGCCCACAGCCGCCCCTGCAGACCCATCGTACGCCCTTCTGGGAGACCTTGCTCCTGCTGGGTCTACTCCTGCTGCCCGTGGACGTGGGCTGCCGCGTGCTGCTCAATACGCCCGCCGCCTACCGCCGCCAGCCATAGCACAACCGTGAGGCGCGGCCCAGGACGCCCCCAAGAGACGCCCCTCTATGGCGCCATGGTCGAGGCAGGCGAGCAGGGCTAGCCGGCTTGCTCCTCCCGGCGGCTCAGCGGGTCTAGCCGCCGGGAAGCCAGGAACACCACGATCATGGCGGCCAGAATAGCCACGCCGACCCACAGCGTGGCGCGGGCGCCCTGGCCCAGCGCGCCGCCGACCAGGGGAAAGACGGCTCCCCCCAACCCACCCCCGGCCACCAGTAGGCCGGCCAGCGTGGCAAAGCGGCGGGGGTACGCCCGGGCAATGATGGCCACGATGGTGGGATAGATCGGCGCGAAGAAGAACCCCACCGCGCTGAGGGCCACCAACGCTGGCCACACTGAATTGGAGACGGTCAGGCCGATCATGGAGAGGCAGGCCAGCACAACGCTGCCGCCCAGTAACCAGTTGTTGGACAGGCGCAGCGCCGCCGCGCTGGCCAACAGACGGCCCACGGTGACGGCGCCCCAATAGAACGCGGCGCCGCGAGCAGCCACGTCCAGCGGGGCCTTGATCACCGTATGCAGATAGGTGGTGGCCCATCCACCGGTTAGCTGTTCCACGCCGACGAACAGGAAAAGCAGCGTGACAAAAGCCCACAGCCACGGGCTGCGCAGCGGAGCAGGCCCTGCCAGGCCAGTCGCTTGCGGGTTTGTTGGCTCCTGCCCGGCCAGGTGGGCGGGTAGTGGGATCGGCGCGACGATCAGGGCAATGGTCAGCGCCAGGGCCAGCGCGCCGCCGATCACGAAAGCCACTTGCCACCCGCCGGGACCGTCTACGGTGGCCGCCACGATCAGCGGACCAGCCAGGGCACCCACGCCGAAAAAAGTGTGCAGCAGGTTGAGCGCGGCGCTGCCCTCGCGGGGGGCCGCCGCCGCAACAACGGCGTTGCATAGCGAGTCGGTCACGCCAAAACCAAAACCGGCGGCGGCGGTGAGGGCGAGGGCGGCCGGCCACGCGCCTACAAACGCTAGGCCGGCTGTGCCGATGGCCGTCATCAGGGCGGCGGGAGCCATGATGCGGCGGTAGCCCCAGCGGTCGGCGGTCACGCCGCCGAGCAGCGCGCCGACCAGATAGCCGGCAAACTGGGCCGTGAACAGCAGGCCCACGGCGCTCGTCCGCACATGAAAAGCCTCGGAGAGGCGCGGTAGCGCCGGCCCCAACTCGCTGTTAACTACCCCATTGACGGCGTAGGCCAGATAGGCCGTAGCCAGCACGGCGATCGCCCCCCACGACGGTGGCCGGCGCCCAGCGACCTCTCCGGCCCGCTCTTCTAGCCCAGCTGATCCCCTCATAGCGCCTGTCACCACTCCTCCCGCGTTGCCCCGGCCCACGCCCGCATCCACTATACAGCGTGGCTGGCTATTCCCCCAGCGGTGATTACCGGCCACGGGCCGCCCACACAAGGGGACGCCCCTACAAAGCGTCGCTGGCTATTCCCCCCAGCGGTGATTACCGCTATAAAGAGTGTGCGGCTGGCCGCGGCCGCTGTTGCGCGGCGCCGCGAGCGCACGCTATCATACTGAACACCACGGGGTGAGACGGATAGAGAGAGTGATGAACAGCGCGGAGAGCGCCGCCGAGCAGGTCTACGTCGTCGGCGATGTCCACGGCGATCTGGTCAACTTGCGCCGGCAACTGTGGGCGCGCGGCCTTTTGCGCGGCAACAAGTGGCGCAAGGGCGATCACCTGATCTGCGTAGGCGACTATACCGACCGTAACCGCGGTGGCCTCGAAGTGTTGCGCCTGTTGCGCCCTTTAGAGGAGCAAGGCCAGGCCACCTGTCTGCTGGGCAACCACGATGTGGTGATGCTGGCCACTGCCCTGCTGATCAGGCGCTATGGTGGCCTGCCTCCTAGCTATCAGCCGGGAGCCCCGGCGGCGCAACAGGGTGATGAAGAGAGCATCATGGCCTGGCTGTTCGTAGCCTGCGGGGCTTTCATTGAGGAGGCGCAGGCTCTCGCCGGAGATGGGGCCATGTTGGCTTGGCTGCGCCGCCAGCCACTGGTCACTCGCCGCGCCGATCTGCTGGTCGTCCATGCCGATAGCGCTCAGCCATTGATGTGGGGCCGCACCGTGGCCGAAGTCAACCTATTTGGTCGCCGCGTGACCGAAGGGGAGAACCTCTCCGCGTTTCTGGCCCTGTACTCGGGGTTGACCGACCGCTACGCGTTTGCCAGCGGCGACGGAACCGAAGGCCCGCTCTCCGGTGACCACCGCGGCCCCAAGGCACGGGCCGCCGCGCCCGCGCTGCTGGACAGGATGCTTGCTCAGTTTGGTGGTCGGGTACTCGTTCACGGCCATAGCGTCTTCAATACCGCCGACGCGGGTCCGCTCATCTACGCCGCTGGCCGCGCCGTCAATGTTGATCGGGGCGCCGGGTACGCCGAACGTGGAGGCAAGCTGTGCCTGACCTCGTATGCGGAGCTTGTGCGCGGCCTCGGCTAAACTGCCGTGTAACCCACTAGCTCTTGCTCACGCTCAGATAGGCCTGAATAGCCGTGACGTGTTTACGCGCGTACTCGTCGTGGGCAGAGTAGAACAGCGCTTTCTGATAGTAGCCCAGCGCGGTGGTCAGCCGCGTCTTGTAGCCTTTGGACTGCGCGCCTGCCCTGGCGGCCTGCACTTGCTCGATCCAGCCGAGGTTGTCGAAACAGCCGGCCATGAATGCGCGGTACTCATCCGCCGACCACGCCCACCGATCTTTGGTGCGCCGCGCGGTTTCAATGGATTGCCAGCCAAACCTGGCCGATTCGCTGTAGCGGCGCTGATCCCCGTAGCTTTGCTGCAGGTCGCTGTAGGCCCATGGGTAGTCCTGACAGGCGGCGAGCGCGGCCCGATATTGGTCGGTCGCCTTTGTGCGATCAGCGGCGCCTTTGAGCTTTGCCTCAATCGCCTCACCGGCGAGGACGTGTTTGCGCGCGCTCTGCCAGCTGCCACAGGTAAACCGCGCGGCGGCCGCCGACCTGCCCTGGAAGACGCCGCTGGGCTCGCCTGGCAGTGCAACGACCGCCGCTACCACGGCCGCGGTCACCACGCGCACGGCTACCCGGCCCACCCTTAAACTACTCATATGCCTCCCGCGCCTTTCCTCCCAATCTCGGCCCCCAGGGCGCCCCACCACTCCCGGCACATCGTTTGTAGGATACCATGGCCGCTCCCGGCACTAGTGCGCTCTTGTGCATGATCTAGCACCCACTCCCCCTGGCTCACCTCCGCGCGCCGACGGTTATTGACGCGCGGCAGCTGATCGTTCAAGCCAACGCATGGAGCGTCCTTGTGGCCCGCGGCGGGGGTGGGCAGCTACGGCGCTGCCCTTCTGGCTGGTCGCCCGCCGACGTTGCCCAGACAGGTGGCGGCGCTCTGGGTGGCCTGGGCGAGTAGCGCCAGGGCCTGGTTCGCCGTATCCCCAGCCGGAGCCTCGGCCAGCCACGCGGCCAGGAACCCCGCGACGAAGGCGTCCCCAGCCCCAACAGCGTCGGCGACCGGTCCACGCGGCGCTGGATAGACGACAGGCCCATCGGCCCAGCGACGCCCTGCCGCACTGCTGCCACGTGCCCCCTGCTTCAGCACGGCCAGCGGAGCCCAACGCAGCAGCGCCGCCGCGTCGGCGCCGCCGCCGTTCTGGAGGGCCAGCAAGGTGTTCGCCTCCTCTTCGTTGCAGAAGAGGATATCCGGGGCCAGTGCGCGCAGGGTAGCGGCCAGCGCCTCTGGAGCCAGCGCGCGCAGTGTGTGCGGGGCACCCAGATCCAGCGAGACGCTCTTGCCCAGGCGGTGGGCATCGCCAGCCGCCGCCTCAGCGCAGGCCTGGGAGACGGGGTGGGCAAACACGTAGCCGCTCATATGCAGGTGCTGGGCCCGCCGCAGCAGCGCCGCTTCCTCGGCGCCCCACTCGGCTAGGTCGTTGGCTCCCCGGCAGGTGGCCAGGGGCTGATAGATTCCGCCAGCTAGCTGGGCGGCGAACGTGCCGCTGGCCGTGCCTGAGCGGATGCGCAGGGCAGGCTGAACACCGCAGCGGCGCAGATCCAGAGCCAGCAAGTCGCCAACCATGTCGTCGCCCACCGCGCCCACGAGGGCGGTGGGTACGCCAGCGGCCACGAGCCAGGCGGCGGTGTTGGCGGCGGACCCCCCTGGCGCGATGGACAGGCTGGCCCCATCATGGTCGCCACCGGTGATCAACACGTCGAGCAGGAGGTCGCCCAGGCAGACCACTCGCGGCGTGGACGGCCCAGCCCTGTCGGCGTCGCTAGAGACGATTACGAGGGCGTTTCCTAACTCATAGGATACCCTTCCAGCAGTGGGCGAGAACGCGGGCAGGGGAGCGGATGAGATCGGGACGGCCAGCGTCGTGGGCGACGAGCGCGACGACGATGACAGCGGTGTAGGT
>JAABUM010002015.1_pt1 | contig 28626 bp, 17 predicted proteins | sample 5559161 | NCBI WGS metagenome assembly JAABUM01 (sample SAMN10711868, study PRJNA513369) | rock metagenome | isolation source: Antarctica rocks | place: Antarctica: Victoria Land, Siegfried Peak nord
TGCTTGGTGAGCGCCCGAACCCGTTCTACGAGGTCCAGCAGCTCGGGGCCGTGCTGGCGCACCAGGGAGGCGCCGAGAAGTTCGCCGACTCGCCGGACGTCGCGCCGCAGGGGCGTGTCGTCTTCCGCGGAAGAACCGTCGAGGAGCTGGTCAGCAGCCACTGTGCGCGTCATCACGGCCGAATTCTCCCGCATGGCAGATTTCGGCGACCGGGCGGATGGTTACCCCGCGGGTTGAGCCCGAGGTCGGTCACCCTGCGCAAACATCTGCTTACGCAGCGCTGATAAAATGGCACGTTCCCAGAGAAGGCCCTTACGTAAACCAAATTAGCGCTTCCCAAAGAGCGGGCTAACACGGTATAAACACTAGGGGTGCCCATCCAGCGACGAAAGTCGAGTTGCCGGGGATGTGTCCACGGGGAAAGCTAGACCGAGTGTGAGTTGCGGGTAACGGGGGGACCTGTCGTTCGGCTTCTCGCCGATCGGCAGAAACGGGGGAAACAGATGTTCAAGAGTGGCCCTTTTGCGCCTGACGAGGCCAACGGCGGGTCGACTATTGCGGGCGGTATCGCAGACCGGCCCGGATTCACTGTCGACTCGGCGGAACGGACGATGACGCGGTTCGCACCCCGAGAGGGCGTTCGGCGGCGGGCCCCTGTGCCGCGGGTCGGGCCGGTCCACAACAGGCGTCCGGACGCCGTCAGCGCTGAGGAGGTGTCGCAGCCGGCGAAGCGTCGCGTCAAGTGGTTCCGCCGCTACCAGCTCGGTCTCGTCGCCACCGATTTCGTCGCCGCAGCCATCGCCGTGGCGGCCTCTTTCGCACTCCGTTTCGGTACCGTCGCCGGCTCCGCCAATACCCGTCTCTACCTCATCCTCACGGTGCTCGCCCCTGCGGCATGGCTGGCCACGGTGTCGATCAACCGCGCGTATGAGGCGCGTTTCGTCGGGATAGGCGCGGCAGAATTCCAGCGAATCTTCCAGGCGTTCCTCCAGCTGACGGCGGTGGTCGCGTTCACGTCCTTCGTCACAAAGGCCGACCTGGCCCGGGGATTCGTCCTGCTTTCCTTGCCGCTGGCGCTCGTGCTCACCGTCCTCGGCCGTTACGGGGCCCGGAAGTGGCTGCACCGTCAGCGGCGACACGGCCGCGCGTTGAGTTGCGTCCTGGTCGTGGGTGATGCTCGCGCCATCGAGGAGTTCACGTTGATGGTTCGCCGGGACCGTTATGCCGGCATGCGCGTGGTCGGTGCGTGCGTTCCCATGGAGCTCGCCATCGACGAGGCGACGATCACCGCGCTCGACGCTGTCGACGTCCCGATGCTGGGCGATGTGGACTCGATTCGCGCCGCTGTGGCGATAAGCCAGGCAGATACTGTCGCGGTCGTTTCATCAGGGGTTCTGGGGCCTGAAAAGTTACGTTCGATCTCATGGCAGCTCGAGGGGACGTCCACAGATCTCGTGGTGTCGCCGGGGCTGACAGAGGTTGCCGGACCACGGCTGCACGTGCGCCCCGTCGCAGGATTGCCGCTGCTTCATGTGGAGGAGCCGCAGTTCACCGGCTTCCGCAGGATCCTCAAGGGTGCCTTCGACCGCTTTGCCGCTGCGTTCGCTCTGCTGGTGTTCTCGCCGTTCTTCATCGGCTTCGCGCTCGCCGTGCGGCTGACCAGCCCCGGGCCGGCGCTCTTTCGCCAGGTCCGGGTTGGTCGCGACGGCAGCACCTTCACGATGCTGAAGTTCCGCTCAATGTATGTCGACGCCGAGGATCGGCTCGCCGACCTGGCTCATCAGAGCCACCACGGCGACGGTGTCTTGTTCAAGATGCGTGATGATCCTCGCGTCACCGAGGTCGGCAAGGTGCTACGCAAGTACTCCATCGATGAGCTGCCGCAGCTGATCAACGTGCTCAAGGGCTCGATGTCGCTGGTGGGCCCGCGACCGCCACTGCCGACCGAGGTGGCTAAGTACGAGGTACACGTCCATCGAAGGCTGCTGGTCAAGCCTGGAGTCACCGGCCTGTGGCAGGTCAGCGGACGAAGTGATCTGAGTTGGGAGGACTCTGTCCGCTTGGACCTGCGCTACGTGGAGAATTGGTCGCTTACCGAGGACCTGATGATCCTCTGGAAGACGGCCCGCGCCGTCACCGCCGGGGCGGGCGCGTACTAAGCCCGTTGGTTCAAGCTAACATTCTCCTTACGCGGGAGGCGAGCTACGGAAGCCCCCGGTGCGGAGGAGAACAGCATGCGAATCGCGATGGTGGGAACCCGTGGGGTCCCGGCGAAGTACGGCGGTTTCGAGACCTGCGTCGAAGAGGTCGGCCGCCGCCTGGTCGGGCGGGGTCACGCCGTCCGGGTCTACTGCCGCGGTGCGGCGGGCGCCGGGGAAAGCCACTTGGGAATGTCGCTCGTGCACCTGCCAGCTATGCAGAAGAAGTCGCTCGAAACCCTCAGCCACACGGGCCTGTCAGTCGCCCATCTACTCGCCCACCCCACCGACGTGGCGCTGGTCTTCAACGCGGCCAACGCGCCCTACCTACCCGCCCTGCGCGCCCGGCGGATGCCGCTGGCTACGCACGTCGACGGCCTGGAGTGGAAGCGCGCGAAGTGGGGTGGCAACGGCAGGCGCTACTACAGGGCAGCAGAGGCCCTGGCCGTGCGCTGGTCGGATGCCCTCATCGCCGACGCGCAGGGAATCGCCGACTATTACCGCGCAGAATTTGACGCTGACACCGAGCTGATCGCCTATGGTGCGCCGATCCTCTCGGACCCGGCCGCCCATCGCCTCGATGAGCTGGACCTGACAAAGCGCCGTTATCACCTCCTGGTCGCTCGGTTCGAGCCCGAGAACCACGTGGCCGACATCGTGGAGGGTTACGTCCGAAGCTCTGCCGAGTCACCGCTGGTCGTAGTGGGCTCCGCGCCCTACGCGGATGAGTACACCGCTCGCGTCCACTCCGCCTCGGATGGGCGGGTACGACTACTGGGCGGCGTGTGGGATCAGGAACTCCTCGACTCGCTGTATGCCAATGCCCTCACTTACCTGCACGGGCACTCAGTGGGCGGCACCAATCCCTCGCTGCTCCGTGCCATCGGAGCGGGGGCGGCGACAATCGCCTATGACGTGTCGTTCAATCGAGAGGTGCTGGGAGACTCGGGCCGGTACTTCGCCGACGCCGCGGGTGTCGCAACCCTGGTGCGCGATGCCGAACTTGACAGCGTGGCGACCGCGGCCCGTGGCCAGGCAGCACGAGCGCGTGCGGCGGACTACGACTGGGACGACGTCGCGGCACGGTACGAGCGGCTCTGTGAGCGCTTGGTCGGGCACGACCGCACGACCGCGCGGCCGAATGGGCGCCGCCGTGCCGGATCCGGTTCCGAGGTCCCATCGACACCTGCAATGAAGGGCTGACGTGTCTCAGACAGCATCGAGCCGGCGGTACTCCTACCGGGAGGCTTACGACCTGCTGGGCGGTGCTCAGAAGAGCGCTCGTCGGGCTGGGGGTTACAGCCGTTGGATCAACCGTCCGGTCGGCCGTCACCTGGCCGCGTGGGCGTACGGCCGGGGCATGAGTCCCAACCAGGTCACCGCGATCAGCGGACTGTTCACCTTCGCGGCGATCGTGGCGGTCGCCGTCTTGCCGCTGTCGTGGTATCTGGCGGTAGGCGTCGCCCTGTTCCTGATGTTCGGGTACGCACTCGACTCCGCCGACGGCCAGCTTGCTCGGCTGACCCGCACCGGCAGCGCCGCCGGGGAGTGGCTTGACCACGTCTCGGACTGCGTCAAGTGCTGCTCGCTGCACCTGGCCGTACTGATCTGCTGGTATCGCCATTACGGCCTGCACCACGCTCGCTACCTGGTGATCCCGATCGCCTACACCCTCGTGTCGACAGTGTGGTTCTTCGCCATCATCCTGAGCGAGCAGATCCGGCGGTACACCGTGCTTCGGCTTGGCCAGGGCACTTCGGCGCCAAGATCGACCGCCGCGCCGGTACTGATGTCCCTGCTGGTGCTGCCCGCTGACTACGGTCTGCTGGCGGTCAGCTTCGCGACCCTGTCGGCGCGTCCGCTGTTCGGCGCGATTTACACCGTGCTGCTGGTCGGGAACGCGCTGTTCCTCGTTGTCAAGCTTCGCGCGTGGTACGTCGAACTCTCCGGCCTCGAGGCCGCGGCTGTCGCAGCGCGAAGTTAGGGGGTTCGGCGATGCTGGCCTCCTGCGACCTTGTCTTCATCCACTCCTCCGATGAGCTGTACGGCGCGGACCGCATGCTGCTCGAGCTGGTCAGCGCTGTTCCGGACGAGCTTTCCGTCGAGGTGTGGCTGCCGACGGACCTGCCGCACGTCGATGCGCCGCTGTGCGCCGTCCTGACCGAGCGCGGGACCACGGTAAGGCATCTCGATCTGCCGATCATGCGGCGGGCGTACCGCGGCCCCCGTGGCCTGGCCGGCCTGCTGACCAGGCAGCTGTCGCTGGTGCGGGAACTCCGCCGCCGCCGCCCACGCACGGTCTATTGCACGACGAGCGCCTCGCTCCTGGCGGCGCCGGTGGCTCGCGCCATCGGGATTGGAAAGGTAATCGGGCACATCCAAGAGATCTGGTCCGAATCCGACCGCCGGGTGCTGTCGCCGTTCGCCGCCGCCTGTCACACGCTGCTGGCCATCTCGACCTCGGCTGCCGCCCCGTTGCCGGCCCGACTCCGGGACAGGACGGTCGTGGTGCCCAACGCCACGCCGCCGCCGGAGGAGACGGTCCTTCTCGCAGAGCGGACGGGTGTCCTTCGCTATGTGGTCGCCAGCCGATGGAACGGTTGGAAGGGGCACCGCACCCTGCTGGCCGCCTGGGAGCGAGTGCCGCACGCTGGTCACCTTGTCGTGCTGGGCGGTCCTCCCGCCAGCGGCGACGCCGTCGACGTCGCCGAACTGGTGGCGCGATTGAGTCGCCCGGACACCGTCACCTTGGTGGGCGAGGTGGTAGATCCGGCACCGTTCCTGGTCGCGGCCGATGTCGCGGTCGTTCCCTCCGACGAAGCCGAGCCATTCGGTCTGGTGGCCATCGAGGCCTTCGCCAGGGGACGTCCGGTAGTGGGCAGCGCCGCGGGTGGGATGTTGGACATCATCACGCCGCAGCACGACGGCTGGCTCTTTCCACCGGGCGATGTCGAGGCACTGGCGCAGGTGCTGAGCGGTCTGACCCGCGAAGCGGTGAACGAGGCCGGGAGCCGCGCATTGCAGACCTACGAGCGTCGCTACACCCGCACGGCATTCGCCGCACGGTGGCGCAAAGCCGTCCAGTTCGACTGACCGGCCGGCCGGGTAAGGCGAGCACTGAAGCCCGGCGGAATCGAGGCCGGTCTCTGTCGGTCCGGGTAAAGCATCAGAAGGGATTGCAGCAATGGCAGAGGTGGCATACGACGCCGTAGTAATAGGCATCGTCACTTTTCGGCGCGTGGAGCAGTTACGACGCACGATTCCCGAAGTGCTTGCACAGCTGGCTTCGATCGGCAATGCCGGAACGGTCCTGATTGTGGATAACGACCCGGCCGGCACCGCCCATTCCGTGGTTGCGGAACTGAACGATCCGCGCATCCGCTATGTGGTCGAGCCACAACCCGGAATTGCCGCGGCGCGCAATCGCGCCCTGGATGAAGCAGAAGGCGCGCAGCTGCTCGTCTTCATCGATGACGACGAGCATCCGGTAGCCGGCTGGTTGCCGAGTTTGGTCGAGCGTTACCGCGACACGCGTCCGACCGCGGTGGCCGGACGCGTGCGGTCGGAGTTCGAGGACGAGCCGGAGCCCTGGATTCTCGCCGGTGGGTTCTTCGAACGGCGGAGCCTGCCGTCGGGAACGACTGTCGTCGCGGCGGCCAGCAACAACCTCTTGCTGGACTTGAGCCAGGTTCGGCAGTTGGAGCTGCGGTTCGACGAGAAGTTCGGCCTCTCGGGCGGTTCGGACACGCTTTTCACCAGGCAGTTGACGCAGCGCGGGGGCACCATCGTGTGGTGCGACGAAGCCGCGGTGATCGACCGCGTACCGGCGGCACGGATGACCCGCCGCTGGGTGCTGCTGCGCGCCATGCGCTACGGAAACTCCTGGAGCCGGACGTCCGTGGCCCTGGCCGGGCCGGGGCGGCGCCGTTCGATGGTCGTTCGCCTGCAACTCGCCGGTGCCGGAGCCGCGCGGCTTGCGGGCGGCGGTGCTCGCTGGTGCGCCGGTGCCGTGGGCAGGTCTAGGCGGCTGCGAGCGGGTGGCGTACGCACGATGGCGAAGGGAGCCGGCTACCTCGCCGGTTGTGTGGGCTACGTCTATGTCGAGTACGCCCGACCGGAAAAGCACGCCGACGGGCGTGCCTGCCGGGCCATAGCGGACTTTTGAGCTCGGTTATTCTTCAGGTGTTGCGGCGGCGACCTGGCGCACCTTACTTCTGACTACGCAGTGTAGTGACGTCATTGCTTAATGTGGTATTAAGGTCGCTGATTGCACGTCTCGGTATTTCACGCCGACATAACAGGCCGAGCAGCTCACAAACTTAACACTGGGCTAGCGCGGAGAGGCGAGGAGACGTATCCTTTCGGAGGGTCGCTGGAGATCTTCAGTGACGTTTTGTGGATCACTCGGGGGAGATTCTTATGCGGTTCGTTATTGCTCGCCTGCCTGCGGCGGCATACCTATGCGGCGCAGCGATCGCACTGGCCGCGTGCTCAACCTCGGGCAGCGGAGTGCCCGCTGCGCCCGCCGCAGCCCCCTCCGCTCCGTCGGCGTCCTCGGCGGCCGCTTCGTCTTCGGCGTCTACGTCGTCGGCGCCCAAGGTGCTCGCCACGACGGCGCGGCCCAGGGCGGCCAAAACGCCGGTCCCCGCCCCCAAGTCGGGCGACATTCACCACACCGTGGCGGCTCACCCACAGCAGACGCTCGGTCCGGCGGCGTTCTCGGGAACTCCCCATTTCGGTACGGGCGTGCTCGCGGCGCTCACCTCCGTTCGTTCCGTGAGGACGACCGCGTCGGGCCCCGGCCAGATCGCCGGCCCCGGGGTGCGGCTATCCCTGCGGCTGACCAATCAATCGAAGACCCCGGTGAGCCTGAGCGCTGTCGTCGTCAATGTGATGGACGCCCGCGGAGATCCTGCCGTTTACCTGGACACGCAACCTGGCGTGACCAGCCTGTCGGGTGAACTCGCCCCCGGCCAGAGCCGAAGTGGCGATTACGTCTTCACGCTTCCGAACGCTTCTACCAATCCGATCTCAGTCGAGGTCAGCTACTCCGCCGACGCTCCGGTGGTCGTTTTCAAGGGGAATGTCAAATGATCACCACGAACACCGAGCAACGACGTGGTAGGTCCCTTCGGGCCCGCGTGCTGTCCACGGCCGTCGCGTCAGCGTTGGTCGCCTCCGGTCTGCTGGTCGGCTCGGCAGCGACCGCGGTCGCCGCCACCACCACCGACCAGCCGGCGGGGCCGGGGCCGATCATGCAGCCGGGCACGAGCAACGTCACCGCCGACTCACTGCCAACGGTGCAGATCAACGGCGTCGCCTGGGCCCAGGCGGTCGTGGGCAACACCGTGTACGCGGGCGGCAGCTTCACCAACGCGCGTCCGGCGGGCGCGGCTGCGGGCACCCAGCAGACTCCCCGGGGCAACCTGCTCTCGTACACGCTCAGCACCGGAGCGCTGAATACCAGTTTCGCGCCGTCGCTGAACGGTCAGGTTCGCGCGGTAGCGGCATCTCCTGATGGCACCCGAATCTACGTCGGTGGGGACTTCACGACGGCCGACGGTGTCACCCATCCGCACATCGCGGCCTACAGCACCTCGACCGGTCAGGTCGTAGCAGCCTTTTCTCCGAAGACCGACACGGGTGTGCGGGCAATCGTCGCCACCAATGACACCGTCTACGTCGGCGGCCTCATCGCCAGTGCGAACGGGCAGCCGCGCAGCCGGCTCGCGGCGTTCAAGGCGTCCAATGGCGGTCTGCTCAGCTGGGCCCCGAATGCCGATTACACCGTGAACGCAATGGTGCTTGCGCCAGGTGGCTCGAAGCTGATCGTGGGCGGCGCCTTCGCCAACGTCAACGACTCGCCTGCCTACGGACTGGCCGCGATCGACGCCGCCACCGGCGCGTTGCTGCCGTGGAACGCCGGCAACACCGTCCAGGACGCGGGCCAGAAATCGTCCATCACCAGCCTCAGCACGGACGGCAAGGCCATCTACGGCTCCGGTTATGTGTTCGGCGCCGGTGGAAACCTCGAGGGTTCCTTTTCGGCTGATCCGACGACCGGTGACATCAACTGGATCGAGGACTGCCACGGCGACACGTACTCGACCTTCGCCGTGAACGACATCGTCTACACGGTGAGCCACGCTCACTTCTGCTCCGACGTCGGTGGCTACCAGCAGTACAACCCGTGGCAGATGAAGCACACCATCGCCTTCACCGCCAACGCGACCGGTGTGCTGAAGCACAACCCCTACGGTGGCTACGCCGACTTCGGTGGCACGCCCAGTCCCTCGATGTACAACTGGTTTCCCGAACTGGCGACCGGTACCTACACCGGCCAGAACCAAGCAGCCTGGAGCGTCACCGGCAACTCGCAGTACGTCGTCGAAGGCGGCGAGTTCCCAACCGTCAACGGCACGGCGCAGCAGGGCCTGGCACGTTTCGCCGTGAAGTCACTGGCCCCGTCGACTCAGGGCCCGCAGGCCACCGGCAGCTATGCAGCGCCGACCCTCAGCTCCCCGACGAGCGGCTCGGTCAAGATCACCTGGCAGAGCAACTGGGACCGCGACGACAAGACCCTTACCTACAAGGTGGTCCGCAACAGCCTCACCGGCTCGCCGATCTACACGACGACCGCCGACTCCGAGTGGTGGAACCGGCCGACCCTCACGTACACCGACTCCAGCGTCACGCCCGGTCAGACCTATAAATACCGGATCTATGCCAGCGACCCGTCCGGGAACACGGTCGCCGGCGACACGGCCACCATCACCGTTCCCGTCACGGGAACCCTGGGAACCTACGGCAGCCGCATCGTCAGCGATGGAGCCACGTCGTACTGGCGAGCCGACGAGGCGACCGGACGAGTCCTTCAGGATGTCGTCGGTTCGAACGACATGGATACCGGCAGCGGCCTGACCCGCGGTGCGACGGGCGCGGTTGCCGACAACGTCGCGACCACCTTCAACGGTGCCGTCAGCAGTGCGGCTTCCACGCGGGTGGCGACCCCCGCGCCGAATATCTTCTCCGTCGAAGCATGGGTGAAGACGACGTCCACCTCGGGCGGCAAGATCCTCGGCTTCGGTGACGTTCCCCAGAACGATTCGAGCAGCTACGACCGCCAGCTGTACATGGACAACGACGGAAAGCTCTACTTCGGCGTGTGTGCCAGCAACTCCTGCCCGGTCACGCTCCAGACGTCGGGGTCCTACAACGACGGGCAGTGGCACCAGTTGGTCGGCACCCTGAGCGCCGCGGGTCTGACGTTCTACGTCGACGGTGTGCGGGTGGGCAACCGCACCGACGTGACGAACGGCCAAGGCTTCGACGGCTACTGGCGGCTCGGTGGCGACAACCTCGGCGGATGGTCCGGCTCTTCCTCGAATGAATACTTCGTCGGATCGATCGATGAGGTCGCCGTCTTTCCCACGGCGTTGAGTCGGCAAACCGTCCAGGCCGAGTACGTGGCCAGCGGGCGAGCGCCGACCGTCGCCCCGGCGCCGACGGACGCCTACGGCAGTGCGGTGTACAGCGATAGTCCGGACATCTATTGGCGGCTCGACGACCAGTCTGGGCCGACGGCAGCCGACACTTCGCCCAACGTCGCGCCAGGCGTTTACAGCGGCGGAGTTGCATACAACACTCCCAGTCCAGTGAGCGGGTCCACCGGCTCGGCGGTCACGTTTGACGGATCGAGCGGAACCGTCGCCTCATCGCAGCAGTACGCCAACCCGACCGTCTACACCGAGGAGGCATGGTTCAACACCGTGACGACTCGCGGCGGAAGGATCATCGGCTTCGGTGACCAGCAGTCAGGTAACAGCAACAACTACGACCGCCACGTCTACATGCTCAACAACGGCCAGCTGGCGTTCGGCACCTACACCGGACAGGCGAACCTGGCCACGTCGGCCGGTAGCTACAACGACGGTCAGTGGCATCACGTCGTCGCGACGCAGGGACCCGACGGCATGACGCTCTACGTCGACGGTCTTCCCGTCGCCACGAATGCCCAGACCGCTGCCCAGAGTTACAACGGTTACTGGCGAGTCGGCGGGGACTCCGACTGGGGTGGCGATAGCCCGTATTTCGCCGGGGTCATCGACGAGGTCGCTGTGTATTCCACGGAGCTTTCCGCGGCACGGGTTCAGGCCCATTACCAGGCCTCGGCGGCTCGGCTCAACCAGCGGCCGACGGCGTCCTTCACGTCGGCATGCACCGGTCTCAGCTGCAGCTTCGACGGGTCGGCGTCCAAGGACCCCGACGGCTCTCTCACCTCCTACGTCTGGGACTTCGGTGATGGTTCGTCTGGTTCCGGGGTGAGTCCGTCGCACACGTATGGTGCTGCGGGGACGTATTCGGTGTCGTTGACGGTGACTGATGACAAGGGTGCCAAGAGCGCCGCGGTGACGCATTCGGTGACGGTGGCGGCTGCGAACCAGGCTCCGTCGGCGGCATTCTCGTCGTCGGTGAGCAATCTGGTGGTGGCCTTTGATGGGTCTGCGTCGGCTGATGCTGATGGTTCGGTGGCTGGGTATGCGTGGGACTTCGGTGATGGTTCGTCTGGTTCCGGGGTGAGTCCGTCGCACACGTATGGTGCTGCGGGGACGTATTCGGTGTCGTTAACGGTGACTGATGACAAGGGTGCCAAGAGCGCCGCGGTGACGCATTCGGTGACGGTGGCGGCTGCGTCGTCGGTGCTGGCAGGCGATGCGTTTGAGCGGCGCATCTCCGGTGGCTGGGGTTCAGCCGACACGGGTGGGGCTTGGACCCTCGTAGGTGCCGGTAGTGCCTTCTCGGTGGCCGGCTCCGGAAACTTCACCGTCGCCAAGCCGTCCGCGGGACTGTCGGCCTTCCTCAACCGGGTGTCGGCTCGCGACGTCAACGGAATGGTTGACATCAAGACCAAGGCGGCGCCTTCGGGCACCGGGACGTACCTGTCGCTCGCTGTTCGGCACAACGGGACCTCGGACTACCGACTGAAGGTACGGCTGCTTCCCACCTCGGTCGTGCTGTCGCTCACCAGAGTTGTCGGCGGCACGGAGACCACCATCAAGTCGGTGACGGTGTCTCGGATGACCTACGCGGTCGGCGACATCCTACGCCTCCGGTTCGATGCGACGGGCACCGGCACCACGACGCTGTCCGGCAAGGTGTGGAAGGTCGGCGCGACGGAGCCGAGCGCCTGGCAGGTGACCGCAACGGATACCGAAGCGTCACTGCAGGGCGTCGGTGGCATCGGCCTGGCGTCGTACCTGTCCAGCACGTCGACGGCTCCCGACACGGAGTCCTTCGACAACCTCTCTGTCACCGCGATGGCGGCTCAGTAGAGGCGGCCAGCGCAGCGTGGCTGCTGCGATCACGCACGAGTAAGACGCAAGATAGTAAGTAGTGAGTGGGCGGTCAGGCAGCGCTGCGCCGCACTCCGGCCGCTCGGTGTCCGCCTCACCCATGCGATGACGCTGCGGCTGGCCGCTGACATCGCCGCCGGCCGGCCCGTCGAGCTGGTCGGCGATCTGGGTTGGCTCCAGGGCACGCCATGTCACCGCACGGTCACCCAACGGGACTTGGCAAATCCACTGTTTCTGTGTATGGTTGGTGTGAGATTAGAGTCAAGCTCCTGTTCGATGGTGACGGCTGAGAATGATCCGGGGGGATCTAATGCGGTTCGCTTTTGCCTTTCGCAGGCGAGTAATTTCGTGCGCGGCGGTGTCGGCTCTGGCCGCTGGCACGCTGGTGGCTCTGGTCGCGGCCTCGCCGTCAGCCTCGGCCACTCCGGGGCCGATCGTCGCCCGCAGCTCTGGCAACGTGACCGCCGACGCCCTCCCCACGGCGCAGATCGACGGCGTGGTGTGGTCGCAGGCGATCGTAGGTGGCACGGTCTATGTGGGCGGCAGCTTCGCCAACGGCCGCCCAGCTGGCGTCGCTCTCGGCGGCACCGGATCGGTGGCCCGTCCAAACCTGATGTCCTACACCCTCTCGACCGGCGTGATGACCTCCTGGGCGCCGAGCGTCAACGCCGCGGTCAAGGCGGTCGTCGCTTCCCCAGACGGCTCTCGAGTCTACATCGGCGGCTCGTTCACCACCGCTGACGGCGTGATCCACAACCGGCTCGCCGCCTACAGCACCGCGACCGGCGCCCTGATATCCGCCTTCACCCCCAACCTCAACTCGACGGTCAACGCCATCGTCGCCACCAACAGCACGGTTTACGTCGGGGGCCTCTTCACCACGGCGGACGGCGTCGCCCGCAATCGCCTCGCCGCGTTCTCGGCCTCCAACGGTGCGCTGACCGCCTGGAACCCAAACGCCGACTACAAAGTCGCGACGCTGCTGCTCAGCCCCGACGGCACCCGGATGTTCCTCGGCGGGGCGTTCGAGAACGTCGGCGGGCAAGCCGAGTATGGCTTGGCGGCGGTCTCGCCGAGCACCGGGGCGGTGCTGAGCTGGCCGGTGAACCTCACGGTCCGCGACGCCGGGCAGAACGCGGGCATCACCAGCCTCAGCACCGACGGCACCAACGTGTTCGGCACCGGCTACGTCTTCGGCGCGGGCGGCAACCTGGAGGGCGGCTTCAGCGCCAACCCGTCCACCGGGGCGGTCAACTGGATCGAGGACTGCCACGGCGACACCTACGGCTCCTACGAGATGGCCAGCGCCGTCTACCTGGTCAGCCACGAGCATTTCTGCGGCGACGTCGGCGCGTTCCCGCAGACCAGCCCGACCTGGACCTTGCAGCACACCACCGCCTTCACCACCGCGGCAACCGGGACCCTGGCCCACAATCCGATCAGCGGCTACACCGACTGGTACGGCAAGCCCAGCCCGTCGCAGCTCAACTGGTACCCCGACATGACCGTCGGCTCCTACACCGGCCAGAAGCAAGCGGCGTGGACCGTCACCGGCAACGGCTCCTACCTCGTCGAGGGCGGGGAGTTCCCGACCGTTAACGGCGTGGCGCAGCAGGGCCTGGTCCGCTTCGCGGTCCCCTCGATCGCCTCGGATAAGCAAGGCCCGCGGGTCAGCGGGAGCCACTTCAAGCCCAGCCTGGTCTCGGAGAGCACCGGCACTGTCCGGGTGGCGCTCCAGCTCAACTACGACCGCGACGACAAGACCCTCAGCTATAAGGTCACCCGCAACGGGGTCACCGCCTCCCCGATCTTCACCCTCACCGCTGACTCGGAGTTCTGGAACCGGCCGGACGTCGGGTTCACCGACACCGGGCTGACCCCGGGCAGCACCGTCAGCTACCGGCTCTACGCCACCGACCCGTCCGGCAACACCGTCTCCGGCGACACCGCCTCCATCACCCTGCCGACCTCGGTCCCGGCCCTGAGCGCGTATGCCCAGGACGTCAAGGCCGACGGCGCGACGCATTACTGGCGCCTGGGCGAGTCCAGCGGCGCCACTGGCTTCGACTGGGCCGGTTACGGTGACCTGACCGAGGGCGCCGGCGTCACCGACCGGGCGCCCGGGGCTATAACCGGGGACCCGAACACTGCGGCCACCTTCAACCAGTCCGCCGTCGACGCGAACAACAACCACACCGGCTTCGCCGTCGACCCCGTCGCCGTCCCCGGCCCGAACACCTTCACCGAGGAAGCCTGGTTCAAGACCACCTCCACCACCGGTGGCAAGATCGTCTCCTTCGGCAACCAGACCGCCGGCAACAGCTCCAGTTACGACCGGCAAATCTACATGGACACCAGCGGCAAGGTCTACTTCGGCGTCTACAACAACGGCAACGTCACCATCGCGACGCCGACGGCCTACAACGACGGCAGATGGCACCAGGCCGTGGCCAGCATGAGCAGCGCCGGGATGGCCCTCTACGTCGACGGCAAGCAGATCGGCACCAACGCCAACTCGATCGGACAGACGTACACCGGTTACTGGCGCGTCGGCGGCGACACCCCTTGGACCGGGAACGGCTACTTCAACGGCGTGATCGACGAGGTCAGCATCTACCCAATCGCCCTCACCCCGACTGCCGTCCAAAAGCACTACACCGCCGCCCAATAGGCCACCACCATGGCGTGGTGATGGCTGCTAGGCTCGTTCACAGTGCAAGGGCGGGGCACAGCTCCTGGATCGACTCCCCGGCCCCAAGGCTGCATGGCCGCTCTTTGATCTATCACCTCGCAGCACCACATTCTATGCACCGACAACGACACCGCGTGACCGGCGATCAGGTCCGGGCCTGCCGCGACGGCGGCATCAACGCCGTCATCAATCGCGAGTGCCCGGCGACCATCACAAGCACCGGTGGAGGGCCTGACTGCCCGAAACGCTGCGGGACGTCGACCGGCGGAAACCACCTGTCGCACTGCGCCAGCCCACCTGCCGAGTAGCCCGTCCACGACGCCCGGTCAGGCGGGGCCGAACAACGGCCGCAGCTGCGCCACCTTCGCCCGCAGGACGCTCGGTGAACGGCTCCAGCCGACACGCTCGGCGATCACCGACGCAGGCATCGACGAGAACTACGCCAACAGTTCGCGGATCGCCGGCACAGACACGTCGACCGCCGATCCCGAGGGTTTGCGCTCATACTTCGGCGGGCTCGGCGCCGCCAACGCCCGGGCCACCGCCCCGCGCGATACCCCCGAGACGGCGGGCCATCGCGCCGACCAGCCCTCAGACGAATGCAGCCGGCGGATCTCCGCCCAACCTTTAGGGCAAGCACACCCTCAGTGTCTAGGGTGGCCCTTTTTGGTCGGCAACATTGCGATCTTCAGTCCAGCGGCGACAGCAACTGGAAACAGCCACTGGCCCAATGCCCTTGGTCTACCCACATCAAATCAACGAACACTGTAACGATTAACGCGCTTAAAGCATACAAAGGAGGCTTGACAGCCAGTGGATAGCCGTACTCCCGGACAGCGGCCATGACCGTGCCCCATCTGACCCCAACTGGGGGCCGCGACCTGAGCGACCGTATAACCGTCCTGTCCCACCCGACTGCACGCCTCCCGGCGCCCCCGTTCAGTGAGCGATGCACGCGGCCGGGTCTGCTCGCTGTGCTCGGTCCAAGTCCGCACCCCAGAGCCTGCCTCGACGCACCGCCAGACCCGCTTCACCCAGACCAGGGTCACCGCCCGACCGGCCGCCGGAAGATCACGGACCCGGACCGGGCGCCGGTCATGCAACCGCGCCGACACCCCCACAACCTGGCAGCCCACCATCGGCTCCGTCGTCTGGACCGCCTGCTCAACCAGCCGCGGCCGGAATGTGGGGCTCTTCCTCCTCCAGACTTGTCGGGTAGTTGGTACCCGCCCGTGTTCAGTTCACCCGAGGTTCCTCCGCCTGTCGAGGCGCCGTCGTAAGTCCAGGCGAATGGGAAATCCTGCAGTGATCCCTGCGCGGGCAGCACGAAGGAAGCTGACTCGCCCTTCAACCCGCTGAGGCTAGCGATGCGCGGTTGGACTGATTTTCCCAGCTCAACCGCGCATCGCTTCTACTTGTTCAGTTGTCGATCAGCTGGCCCTAGCGAAGCTCAGCAGTAGCGGACCGGGCACCAGCTAGTGGTCAGGACGCGATGGCGATGAACGCGCCACTGTGCGCGGTGCCGACCGGCACGCCCAGGAAGCCGGCCAGATCCGCCGGCAGCGGCGTGCTGTGGGCGCTGAGGGTGGCAGCGACTATCGCGGTCAGCCCCTGGGCGACCTCGGTGCCGGTTGCCTCCAGGCCGGTGGCCGACCGGAGGGCAGGCAGGCCCGAGTAGCCCGCGTTTCCGGTGCCGGTGGACAGCATCGCGACTCCAGCGGCTCCACGCTCGTACACGTTGGAATCCATGGCAACGCCCATCTGAGCAGCGGTCCTGGATCGGGTGCCGTCCTGCACCAGGAACATCCAGTCGTCACGAGCCTGGTTGACCAGGACGTTGTTCTTGAACGAGATCTGACCGGCCTTCCAGGTCATCGTCAGATCGGGCTGCGGCTGGCGCGGGTCCCGTCCCACGGCACCGGGCAGAGCCGGGTCGCGAGTGTCCTGGTAGGCGTTGAATTGCCGCCAGTTGCCCACCAGGGTGTTGTTCCACACCTGGACCTGGTTCGTGTCGAGAACGAAGATCCCGTTGAGACCGTTGCCGACTACCACGTTGCCGGCAAGCACCATCTTCGCTGAGATTTCGGTCTCGATCCCGTGGCAGCCGTTGTGGCTGACGGTGTTGTTGACCAGTACGCCGTTGTACACCGACTCATCAAGCCAGACGCCATTGGTGACGTTGAAGGAAACCTCGTTGCCGCGAAGGGTCACGCCGCGTGAGCGGGTTATCTTCACGCCGCCCGATACCGGGTTCCGGTTAAAATGCCCGCTGTTGTTGTAGTCGACCTTGTTTCCGGCGACGGTCAACTGGTCTGCGTAGTTGGCGTGCAGGCCCAGCAGGCCGTTGCGGACGATCGTCGTGTTCTCCACCGTCTGTCCGGTTCCGCCGACGCTCACACCGGTCGCCGAGTTGTCAGAGACCAGCAGGTTGTCGACCACGGAGTTGGCGCCACCGAGGCGGACGGTGCCCATGTCGGGCAGCGAAGGCGCGAATCGGTGGAACCCGATGCCGCGGAGCGTGGTGGTGAGGGCGTTGGACACGAACGCGCGGCCGAGGTCGCTTGCCCGGACCTCGTGACCAGCCGGGTTGGTACCGAGGTACAGCCGGGAGTACGCGTAGTCGACGTAGAAGGAGCCGGGCGTCACCTCGCTCAGCGCGGAAACCTGCGCCTGGGCCACCCCGTCGATCCATACCTGGTCCGGGTGCGCGGCCATGGGGTAGTTCGGGTCGATGAAGGTGGGGTCGTCGGACCCACGGGTGAAGCTGGACGAGCTGTCGAACTTGGGCGTCCAGCCTGACTTGGCCCACGTGCCGTTCGAGGCGGCCCATCCGGTGACCTCAGTGGATCCGTCGAACCAGACGGTCTCGCCGGGGTACGACTGGATCGTCAGGTTGTGGCGAGAGTCCGGAACCGTGACCGCCTCGTGGTAGACGCCGCCGCGGAGCACGATCGTCTGACCTGCCAGTGACCGGGAAAGGGCGGCGGCAAGCGTCCGCATCGGCGCCGATACCGTGCCGGTGGCGGTGTCCGAGCCGGAGGGGGCGACGAACAGGCTGTTCGTCGGGATGGCGTAACGGGTGCTGCCCAGCGGAGCTGCGCCGGGCCCGTCGGTGCTGCCGACCGGAGCGGGGGTGGGCGTCGGCGTCGGCGTGACGGATACCGGGGGCGCGGGCGAAGTGGTCGGGGGAACGCCCGGCGCTGACGAGGACGGAGGCGGCGTGGGTGTCGGGGTGACCGGCGCGGGGATCGGGTTGCCGACTGCGATGAGCAGGCTGTGTGCCGTCAGATTGTCTGCAAGCACCTCGGTGGCCAGAGCCGCACCCGAGGCGTAGGCCCACAGGCTCATCGCCCCGGTGTGGGTGATGCGGGAGGCGCTCGAGTCCGCGTACTGAACGGACCATGCCGGCACGGCAGTGCCTACGGGCCAGGCGCGAGCCTGCAACTGAACCGGTGAGGTTCCGGTGATCTGCAGCTCGACGGACATCTTCGCACCGGCCACGAGTCGTCCGCGCAGGGTGACCCGGGAGCCGAGAGTGGTGATGGCGCCGGGGGAGCCGTCTTCGCGCACGATGCCGAGTGTCGTGACACCGCCTGGGTCGACCTTCAACCGGGCCGCATAGTTGTGGCCCTGGAAGTCTCTGGCGCGAACGGCGGAGTAGATGGAGCCCGACGTAGCGGGAACCGTCTTCAAGGCGAGGTCTACAGAGGCGTCGATCTCGCCAGCGTAAACCGACCCGAGCGTGGCCGTGGCCGACCTGCCGGGCTTGAGGCTGAGGTGGGCGACGCTGCCGTCTACGCGAGCGGCGGTCGCCGGTGACACCGTGTAAGGCCCACCGACGATGGCTCGACCCAGTCCCCCGGAGACCAGGCGTGACATCTGGTCGTTGACGAGCGTAGCCCCGGTGTTGCGCTGAATCGCGCCCTGCGCCGAAGTGGCGAGGACGACTGATCCGAGGCTGACCGTCACGGTCAGCGCCGCGATCGACGCGATAGCAGTGCGCGGCTTCAATGACGCGGCCTGCTTACGCGTGGTTTTCAGGTGAGCACGGCGGCCGGGCCGAGCGAGGAAGGGCGTCGCGGGGGCATCCGCCATACTGGGGGATGCTTCCGACCGCCGGACGGAGTCAGTGGTTAGGTCAAGAGCTGGCACCTCGCTGTGCGAGCGCGCTAACTCTTTGTTGGGTGCGTGTAAGCAGGGTGTCAGCATGAGAAGAAGTATGCTCCATGTTAAGAGAAGGCGCTACCACTTTGAGTAATCAAATTATCACTCTCCGAAGTCACTAATGAGGGTGCATAACGAGGAAAAAGTATTCATATGCATCTAATTCTATGGCTCGCGGTGTGCGCAGCAATCGCCGTAGGGCTGCGAAAACGGCTGCCCCTGCTGCTCATCGGCACGCTGGCAACGTGGATAGCGGTGCCAGCCGTGGCGGCTGCCGTGGTGACGGGAAAGTCGTCCGGGTCGCTCGGCATGCATCCAGCGACGTGGCTCGTGCTAGTCATTTTCGCCGTGCAACTTCTGGACAATCAACGAGCGGTTGCCTCCGCGATCAGCCGCCAGGTGCTCGTCTGGCTCGGTCTCGGCACGGTGGCGACAATCGCCGTTCTGGTGACCAAGACGGGTGCCACCGGTAGCGGGGTGGTGCTGGTGCTCGATCAAATGATCGCGCCCATGCTGTTGGCCCTGCTGATCTGGACCGCGTGGCACACCGATGCTCGGGCCACTGCCACCCTGCGCACCGGCATTCTCGCCCTCGCCGGCGCCGAAGCGGTGTACACCCTGATGCAAGCCGCGCTCGGATCGGTTTTGTTGTACGAACACTTCTACGCCAGCCTGTATTGGTTCCCCTACATCTACGGCAGGTGGATGGGCACCACCGACCATCCGCTCGTCCTGTCGTTGTTCATGTGTGGCGCTATCCCGCTGGTCAGCGGCATCAACCGGGTACCGGTGCAGGTCCCGCTGCTCGTCCTCTTCGTCGTCACGGTTGCGCTGACCCAATCCCGCGCCGGCGTCGTCGCGGCGGCCGTCGGAGTGATGTACGTGGTCGGCGCTTCGCGACTGGCAGCCGGAAAGAAGATCGCCGTTCTGGTGCTCCTCGGGGGCGCCGGCTATGCGATCGCCACGTCGTCGCTGGTGACCGGCGTGACCGAGCGCGTCGCGAACGACACCGGATCGACCTCGGCACGCACGACGGCCCTGGGGTACTTCCTCGACAACTGGCAGCACTACCTGGTCGGGCAGGGCGCTGGGGCGAGCTACCGGGTCGCCGACCAAGCGGGCCTCGCCTCGAGTTTCGAAAGCGCCTTCCTGATGTACTCGATCGACTTCGGAGTCGGTTTCGCGCTGCTCTACTTCGGCTTCCAGGTCTACCTGGTGGTCGCCGGTGCGCGTCGACCGGTTCTCGGTGCCCGTCAAGCTGCGCTGGTGGTGCTGGTTCTCTGCCAGACCTTCAGCGCGCTGGCCGCGGACTCGCTGGCCGGGCCGCTGCTCTGGACGCTGGTCGCTCTGGCGTCGCTGCCGGGTGCGCGGACACCACTACAGACCCCACCAGAGGCGACCGCGCCAGCAGAGGTGTCCACACCAGCAGAGGTGCCTCCACCACGAAGGCGCCGGGCCTACGCCGAAGCTCCCTCGGTCCGCACTTCGTCGTAGATATCTTCAAGCAGCGCGGTCTGCCGCCGGATGTCGAAGCTGTCGCGCACTCGCTGACGGCCGGCTTCGCCCATCGCGCGGTTGAGCGCGCGGTCGCGCAGCAGCGTCTCCAGGTTCCGAGCAAGCGCTCGGACGTCGCCCTCGGCGGCGAGCAGTCCGGTGGTTCCGTCGAGCACGGCCTCGGGGACGCCACCATGCCGGTAGGCCACCACCGGCAGACCCTGGGCGGCTGCTTCGAGGTAGACGATGCCCAGGGCTTCGGTGTCACCGGCGAACACCGTCTTCGAGGGGGCGCAGAAGACGCTCGCCCGACGCAGGAGCGAGCTCACCTCGTCGGGGCTGCGTCGACCCGTCCAGTTCACCCGAACGCCCGCAGCGGCGGCCCGAACCTTGAATTGGGCGTCCAGCGGCCCGTATCCGACGATGGTGACGGGGGTCGAGTTCCGGAGTTCGCTGGGCAGCAGGGCCACGGCGTCGATGAGGTCTGCAACGCCTTTCTGTTCGATGAGGCGCCCCACAAAGATGATCCCGTGCGCCGAGCTGTCCGGCACCGGTGGCGGCGGTAGCCCGGCGAGGGGCGTGCCGATGTAGTGCACCCGGATCCGGTCCGCCGGCGCGCCGAGATCCATAAGCCGGCCTGCCACGAACTCCGAGACCGCGATCAACATCGTGCCGTAGTCGAAGACTCGCTGCAGGTCCGCCCGGTATCGAGCGCCCGTCTGGTCTTGGAAAGGCAGCCGGGTGACGTCATATCCGTGGAAGGTGGCAATCAGGGGAAGCCCGTTTCGACGGGCCAGCGGCAACGCCGTGATCGCCGACGGACCGAAGTGGGCATGCACCAGCGCCACCTCTCGCCGCCGCAGGAGGCCGTCGTACAACCAGCGGTGCCCCGTCCGAGCGCTGAGCCGCTGGGCCGAACGCGAGACGACGTTGCCGGCGAACGGCGCGCGCGCCACCTCGACCGGTAAGCCGTCGGGTACCCGCCGCAGGCCGAGCAGCAGGGGGCTCCAGCGGGTGAGCGCGTCGACCTGATTCTTGACAAAGGTCTGCGACGGTGGCAACCAGTTGGCCTTCCACATCGCCACGACGGGTTTCGCGGGTGCCCAAGACGGGGCGGCCGTCGCGTTCCCGGCGGGCGAAACTCTCATCAGGCGCCCCGTCAAGGCCGCAGGGACCGATACATCCGGACGCTGAACCTCACCACGGTGTGCCAGTCCTCACGCCGAAAACCGTAGAACTCGCGAACCGGAACGCCGAACAGTCGCTTGAGGAAGAAGATGTTGGCGTTCGAAGAGATAATGCAGCCAATGAGCGTGCAGATGGCACCACCCAGCGCGCCGTAGCGAGGAACCAGCAAGAACAGCGCCACCACATTGATCACGCAGGACAGGATGAGTGACGTGCTGCGCAGCCCGGGCCGACCCCGGGCTGCGAGTCCGGCGCCGGCGATCGAGCCCGGAGTACCCAGGACGATGGCGGCGATCAACAGCGCCGTGCACGGAATAGCGGCCCTGAATTCGGATCCGAAGAGCAGTGGCAGCCACCAGATCATCGTCACCGCCGTGAACAAGCCCAGCGCTGCTGATGCCGTGCTCGAGATCCGGGCCGAGGCACCCAGGCGTCGGTTGGTGGTCTGCGCCGCGTCGGCCGAGAAGGTCACGTCACGGACAGCGCTGTTGATGATGAGCGGAATGTCGGCGATGGTCGAGCCGACGGCGTACAGGCCCAATTGGTACTCACTCGACAGCGGCGTCATGACGGTCTGGTCCAACCGCGACAGCAGGATTCCCGAGACGGCGCCCACCCAGGTGCGTAAGCCATAGCCGATGAGTCGGCGGGGCGTCGCGTCGACGGCCGTGTCATCGCCCACCGGGTGGATGGAGGCGAGCGAAAGATAGGCGATAGCGCCGATCAGTGGGCCGACGGAGATGACCAGCGTCGCCGTGAAGGGGGTCAGGTGACCGGTCAACCACAGCGGAACGATGATCACCAGCCGCGCCACCGCCGAGAGGAGTCGCTCGATCGTCACCATCCGCCAGAGGTGCAGCCCCGAAGCAGCACCGCGGAGTACCGCGACCAGCAGACTGGGCGTGATCGCCAGCGAGGCGACCACGATCAAATGCGCGGTGCTGGCGTTGCCGCCACTCAGCCAGCGGGCAGCCAGGATGGCGCTGGTCGTCGCCACGATGGACGCGGCCAACATCAAGATCATCGCCATGCGGGTCGCTCGCCGAAGCGATCCGGGGGAGCGCGCGATGGCGTAGGTGGCGGCCTGCGGGATGCCGAACGTTGCCGCCGTCGTCACGAGAAGCAGCGGCGCGGTTGCGGCCGCCACGGCGCCTCGGTCGACAACGCCGAGACCGTGGGCGAGGATGGGGGCCGTGACTAGAGTGGCAATGGGCGGAAAGAAGTTGCCGACCAGCGTGGCGAGCATGTTGCCCGCGACATCGCCGACCTGATCACTGGTGGAGTCGGAGCGCGCAGCGGTCCGTGCCGGCGCCTCGACCTCAGTGTCAGTCATATCGCAACCTCAGAGTGGAATATATCGCCACGTGAACGTGCGGGCAGCGCCGCTTGCCCCAACAACGACACCGTACAGGCCAGGGCGCCGCGTCGAAGGCCTCGCCAAGTGCCCTAGCCCAACGGCGTGCTAGTTCGGTGTTAAGATCTTAACACGGGCGGACGCCGTACTCTGGATCACCTGGGCCCGGACAAGCCTCGCCACGCGGCAAGATTCGGGTGACGCGACACCGTCCGGCGAGCCGTCGAATTGAACTGCGAGGAGCACAACGATATGGACCTGCCAAGCTCCGCTCAGGCAGTGCGCAAATACTGGTGGGTTGTGTTGATCTTCACCGTGTTCTTCACCGCCGGCGCCGCGCTGGTGACCGCCCGCGAGCAACCCAGGTACGCCAGCTCGGTGACCTTCTTCGTGTCCACGCCGTCTAACGCCTCCGGCACCAATGCCCTGCAGTCGGTGCAGTTCGCGCAGCAGCGCGTCAACTCCTACGAGGGTCTGCTGCGCAGCGAGCGGTTGGCGACGATAATCGCGGCCCAACCAGGCGTGGGCATCCCTGCGTCGGACGTTCAGAAAGAGATCACCGCCTCGGCGACCGCCAACACAGTGCTGCTGAACGCAGGGGTGGTCGATTCGTCCCCCGATCGCTCGCTCGCAATTGCAAGGGCCATCGGAAACAACTTCGGAAAGCTCGTCGACCAGCTCGACAACCGGGGCAGATCCTCGACCGTGGTGCTCAACGTGGTTTCCGGTCCCCAGCTGTCGTCGGCGCCGGTATCCCCACGCAAAAAGCTCAACATCGGACTGGGCCTGATCATCGGCCTCGCCTTGGGCGTCGCCGCATCGATCCTGAAAGAAGCGCTCGACACCAGCGTCCGCACCGCCGAGAAGCTGCGATCCTTGAGTGGCGCCCCGATCGTCGGAGTGATCCGTTACGACAGGACCGCCAAGAAGGCTCCGCTTATCGTCAACGACCAGGCTCGCTCCGTGCGGGCGGAGGCCTTCCGCCAACTGAGGACAAACCTGCAGTTCGCCAACGTCGACGAACCGCCGCGGGTCGTGGTGGTGACGTCCTCGGTCGCGGGCGAGGGCAAATCGACCACGGCGTCCAACCTGGCACTCGTGTTCGCGGAGGCGGGACGCCAGGTGCTGCTTATCGAGGCGGACATGCGCCGCCCTCGGGTCACTCACTACCTCGGCCTCGACGACTCGGTCGGCCTGTCCAACGTGCTGGCCGGCCAGGTCAGCGCCTCCGAGGCCACGCAGCGCTGGGGCGAATCCGGGGTCACCGTGCTGCCCAGCGGCTCGATACCGCCGAACCCGTCAGAGCTACTGGGTAGTAGGCAGATGACATCACTCATGGCGTCGCTGCGAGCGGAGTACGACATCATCGTGTTGGACACCCCGCCGCTTCTGCCGGTCACCGACGCCGCCGTCGCCTCGGCGAACGCGGACGGCGTGCTACTGGTGGTGCGTCACGGCAAGACCAGCCGTGGTGAGGTGGCATCCTCCATCGGCTCGCTGGTGTCCGTGGACGCCGTCGTACTGGGCTGCGTATTCAACATGGTGCCGCCCCCGCGGTCCCGTCGTAAGGCGCGTTACGACAGTTATGGCGGCGTCGGAGGTGCCCAGCCATTCCCGGTGACCACCGACGAAGCCTTGTCCGGTGGTGGCGCGCATGAGGCGCAGCCTCGGTCGGGGGCCATGCGGCCTGACCCGGATCGCGCAGAGGTCAGCCCGCGCTGAACGACGCCATCATTTGGTTGAGCGCTCGCGACGTGGTCTCGGCGCAGGACCGAAACGCACGAAACCGGTGGCCGATGGGATCTGCGATGTCATCGGCGCCGTTTCGCACCGGCTGAACGGCGGATCGTCGCGCCTGCAGCACGGTGAGCACATTCCATGGGTCACTCGCGGGCAGCCGTGGCTCGTCGGCACCGGCGACCGCTGCCAGCCGGGCGAAGTGGAGCAGCTGAAAAGTGCGATCCACCGCGGGTGAATGGGTCGTCACCACCCGGCTCCGGTGCCGAGCGGTGGCAGTCAGGACCAGATCGGCCTCAGCCAGCAGGGCGGGCGTGAGGCGGGTCGATCGCCAGGTCGGGTCCGGGTGCAGACCGTGCTTGGCCAAGGCCTTTTCGGCGAGCGGATTGATCGGCCGACCGCCCACCGTCTGGGTGCCGGCGGAGGCGATCCGCCAGTTCAAACCCAAGGCGGACGAGAGCGCCCGGGCCAGGTGCTCGGCTATCGGCGAGCGGCATTCGTTCGCAGTGCAGACGAAGAGGACCGCGAAGGTACTTTTCGCGGGCGGCGGCTCACAGGTCAGCCACGTCGCCACCATCGGCACTCTAATGCCTCTCGTCCCCAACGGTGTGGCGGGCGCACTTTCCAGCCCTGCCGTTGGGGCGCCGCGTGCTCGCCTGGACGTGATCAGTGGTCGTAGCGGATGCCCGCAGTGATTCCTTCAGTCAGCGTCTGCGACGAGCCGTCCCAGTAGTTGGTGTACAGCCCGTCGACGTGGGCCTTGGACCGGTTGGAGATCCGGATCGGATACCACGAGGACTGACCGAAGGTGTACCAGTGACGTCCGAAGTAGTTCTGCGTCAGCGTCAGCGAGATCGCGGGGCGCCCGCTCTCGTTGATGACGATTCCCTGTCCCGCGTTGTCGAACCAGTTCCGCTGGATGACGCAGTCCTGCAGCGGAGCCGTCAACTGCTGGATCATGATCGACTGACCGTTCGAGTGCAGCCCCTTGGGGTTGAGCTTTGGCTGGCCGGCGACCTGCGAACAGTTTCCGACGATCAGGTTCCCGACGACATGGATGCTGCTACCGCCCTGGATCTGGATTCCGTCATTATGGGTGCCGTCCGGCTCGGCCTCGTATGGCCCGAGCGGCGTGGGCGCCCAGTACGCGAGCGCATGGATCCAATTCGACTCGATCACCACATTCGCCGTGGTCGACCCGGGCAGGGCGAAGGCGCCGATTCCGTCGTTGGTGCGCATGATCTCATTGCGACGCGCAGTGAACTCGTGGCCGGTGATGCCGTTCTGCATCCAGTTCGGGAATTGCGGGTCGATAGTGCAGTCTTCGATCAGGGTGTTCTTTCCCGACGAGCTGTTGCAATCGACGATGGCGGTCTCGTACGCGGGAAGTGTCTTGACACCGCGCAGGTAACAATTACGGATGACGGTGTTCTCCGCACGGATGATTATGCGGCCATAGATGTCGAGCGAGTCGAAGACCTGGTTATCATTGGTGACATAGATATCTGCCGACGTGGCCTGGTTGTACGGCGTCAGGACGGTGCCGTCCGACACCCCCGTGGTCGCATCGGACGGTTGGTACATTCCTGCGGCGCCAAGTTGCGACCGCGATGTGGATAATGACTCCTTTGGCTGGGACGCTCGGGCTTTGCTATTGCGGGTTTCGTAGCCGCTGATGGACACGGCAAGAGCTCCCACGCCGGCGATGCGAAACATCTGGCGTCGACTAAGCGTATGCATGCAAATAAGTCCTAATGTTAAGAGTGTATTAGTAGACTCGAACCCCCCGGTATCTACGAGCAATGTAGCGGGTTCCGGTGGCGGTGATCAAGTGGATCTAGCAAGGAAATAGCTCCATCCGTTCGGAGTGCATGCTGCTTCCGGTGCCACAAGTACTCCGGGGCAGGACCTTCCGCCGACTGACTCCGGTGGAAGGTGGTGTTTAAGGCACCGACCATCTTGGACATGGCTTCCCAAGCGCTGGCTTAATGCCCGAATTGTGGTAGCCTGGCGACGATGCGTCCCGAGCGGCGCGCTAACTCGCCTTGCGTCTGGGGTCCAGGGGCGCCGGCTGGCGGGACGGGGTATGATTGTGTGATTCGTGTTGGGTATGGCCAGTCATGCGAGGGACGCGGGGGCGACAGTGACGACAGGACGGATTGGTTATGCGCCCGGTGTCTACGACATGTTCCACGTCGGCCACCTCAACATTCTGCGTAACGCCCGACTCGCCTGCGACCATCTCATAGCCGGTGTCGTCTCTGACGAGATGGCAGAGCGGGCGAAAGGCAAGGTGCCGGTCGTACCGCTGGTTGAGCGCCTTGAAATCGTGCGCAACATCCGCTTCGTCGACGAGGCGGTCGAGGAGGACGTACCGAGCAAGCTCGAGATGTGGGAGCGGCTGCGGTTCGAAGTCATCATCAAGGGTGACGATTGGCGCGGGACCCCGAAAGGGGACAAGCTGGAGCGCGACTTCGCCCCTCACGGCGTTGAGGTCTTCTACTTGCCGTACACGGCACACACGTCGAGCACCATGCTGCGTCAAGCACTGCTGCGCGAAATAGCGTCGGCCGAGGCTGGTCCGCTCCCCAGCGTGGGATGAGGGACGCCCGCATCTGCATTGGGCTTTAGGTGCACGGCGATTCGTGCACCGACACGACCAACGGGTTCACCGAGGGCTGCTTGAGAATCTGTACTGAGCCGGTTCGGGCCGGCTCGTGAGAGCGGACCGTTCCGGTGTGAGTCGATCCACGCTTGAGCTCGATCGCGACGGTGAATACCGTCAGGCCATGCTCGGACTGTGGGGCGACGAGGGTCTTCACCCCGTCGACCGTCACGAGGTCCACTTGGGCGCGGGCAGTGGTGTAGTAGCTGACCAGCACCTTGTTGTCCGCGGGCCGCGTCGGATAGGTCGGGTGGTCGGCGCGGATCGTGACGTAGCTCGGCAGAACTCCGGCGGGTGCCGCGTTCGTCAGCCGAAACGTCGACGTAGTGGTCGCGGTTGCGCAGCCGGTGTGCGAGTAGGTCATCGAACGCTGAAGGTAGTAGTCGAGCTTGCCACCCGTGGCGTTGGTGGTGGTGAATCCGGCGAACGGTCGGCTTCCGGGTTCCAGTGTTCCCGACAGGTCCGTCTGGCGCAGCGTCGACTCGATCGACTCGTCGGCTGACCACACCAGCAGCCGACGCTGGGAGGCGGCCTTTTGGCCGGCTCGGATCAACTGACTGGAACCGTGGGCGCTGATCAGCTTCTCTGAGATGGCGCTGGCGATGTCGAGCAGGTATCCGATCGCCGTCGGATCGATGGCCACGGCGCCATCGATCTTTTCGCCGCTGTACTTCTGCCACATTGCCGCCCAGATCTGAGCGGCGTCGCGAAAATCGGGGCCTGATGGTTGAGTTGGGATAAGTCGAGGCTGGGTCCGAGGCCCCGTAGCGGCTGTCGTATTCGCGGCCCAGGTCAAGCGTGGTGTGGACGTGGCTGAGGACGGTATCGCTTTCGAACCGGCTGAAGGACAGCTTGCCTGAATCGGCCGTCACGATCGCGAACGCACCGGGGATACCGCCCAGACCGCGGGATTCTGCCTCGTTCTCCAGGCCGACGAGGTATCGCTTGGTTCCGTGTGCGCCGACCAGCTCCGGCAGCACCGTGGTGATCCGGCCGACCGAGTCCAGCTGATCCTGCAGCTTCGTTACGCTGCTGCCGAAGCTGGCGCGGGTTTGGTCGACCAGAGCCGAGCCAGGTGTTGGTCGGCAGACCTGGGACGGCCGAGGAGGTCGCGTGCAGCTGCTGCTGCGCCGAGGCGACCATCGGGGCGGCCGCGATAAGCGGTTGGGTCTTTACCGTTCCGTGGTTGAGCGTCGACAGGTTGACCGTGCCGGCGAGGGTCACCAGCGGCTGCAGCACGCGCGAGCCGAGCAAATCCGCCTGGGCAGCGCACCCACGATGTATTCATACGGCGGTCGAGTTTCACATTTGATTACCTAGGGTTACGAGTCGGTTGCTGGTTGCCCCGCCGGTAGTCTGGAGGTATGAGTTTGGCAGGACTACGAGATGCGGCGCGGGAAGATTCGGCACTCACCACCATGCTGAGCGGGGTGGGCGCGTCGGCGCTGGCGATTTCGGGCCCGTCGGCCCTGCCCCCGCTGGCCGTGGCCACGCTGGCGGCCGAGGGAAAGCACACCGTGCTCGCCGTGACCAGCACCGCCCGCGAGGCCGATGACCTGCTGGAATCGTTGCAATGCCTGCTGCCCGGCGACTCCGTCGCGCTCTACCCGGGTTGGGAGACGCTGCCGCACGAACGGCTGTCACCGCGCGCGGACACCATCGGCCGCCGGCTGGCTGTACTCCGCCGGCTTCGGCACCCGGACGCCGGGGACTCCAGCACCGGGCCGCTGAAGGTCGTGGTCGCTCCCGTCCGCTCGGTCCTGCAGCCGCAGGTGCCCGGC
>JAABUM010002017.1_pt1 | contig 28589 bp, 40 predicted proteins | sample 5559161 | NCBI WGS metagenome assembly JAABUM01 (sample SAMN10711868, study PRJNA513369) | rock metagenome | isolation source: Antarctica rocks | place: Antarctica: Victoria Land, Siegfried Peak nord
CGCGCAGCACAGCCGGCTAAACTTCCATCCCCGGCCACGCGTCTCGTGGCCGGATGATCGAACTCCCCGCCTGGTACTTGTAGACATCGAGAGGCAGGCGGGCCGCGCAGGTGGCAGCTCGCCCGGAAAGAATTGTAGAAATGAGTGAGCAGGCGGCCCCCGCGCGGGGGGGCGCCTGGAATCAGGACTGTGGGAGGTCCGACGAAGCAGGTTTTGAAACCTGCAGGCAGAGGAGGGAGAAGGTCGCCAGTGCACACGGTCTGGACAGATGGAGGCACAACAGAGCATCAGATATATGCAGCACCTTCCCACCCAGATCAAGCCCCACACGTGCAGGCTGACACGGCGGCAGCCGGATCAGCAGGGTCTGCTACGAGCAGCAGCAGCTCAAGGATGTAGAGCGCACCTTGCTATCATCGAGCCCCCCGCCGGTGTTAGTGCGGCGCACGGATGTGCACGTCTGTACGTAGCGTCGCGACCTCTGTGTCGCGGCGCGCCAGCAGCTGAGACAGATTGGCGTTTTCTGCCTCCAGCTTGGCAACGCGGTGCTGCAGCTCCGTCAGCTGCTTCCGCTTGCGCTCCCTGCAGATCATTGGTCCCACGTCACGATCAATGCTTGACAAACCGAGTGATGCCATAGGCACACGAAGGGAGGTTGCCACACTGTGCGTTTGGCGTAACAGCAGAGACAAAGAGCACAGAACAACGTGAAAAAACACAGCGCACACAGCCGATTGCAGCCTTGAACATGTGCAAAGCTGAGCCGCACCGGGAGGTGGCGGCAGTGGCGCGGTTCTTGGCCAGGCGGCGCTGCTTGCGGCGCTCCTGGGGGTCGGAGATGGTGGTCAGGTCTACCTCCGGCTTGCGCTTACCGATGCGCGGGTCCTTCTTGGCCGTCGCCGGCGACGCAGACTCCGTGAAGTCGCTGCAGCGGATGGAACAGATGTGCTGTCAGTGGTCGTCCTCGTGTTGTAAGACATGAAACAATGTGAAACCAGAAGCTATGACGATAACAAGGCTGCATGAGCAGTGGCAGCAATGCAGGAGGCAGTGGGACACCAAGGTCCAGAACGTGCGCTGGTACAAGGGCGAAAGGACAGGGCCAGACGCAAAGGGTAAGCTCCGCTCACCTGGAGCCATCGTCAACGCTGGGTGCGTAGGAGGTGTGGGAGCCGCTGGAGGCGGGCGACGGAGTGCCGGCAGCTGCCGGCAGCTGGGCGGCATGCAGGTCCTCCAGCTTGACAAAGTCCGGCACGACGGTGCCGGAGGAGGCGCCGACCAGCGTGCAGGGGCTGCCAGAAGCGCCGTGCTGCTGCTTCGCGGCGTCAAGCGCCCACAGGTCGGGCACGACCGCCTGAGCCGGCCCGGTCAGGACGCCCGGAAAGTCAAAGGTGCCGGTCTCCAGCAGAGCCAGCTCGTCCTCGGTGAACGGATCCATGTTGTCGAACAGGCCGAGCTGCTTGGACAGGTCGCCAAAGTCGGAGGAGAAGGGTGGCAGGACCTCGACTGTCATTGAGGCTATTATTAGTTCTAAGAGACACAAAGGTGGAGCCTTGGCGTGTCTGTGTTCGCGAGTCGAAGGGTGGATCCGAAAAAGCTGTTGTGAGCAGGAGCCCTCAGGCAGAAGAAACTTGTGAACAGTCTGTGTGCCTGCGTGGCCCCACTGGACTGGTGCATCGCTGTCCCCTTCACCACGAGCTGCCTAAACCCTGATGACAACAGGATGAGGTAACTTGGTTTGCACAGCTGGAAGCAGAAGAAGTAGCTGGGAAGAAGCTCACCAACGGCTCCCCATTACAGATCAAGAGGATCAGTGATCAGCAGTAATCCGTGTGCGTCCTCATTGGAAAGACGAGCCGGTGAGGCCCACCTCCGAAAAGCACGCCAAACCTCCCCACGACAACGAAACCGGCAGACCGCATTCGGAGCGGCGCCGAATCAGCTGGCGCATGCATTGCAGCACCACGACATCAAACAAACCACGAAAGCACTGGCGGAAGATTGCCGTTGCAGCACAGTCCATTGAAAAGTGCTTTGCATCTCCATTGTTCCCGCCATCACAGAATATACATCGGCGCTATATACTTCTTCTGTTCTCTGAATGTGCTGTCAAACCTGCCGGGTCGATCGGCAGCATGTGCGATCCAGGATCACGGCACTTTGAGATGAACTTCATCTGAAATTTGCACGAATCTACCATGCTGTGGCCTGTGCCGCAGCCTCGGCATGGCCACAGCAGCTGCTGCCGCGACCGCTGCGGCATGCAGACGCCACATGCTGAGTTGCGCCCCCGCTACACGCCGGCCCGGCCGGGTCTTCAACGGCCGCCGCCGCCTTGTGCCGGCATTCCCTCTGATCGACAATAGTTTCACGCCTGCGCTGCTGTATTTTGCGAGGGGAAGCTGCTACAGCTCACGTGTGCCCATTGGCGGCAGCTCATGCACTGTGCTCCGCTTCGACTGTAAATTAAGAGAGCATGCGGTTGTGAGCCACCAGCAGCAGCTTCGAATGAAATCCTTTTCCAGCGAGGTGCTCGTGCGCGGCAGACCAGCAAAGCAGCGCCAGCAGATGGGGCGCACAATCAAGAGAACTGTGGCATATGTGATTTCGGCATGCGATCGGACAACTGCGGCAGATGATCAAGTGGAATGGTCTTGCTCGTGGGACATCCGCTGGCATGGGAGCAACACTACGCATCCGCACCTTTTGTGGCGCAGGCAGAGTTTGGAAACAGGCGTCAAGTGCGTGTTGTGCCTGGAGGCATCTGGTACAGAATGAGTGGGAGGAAGCAGTCCAAATGCCGCACCTACGCCTCGCGTGCATGGTCAGACAACGCTTTGTTGGCTTCGTTGATGGACGCAACGAGCACATTCGCCTGCATCACCACCACGGCCTGTGCCACAGCAGCAGAATTGCGGTTTGATGCACATGGACGAGCCCACTTTCCGGAGTGTACCAGCTTTCCCTTTTTCGTCTGTGATGCAAAAGCCTCCTCCACACACACAACACGAGCCGTGACACCCTGCAGGCGGCCACCTGGATTCTGAGGGATGCTTTCAAAAACTTCTGGCGAAGCCAAGAGGCTTTGGCGCAGCAGGCGCAGCAGCGCGCGGGCACGCAGCGAGCGCGCGGGCGGCGCCGCGGCGAGCGATGGCAGCAGCTCGTCGAGCTCCGCCAGCGCCTCCTTCACCTCCTTCGTCGTCGTAGCGGGCCCCAGGATGTGGGCCTCCGCCTGCGGCGGGCGCGACATGTGATGAGTTGTGTGAAGATCAGCATTGGGGTGTGACACAGAGCAGCAGTAGCGGCTGGCATCTGCGGCAGACGGCCACTTTGCCAACAGCTTAGAGGTTGAGGACTCTCGCAGGTGACTGCTGAACCCTAATCAGCGACAACCCACTGCCAGCTGGGCTGGGCCTCTGGACGGCTGCTGGCACATTATGTAGTTTTGGCTGTTGTGACACACATACAACGGCAAGACGAGGCAAGACGAGGCGCACCTCGGCATAGTTGTGCTTCAGCCGCGCCAGCTCTGCGATCATGCCTTCGAGCCTCTTGGCAGCGGCAGCATCGAAGGGCTCGGACACGCGCAGCCTCGCCACAGCGGCGCCAAAGTCGCCCTCTGCCACTGCCTCCATGGCGCCGTGCCGCCTCGGTAGTTTTGCTGGGGCCCTTCTGGCCGCTCCCTGCCCGGCGGTCACCTGCTCAGCGCCATGCCGCCTTGACGACTCTGGCGCGGACCGCTTGGGCTCCCCTGCCTGTCCGTCCCCTGCTGAGCACCAAGCCACCTCCGCGATTCTGGCGCGGCCAGCTTGGGTGCTTCCCCCCACTCGGCGCTTCGGCTCCTCTGCAGGTGGCGACCAGATGTTGAGGAATCCCACAGTGTGGATTCACTCGTGGCGTCGGCCGCACGGCATCTGTTGCACGCATCCGAACGGCGGCAGGTCGTGTATGCACCGTGTGTATGCAGCAAAGAGCCGCTAGAGAATGAGTGCAAGATCTTCCGGTTCCAGTCAGCCCAACACAGAGTGTGCTTACGCAGCCGTCAGACAGTCACAAGACAATGCTGCTATGTAGTGGAATGCCCGTGCTGCTTGGCTTGTGGCTGACCTGGCCCGTCTCACCCTGAGATTGCGGTCGGACCTTGCGCTGAGCCGCAGCACGAGCTCCGGGTCATTAAACGCTGCTCTCCAACACCCTTCACCACACCTGCAGCCAAAATGTATCCAGTCACCAGGCGATGCGACTTCCACATGCCGTTCACACGGCATGTGCAGTTCATGCCGACGCAGCAGAGCATGCATTTGCGCAGTCATCATGTGCACTGGAACGTTCCGAGCTGCCTCGCATCGACATGTGCATCACCTCTCGACGCTGACCGTCAGGGCTTGCGTCTCGTCCGGCGTCCAGTGGCTGTAGCCGCGCCTCTGCGGCATGCCGCCAGCTGCGGTATGCACGCCTGCATGAGGGGCTGAGATCAGGCACCAAGCGTTACTGTTGTTCGGTCAGGCTTCGGTGCGGCCGTGTCGTGAGCACAGCCATCACCGCAGAGGCATCATCTCGGGCTTGGCATTGCCAAGCCGTAGCGGGCCGCAGCACAAGCGCCAAGGGATGAAAATGCACGATCACCCATTTACCGGATTGCACGTGCCTGCCGTGCAGTCTCATGCATGCGCATGCATGGGAGGCAGTGCCACAAGCATGCTGTGTTCCCCTGCCCCATAAGCTGCAACCCTTCAAGCGGTTCGGGCTATGCCGACACCACGCAATAGCACATGCGCACCTGAACGTTAGGAACGCTCTGCACACGGCCACAGAGGCCACGTCACAGTATGCATGCGATGCACATGCCTTCTATATTGCTTCTTTCCGGTGCATATTCTTTTCATATCTCGAGGGACGGCACAGTTTGGACATGTCATCAAGACAACAGAGGTTCCTGGGAGTACAAAGACGACAGAAACCTGTTCAAACCTCTCTGATCGCGAGAAGTGCCGGAGCAGGCACAGCACGCCTGCATGGCGCCTGCTGCTCTCGGTCGGGCAGCTCCCCCGCCTCTCAAACTCCGCACATGCCTGACGCGTGCCACACAGTACAGATGTGAATGCAAAACAAGGCAGCACAACGCAGACTACGGCCAAAAGTGCCTCAAATGGTATGCCACTCTAGTCGCAGCTGCCAGTTTAATTTCCTTTTCTCTTAGCCCCCCTTGACCTCTCCTACCTGTATCAGAACGTTATCCCTGTGCAAAACCAGCTCCAGCGCGCGCCTGTAGCCCTCCCCTGCTTCTCACAGACATTGCAACCATGCAGACGGCAATGAGCACACGCATGGCTGGCCCCGTGCGGCTGCAGAAGAGCGGCCTCACTGGTCTGCGCCCGCGGCTGCCAGTGGCGCCCCTCCGCATGGTGCCGGTTGCGGCCCGCGCAGCGTCTGGTGGCCCCCCAAAGACGGTGCGACCGCATATCGGCTGTCAGCGTTGGCTCTGTCAGCCGGCAGCTATCCTGTTCGGGCGTGCGGGCAAGTCCTCCGAAAGGCTGGTTCTTTCGATGTCACTGGCTTGCCAGCAATGCATGGAGGCTGCACAACATATCTGATTGCTCATGCGGGCCGTCAGTGGCGACCCAGACCGCCTGCACTTGCAGCGTGAGAAACCGTTGCTGCTTCCAAACCCGCAGGTCGTGCTGCCCGTCAACGGCGACCCCTACATCGGCATGCTGGAGACGCCGGTGACCTCAGCGCCCATCGTCGCGGGCTACCTCAGCAACCTGCCCGCATACCGCACCGGCGTGTCCCCGCTGCTGCGTGGCGTGGAGATTGGCCTTGCCCACGGCCTGCTGCTGCCCGGCCCCTTCATCAAGCTGGGCCCGCTCCGCAACATTGATGGCGTCGCAGAGATCTCCGGCAGCCTGTCCGCGGCGGGCCTGGTGCTCATCCTGACCCTGTGCCTGACCATCTACGGCGCGGCCGCGTTCCAGCAGGAGAAGTCCCAGGTCGGCATCAAGACGCTGTCGGGTGCGTCGCCAATACTTCTTCCTTGCACACTTTCATGAGTATCACGAATCATGCCTTCCAGCCGGTCAGCCTGTCCCCTCCTGTATGCCATCCCAATGACGATGCTGTTTATGTGCTGAGGGCTCCAAAATCGCTGGGCATCATGCGCGCCGCAGTACAGCTTGTCGTGCTGATCAAGCAGTGCCCTGAGCATGATCTACATCGCGTATTTCAAATCACCGTTCGCATGTGCGCAGGCCGTGAGGTGCAGCGCGACCCGCTGCAATCGTCGGACGGCTGGCAGAAGTTCACCGCGGGGTGGGTGGTGGGCGGCCTCTCGGGCGTCGCCTGGGGCTACGTCCTCACGCAGGTGAGCATTCTCACTTCTTGCACTTCTCAACGAACGTACATCGAAGCAGGCATTGATACCGGGTTGGCTGCCTCTGCAACCTGAATGTTCGGTGGGAATGGATGCTGGCCTTCAAGTCATAGTTTTACCGCTAGGGGCTAAATCCTCGGCAATATTGTTGGAAATCGAAACACTTGCATAAAGCGTCATATGCCTGAAAAACACGCTCTCGCTGCACTGCAGATCCTGCCGTACTACTACTGAGCGTTGGTGGCGGCCTGGGGGCGGCCGGAATAATCCATGTGCCTCGATGACAGTCGCGCGGGTGGAGTGGCGTCATCAACAGAATACGCCCCATTGCAATTGCTTTCGTCTAACACAGTTGAGCAGACGAACTGCGAGTTGCAATGTTATTGGTTCAATTGGTGAGCTGTAGAGAAGAGCATGACGCACCTGTAAAATGGTCTCTGTCTTGCGTCGTCGCCACCACACAGACTTGCCACGCTGGCGCAATTACACCATGTCAAAAGTTTGACAGGCCATTCCTGCAAACGTCAACCTACAAATCGTGAACCTCACTCACAATCTGTGCTAGTGTGCTGCTGGCTGCACATGGCGTCCCCGCTTGGCTCGCCCCAGGCATCCTGAGCGCCATGTCAGTCACTCACAGTCTCTCGTCCAGCCTCCGCCTGCACAAGAAGAGGGCGCAGCCGTGGGTGATACCAGCAGTCAGGCCTGAAACGGTCTCCAGTGCTCACTCAGGTATCAGCTCATGCTGAAATATGCCGCAGGGTGATGCAGGGGAGTATTGCACCTGCAAGATGGCCACAAAAGGACTGGTAGTGCTGCACGCTGGCCGCCGCCTGCCGCTGCTATGCGTCCAGCTGCCACAGTTTGACCTCGTTGTCATCGCCGGCTGATGCCAGCAAGCTGTGCTCCGCGGGGTGCCACCGCACGCAGTTGACGTCCGCCGCGTGTGCATCGCTGCAGCGGGCCAGCAGCTCATAATGCCGCTTCTCCTGCTGCTGAGCCGCTGAGGTGCCGATGGAGCTGGCCTCTGCGGAGCCGGCCTCTGCTGGCGCAGCGGCGCCGCCGCCAGCCGCCACCGCGTTGGCGCCGGCTGCGCCGGTGTCACTGTCGGCTGCTGCCGCTGGTGCTGCTGCCGCGCCTTCGTCGCCCAACGGTGCCTCGCGGAAGACGCAAATGGAGTTGTCACCGGAGCCGGAGGCGATGGCGCCGCCGGGGGACCAGTCCACCGAAAAGACCGTCCGCGAGTGCTGCCCTGACAGCGTCTGCTCCAGCTTCCAGCCCAGCTTGCCTGCGCACGGAACGATCTTGCATTCAGATTGCATGTAGGCTCAAGTTGCTTCCCCAGGCTTGGTCTGGAGATAATCTTCTGTGGTCTTGACAGGGTCTTCCCTACTACGTCACAGGATGCACAGTGACTAGAGAAGTCGGGCACTGCTGCATCCTTTTCAAGTGAGCTCTGCATGAGTGTGGCACAGGCAGGCGCACCACGTGTGTCGCGCCAGACTTTCAGGCTGCCGTCGTCACTGCAGGACACCATTCTCGAGCCCGAGGCGTCAAAGGCCAGTGCCCAGACGGTGGAGGTGTGCCCGATCCCAGGACCTGCGTCGCAGTGCATCGGCAGCGTCAGACTCCTGTGCAGGTGCAAGCTGCAGAAGCCTGACGTGCTGAAGAGGAGCAAACCGCATGAGTCACAGCAGAGCGGCTGGCATCACCCACAGTCTGTGTGGAGGTGCCAAAGCCAGCGCTGGCATGTTGTGAACATGGAGCCTAGCCACATGCATCCGAGCAATCGGAATGCACCCACCCGACAGCGTCTGCGTGCACTCCCACTCGTCGCCGACGTCCGTCCACAGCTTGATGGTGTCGTCGTAGCTGGCCGACGCCAGCAGCTCGCCATCCGGGTGCCACGCCACCATCTTGACGTCCTGCACGAACCAGTAGTAAAATATTCATTTTACCATGCGCGCATGTGGCGCAGGGCCACCGTGAGGACGCTGCAGCTCGTCGTCTGGGTGCCACGCCACCATCTTGACGTCCTGCGCCAAACATGTGGAACGGCAACATGCGCAGCAGCAAAATTGCCCTGGCGTTCTTTGGCACGTCTGTGTGCACATGCGTGCTGCAGCATGACGTGCCCCTATGCAGGCGATGCGGCCACTGTGAGCTACGAATCGTGAGGTGTGCATTGATTAGACAGCTGAAACTGACATAGGGCCATCGAGCCTGCGTGGGAGAAGGCTGAGCGCAGAGGAGAATGCGCACCTGTGAGTGGCCCTGCTTGACGTCAATGACCTCGAACTCATTGCCCGGCAGCGCCTCCCAGATCCACACGCTGCACGCCAGCAACACTTCAAGCACTCGTACGTAGCGAGTCTGAGGCTTATGACAAGAACAACTACACACATGCAACCGCCGCAGGCCGCAGGCCGCTCAAGCCCGTGCAGAAGTTAGCGCAGAGAGAGACTGCGCCTCGTGACAGCAGCTGCTGCTGAGACTTTGCTAGGGGGATGCATTCAGAACGGGTGCATTCAGCACCTGCGGTCGCGGCCGCAGGTCGCGATCATGGTGCCGGTGGGCGCCCACGCCACGGACTTGACCTCGTTCTCGTGGCCCTCCAGCGTGGCAACCAGCTCCCATGCGCCATCCTGCAGTGCATCAGGAATATCGGCGTGGGGGGCTGCAGCTGTGGAGCAGTGGACGCCACGGAGGGGCGGATGCCACCACCAGCCACACGCTGCCACGATTATGACGCCACCTGCATTTGTGCTGACAGCGTGCTGGTAGCAAGCCGAGGGCACTGCTGCTGGCAGGTATGAGTACAGCGAGAAGCAAATGTGGTGTGGTGCAAGACGGCGCTGTCATGGCTCGCCTGAATGTTGCAGGCACATCGATGTGCCATTCGACGATGGATGTGTCAATCTGTCTTACTGACCGCAGCCAAGTTTGTGAGCTTGTTCCAAACAGCATATCACACGACATGAATCAACATATTAAATGACATGACGCCGCACCTCGATGCGCCAGACGGCGGTGGAGGCGTCGAAGCTGGCTGTAGCCAGGAACTGCCCGTCGGGCGACCAGCTGACGGAGCGGATGGTGCGGTCGTGCTCCTCCTCCTCCAGCAGCGAGTCGCACGCCCAGGCCTGCGCCTCGGCGTGAAAGCTCCAGATGCGCACCGTGCGGTCGCCGCTGCAGCTGGCCAGCATGTCGCCTGCGGCGGCGTGCAGGTGGTGCATCAGTTTTGGTGCATCATTTGCTTCGATTGGAAGGTGGCATCATCTGCTTCGATTGGAAGGTGGCATCCCTTCTTCAGTGCAAGATGACCGAGACATGCCGGCAAGGCGCATTCGCCGCCATGCAGAAAAACATGCATTGGAAATCATTCGCAGTGTCAATTGGGCCGTGTTGCACCAGGACCATGTTTTGCTGACGCACTGTTGCCACAACAAGTGCAGTGGGAGGCACACGCCGCATCCGCGTTGTTCATGTAGAAACTTGCCTGCAGGCGACCACGCCAAGCCCCAGACTCTGTCGCTGTGCCCCGAAAGCGTTTGCACCAGATTCAGCGACGCTTCCTTCGCCATGGCAGCGAGTTTCAGAATGCTGTACACCCGATGGCCTTGCAAAATGGGCTGGTGCAACCAAGCAACTCGCGGACCCCAGGATTCGCCGTTGCTTGTATAGATGGAGACAACCTTTCGCCTTGCGATCCAGATTCAGAATGATGCCGTCTGTACCGTGCAAATCAGGTTTGAGGCTGTTCTGGCGGCCGCGGCAAGTCAACATCCCATGCTAACACGAGATGATGCAAATGCATGCGAGGTTGATCTGGATGGAAGAACAAGAAGCCATGCATGCCGATGATTCTGCATTTGTTCTGAGCTTGTTCAGACATCTCCACGGTCCAAAATTTGATTGTGCCGGCATGATGGCGGCGGCAGTGGAAACATGTGTGTCGAGCTTGTGTTATCACTCTAATCCTGGATGATTTACAAGAAGCGGCCACCGCTTCGAAGGACCCAGTCGGTGAAAGCAAAGAAACCACTGTGTCTGCCCAGATAGGCAACGGCTTCAGAATGGGCCGCATCCTACATTGCATGCTGCCTTAAGGTAAGCAAGTGCTGTCTGCCCTAATCGTGCTGCGCGTTTGCGGAGTTGCTGAGCTCCACCGAGCCAAGGGTCTTGCAGCTGAATGCCGAGGGCAGCAGGAGGCCAAGGCAATTCATGGCAACTCAAAACGCTGGCCGCGAGGCCGGAGGCAGCCGCCCAATGCCGCCGCAGCTGCCGCAGGCACAGTGTGGCCCAGGTAGCGAGGCATCCCACGGACTCTACACCTCGTAGTCCACCAGCGAGCCGCCGCGGCCCACGATCTCGCCTACCACGAACCACGCATACAGCTCGCCGGCAAACAGCGTCAGCATGCCCACCTGCGTCGCAGCAAAGGTGCCCTCATTGCGAAGCACGCCTGGACTAATCAGTCCGACCTGGATGTCTTCGATGGGGATAGAGTGGTGAGGCACACGACCCATGGTGTGTTTTTTCACGCATCCCTCGCGCGTAGGCTTCCTATGTGCATGCTGTTTGTGCATTCATGCATGCAAGGCTGGAAGACATGCAGGAAATCTGTGCAGCATCCGGAGGCTGCTGCACACCTCGTTTAGGTGCAGATCCGTGCCCCTCGACACGGTCTGCTTCAGCGTGCCGACCTCCTTCTGCGCCTGCGCGATGTTGTCCGGTATCCTGCGGCAGCAATATGCATGCATGGTTCAGATCTTCAGAGACACGAGCAGAAGGTCTGAAGCCTGTAAGAAGCCTTCAGAGCAGGTGTATTAGATGATCATCCGATGCAGTCTTTCCTGCACGACCGTGCTGCTCGCATGCCTGCGAGTTGGGATGCAAACCTAGGCGCCGCTGCCGCACAGTATCCCACACCACCATTACGCAGATCATGCGTGCAGCTGCCGCAGACGCTCACCTGGACAGCTTTGTGTACCACCACTGCTTAAACAGCTCGTCTGCCTTCGCCTGGTCCTTCACCACGTACTGTTTGTTGGCCTCCATCATCTTTGTGTATCTCTGCGTGACCTCCTTCTCCGCTTTGTCTGCCAGCGGCTTCAATGTCTTCTGAGTCTGGGAAAGCACACTGGACAGCCTCTGGCGGGCGACGCCCAGCGATCCCGCCATGGCTGCTCGTGCTCAAGGAACAATCAACCTCGGTCTAGAGCCTGAATGACTGTGGGGCTTCCGTCCACGGTGCTGGCGGCACGAGCACTTTCCACAGCCTTTGGTATAGCCGAGCAGCCTGAGCAAAGCAGGGTCGACGATCGCAAGCTAGAGTTGGGCCACCTTCCTTTTAGTGGCCGCTGCTCGCCCGCCGTGAACAGATAGACTCTCAGCGTGGTTTAGAATCTCTCGGCGATCTCCCAGAATCTTGGTGGGGAGCAGTGCAGTGCCGCTGACAAAGTCTCAGTCCGGCTTTCACTTGCACTCTTCGCCTCCGGAAGCATACGTTGCTAGATTGAGGAGCCGGTGCACGGAGCAGATAGCGCCTCTTGCAAGCTTACGACACGACAACCAGCCGGGACAACATGACCGGACTGCTGGGGCACTGGTTCGGGCGCGGAGGTGCGGGCAGAACATCGATGGCAAGCATACAATTCATATGGATCATCTGCGTGCACCCTGCAGTGGTAAAGCTGACCGGCAAGGGAGGGCTGACGGTGCATCCCTGTGCAAGGAAATATCTTTAGCTATACTGCCGCAACACCGCGCAACGGGCGCCATGTTTCGGCCTGAAGAAGCTCTTACGAATGGTTATTCCTCACAGCTTGACCAGCCCTTGTCGCTGACCACAGCAGCCACGCCGTCGCTACTTACCTTCCCCCACACTTTGCGCAGCATGCAAAGCCGCTTGCTGTTCGGACTTCAACGTGATACACCCAGTGGCTGACCAAAACTTCTATCGAAATGCAGCTGCGTCCGACACTTCATCAGAGCCGGGATCTCCCCTGTCGCCGGCTGCGCAGCGGTCGCCCAAGGCGCAGAGTACGAGCTATTCACATGCACAGCTGCACCACTTCGGCGTGAAACTTCGTGTGACAGCTTGAATCTGTGCCCGCATGCATCATAGCCGCTGCAGGACCACGTATTGCAGAATGGACCCCAATTGACACGTCAATGACGCTGCAGCTGCAATATCTGCAGGCAGCAACCCGTGGCAGTCGGTGTTTAACCCCGGGCGTAACTACAGCCAGAAGGCCAGCGGCAAGGTGAGCCTGGAAATTTAGGGTCGGACCTTCCCCATGACATTGCGTCGCATTGCGGTGGATCGAAACCCTCGTTGACAGCTTTCAGCTACAATATCAGAAATATGCACATTACCCATACTGGATCTCGCAGGATTACTACGACCACGTCCCTGCGGGAGGATCCCCTTCCAAGGTGGGTGGTTCAAAGCCCACTCGCTCGGCTGCTTGACGTTGGCGGCGGTTCACTGTCTGCGGTGTGTTAGTTGATTCCCTGGGTGAGAAGCGACTTGTATTCCATTCTGCACAGAGTGTGTGGGACCAAATCGTGAAGGCTGAGAACCTGCAGCGCCTGTCCTCATCAACAGCGTTCAGCCAGCTCGACAAGGACGGTGCGCGCACACAGAAAATTCGCGCCTGACGTCGTTGATACCACATATCTGGTTGATCGCCATAACGCAGGATGCCGCCAAAATGCCTGACCATAGTAATTGTCAGCATTCGTCGAAAATCCAGCTTCCGAGTCTCGAAGTGCAGGTGACGGCTACCTGTCGGCGGACGACCTCAAGGAGCACTTTGGCCCTGCGGCAAATGTGAATGGTCTCATCGATGCAGCCGACAAGTGAGTTTGCTGATGCTGCCACAGAGAGGGATGAGCTTGCTGCCAAGGCATAAATGCTGCACTTGCATAAGCGGCCAGCGTAACAGTTCCGTGACGAGTTTTTGTGATACTGCAGGGACAAGGTGCTGATGCAGCCTGTCTTAGGCATGACTAGGATGGCAGTGCCAATTGCAGCAACCTCCTGAATGTCAGCAGGGTGCCGTCCTGTTGCAACGCCCTCGGTCCGTCTTGAGCTTCTCGTGCCGCTGCCGCAACATGTACAAGCGTTTTAAGACCGGCAACGACCTGTGCGTGCATTGCCAATTGATTTTATTGGGCTTGCAGGACGGCCGCATCAGCATCTCCGAGTAAGTGCCGAGGCTTTAGTGTGTGTAAGCATGAAAGTAGATGCATGCCGTGCCTCTAGTGTGCGTAACTATGAAAGTAGATGCATGCCGTGCTCGCCAGGGTCACGATGTTGGTCATTGATGCCAGAATCAGCAGTATCTTGCGCTGCCCGTGCAGGTTCAAGGAGATGATGCGGAACAGCTGAGGGTGCTAGGGCGCGATCCATGATGCGCGAGGATGTTGATGGAGGCGTTTCTGGGAAATCTGTCAGGGCAGTGAGTTTGACGGCGGTATCTGGGATCAGCTCTGAGAGGAGCGCGCCGCCTGGGCTCCAGCACTTGATGGCAGTTGCTCTTCGTTGGCCACTAATCTCGTGGCGCTGCAGGTGGTGCATGACAGGCAGATTGACATTGTGGCCAATGAGTTGTGAGCTTCTGCCGTCCTCTGTATTGTAGCTTGCCGCATGCCAAGGGATGTTTGGCATCTGGCGTGTATCAGACATGTAATTTACACTCAGAATGACATCATTTCATCTCCCAACGGTCATTGTCAATCCGTTCGTCCACAACCTTATTTGTGTCATTCGCACGCTGTGGCGAATCTGCATGCCGCCCCGCATGGTGCTTCCTGTGGCGCGGCTCTGCCGGCGACATGCTGAGGCTGCGCTGCCGACTCCGCCGCGGCCTGTGTGGAGACCTGCTGCGGCTTCGCCGCCGCCACCGCCGATGCCTTTCCGTCTCTCCTCGCCGCTGACCGCCGTGAGAGCGCAGCGCACTGCTACGCAGAGCGTCCAGCTCGGCAGCCGGGTGCGCAGAGCTCTCAGCGGCAGCAGATGCCCGAGCAGGCGAGCAGCCCGCTGACCCAGGCGCAGCTGGCACTGCAGACGCTGCTGGCGTTGGCGCTGTGCTGCGGTCTGTTGCTGACGTTGCAAGGGCTGGTTCGGGCAGCCGCGCCTGCGACTGCGCTGATCTGCCATGCCAAATAGAAGGGTTGCTGCTGCCGCCATGGCCGTTGCCGCCGCCACCGTCGTCTCTGCTGCTGCGGGCAGCGCCACTGCCTCTGCTGGCGGGTGCCGGCGCCGACTGCTGCCTTGGCCCAGCGGGTCGCTGGTCCCAGCGGGAGCTGCGGTCGCCGGCCCCCTGGCGCGGCTGCATTGTGGTTGCGCCCCGTGGGGAGTCCTGCTGTCGTTCCGGGCCGCCGTAGCGCACCAGACGGTCGTAGGTAAGCAGCGAGAACGGCGCCGCGGCAAAGGTCCTGCAATGGAATCGCTGGCGCTATCAGGCGGAGGAAGACCACGCGGCTTCGCACCAGGCGATGACCAGCTACTGACCAAATGCTGGAGGAGGCTCCAGACGACACCCTTGGTGTGGCAGCGGCACCGGTTTCATTGGGTTTTAGGGTTGATACGCGTTGATCTCACCTCAGCTCGTGCCAGAAGTGCTCGGCGTGCTCGTGCAGGAAGGGCCGCAGCGCGTCAGCGGGCGACACCCGCTGATGCCCGCCGGCATCGCCGCTGGCGCCGCTGTACCCCGCCGTCGCCAGGCCGTGTGAGCGCACCAGCCCCATGACCAGGCCCTTCACGATGATAACGTCCTGCATGGTGTCGAGAGTATCGAGCATCACCCATTGATCATGGCCGAGTGCTTCATACTTGGAGGTGCACAGTCCAAGGCAGACACCATGGCGGACAGCCCTTGCTTCCCATCATGCCGTCACTGCGCAAGGCATGGGTGCTCCTTCGAGGGAAGCTGTGCCTGCAGCGATATGGCTGCCCATTCGCTTTCGTTCAGTTCCATGACTTGGGAGAATCTCAAGCCCGCACCTCCACCTGCAGCAGCGCCTGCAACTCGCGCGCCACCCAGTCCTGCAGGCGGCGCTCTGCTGCATGAGCGCCGGACGCTGGCGGCGCCGCCGCAGAGCCCGGCAGGCTCACCGGCCGCGCCCAGATGCCGCGGCTGTAGACGCTGCGGCGCCACTCGACAACCTGATCCGCGGGCACTGCCGGCGCCGACGGCTGCCCGTAGCTGGGCCCGACCCTGCGCAAAAGGCGCAGTGCGCCATTGGTACCGGGGCGCAGCTGGATAACACTTCCAGCATGAACCAAGCATGGACACGCGCTCCCGCTTGCGTGATTCCTCCAGGCTGCGGCCCGTAGTGCGTCAACTGCTGACAGGCAGGTAACGTGAAAACGATTATCATCACTCACCTGGCGCTCAGGTTTCGCTGCAGCCGGTAGTAGTACGGCCGCGGCTCCCTCAGCGGGCCCTGCCGCTCGGGATTGGAGGTACGCAGGCCGCACTGCTGCCCGTCAACCCGCGGCCGCCGCTGCGCCGCCGGGTGCCGGGAATGAGACGACGAATCTTGGGAGGACCGCCAGCTCTCGTACTGCTGCCGCGCGTCCCGCAGCAGCGCCGTGACAGGGTCCTCGTCCGCCACCTTGCTGGCATCGCGCAGCGGGCTGAGCCGTGTCTCCGTGAAGTCGGAGGGTGTTTTGATGTCGTGGATGTACGCCTGGAAGAAGCCCTGTTGATGCACGGGTGTTGCGCTGAGCTGTCATGCATCGGAGACAAGGTGACTGACTGAAGGCTTCTGCAGCAGGAAATTCGTGATAGGGGGTTGGAGGAGGGCGGCGCACCTTGCAGAGCGGACACTCCCGCCGCAGCTTGGCCCAGCGGCTGATACACGGCACGCAGAAGCAATGCAGGCAGTCCAGCACCACGGCTCGTTCCCTTTCATTCTCGATGTCGTTGAGGCCTGCAAGCCCAACACGAACGAAATGAACCCAACACACGCCGCTTGCACGCCACATGATTCCATGTCAGCTGCGAGGATGTACCTGCCTCGTCAAGACAAGACGATTGTTGCATAGAGGCCAAGCATCTCCTGAACCACATCATCTCGCAACAGGACGGCCAATGGCACTCACATATTGGACACGGCGGCGCGGTGTCGTCATCAGGGCTTGACGCCTTACTTCGCAGCAATACCGGGCTATCACACATGAAATGGTTGAAACAAATAACACGTCTGTCCGATAAGATTGACACGCCACAACTCGCTGTTAAAATGCGCTGCACCTCGAAAATTGGAGCATGCCTCGTAAAGTGTCCGCTCTAGCAATTCTGGGGACGTGTGCGGGCACCAGCTGCTGCAATCTGTGAAAATGCATCTGCTCAACACCCTGCAAGAGTTCGCGACAGGTTGTGACGCGTGCGCAACTTTGAGTTGCTCCATGAATAGCATTACGTGATGACTGTCGGGACTTCCTCGTAGCGAGCTGGGCCTCGTTTCCGGCAGTGATTGCAGCAAGTGTATTCAGTACTTGCCCCAGAAGCTCAACTGCACCTCGACTGCGCAAAGGCTGGCTAGCAGAAATGGCAATGTATCAGACCCAGAACCGCGTCAATGTGGAATTTCTGAGGTCATCAAAAGGGTTCTCTGGGCGAATCATCAAGCTGAACTACGGCCCCAATGCTCTGCCGCCCCAGCTCGTGGGGCGCATGGACATGGTGAAAATCCTTGAGATGTCAAAAACTTGTGCAGCGCTCTGAAGCGCTTTGCAATATCTGTGAAAGTAATGTTTCTCTCCTGATGCTGCGCTGAACGCCGTACCTGGACTTCCGCTGCAGAACATGTGGGGCGCGTTCATGCGTGAGTGTGCGCAGCTGGCGGAGCGTCACCCCTACGTCATCAAACCGAAGGCTTCCCAGGTCTTGCTCACCACATTGGCGTTTCTGCAGAAGCTCGGCTCACCTGATCTGACCGCTGATTCCCACACTTTTGCCGGGTAGCCGCAACTCACCTGCCGCAAGCTAGTCATCCGCTTGTTGCTACCTGCAGGTCGGGAGCTGGGCGCTTTGCTTCAGCATCGGTAAGTCGTATTGCACGGCTGGATCTGCACTGGCCGTCATTTCGTGCTGTCTCGTACAGAGGCTTGCGCATTAGCAGACACACTGCTTTGACCCTTGAACATTGCGTCAGAGTCTCCGCGTTCAGGGTTCATATGTCATCTGTGCTGCTTGCAGCCGCCGTGATTGGGTGCGCATCCATCAACCCGGACGGCGGCAGCTACCCGCAGTGGGAGGCGGAGGTGGCTCAGATGCTGGAGCGCTGGCGGGGCAGCTTCGGGCACTGCGGCCTGGCGATGTTGTTGCAACGCACCAGGCGCGTGCGGATCTTCTTGTGCAAGATTGCGCTTGACACCGTGTTTGCTTGAGCTTGAACTGGTACTAAAACCCAGCGAGTGGTATTTGAGATCCTCTGTTGCTGCGCTCGATGACTGACATTGTGCGGTGCTCTGTCTGCAGGGAGCACTGGATCCAGATCGACATTGGTGAGTGCCTAGTCACTGTAATTTCCAGCACCGACTGCCCGGCAGCAGGATGTTTTCTGTTGCCCTGCCAAATGCGAGATGCGCATGCCGGTGGTAGTCAAGGCCATGTCACTGCCATGCAGCGCAGTCGACAGCTGCTGAAGCACTAACGTGATGATCGTGCAGTGGGGCCACCGCCGATGGGGCCGCCGGCGACGGGCGGCCCGGCGAAGGCGGGCTACGAGCACCAGCAGCAGCTGGAGGCGCCGCCCAACCAGCAGGGCGGCCATCAGCAGGGCGGCTACCAGACGCAGCAGGGCTACCAGCCGCTGCCCTACCAGCCGCAGCAGGGGCAGGGCCAGCATTGGAGCCAGCCGCAGGCGCAGCAGCCGCAGGGCTTCCAGCCGCAGACGTACCAGCAGCCGCAGCAGCAGCAGCACCAGCCTGCGGCAGGCTTTGGTCAGCCAGGATACCCGCAAAACTCCTACTGAGGGTGCTCCGGAACACATCCCCTGCATTTCTGGCTGCAAATGACAACATGCATCGTGAATAAGTAGCGAGTCGAAGCGCAAGGGCAGCATCGACAGGGGATTGCCTCGGAAGGGGTGGAGTCGATTGGATCCTGTTTGAAGCTTGTACAACATCGCACTTTCGTTTGCCTGTCTGTCTTCTGCCTGTCTGAAAGCTGTCTAGTCTGAATAACAACGGCCAGAATACGGGACACCGCAGCAATGTCAATTTACAATGTACAAAGTACAATGTACAATGTACAAAGAACAGTGGGTACATCACGAGCACTGAGCATCGCTTGTCAAACAACCAGGAATCACATGCGCAGAATTGCAAAAGGCGCCCAGGCGGCTGTCATCTTGTCGAAGGCGCTGGTTTTGGCTGCATCGGCGTGCCTGTCTGGTCAATCAGCCTGCACGCGGACAGAGCCATCACGTGAGCCGCGGGAGCGCGGAATGTTGGAGGTGTCGTTGCAAAGCTAACAGCATGTGAGCGTGCATTCAGCCCATCGCCAACGCCTCGCACCTGGTGATTGAGTGCTCCAGCTCGTCAATGCGGGCGCCTAGCTCGTCGATGCGTTCCACCAGGCCATCGCTCATGTCCTGAAAACGCGTTTGCTGCAGCACGGGAAGCAAGCATGTCAAAATGCCATGGAGGCGTCATTCCGGAGCCAGCGCGCCTCAAGCAGCTTCCGCTCAAGCAGTCTTAGAGGATCGTACCATCTGGGCCAGCAGGCTTTTCACGTAGACTGCCAGATCCGCCTGCGTCTGAGGCATCTTGGTGCCGGCCGGAATGTGGAACCCCTTCAGCGGCGAAGCCAGTGGCTGCTGCTGAGGCTCCGCCATCGCCTGCTTGCGCACCATGCTGGCACTTGTGTGCGAGTCAGATCTACAAAGTAAGCTGTCTGCACACATAAGCTGTGATGGGACAGGTGGTTTGCCGCGCAAGTAATCTGAACATGCACGCGAAATTTGCCTTCATGATGCGCACCATGGTGTGCTGTAGGCCAGACCTCAGATCGTTAGCGATGAGTCAGCCTGCGGCTCTCTAGTTTCAGACCACTGTGCAGCTCCAAATGATGCTCCGAACTCCAGCGAAATTGCAGATGGTCGACCACCAAGCGGCCCACAGGGAGCCTTGAGCCAATTGCAATCCTTATGCGCGATGTTTGCATTCTTTCGAGGGTGTGTACTGGACATGTGAAGGACGGCCAAACAGGCGTGGGTTGGACCTCTTCGCAGTACTTGCGAGTAGGGTTTACCGGCGAGTTGTTTGACCAGATGCGTGTGATGTTTTGCGTGGGGCAATGCATGCAGGTGCACTGCGTCAGCGTCGCGTCTTGTCAGCATAACCGCGTCTCTAATGATAGACCGATTTGAAAGCAACGACATCCTCTGTGCTTGCATCCGTTTGGCGCTCTCATTTTCAACGTCCACCGAGTTGCTAACGTAAAACAGCTTTCGGAAGCGGTTCCGCATCGATCACAACTGCAAGTAGAGTTTGTCGAGGCGACATTACTGCTCAATGACATTGTTGACCCGATAGTGAGACATGGAGCCCAAAGCCGGGGGTTCCCTGGCAGAAAAAGAGCTCAAAAAGCAGTTCGCAACGTGGTTTACGGCAGCTGATGCAGGTATGCGTCCGTGCAGGAACCTCATTTGATGCCGTGGGTGCCTATACGACCGAATGCTGTGCTGTGACTCCCGCGCCGCAGCATCATGCACCCTGCTGCGGCTGAAAGGGCGCCCATATGCACAGCGAACATACATGCATGCGGTAGAGTGTTCATCTGAGAGTCTGCATCATCAACCGCCATCAATAAGCCTCAACACAGATCATGACGGGAGGCTCACGGGCGCCGATGCCGTCAAATTCTTCGAGCGCTCCGGCCTGCCTCGCGATCAGCTGGCAAAGGTGTGGGCGATGGCAGACAGCAGCCGCCGGGGGTACCTGGACCAGCAGAGCTTCGCAATGGTGCGCCGCGCTGGGCCGCGCTCTGCAGCCTGACAAAATCCTGATCTGCCGTCATGCGCCCGTGCCTGTCATGCAGTCACGCAAGAGAGCGCTTGCTGTCTAGATGCTTGTGAAGTCAGGTCTTGTGGGAGCCGATAGCTTCCCTGGAGACGGATGAGTTGCGCTGCTGGCCCATTTCCGAGACCTAGCCATCCTGACACACCAATGCGCAAGCTGTGCTGATGCGCCCCTGATTCATGCATCATTCGATTCATGCAACCCAACCCGCAGGCGATGGAGTACATCAGCGTCAGCCAGCAGCTGGGCGACCTGTCGCACGCACTGTACGACCAGGAGAAGGGCACCGGCCATGTCGGCGAGCCCATGATGGCCGGCATCCACGAGCTGCTGCATGTGAGTCGGAGGATGGGGGCATGATTTGAAGAAGGTGTGCGAGTTGCTGGCGATGCGAGATGCCCAGGATGCGAGTTAATGAGGACATGGGTTGAGGAGGGGGATGGGGGTTGAGGGTTTACATGCTGCAGCTAATTGCACACCTGGACTGGAGAGACGCCAGACTGCAGAGCTGCCGTGATGAGCTGCGATCAGGCTGCGCCTGCAAAGGATGACAAGAGGACGCCGCCATTACAGCTTTCTTGATCGGCACGACCATGACTCACGTGCTTGACCATGCCACAAACGCTCGTCCTTGACTTGCGTCTGGCTGCCGTGCAGAAACTGAAGCTGGACGAGCCGGAGCTCAATCCCTTCACGGACCCCCAGCTGGCGCAGGAGTCGCCGCGGCCAGCGCCGGTGGTGCAGGTGCGTCTGTTGCGCTGCAGCTGCACACACCTCAGATAGGCTGCCGTAACGGAGCCAATGAAGTGAGTGTCAGGTCGCAGGTTGACTGCCGGGTGACGAGCTCCGCAATCTCCAACGGCGAGCCTACAATGCAGAACTTGGCTAGCAAGCACACAAAGGAAGTTCTGGGATGCGTGCGGTGCAGGAGTCGACGTCCTTCTTCACGAGGAAGAAGAAGATGACGGTGCCGCCGAAGAAGATCACCGGCATCATCGACGGCCTGAAGCAAGTCTACTTCTCGAAGGTAGGGTCACCTGGCGCCTTCTTGTGGCCTGAAGAAAGGGCACCTCCGAAGGGTGCTGCTGCATCTGCGCCTGCTGCCGGCGGCCAACCTTGACCCTTGTGAGATGGCACACGTGTGTGCAAAGACCTGGCAGTTGCAGCCATTGCGGACTATTCGTGACGGCAGCCTATTTCGCTGGTGACCTTGAAGAGTTTCCAAAATGCAAGTGTGCCACAGATCCGGCCGCTCGAGGAGGCCTACAAGTTTGGCCACTTCTTCAGCCCGCTGATGACGGAGAGCGACTTCGAGGCCAAACCCTCGGTGAGATTCAGGATTTCTGGAGGTTCAGTTCTTTTCGCCATGTTTGTGTGCGTGCGCGCCCAGCTGCGACATGTCCTGCATTCCCTTCGTTTACTGCCTGCCACTGAGTGTTTCACACTGCAGAAAACACACCGTGAGCATGAGTATGGCGGTGTCGCTGCATGACAGGTGCTGCTGCTGGGTCAGTACAGCACAGGAAAGACAACCTTCATCAAATTCCTGCTGGGGCGAGAGGACGGCTACCCAGGCAAGAATACGAGCCATCACTTTGCAGCCGCGTGCCGTGCTATTCGCTGTTGCTGTTCGATCCAGCGGCGTCGTTTGCACTGCTGCAACGGCTCCAGCGCAAGGCAGACGGATGCACCTCGACAGAAGTGGCAGGCCTGCCGGTTCCAGGCCTGCCTGTCTTGGACATCACACGAGAATCCCGCATCATCCTCACGCGGTGCTGCAGCCAGGCATGCAGTGATACTTCTGGCGCTGCCTCGCAGGCATCAACATCGGGCCGGAGCCGACGACGGATCGCTTCGTGGTGGTGGAGAGCGGGCTGGAGGAGCGGCGCACCCCCGGCAACACCCTCGTCGTGCAGTCGTCCAAGCCGTACCAGGTGACTCAGGGGTGTAAAGGTTTGAGTCATTTGCGTCCTGCTGACAGAGCCCTTGCGGGCTGGAGCAGCGGTGCGCACGCCCGGCAACACCCTCGTCGTGCAGTCGTCCAAGCCGTACCAGGTGACTCAGGTTACAGGGTTTTGCGCCTTGCTGGCTGTGGGGCCTGGCAGCAAGCGGTGCCGTGCGGAGCTGCGCGCAAGCCTTGCTGCTTGCAATACTGCTGCTGATGCGGCTGAGAGCTGCTGCACCACAATCACACCGCTAGTCTTTCCATGCGCAAGCCTTGTTATTTGAAGCACTGACCTGCTGGCGGCGGCCGAGAGCTGCCGTATCACCTCACACTGCTGAAGCATATGAGCACACCGGTGTCATGTCATATCATCCGCGCCGATGCACTGCAGGGGCTGACGATGGCAAGGCGATGAGTTTTGCGGCACATGCCGTACAACTGCTCCAAGTTTTCAGACCTGCAGTACATGATGCGACCTCGCCATGCAATGCCACAGGCCTCAAATTGCACTGTCAGTGCCGCCGCAGGGGCTGGCGATCTACGGTAACGGCTTCTGCAGCAAGTTCGAGGCGGCGTCCTGCCCCAACCAGCTGCTGGAGTCCATCACGCTGGTCGACACCCCCGGCGTACTGTCCGGGGAGAAGCAGCGCATCGAGCGCACCTACGACTTCATCGACGTGTGCGGCTGGTTCGCCGCCCGCTGCGACTTGGTGCGTGCCTTTCACATTTGATATTGTAACGTGAGGCTGTGCTGTGAGCAGCTCAGACTCCAGGCTTTCTCGTAAGGTTATCATTCTAGCGCTGGAAAGTCGTGGGTGCAGTGCTTCTTGCGCTGAGTGTTGCGTCCTGCAAGTGCAAGCACCTTTATCACGTTTTACACTTCGTGGCTAATATGACAAGCTTATTGCATGCCTGCGTCTGCAGATACTCTTGATGTTCGACCCGCACAAACTGGACATCAGGTGGGATTGCGCAAGCACATTGCGCCATGCTAGAGATGTCTTGTGTCATGTGCCGTTATTGTCCACGTGTCTGTGGCACCTGCCGGCCCACACATGCCGCCGGCTGAAAGAGGTCATTTTGTGCCACAGTGACGAGTTCAAGCAGGTCATCAGCACGCTCAAGGGACACGATGACAAGGTGAGCGAGCTACCTTCATACATCTCCTGCTTGGTTCGGCAACGAATGCCGGAATTACCCATGCTCAGGTGGGCGTGAAACGAAAGCAAGCGAATCCTTGGGTGTTGAGATGGTCGAGAAGCAGTCGGATCAAACTTCGTCTGTGCTGCAGGTGCGGGTGGTGCTGAACAAGAGCGACCAGGTGGACCAGCAGCAGCTCATGCGCGTGTACGGCGCCCTCATGTGGTCCCTCGGCAAGGTCTTCCGCTCACCCGAGGTGCGATCCCGCCACCTTTCCCGCAACCAGTTCATCCTTTATTCCAATGCCTCAGCAAGGCTGCCTGCGTCAGGCACCGGGCGGTGCTATTGGGATGCTTTCGCGAGGATTGCCTGCCAGTTTGCGGGACTGTGCGCTGCGTGTGCAGCCACTCATCCCTAGGACGAGGCTTCAATGCGGCACGTCCTCCGTGTAGTGAAGCAGAGCCGCTGCGTCTGCGCAGGTGTGCAGGGTGTACATCGGCTCCTTCAACGGGCTGAAGCCCATCCGGGAGGACGTCAATCCAAATTGCTTGCCCCTGTTCCAGAAGGAGCAGGTGTGTACGGCAGACAACACCGTCCCACTGCCTAAGCCTGTTGTGCACCCCTGTCGCGGTGATCGACAGCGACCGGTAGACCCCAGAAGTGCTGGAAGCGTGCCTTTGAGGAAACGCAGTCGTGGGTGCAAGGTGGGGGATATCGATGACCATGCTGAGAGCAGCTTCGGTGCTGAACATCATGTAGCCATGGCACTTCTATGACATTGAGAATAAGAAGTTGTGCTGCAGGCGGACCTGCTGACAGACCTGTACGAGATTCCCTCTCGTTCCTGCGACCGGAAAGGTGCGCCCGCCCCACCGCACAAACACAGGGTCCTGTCTGCGGCGGCGGCAGCAACCAATCCAATGGCCGCCAGTGAATGTCGTGCTGACGTTTGCTGCCGTGCGCCAAACACGCAGTGAACGAGTTTGTGAAGCGGGTGCGGGCGGCGCGCATCCACATCCTGATCATGGGCCACCTGCGCAAGCAGATGCCCTCCATGATGGGCAAGGCCAAGGCGCAGGCGAGTGGAGACCAGGGTTGCAGTTGTTCACCCTATGTTTGGAAACATGCCCGACGCGTTTCCGTTTGATATGTGCATGCACAATGCGCTGTTTGCCGAGTATAAGACGAGCTCCTGCTCGAACTGCAAGTGACCAGAATCTGCTTTGATTATCAGGGAACAAATATCTCGTCTGTCTGACTGCAGGCGCGGCTGCTTGCCAACCTGGGCCAGGAGTTTGCGCACGTGCAGCGGGAGCACCAGCTGCCGCCAGGTGTGCCTGAGGGTTTGGGTTTCTGTGCCGCGCCCGCACTGCATTTCTGACCTGTCACTGAGCTCTCACCCCAGAGCCGCAAGCTGCAACCAGCCTTCACTGCACAGGCCTGCGCGTCTCACCTGCTTGGTACCTGTGCACCGCCCGCTGTGCTGCACCCGCGGCCAATGCAGCAACCTGGTGGCAAGCCACGTTGATTCGGCTATCTAATCCCCATTGTCATGCGTTCCTGGTCCTGTGGTGCAGGCGACTTCCCAGACGTGCAGCGGTACCGGGAGATACTGGAGGCGTACGACCTGTCCAGCTTCCCGCAGGTCTCCAAGGTGCAAGGCGCCAGACTGATGAGATTCACCTGATACACTCGATTGGTGCACCGGTAAACCGTCTTGTGAGTGGCGTGATCAACTCGCTGCCCGTGTGTGGCGGCGCTGCCCTGTGAGCAGGGCGCTGTGATTTCCGGGGCGCTATGCTCAGGGCAGTGGAAATGATGTTGCTGACAGCAACTGGCGCCGTCGCTGCCGGTCGGGGCTCTGGGGCATGTTCGCTGCCCTCTGATGTGTCTGCTTCCCCCCCTGTACAGGCCAACATCCAGGCGCTGGACACTGCACTCGGCGTCGACATTCCAAAGTGCGTGCGCCATGTTCTTGCATTGAAATGGTGCCGATCTTGCATCTCGCATTGCTGCCGTAGGTACTGGCAGGGTTCGCTGTACGATCGATATCACATGCTGATGTTGCCTGCAGGTATGTCGAGGCTTTCGAAAACCCGTTTTAAACCGGGACGGTGGCCAAGCCGGCAGTGCGCCGCGCTTGGTGTTGCCGATCCTGATATGGCATTGCCATGCTGTTACTTGTTTCTCGAGCGCATGCCTCACAATGTACATTGGGCCGCACCGTAAGGTAGTGGAGGATGTGTATGGGTATATATAGTTAATTGATCCTAGCCTTTAAATTTCAAGGCGGCTGCCAGACCTGTGCAAAAGCTCAAACAGCCAAGCCAGCCATGACTCGTAATTTTAACGAAACTTGAAAGCGCTGCAGCTGCGAGGCAGACCGTCAAAAGAAGGGCACATCCACCTCCCAGTCGCCGGCGCATCTGCCCCTCGCGCCGGCTCATCTGCCCCTCCCGCCGGCGAGGGGTTCATGACAGTCGGACTCGCCTCGTGCAAACGCCTGCATTGCAAAGCAGCATGTCATGTGGACCTCTGCTGACATACAAGCGCCACTCACCAGGCACATACGACAACACACGGCCGCGTACCTGGTACTTGCGCATTCGTGATGTGTTCCTGCCGCTACCTCCTGATCATCGAGTCCGCCACGAAACCTCTCTATGAAGCTTGGCCAAATCATTGACTTTTCCGTTGTCGGAACCCGATGTCATCCAAATCTTGTTTGGCCATGAGGTCCCTGCGCACATCCAGGTGCAGGCGTTGTTTTGCGACAGATAAACACCCATTGCGAATCAGGTCAGCACGTCAGACAGGAGTCAGTGGTAGGACCAGCCACGTTTTGGTGGCACTGCCATGGCTTTGACGCATGCAGCAGCTGCCGCGCACCGCTCCATGCGGCATTCGAAGTAGCGCTTGGCCAGCGGGCGGCACTGTTCCGCGACGCTGCCGTGCTGCTTCAGGCATGCCATGTACTCCTCCATCACCTGCGTTCGGCACTCCTCTCGCAATGAGTACCCATGGCACAGGTCTTCCAGACATGGCGGCTGCGCCGCTGACCTCTTCCTGGCGACTTCGCACAGCATAGCATACTGCAGGCGCACCAGTCAGGATATTTGCCTCTCACCTTCTTGCATTCGCCGAAGTGGTCCAAAGGAAACACTCCCTTGTCCGGGGCCTTCGGGGCAACGCCTCGGGCGCCGCCGAATGCGCCTCCCGCACTCATAGGGTACCTTGCAGCCGGTCAACGGTGCGTACAAGACGCTGGTTGTGTTGAATGTATGCCTGGGTCACGTCAGAATTGACCAGCTTCAGCCGCGCAGCAGGATAGAGGTCGCTGGCTGGATTCTGGTGATGCAGCAAATCTCAATCAAAAGCTGGACGAAGGAATGCCGCGACAGCGTGCTCCGCCGTGTTGGCAACAGGTTGTGCGAGAAGTGCAGACAGGATGTGATTTGCGCGCTAGCAAGAATTGGACTCGCAGTCAAAGCGTCAGTTCATGAGGTGATGCCAGCGCGGCGCATGTCACAAAGCAATTGGCAACATTGCGTGCTGCAGCGTAGAGGAGCGTGGAGGAGCGGATGGGCGAATCTTTAGGGATATTGGACACAATCGCAGCGACTTGCAAACGCTGCACTCGTCATGTAGCGCAAAGAACAGCGCCCGGCAATCTCAGTGTGCCGGACAGGCGCCAATGCAGCGGTCTCTAATCGAAACATCAAATAAGCAATGTGGTTTCCCCCTGGTCAAGTCACCGCCAGGACAGTCGACGACCGCCTGCCGCCGCCGCGATCAATTACAAGGTGCTTCACGCATGCCCTGTCCCATGCGCCATGGGCGATGTTGCCTGCGGCATGACGAACCCTCAGTCGTCCAGAGTGAACGGCGCGCCCTCGGTCCACTCGGAGCCCAGCTGCGGCGCAGCGCACGAAGTAATCGGGCACTTCCACCACCAGGACAGAAAAACTGAGACTTTCTCAAGGCCTTCTCAACAGCCAGTGGCACTGATGCAGATGCAGCTGCTGTATGTGTTTGCATTGCGCCAGGAGAGTCGCTGTCGCAACAGGTCAGACGCTCCGGCACGCCTCGTGGGGCAAACAGCAATGTCGCGACTGTGATCTTGTACATGGCGAGCAAAGGTTAAGGGGTTTCACACCTCGGACAGCTTGACGTGCGACTCGGCATAGTCCGAGAAGAAGGCAGCCTCGTCCTCTGCATACTTCTGTGCATATGGCCTGCGGCGTTTCATGTTGCACACGTCAAATATGGGACGCGAACCGTCATGTAACACGCAGGCTCGCTGATCCAACTGTTGTAGCCTCGCCAACCCATGCAGCTTCGCTGATCCTAACCAGCAGACGCTCTGAGGCGCGGGCACTGGGGAGATTGGAAAGACGCGCACCGGAAGCCTTCGTCCTCAAACAGGCACCGATCGGTCTGCAGCACCAGCAGCTCCGGGTCCGCCTCTTTCTTCACCTCAGTGAAGTAACTGTTGTCGAAGTGCAGCCACTCGGGCGTCCAGGAGGAGCCGCCGGGCGTGCCGGGCCCGTCCTTCGTGTACTTTGTGACCTGCGCAAGGGGGATGCCACCACGGAAAAGATACTGCTGGGGTTAAGGTTCGGGAGTTGCAGCTTGCGCCACCGTCCTTCATTCCCGGTTTCCTCGCACGTCAAGTGCACTGTCGCTCCAGGGCAGCTTCAACCGCCGCCAGCTGCTGCAGTCAGGTGACAGTGATTGCGCACTCCCGACACAGGGAATTCAGCTGACGCCGCACATGCAGCAGGTTCAGCAGATTCAGAGAGCCGCACGTCCTTGCCAAAGCCGGAGCGGTCGGGCTTGGCGCGGCCCAGGGTGTGCGCGCCCGACAGCGCGACGATGTCCTTGTCGCTCAGCCCCATGCGGTGGAACACATTGCGCAGGTGCTCTGCCGCCGACTTGGCCTTCTCCGGCCAGACGGGGCCCTCGCCCGCTGCGGCACAGAAGAAGAGGCACACGTCACAAGATGTTGCATTTTTTGACGGTCTTTTGTCGAAAGGCGCAGGTGCTCCACCGTCAACTTGGCCTCTCCGGCCAGTCTGGGCCCCCCC
>JAABUM010002018.1_pt1 | contig 28573 bp, 24 predicted proteins | sample 5559161 | NCBI WGS metagenome assembly JAABUM01 (sample SAMN10711868, study PRJNA513369) | rock metagenome | isolation source: Antarctica rocks | place: Antarctica: Victoria Land, Siegfried Peak nord
TCTGCAGCGCCTCGGCCAGCTGTGCTACCGTGGTCATCAGAGGGCTCCTTTCACACGCTCAGGTCATCTGTGTCCTCAGTGTGCCAAAGGTGCCCTCCTTCCCGTTTCTTAGCTTGATGCCTATGGGTCATGCTTGGCCCGATCCCCCCGTTTCTGCTCAAGACCGGTGATAACCCTGAGGGAGTGCCGCAAAGCCTGTTCGACGGGTTCGGGGAAGCCATCAAGAAGGACCGCTACGCTTTTCTCAAGGGGTTCTTCGATAACTTCTATAACGTTGACACGCTGGGCGGCACGCGCATCAGCGACGAGGCGTGGCAGGCGAGCTTCCAGGTTGCCGCCGGAGCCTCAGCGTACGCCACCGCGGCCTGCGTGCCTACGTGGTTGACCGACTTCCGCAACGATCTGCCGAAGATTGATGTGCCGACCCTGGTCGTGCAGGGGACAGAGGACCGCATCCTGCCGATCGACACCACGGGCCGGCGCCTCCCAGCGCTGATCAAGGGCGTGACGTACCTGGAGATCGAGGGCGGACCGCACAACATCGGCTGGACCCATTCCGACGAGGTCAACCGCGCCTTGCTGGACTTTCTGCGCTAGGACGATGGTGGGCGTGGGCCAGCCCTCTGCCGCTGATCGAGCTCCCAACCAGGCGCTCCGGTAGCCGCCTGGTACGGAAGACGACGCGGGCGCCCTCTCGGGGATCCTGCTGCTGTCCCGCCTGGCCCCGAGCGCCTGGCCGTTCAGCCCGCCTTCACCACCCGTACATCTGGCCTGTATACTGGGCCCATCGTTGCGCGGTTGGTCAGGCGGCCGTGGCTGGCATGTCCCTTGCCGCTGGTATGCGCATGAGAGCAAACGATACGACGCGCACACCATGAGAGGGAGATGAACACGGTGCATCCTACTTGCCGCACCCGGACCAGTCTGACGCACATGATGACCCTGGCCGTGGCGCTGGCCGCCCTATGGCTCCGCCCCGCCGTGGCGGCGGCAGAGGGGCCGGCCACGGTGAACCTGGCCCCTAACCCCGGCTTCGAGGTTGCGGCAACTGACGGGAGCCGTCCTGCTGGCTGGACCCAGTTCGGGGCCAACGGCGGCCATGGCCGGGGCCTGTGGGTGACCACGCCAGCGCATGGCGGGGGCCGCGCCGTGGGCGTGGCCGACGCGGTGGGCGAATACGCCTGGCACACCGCGCTGACCGTCACGGCGGGCACGGTCTATCGCTTCTCCGCCTACGCCCAGACGGTGGGCTCGGCCCCCGCGCGGGTGCAGATCGCCTGGTTTGGCCCGGGGCGGCGCTACCTGGGATCTAGCATCGGCGCGCCAGCCACCTATACCAGCGGCTGGCAGCAGATCGCCGTGGACGGCACGGCCCCGCCCCTGACCGCCAGCGCCGAGCTTGTGGTGGGTACCACCGGCGGGGGCCCGAGCACCGCCGTCTGGTTCGACGACGTATTCTTCGCCACCCTGCCGGCCACGCTAGCCTGGGCCACCGGTGGGCCGGAGCCGGTCTTTAGCCTGGGCTCGCCCGCCGTGCTGCCCCTGATCGTGACCTCCCAGAGCCCGATCACCCAGACCCTGCCCCTGACCGTCACCACCGCCGATGCGGCGGGCACGGTCCTGTTTACCACGACCCAGGCGATCACCCTGGCCCCCAGCGCGCCAGCCTCCCCCCTGGCCGGTCCGACGGTGATCTCGGTGACCCTGCCGGCCACCCAGACCGGCTGGTACAGCACGACGGCCGTGCTGGGCGGTAGTTTGCTCAGCACGGCCCGGCGTAGCGCCGCCGTGATCAGCCCAACTCTGCCCATGACCAATACAGCCGGCGGGGCCGACCCCTCGCCCTTTGGCATCGGAGCCTACCTGAGCACGATTGACCGGGGCGATGGGACCATCACCACCACCGGCGTGCTGGCCGCCCTGGGCGCGCGTTGGGACCGCGAGGAGTTCCGCTGGCAGAGCATTGAGCCGCGGCCCGGCCAGTTCGACTGGGGCGCCACCGACGCCGTGGTCATCGCCGCTCACCGCGCCGGCCTGTCCATCCTGGGCGTGCTGGACTATTGGTCCACCTGGACCCAACCCTACACTACCACCGGCTACACCGACTTCGCCGCCTTCGCTGGGGCGGTGGCGGACCGCTATCGGCCAGGCGGCACGCTGGCCACCCAGCAGGGCTGGGCCATGGGCTACGGCGTGCGCACCTGGGAAGTGTGGAATGAGCCGACCACCCTGGCCTACTGGACCGGCACGCCGGCGCAGTTCGGCATGTTGCTCAAGCCAGCTAGCGCGGCGATCCACCGCGCCGACGCCCACGCTACCGTGATGTACACCTCCTTTGGCTCGGTGGGCGATCCGCAAGTGCTGGCCGTGGCCGGCAAACGGGCGATTGACGCTATCGCCCTGCACTTCTACGCTGGCCCGGTGGCCCCCGAGGAACAGCAGGTGGCCCGGGGCATTCGGGCCGCCCGCGACCGCACCGGCGGCAAACCGGTGTGGGTCACCGAGACGGGCTACGCCGTCTTCCTGGGTGGGGCTGGCCCGCTGACGCAGGCCTACTTTCTGATCCGCAGCTACGCCGAGATGATCGCCGGCGGGGCCCAGCATGTGCTGTGGTACGCCTGGCGTGACTCGGGTCAGGCCGAGAACTTTGGCCTGACCACGGGAGACCGCCAGCCCAAGCCTGCGCTGGTAGCCTTTGCCACGATGACCCACCTCCTCGACGGCGCGCGGCTGACCGGCTCCCTGCCCCTGGGCGCCGCCCTGCGCGGCGTCACCTTCGCCCGTGGCGCGACACAGGTGGCCGTGCTGTGGAGTACCGCCCCCCAGGCCGGTTCGCTGACCCTGGCCCCCGGCAGCAGCCGCCTGCGCGCCTACGATCCGCTGGGCCACCTGGTGGGCGCGCTGAATGGCCAGAGCCTCACCGTGCCCCTGACCGGTCAGCCGCTGTTCCTCAGTGGGGCCGGGCTCTCCCATGGGGCCTTCGCCGCCCTACTGACCAGTGGCGTAGTCGCCGGCATCGCTCCCGTGGCCGCCCGCTTCCAGGCCCCTGAAGCCCCCCAGAGCAGCCTGCCCCGCCTGGCCCTCACACTGACCGGCCAGACAAACGTGACCAGCGCCGGCACGCTGACCCTGCTGGCCCCACCGTCGCTGGCGATCAGCCCAACCGTGCAGACCTTCAGCGGCCTGCGGCCGGGCACCTCGCGCACGATCACCTTTACCGCCCAGTCGCTAGGCGGCCTACCCGACCCCGCCGCCGTGGTCACCGCCATGGTTACCATTAGCCCCAGCGCGTCCTCGGCCACGGCGGCGGTCACCTCGACGACTGACGCAGGGCAGGTCCTGGCCACCACCACGTGGGCGGCCACGGCGGCTGCGCCCGTTGAAGCCCCGCTTGCCGAGACAGTCGCCATCAGTGGCACGCCGAAGGTGGACGGCTCGCTGAGCGGCTGGACCGCCGCGCCGCCGGTGTTGTTGGGCCGCCCTGAGCAGCTGATCGGCGATCCTACCTGGTCGCCCCAGACCTTCTCAGCGGCGGCCCGCCTGCTGTGGGACGCCCACTACCTGTACGTCAGCGCGGTGGTCACCGACACCGACTTCTACGAGCCAAATAGCGGCTACTACCTGTATCAGGGTGACTCGCTGCAGTTCGACGTGCAATTCGGCGGTCCCGCGCCCTACCGCTTCGGCCTGGCCCGCACTCCCCAGGGCGTGCAACTGTTCCGCTACGAAGGGGGCGGCACGCTGGCCCCTGGCCCGGTGACCGACGCGCCCATGGCGATTACCCTGCGCCCTGGCAGCCCGGTGATGCACATCGTGTACACCGTGGCCGTGCCCTGGAGCGACCTGGGGCTGAGCGGGCCGCCTGCCGCCAACAGCCGCTTCCTGGCCAACCTGACCGTCAACGACAACCGCCGAGGCGTGCGCGCGGACTGGCTGACCCTCACGGCGGGCCGCGGGGCTGGCTTCAGCCCCTCGCCGTTCCTGACCTGGACGCTAGGCGATGGCGTGGCCCTGGGCGCCCTGCGCGTGGGCGGCCAGGCTGGCCTGCCCGGCGCGGTCGCCCCCGCCACGGCCACAACCACCCTGACCTTTACCGCGCCCACCACGGCCACCGCCCTGCTAATCCGCCCCTCCTCGGGCGCCGACGCCAGCGCCTTGACTATCACGCTCAACGGCCAGCCCATCTCGGTCACCGTGCCCGCCCCGTCAGGCCCACCGGTGCGGCGGGGCAGTGCGCCGCCCATCGAGCTGGATCTATCCGGTCAGGCTCAGCCTGGTCCCAACCTGCTGACTGTCGCCACCCCACCAGGCGCCCGCGAGATCGTGGTCACCGTGCTGGCCCGGCCCTAAACACGTCCCCCGACGTATCGCGGCGCTGCCCGATGCCGTAGACCGTGCAAAGCCCACCAGGAACGCGGCAGGCACCCAGCGCGACACAGCCAAGAGCCGTCCCCATGATACGACCACGTCGGCGCACGTCCGTATGATCGTACGCAAGGCGGAGAGCGCTGGGCCAGCGTACCGTCTCCACAGGCACGTGGGGCCATAACGATGCGCTGCCTCAGGCGCCACATCGCGTGTGCATGATACGAGCGATTTGTGCTGGTGCGGCACATGCGACGTAGCGCCTAGCTCGTGCTACTCTGTCACTTGAGAGGTAGGTAACTAAGACGTGACCACCCTGGAGCGGATTCTTAGCATTCTCTTAGCCTTGCCTGAGTATTAGTTGGCACTGCGATTTACAACGGGAAGCCTACATCTTACGCCGACGCGGTCAGTGCTGGCAAGATATTGCGTTGCAAAATGGCTTCGGGTCCATTTCGCAGCGCCAACTAGTACTAAGCGGTGGCGGCCACCCTAAAGTCCTATTGTCAGCGCTGGAGCCACGGCGTACACTGTAGGTGAAGAATGCGCCGCGGGGCGATACGCCGGGCGACCCCTCGGAACGCGGAGGCGCTCCCCAAAACGCGCATGGCCCTATATACGGAGGACGCGCCGTGATCGTCTCTTTAAGCTCCTCGCTGCTGATTCTGCTGACCTCGCTGCTCACCGCCGCCGCCGTGGCCCTGCTGTTGATCGGCGTGCAGCGCCGCGCCCATAATCCCATGCGCGGCCGGCTGGCCAAGCTGGCCAGCGAACGGCCTGTGGTGGTTCAGCTGGAGGAGCTGGAGCTGCGGCGCCCCTTCGCTGACCGCGTGCTCAAGCCCATGCTGGGCCGCATCTCGCATGTGGTCACCCGTTTCACGCCGGGCACCCAGGTTGATTCCGTGCAGCTCAAGCTGTCGCAGGCGGGCAACCCGCGCAATCTGACCGTTGAGGGCTTCTTTGGCCTGAAGGGCGTCCTGTCATTCGGCTTCGCCGTCTTCGTAGCCCTGCTGCTGTGGTTGCTGCCCCCCCTGATTGACGCTCCCGACGCGCTGCATTTCGTGATCTACCTGACTCTGGCCACCGTGATCGGCTTTTTCTTCCCCGACCTGTGGCTGCGGGATGAGGCGCGCAAACGGCGCAAGCTGATTCAGCGTCAGTTGCCCGACACCATTGACATCCTCTCCATTAGCGTCGAAGCCGGCCTGGCCTTCGATGCGGCTATCGCCCGCATGGTGGCCAAGGCGTCGGGTCCGCTGATGATGGAGTTCGAGAAGTATCTGCTGGAGGTGCGCCTGGGCAAGTCGCGGCGCGACTCGATGCGCCAGATTATTGTACGCACCGGCGTTGACGACGTGAATACCTTTATCAGCTCCATCTTGCAGGCCGATCAGCTCGGCGTCAGCATCTCCAAGGTGCTACGTGTGCAGTCCGAGCAGATGCGCATGCGCCGCCGCCAGCGCGCCCAGACCCTGGCCCAGCAGGCTCCGCTCAAGATGCTCTTTCCCATGATCCTGTTTATCTTCCCCGCCGTGTTCGTGGTTATTCTGGGCCCCTCAATCCGTAACTTCATGGATTCTGGCTTCGGCCACTGAGGCTCACAGTAGCGGGACGGAATTTTCGCTTTAGCCCGCTACGACGGTCATCGCCCCCAGCCTAACGTCGGTGGGCGCACGACTGTGTACGGCAACCTGACGCTTCCGGAGAGAAGGAGGAGGACGGATCTCATGGCGCTGGTACTGCGCGAGGACGACGTGGCCCGGCTGGTGGGCATGCCCGAGGCGCTGGCCGCCGTGGAGCGCTGTTTTGGCGAGGCTAACGCGGGGACCGCCCAGGTGATCCCCCGCGCGCGGGCCATGCTGCCCCACGGCGTGCTGCACCTGATGGGCGGCGCTTTGGAGGGTGAGGGCGTCTGCGGCCTCAAGACCTATACGGCCACGGCGCGGGGCGTGCGTTTCCTGGTCGTGCTATTCAGCGCGGAGTCCGGCGAACTGCTGGCCCTGATCGAGGCTGATCTGCTGGGCCGCCTGCGCACCGGCGCGGCCAGCGGCGTGGCTACCCGCCACATGGCCCGGCCCGACGCCCGGGTGGTGGGCCTCTACGGCACGGGTGGTCAGGCCCCCACGCAGCTGCGGGCCGTCTGCACCGTGCGGCCCATTGAGCGGGCGTTGGTAGCCGGGCGCGACGCCGCGAAGCTGCGGGCGTTCTGCGCCGCCATGTCCCGCGAGTTGGACCTGCCCGTGGAACCGGCGACGCCTCAGCGGGTGGCTGGCGAAGCCGATGTGGTGGTGACCATCACCAGCGCGCGTGAGCCGGTGCTGCGCGGCGAGTGGCTCAGGCCGGGCGCCCATGTCAACGCCGCTGGCTCCAACTGGGCCGACCGCCGCGAGGTGGACACGGCGACGGTTGAACGCAGCGCCGTGGTGGCCGTGGACTCGCTGGAGCAGGCGGCCAGGGAGTCCGGTGATCTGATCATCCCGGCCCAGGAAGGCCGCTTCACCATGTCACGCGCCGTGGAGTTGGCCGCCGTGATCGGTGGCCGGGCCCAGGGGCGCTCCTCAGCCGACCAGATCACGCTGTATAAGTCGAACGGCATCGCCACCCAGGATCTGGCCCTGGCCGCCGAGGTGTACCGCCGCGCCCACGCCGAGGGGGCTGGAACGGGGCTGGACCTGCTACCATGACCTGGGGGCAGCCTGTCTCTTTGTCCCACCGAACCTGCTTCTTCCCTTTAATCGAACCGGACCTGCTATCGTGAGCCAGGCACAACCCGGGCACTGGCCCAATCAGTCTGGAAGGTAGCCAGCAGTCGGCGCACGGCCACGGGATCGCTCAGCAGCAGGCCAACCTCGCGGTTGCGATCCAGCGAGGCGGCGGAGAAGTTCTCGCTGCCCACAAAGGCTGTCCGCCCATCCGCAACGATAGCCTTGGCGTGGATATATAGGCCATGCGGCGGCATACGCCGCACGCGGCCGCCCGCGCGGGTCAGCAGGGCGATCAGAGGGCCTTCCCGCGCCTCGGACCCCGCCGACGCCGCCGGCAGCAGCACGCGCACCCGCCGGCCCCGGCCCGCCTGGCTGGCCAGTAAGCAGGCCATCTTGGGGTCCTGGAACTCCTCGGCATAGACTTCTATGCTGGCCATAGCCGAGGAGACTAAGCGGCTGAGCAGGGGACGCGCCGTAGACGGGCTGATCGGCGTCCGCGCGTCGTGGGGCGCCAGTGGTTGGCCCCGCCAGTCGGCCCAGAAGACATCACGCACCTGCCGCACGTCCTGGCCCTCTCGATCAACCACCACAAACTCGCGATTGCTCCGAAAGGCCGCCCGCGTGTAGTTGGTTGTCATAATATATGCGGCCTGACCATCAACGACCATCGTCTTGGCGTGGGTCAGGGCGAACGCGGGGGCCGACCAGCGCGTGGGCAGCTCAGCGGCCAGCAAGTTGTTGTAGGCGTACAGGTTTGGGTTATCCCCACTGGACGTGTAGGGCCGCCGCTCCAGGATCACGTTGACGGCCACTCCGCGAGCCGCTGCCCGCTCCAGGTCGTGCAGCAGCGTGCGATCGGTCAACAGGTACATCTGCAGCAGGATGCTGTGACGGGCGCGCAGTATCGCTCTGCTGACCACGCGCTTGCCATCGTGTGGCTCGACGTACAACGTCACGTGGGCCGCCGCCTGCAGGGCCGACGCGGTGGCCGCCACCGCACTCTGAGGCACACAGGCCGGGGCCACCGCCGACCCGCTGGAGTGCGCCGCCCTGACCGGCGGGGTCCACCACCCACGCGCCAGCAGGCCGCCGGCCAACAGCAGGGCGGCCAACAGCAGGGCGGCCAGCGGGCCAGAGCCTCGGCGGCGCTCAGGCGCGCTGGAACGTGGCCGCTTCATCAGAGGTCAGGTGGTAGGCGTGTTGTTCATCGGGGAAGCGACCGGAGCGCACATCGTCGGCGTAGTCACGCAACGCGGCCACGATCTGCTCGCCCACCTCGGCGTAGCGTTTCAGGTAGCGCGGCGCGAACCCCTCGGACAGCCCTAGCAGGTCGTGCCACACCAGCACCTGGCCATCGCAGCCGCCGCCGGCCCCAATACCCACCACCGGCACGGTCAGGCGCTGGGCCAGGCGCTGCCCCACCTCGGCGGGCACGGCCTCGGCCACGATCAGGAAAGCCCCAGCCTCCTCCAGGGCCAGCGCGTCGTCCAGGATCGCCGTGGCCGCCTGGGCGGTGCGCCCCTGCACCTTGAAGCCACCCACGCGGGCGACGCTCTGGGGCAGCAGGCCAACATGCCCCACCACCGGGATACCGGCGTCCACCAGGCGGCGCACGGTGGGGGCCAGGGTCCGCCCGCCCTCCATCTTGACCCCGTCGGCCCCCGCCCGCAGGAAGCGCCCGGCGTTGCGCAGGGCCTCCTCAGGGGTGATCGAATAGGACAGGAAGGGCAGATCGCCCAGGATAAACGCGGTGCGGCAGCCCCGGGCCACGGCAGCCGTAAAGACGAGCATCTCATCTACGGTCACCGGCAAGGTGGTGGGGTGACCCAGCACGGTCATGGCCAGCGTATCGCCCACCAGCGCCACATCCACGCCGGCCCGGTCGGCCAGGCGGGCGCTGGGGTAGTCGTACGCCGTGACCATCACGATCTTCTGGTTGCGGGCTACCATCGCCGCCAGGGTGTCCACGGTCACTTTACGGCGTGGCTCACCTTCACCTGCGCTCTCACCGCCGCCCGCGCCCACGGCGTGGCTGGCCGGCGACCCCGTGCCCGACTCTTCCATGCCGAACCTCCTCACTGATGGCGCGCTACCGTAGCGCCCCTTTAGTATAGGTTCAGCCAGCGTCCAGCCGCTGGCATGCTTCTTGCCACCTAAGGCCGCTAGCGGCGTATGGTGGAACTACGCTATGCCCACGACCAAGAGAGAGGACAGCACAATGAACACGGATAACCCACAGCAAGCCTACTTTGGAGCGATGGAGAAGGTACCCACGCCGGTCTACTACTGGGCAGGCATGGGCTCAATCCTGGCCTCCCTGGTGTTTTATGTGTCGGGCAAGAAGGACGCGGCGCTCTTCGTGGGCCAGTGGCCGCCTACCTTCTTTATTCTGGCCGTGCTGTACAAGAGCGTGCGGCCCAGCCAGGAGGCCTGAGCCACCCCGGCCAGCAGGCCACGACATACACTCACCCAGAGGGCGTCTCCAGATTTCTGGAGACGCCCTCTGCTGTATACTGGCGAGGTATCTCGGTGACGCGGCGGCCAGGATGAGAGGAGGCGCTGGTGCGTGGTGCGAGGGGCGCTATCGGGGCCCGCGGTGAAGCCGCCGCCGTTGCCTATCTGAGTTCGCATGGCTACGAGATCCTGGCCACCAACCTGCGCACGCCCTACGGTGAACTGGACGCGCTGTGCCGCAAGGAGGGCGTGTTGATCGCCGTGGAGGTCAAGACGCGCCGCTCCCGCGCCTTTGGGCTGCCCGAGGAGGCAGTCACGCGGGCCAAACTGGCCCACATTGCAGCAGCGCTGGCTCACTACCGCCAGACCCACGACGTACCTGACGCTATCGAGCAGCGTATTGATGTAGTGGCCATTGACCTGGCGGCGACCGGGCAGCCACGCGAGATCCGCCTGATCGAGGCTGTGGAATGACCACGGGCCCGCTCAACCCCGGCTTGGACTTGTCGGGTTCTCTGTTCAGTCCGCGCCAGACGACTCCAGGCAGGAGGCAGCCATGATGAGAATCTATGCCGACTTCAACTCCCAGGATGAGCAAGGTCGCGTTGTGCTCGACACTGTGGGGTCGCGTCGAGACATCGAAACGCACCAGGATGCCCTGGCTGAGGGGATGGACGTTATTCTCTATGTGCCTGATGAGTTTGAGGTACACGGAACCCTCATCTTCGACAAGGTGTGGAGAGCCATTCCAAACTTCAGCATGCTTCACTATGATGCACCATAGCCCGGCTGGGCTGAATTGACTCAACGTTGTGTAGGGGCGCCTCTTATGGGCGCCAGGGTCAGCCTGAACACCCACAAGAAGCGCCCCTACTGCCAGGAAGCGTAGGTCGTGACGTTCTGGAGACGCCGTATCACGAGCAGGCAGCGATGAGGGTAGGCTTGGGAGGTTAGCCGGACCACTGGCAACCCCTGGGAAGCTACATGGCCCCGGCGGCCTCCTGAACGCGAGGCCGTGTGGCGGGTCCTGGTATACTTGTGCTGTCACGTTGACGCCCGCGCCGCTGGCCGTTCACCACTGGCTGCCCCCACACTATTGGCTACCGCACACATCGAAGAAAAACTAAAGAATCTGCCCGCCGCCCCCGGTTGCTACCTGATGAAGGACGCCGCGGGGACGGTTATCTATGTCGGGAAGGCGGCAGTGCTGCGGGAGCGGGTGCGCTCGTACTTTCGGTCGCCTGATCAGCTCTCGCCTAAGAACCGTGGCTTGGTCGCGCATATCGCCGACATTGAGGTGATCCGGCTGAACAGCGAGCTAGAGGCCTTCCTGACCGAGAACGACCTGATCAAGAAGTACCGGCCCAAGTACAACATCCTGCTGCGCGACGACAAACAGTTCCCCTATATTAAGATCACAAACGAGCCGTTCCCCCGGGCTATCGTGGTGCGCCGGGTGGAGAAGGACGGGGCGCGCTACTTTGGGCCCTACGCCAGCGCGCAGTCCATGAACACGACTCTTGATCTGCTGCGCAAGCTGTTCGCCTACCGCACCTGCCAGCTGAATATCGTGCCCGAGAAGGTCGAGCTCAAGGCCCAGCGGCTGGCTACCGCGCGGGCCGACGCCGAGGCCGCGCTGCCCTCACCGTCGCGGGCGAACCACTTCCTGGCCCCGCCGACCGTGGATGGTCACGCGGCGGAGACCCACCCCAGCGCCAACGACCGCGCCTGCCTAGACTACTATATCCACCGCTGCCTGGGTCCCTGTATCGGCGCGGTTAACCAGGAGGAGTACGGCGAGACGATTAAGGGCATCGTGGGGTTCCTGGAGGGCCGCCACGAGCCTATCCTGCGCCGCCTGGAAACGCAGATGGACGAGGCCGCCGAGGAGCTCAACTTCGAGCGGGCGGCCATCCTGCGCGACCAGATTCGGGCGGTCCAGCGCATCTCCGAGCGGCAGCGGGTGGTTGTGCCGGGCGGGAAGGACCAGGATGTGATCGGCACGGCCCGCGTTGAGGATGAGATGTGCGTGCAGATTTTTCATGTGCGCGAGGGCCACATGGTGGGCAAGGACACCTTTACCCTGGATGGCGTGGCCGACGTGGAGGACGATGTGGCCCTCAGCGCGTTCCTGCGCCAGTACTACAGCGAGGCCATCTCGCTGCCCGAGGAGGTCTTGCTGCCCACGCCGCCGGACACCCCCGAGGTGCTGCGCGAGTGGCTGAGTGAGCTGCGCGGCAAGCGGGTGGCCCTGGAGGCGCCCAAGATCGGTGACAAGCGCAGGCTGGTGGAGATGGTGATCAAGAACGCCGCCGAGGCCGCCGAGGAACGCCGCCTGAAGTTCCTGACCAACGAGCAGCGTATCACCCAGGCTCTGGGCCAGCTGCGCGAGGCGCTGGACCTGACTGGGCTGCCCCGGCGCATCGAGTGCTACGACATCTCGAATATCCAGGGCACCTCGGCGGTTGGCTCAATGGTCGTCTTTGAAGAGGGCAAGCCGCGCACGTCCTCCTACCGCCGTTTTCGGATCAAGACGGTCGAGGGCTCCGACGATTTCGCCATGATGGCCGAGATGTTGCGCCGCCGGCTCAAGCGCGCCGGGGAGTGGGACCCCGCCGTTGCAGCCTCGCCTTCGCCGGCCGATGACCAGGCGGCCGGGGCTGACGCATCGGCCCTACTAGCCGGCGACCCGACGCCTCTTGGTGGGGCCGAGCCGCGGGCCGCCGCGCCGCCGCCTGAGCGCACCCTGAACGGGGCCTCGGAGCAACCGGTTGTCCCTGACGTGGCAGAGGGGGATGGGGATGAGGAGGCCAGCGCGGCGCCCTCGGATTGGCGGCGGCGGCCCGATCTGATCATCGTGGATGGTGGGAAGGGCCAGCTCAACGCCGCCCTGGCCGTGCTGCGTGAGCTGCGGGTGACCGACCAGCCCATCGTGGGCCTGGCCAAGCAGCAGGAGGAGATGTTCCTACCTGGCCGCCGCGACTCGATCATGCTGCCGCGTGACTCGCAGGGCCTGTTTCTGCTGCAGCGCATCCGCGACGAGGCGCACCGTTTCGCCATCACCTACCACCGCAACGTGCGCGGCAAGAAGGCCATTGTGTCCGACCTGGACTCTATCCACGGCGTGGGCGGCCGGCGCAAGAAGGCGCTGCTGCAGCGTTTTGGCAGCGTGCCCCAGATCCGCAAGGCCAGCGCGGAGGAGATCGCCGCCGTGGAGGGCATCGGCCCCCGCCTGGCCAGCCAGATCAAGGCGCAGCTAGGTGGCTAACGTGACCTACGTGCTGGGTATTGACGGCGGGGGCACCCATGCCCGCGCCCTGCTGGCCACCCGCGACGGCACGCCGGTGGCCGAGGGCTGGGGCGGGCCAGCCAACTTCCAGGCCGTCGGCGAGGAGGTCACCCGCGCCTCCGTCGAGCAGGCCATCGCCGCCGCCCTGGCCGCCGCGCCGGGCGGGCCGCTGCCTCGGACCGCCGTGGCGGCGATGGCCGCCGGGCTGGCCGGCATGCACGTCCAGGCCGACTACCAGCGCTTCACCGCCGTGGCCCAGCAGGTGTTGCCCCACAGCAAGATCCGCATCTACAACGATGGCGAGGTGGCCCTGGCCGCCGCTACGGGGGGCCGTGAAGGCATTGTGGTGGTGGCCGGCACCGGCTCGATCGCCTTTGGCCAGGGTCCCACCGGCGTCTATATGCGCTGCGGAGGCTGGGGCTACCTGATCGGCGACGAGGGCAGCGCCTACGCCATTACGCGGTCGGCCCTGCGCGCCGCCTCCTACGCCGACGACGGGCGCGCCGCCCCCTCGACGCTCTGCACAGCGTTCGCCGAGGCCCTGGACGTGCCCACACTGGACGACATCCTGCGGCCCGTGTATGGTCCGCCCACCATGACCCGCCACCAACTGGCCGCCCTGGCTCCCCTGGTGGCCCGCTGCGCCGCCGGGGGCGACGCCGCTGCCCTGGCCGTGCTGGCCGAGGCTGGTCAGGATCTGGCCACCATGCCGATCGCCCTGGCTGGCAAGCTGGGCCTGGGCGGCCAGCCGTTCCCCGTGGCCTGTTCCGGCGGCGTGTGGCAGGCCGGCCAGCCGGTGCTGGTTCCCTTCACGCGCCGCGTGCTGGCCGCCTACCCCCGCGCGGTGATCGGCCCGCCCCTGCTCCATCCGGCGGCGGGGGCGGCCTTGCTGGCGATTGACCTGCTGCACGGCGGCCACGACCAGGCTACCGTGCAGCGGCTGCGCGCCGCGCCGGGCGGCGTGGCATGAGCGCCACGGGCCAGGCCCAACCGGACGTGCCCCGCGAGGTGGATGCCCTGGTGCGGGCCGAACTGGGCCACCGCTTTACCGCCTGCGCGCTGCGGGTGGAGCGTGATGGCGCCCCGCCGTGGCAAGCCGCCTGGGGCAACCTAGGTGAGGAGGGCGCACTGGCGGCCAGCGCGGCCAGCGTGTTTGATCTGGCCTCGCTGACCAAGCTCTATGTGACCACGGCCTGCCTGGCTCTGGCCGGGCGCGGCGTGCTTGATCTTGCTAGCCCGGTGCGCCAGATCGTACCCCAGTTCGGCGGCGGCCCGCGCGACCTGGTGACCATCCGCCATCTGCTGACCCATACCTCCGGCCTGCCCGCGCACCTGCCGTTGTACCGGACCTGCCATGGCCCGCTTGAGATTCTTGAGGCGATCTACACGGCTGGCCTGCAGGCCCGGCCAGGCGCACAGGTGACGTATAGTTGCCTGGGGTTTATCCTACTGGGGGAGTGTTTGCGGCGGGTCAGCGGCGCGCCACTGGATCGGGTGGTCGCCGAGTTGGTGACCGCCCCGCTGGGGGTGGCCGATGAGGCGCGTTATCGCCCGCCGCCGGAGTGGGCCGAGCGCATCGCGCCGACCGAGCTGTGCGCCTGGCGGGGGCGGCGGCTACATGGGGAGGTTCATGACGAAAACGCGGCGGCGATGGGTGGCGTCAGCGGCAACGCCGGCCTGTTTGGTACGGCCCGCGCCGTGGCCGCGTTGGGCCGGTTGTACCTGCACGGCGGCCAGGCCGACGGCCACGAGATCGTGCGCCCCGATTTGGCCGACCAGGCGGTGCGCCAGCAGGCGGCCGGGCAGGGCGAGCGGCGTGGCCTGGGCTGGCAGCTCAAGAACCTGGACGCGCCCCACACCTCGGCGGGGCGGCTGCTGGCCCCGGCCAGCTTTGGCCACACCGGGTTTACCGGCACATCGCTGTGGGTGGACCCCACCCGTGGGCTGGTTGTGGCGGTGCTGACAAACCGCGTGTACTATGGGCGAGTGGCCACCGACCTGCTGGCCCTCCGCGGGGCGCTGCACGACGCCGTGGCCCGGGCGCATGACCACAGTACCCGCAGTGAACCACTGGATAGGCCGCGTAGCGGCGGAATGGAGAGCATAGGATAGCATGAAGATCGTTGTTGTTGGCACGGGGTTCGTGGGCCTGACCCACGCTGCCGTCTGTTCAGAGTACGGCCACGAGGTCTACGCCTACGATATAGACCAGCGGCGGCTGGCTGCCTACCAGTCGGCGGATCACCAACGCATCGAGGCGCACGTCAATGAGCCTGGGCTGGCCAGCATCATCGCCGAGAACCTGAACAAGTCGCTATTCTTCGTCAGCGACCTGACCGGGATCATTGAGGGCACTGATGCCATGTTCCTGTGCCTGAACACACCGCCCAAGCGCGACGGCTCGTCGGACCTGAGCAACTACTTTGCCGCCCTGCGCTACCTCTGCCCACTGCTGGCCGAGCGCCGCGACCAGCGCCGCGTGGTGCTGGTCAACAAGAGCACGGTGCCCGTAGGCACGGCGCGCCAGCTTGAGCACATGCTGCGCGAGTACGATGTGCCCGCCGCCGGTGTGGCCTCTAACCCGGAATTCCTGCCCGAGGGCGACGCCGTGGAGCGCTCGCGCCACCCCGACCGCGTGGTGGTTGGCGCGGACACCGAGGAGGACTTCTCGATCCTGCGGCGCATCTACTCGCAGTTTGTCAACCATGTACGCATCCAGTACATCGAGACCACGCCGGAGACGGCCGAGGCGATCAAGTACGTGGCCAACACGCTGCTGCTGACCTACATCTCGTTCTGGAACGGTGTGGGCGGCCGGCTGGGCGAGGCCTTCCCCAACGTGCTCATGGAAGACCTCAAGCGCGGGGTGACGGCAGACACGCGCATCAGCACCTGGGGCTCGTATGTGTCCAACGGGGCCGGTGGGTCCTGCTTCGGCAAGGATATCCAATCGCTGATCTACCAGTTCAACCGCGTGGGCCAGTCCACCGACCTGCTCGCCTCGGTCTATGGCATCAATGAGCATCAGAAGACGTACCTGGTCGATCGGGCAATCAGCGAGGCCGGGGTGAGCTTCAACCACAAGACGGTGGCCCTGCTAGGCCTGGCCTTCAAGAAGCGCACCAACGACATGCGTGACGCCGCTGCCCTCAAGGTGGTTGACGCCCTGCTGGCCAAAGGGGTGCGCTCGATCCGCGCCTACGACCCGGTGGCCAACGAGGAGGCCGGGCGGTTCTTCGATCCGCGGCACAACCACCTCTACGAGAAGATCAGCTACTACGATTCGGCTAAAGCTGCCCTGCAGGGCAGCGATCTGCTGTTTATCTCCACGGATTGGGAGGAGTTCCGCGGCCTCTCGCACACCATTGAGGCCACGGTGGCCCCGCCCTACCTGATCGTGGATGGGCGGCGCATGATCCCGGACTACCGCGAGTTGGTCGGGCGGGGCTATGGCTACCTGGCCGTGGGGTCGCCCTACATGGCCCCCCACGACCGCGAGGCTGACGCCGACCAGGACGGCGTGAGCATGGCCGCCGTGAGCGCGGCCCCGGTGAGCGCCTCCGCGTCGTGAAGGCGATGCTGCTGGCGGCGGGCCATGGCACGCGCCTGCGGCCGCTGACGGAGACGATGCCCAAGGCAATGGTCCCAGTCGGTGGCATGCCCGCTATTGAACATAATCTGCGGTTGGCCCGCCGCCACGGCGTGCGCGATGTGCTGATCAACCTGCACGCGCACCCCCAGGCCATTCCGGCCTATCTGGGCGACGGCAGCCGGTGGGGTATGCGCGTGACCTACTCGGTTGAGCCGACGCTGCTGGGCACGGCCGGCGCGGTCAAGCGCAACGCCGCCGCCTTTCAGGGCGACTCGTTTGCCGTGATCTACGCCGACAACCTCAGCGACAGCGACCTGACCGCGCTGCTGGACCTGCACCGCCGCTCGGGCGCGCTGGCCACCCTGGCCCTGCACGAGCCGCACGACCCGCGGTCCAGCGGCATCATCCAGCTAGGCCCCGGCGGGCGGGTCACTGGCTTTGTGGAGAAGCCCGTATCCTACACCCCCGAGATGGGCCGCTGGGCCAACGCGGGGATGTACATCCTGGAGCCTGGTGTGCTGGACTGGATCCCCGCCGACCGACCGTACGACTTCGGCCAGGAACTGTTTCCGCTGCTCCTGGAGGCGGGGGCGCCGATCTACGCCGCGCACGTCTGCACCTACTTCTTGACAATAGATACGCCAGAGCGGTACGCTGACGCCCAGCGGTTCTTCGACGGGGCGCAGCGGAGCGGCCGGCTCCGCGATGGTCAGTGACTGCCTTGCGTGGCGGATGGGGTTGAGCGCCGAACATCATGATGGCGGGCGCGCCCGATGCACGACCCGAGGCCAGAGTTGGGGGAGCCTGCATATCCATGGCTATGATCGCCGAGGTGTCTGAAACGCTGCTGGCCCTGCTGAGCGAGTTCGGGGCTACCGATCCCACTTTCCAGCGCATGGTCTCCGTCTACCGTGATGTGGCCGAGCAACTCGGCTGCCGCGCCGAGTATGAGGATGTGCTGCGGGGCATGCTGGCTGCTGTGCGCTGGCCGGGACCATGTGGCAACCCGCCGACTGTGGAGCGCAGGCGCCACCGCCGCTACAGCGGCGCCGTTTAGACCTGATGAGAAGCAAACTGCTCCTCGCTTGGTTCCGCTCAACAGTACCACGGTTCGCTCAGGTAGGGCAGCGGGACTGGCCGTCCAATGCGGGCGGCCAGGGGAGCCACCACGCCGTTCTGGGGGCCATCCAACTCCTGCTCGGTCAGCGTCAGCACGCGCTGATAGATTGCCCGGCGGCCCTCGCCGCCGCGTTGCCCTTCCTGGACGGCCCGCCCCACGGCGCGCTGGAGGGCGTCCACACGCGGGTCAGAGTGAGCCCAGGGATAGGCCAGCGCCGCCTGATCGTAGGGTCCAACCAGACTGCGTACCCCGTCTAGCTCTAGCAGCAGGGAGCCCGCCGGGATCAGCAGCCGGATAGCGTATTGGATCGGTGAGACGTTCTCCACCAGGTCCAGGGCGTCGAGCACGGCCAAGAAGTCGTGGTAGCCCTCAATAGTGGTCCAGGGGGTGAACGCTACAAAGGTGGGGTTAAGGGCCAACCCGGCCTCCCGAAGCAGCCGCACGGCCAGCCCAAAATCGGCGCGGGTGTGGCCCTTGGCGAACATAGCCAGGATGGCGTCGTCAACGGCCTCCACCGCGCTGGTCACCAGCAAGCACCCCGTCGCCCGCAGCAGCGGCAGGTCGGCGGCGTGCTCCAGCAGGTGCTCAACCTTGATCGTCACATCATAGGTCAGGTCGGGGAACCGTTCGTGCAGGCCACGCACGATGCGCCGGGCATGGCCTGGTCCGTTGAAAAAGTCGGGGTCGCCGAAGGTGATGTGCTGGGCGCCGGCGGCGACCTGGGCCGCGATGTCGTCCAGCACCACCTCCGGCTGGACAATGCGCAAAACCCCGCCGTACACCGGTGGGATGGGGCAGTGGCGGCACAGGTGGAGGCACCCCCGTGACGCCTCGGTGTAGCCGACCACGCGCCGCTCGCCCGTGTGCAGGGTCAGGTAGGCGTAGCGTTGCAGCACGGGCAGGCTCTCGCGCTGGGGGGGCAGGAAGCGTTGGCGGCCCAGCGACACCGTGGCCGGTGGCCCGTCGGCAGCCCCGGAGGTGGGGCGGCGTAGGCGGTGGACCAGCTCGACCAAGCCCTCCTCGAACTCGCCGCCCAGGATGGCCCCAGCCCCCAGGGCGCGCAGGTACCCCTCGTTCATTGGCGCATACAGGCCATAGGCGCACAGGTGGGCCAGCGGGTTGAGCGCCTTCAGGCGGGGCAGCAGGGCGGCGGCCAGCCGGGTGGCCGTGTGCATGGGCACGTAGACGGCGATCAGATCGGCGGCGACCACGCCCGCCTCATCCAGCGGCTCCACGGCCAGATCCAGGCAGCGCACCGAGGCCCCCGCCGCGGCCAGCCAGGCGGCCGGCGAGGCCAGCCCAAACGGCTGATGACCCAGTTCATAGGTCGAGATGAGCAGAACGTGGGGCGAACCGATCACTGATAGCACACCTATACGCGCTGGCGGCGCCCTCCGGAGGGCGCCGGAAAAAGCCGGATACCTGTGCCTATGATACCATGAGAGTCCCCCCTTGACCCGCCTAGCCAGCCCGCCGCTCGGCCCCACTGATCGGGCCACGGCGTCGGGGCGCTGGCATAGCCTGGCGTCGAACGCGCCGGCCCTGCTTGATAGATGGAGTACACACCTGAACCTGCTCAACGGCGGCCCCACCCGCCTGGCGTCCTGGCCCGGCCCAGCCAGCGGGGGCAGCGCGTAGATGATCTGCCCACGCTGCGGCACACGCAATAGCCCGGGGGCGGCGACCTGCCGGCGCTGTCGGGCGCTGCTGACCGTCCGCCCGGCCCAGCCCATCCGGCGCCCGGGCGGCCCGCCGTCGGCGGCGCTGATCGTATTGCTGCTGCTAGGGCTGGCTATCGGTGGTGGCTACCTGCTGGGCCGTAAGGCGCTGCCCGGAGCCGCCGGCCCCGCCGCGCCCACGGCCTCATCTACTGCTCAGACCGTCGGCGGTGGGCCGACCACCACGACGGCTCCGGCAACTGTGATCTCGGCGGCCACGGCGACCGGGTCCCATGTCCCGCCCACACCGCGCCACCCCACAGCCACGCCCCCCGGCGCCCAGGGCGCCAGGACGCCGACACCCTCGGCGACCAGGACACCGGGCACGAGCACGCCGACACCTCTAGCGACCAAGACACCAGGCGCCGGGACACCGACCGTTTCACCAACCACCACACCGATAGCCACGGCTACGTCGGCGGCGGCGGACACGCAGCGGGCGGCGCTGGTAGCAGCGGTAGCGGCTAGCAATGCGGCCTGGATCAGGGCTGTGCAAGATGTCTCGCCGGCGGGGCTGGACGCGGTCAAGACGGAGGGTAGCCTGCGCGCCGCACAGGCGCTGGTGGCCCAGCTACAGCAGGCCAACGAGTATTACCGCATCCAGCCGGGCACGCTAGAGGTGCTGTGGACCCACCTGCTCAGCCCCACCAGCGCGCATGTGCTGGCCCGCAAGACCGGCGAATACCGCGCGCTATACCGCCAGGGCGGCTCGACACCTCTACGAGCGACCACCGACTCGTCCACCAGCCTCTACGAGCTGCGTAAGGTGAATGGGCGCTGGCTGGTGGCCCGCATCGCCAACGGGTCCACCGGCGCGGGGGAGCAGCCCGACCCCACGCCGACGCCGGCCAGCGGCGCGCCCACCCCGGTGGCCGGCGCGACACCTGACGCCACACTGGCTACTCCGGGGCCCACCGGTACCCCGGCGGTGGGCCAGGGGCAGGGGGTACGCATGACGCTGTCGGCTGACGCCGGGCCCCTGCCCACCAGCACAACCGGCCAGGCGGAGGCGCCGGCCAGCACAGCCAGACTGCGCTGTCAGGCCGTTTTCGCGCACTTGAACGCCGGGGACACGGTCTCCTTCCGCTGGCTCGGCCCCAACGGCCAGGAGATCTACACCTACGACGCGCCTCCGGCCAGCGCGTCGGCGCCCGGGGTAACCCGGTGGTCGTATCTGGTCGGCCCGCTCAGCGTGGGTCCCTCACGCTGCCAGGTCCTGGTCAACGGCGCGGTCGCCGGCGCCGCGCCCTTCCTGGTCCGCTAAACCAGCCCCTCCGGGGGGCACAAGTTGGATCACATCTCCCGATCTCCTACGCCGCCCGTGGCCCTGCGCTAATTATAGAGGAGAAAGGCTGTTCTCTTCCGTCTTCTGAGCGTGAGTGCTCCTAACGGGGAGCAGCGATCATGCCCATTCTCACCACCAGATCACCGGGCGGGTGGAACGTCCCATTCGTGTGTGAGGATGCCATAGATGGCGGAGTCGCGCCACTCATTGCGAAGACGCATGGTGTGGCGCAACTGACCCTCGTAGGTCATCCCCACCTTCTCCAGGACACGGGCGGACGCCACGTTGCGTGGGTCACAGGTGCCGAAGATACGGTGTAACCTGAGTTCCCTGAAGCCAAAGCCAAGCAGGAGCCGTGCGGCTTCCGTCGCGCACCCCCGGCCCCAGGCATCTGGGTGCAGGAAGTAGCCGATCTCGCCCTGTCCATGGTCGCTACTATGCACCTGGAGTGTGCCCATACCGATGAGCCTCCCACCGTCGGCCACCGTCACGGCCAGTTGGTACACCGTCCGGGGTGTTGCCCGTGCCACTGCAACCACCTGAGCGACGAAGGCGCACGACTCCTCAGGTGTGTTCGGTCCCCAGGGCTGATAGCATACCACCTCGGGGCACACGCTGTAGGCGTGTATCGCCGGCCAGTCGTCTAGGCCAACTTCACGCAGCACGCACTGCTCTCCGATGAGCACCACCATGGCGCCTCCTCACACACATACTTGCTTGTTGCTTGCGGACTCAGTGTAGCACTCAGGACATCTGGCTCGCCAAGTGTAGAGCAGGGAGATCGCCATCGCCCATCGCGCCCGGGACGAGGGGATGTTTGGTTGGCCGCGTCGTAGGTGTAGACGGTGGTCTGGCTCAGCGCGAGAGTGGCATGTCCCCGCTTGCATTGTCCACCCCCCCGGAGTAGAGTGTGCTCAGGGTTGAGGGTCAGGGCTCCCGACTGGTTGCTACCGCCCTGGCTCAGGAGAGGCCACAATGACGCTCACCGTGGCTTTGACTCCCGACCAGATGGCCCGGCTGCAGGCCGAAGCGGATGGTGCTGGCCTGCCCCTCCCCGACTATGTCCGGCGGCGCTTGCTGGGCGCGGCCTCCCCCATGGGCGCCGATGACGCGACACGCCTATCGGCCATTGATGCAGCCATGGGCGCTCTTGCTGGCAGCGGCATCTCCAGCGCCGACTTCATCGGCGAGAAGCAGGCAGAGATCATACGCGACGAAGCGCTCTGACAGGAGCGCTTCGGATCGCGCTCCGCATGACCACAGTCTATGATGCCAGCGCGCTGATCGCCTTTCTTGGCGGGGAGCAGGGGGCGTTGGTTGTGCGTCAAACGCTCCGAGACGACCGTGGCGCGTGTTTCATCCACGCGGTGAATCTCTGCGAGGTCTACTACCATGTGGTCCGCGTCCGCGATGTGCCCATGGCAGAGCGGGCTATGCAATTCCTGGACACGGCGGGCATCACCGTGCGTGAGGACATGGACGCCCTCTTATAGCAAGATGCGGGACGGCTGAAGGCCGCCTATGCGCGCGTCTCGCTCGCGGACTGCTACTGCCTGGCCCTGGCCCGCCGAGTCGGTGGCGTGGCCCTGACGGCGGATCACCATGAGTTTGATGCCCTGGTCCCCCGTGGGCTGTGCCTAATCCGCTTCATTCGCTGACCCGTGCCGGGCGCGGATCTCGCGACGCGGTGAAGCTACGTGTGGCTCCGCGCCGTGGACCGGCAGGTCATGTCCTTTGTCGCGGGCTAGCCGCCGATGTGGGACATCTCGACGCGGCGCAGTGGGCCGGTGGCCAGCGTGCGTAGCTCGGAGTAGCGGTCGGTTCGACGGCCCCACACGCCCTGCACAAACGCGGCGATCTGATCGTCGGAGGCCCCGCCGCGCAGCAGCGAACGCAGGTCGTGGCCTTGCGAGGCGAATAGGCAGGTATACAGGCTGCCTTCCGCCGCGAGGCGGGCGCGGGTGCAGTCACCGCAGAAGGGCTGGGTGACTGAGGCGATCACGCCGATCTCGCCCTGGCCATCGCGGTAGCGGTAGCGCCGGGCTACCTCACCAGTGTAGTTGGCGTCGGCCGGTTCCAGCGGCAGCTCGGCGTTGATCATGCGCACGATCTCGGCGGCGGAGACCACGTCGTTCAGCACCCACCCGTTGGTCGTGCCCACGTCCATGAACTCGATGAAGCGCAGGATCACGCCCTCCTGGCGGAAGTAGCGGGCCATGGGCAGGATGCTGGCCTCGTTGACGCCCCGTTTGACCACCATATTAACCTTGAGGGGCAGCAGCCCGGCCGCCCGGGCCGCCTCAATGCCCTCCAGCACGCGCGCTACCGGGAAGTCCACATCGTTCATCGCCTTGAACACGGCGTCGTCCAGCGAATCCAGGCTGACCGTGACGCGGCGCAGCCCGGCGTCGCGCAGCGCCTGGGCCTTGCGAGCCAGCAGCGAACCGTTGGTGGTCAGGGTGAGGTCGCGCAGGCCGTCCAGCGGGGCCAGCAGGGCGACCAGTTTCTCCACGTCGCGGCGTACCAGCGGTTCGCCACCGGTCAGGCGGATCTTCTGAACGCCGTTGGCCAGGAAAATACCGGCCAGGCGGGCGATCTCCTCGAAGGTGAGCAACTGGCGCGCCGGTAGGAACTGGTAGTCGCGCCCGAACACCTCTTTAGGCATACAGTAGGTGCAACGGAAGTTGCAGCGGTCGGTCACCGAGATGCGCAGGTCACGCAGGGGGCGCTCCAGTGTATCGCTGATCGTGGTCGGCATGACGTCCCCCCTATGTCCTGTTGTGACAGTCCGCCGGGCCATTGTCTGGTCCCGCACGGTTCCCCTTAGCTTACCACATACCCCACTTTGGCCAACCCTCTATCGGCGTAGGGCCACCCGGCGTTGTCGGGTGGCCCTAGTCGCCCGCGGAGCTGCATTGAGAGGTCCATGTAGGGGCGTCCCCCGCGCCCGGTCTTGCCTGGCCGTTACGGGCGCGCCACTGACCCGGCGACCACGGCCTCAGGGCTCTCCAGCTCGCCGTACCACAGGCGCTGCATCTCGTCGCACGAGGTCAGCAAGTCGTCCAGCAGGCCCGTAGCCTCAATCTGGCCGTCCTTGAGCACGATGATGTGATCGGCGCGGCGCAGCGCGGCCCGGCGGTGCGACACGGCCAGCACCGTGGCGTCGTGGTGGTCGAAGACGCGCTCCCACAGCAGGCCCTCCGTCTCCACGTCCAAGGCGCTGGACAGGTCGTCGAAGACAAGCAGGTCGGCCCGGCGTACGAACATGCGGGCGGCGGCAGCGCGCTGCACCTGGCCGCCGGAGAGGCGCACGCCCTTGGAGCCGACCAGCGTGTCCAGGCCATGGGGCATCTCAGCCACGTCCTGCTCCAGCACGGCCAGCCGCAGCGCCCTAGCCAGATCATCCTGGCTCTCGGGCAGGCCCAGCAGGATATTGTCCTTGAGCGTGTCGCTGAACAGGCGAGGCGTCTGCGGCGTGTAGGCGCTGTGCGGCGGCATGAAGAAGGAGGCCGGGTCGGCCACCGGCACGCCATTCCACAGAATCAAGCCGCTGTCCGCGGGCAGCAGCCCGATCAGCGCCTGGATCAGGGTGGTCTTGCCCGCGCCGACGCGCCCGGTAATCACGGTGAAGGAGCCCCGCTGCAGGCGGAAGCTGATGCCCGCGACGCCCTGGGTGGTGCCCGGGTGGCGGTAGACCAGGTCGCGCGTCTCCAGCCAACGCAGCCGGTCTTCAGGCGTTGGGCGGACCGCCGGTAGCTCGGGCAGGGGGCCGCGCAGGTAGACCGGGTTGTGTTCGACCAGCGCCTCAGCCGGGGCGCCGGCCATAATGGCGCCCATCCGCCCGAAGGCCACGGCGGCCTGGCGGTAACTGGCCAGCACCCAGCCGAACACCCCGGCGAACTCGGTGACCCAGCCCAGGAAGAAGGTAAATAGGGCGAAGTCGCCCACGGTGAACGTGCGCGCCCTCATGGCCTGCGCGGCCAGTAGCAGGATCATGCCCGTGCCGATGTTCATGGCGTTCCAGAAGATGGACTGCAGCAGCCGGTCGAACACCTTGTCGCGCACGGTCGTCTTGAGGCGGGCATCGTTGAGCTTGCGGAAGTAGGTCACCACGGCCTCGTCGGCGTTGGCCACGTGGACGGCCTGCACGGCCCCAAACACCTCGGCCAAAAAATCGGTCACGTTGCCCGTGGCCTCGCGGCTGGCCTTGCGGTAGCGTTCGATGCGCTTGGCCGCCACGTTGACCACCACGATCATCAGCACCAGGGGCAGAAAGACGGCCACGGTGATGGTCACGTTGATGCGCAACATGATCACCAGGGCGATCGTGGCGAACAGGGTCAGGGCGACCAAGTCGTTGAAACCCAGCATGAAGGTCGAGACCTGATCCACGTCGTCGCGGAAGCGGCTGATCGCCTCGCCCGATGAGGAGGGCAGCGCCCGCGCCCCCGGCAGGCGCAGAATCCGCCGCAGCATGTTTGTCTGCAGCAAGGCCCCGCTGGAGAGCATAAACGGCACATTGGTCAGCGAGAGGCCAAACAGGAAGGCCACCCGCCCGGCGGCGGCCATCACCAGCAGGGCGATCATCCACCACAGGCCGATGTCTCCCCCGGAGGGCAGCCGGTTGAAGAACTCGCGGGAGATCAGCCCGGGGACCATCTCGCTGATGAATAGGGCGCTGATGCACAGGCAGTTGATCGCCCACAACCCGGGGCGGAAGCGCACCAGGGCGGCCAGATAGCGCCAGGTCTTCATGCCACCACCACCTCCTCAAGACCGCGCCGCAGCAGCCCGGCAAACCGGGACTCCGCGTCCCGGGCTAGCCGCTCGCGCTCCCCATATTCCACAACCTGGCCGTTGTCCATGATCATTACCGTGTCAACGCGGGCCACCGTGGCCAACCGGTGCGCGATGATGATCGCCGTGCGGCCCTGCAGCAGCTTGCCGATGGCTCGCTCGATCAGCCGCTCGGTAGCAGGGTCGAGGCGACTGGACGCCTCGTCCAGGATGACCACGCCGGGGTCTTTCAAGAAGACCCGGGCGAAGGCCAGCAGTTGAGCCTCGCCGGCGGAGAGGCCACCGCCGCCAGGGGCTAGCATTGTATCCAGGCCGTTGGGCAGGGCGCGGCGCCACTCCTCCAGGCCCAACTCGGCCAGGGCGGCCAGGATGCGCTCGTCGCCAATGCTGGAGTCGAAGAAGGTCACGTTGTCCCGCACGGTCGCGCGGAAGAGTTGCACGTCCTGGGTGACCATGCCCACGCGGCCCCGCGCGGCTGAGATGTGGGCCTGCCGCAGGTCAACGCCGTTCAGGCGCACGCTGCCGCTGGCCGGATCATAGAGCCGGAACAGCAGCCGGGCAATCGTCGTCTTGCCGCTGCCGGTGCGGCCCAGCAGCCCCAGGATCTGGCCGGGAGCCAGGGCGAAGGTGAGGCCCTGCACAACCATGTCCTCTTCACCATAGCCGAAGGCCACATCCTGGAACTCCACGGCCAGCGGGCCAACTGGGAAGGTCGCCCCCGGCCCATCGTCGAGCCGGCTGCGGATGCGCAACAGCTCCTGAATACGCACGATGCCCGCGCCGGCCTTCTGAAAATCATCAATCTGGTTTGAGATCAGGTTGAGTGGCTGGAAGAGCAACCCAGTGTAGTAGTAGATCACAAAGGCCGTGCCGATTGTGATACCGTGTGAGCGGTACAGGTAGAAGGCCAGGCTGAACGCGGCGGCCTGGCCCAGGGCATAGCCGACCACCGGGACAGTCCAGGTAATTGTGCCCACCACCCGCGCCCTGCTGCCCGCGCGCAGGCGCGCCCGCACATAGGTGACCAGACGGCGCATCGTGTAGGCCTCGGCCCCGCTGGAACGCAGATCGGCCGTGCCGCCCAGCCGCTCCTCCAGGAAGCCGTAGAGGTCGGCGTTGGCCTGCCGCTCGGCGGTCCAGTAGGGCACGGCCACCGCACGCAGCCAGACCATGGCGGCCAGGATGGCCACGGCAAAGACGGTCAGCACCGCGCCGGTGTGCCAATCCACGGTCCACAGCACGGCCAGCACGCCCACCAGCAGCACCAGGCTGCCCAGCACCTGCACGATAAACTGCGAAAAGAAGTTGGCCAGGGCGGTCACGTCGCCGTCAATCCGCTCGATCAGTTCGCCCGGCGTGCGCGCCTTGTGGAAGGAGAGGTCCAGCCGCAGGCAGTGCAGGGTCAGGTCGGCACGTAGCGCGTTGGTTGCCGTCCAGCCCACCCGCTCGCTGACATAGGTGGCCCCGACCGAGAGGGTCTGCTGCAGCAGGGCCAGGCTGATAAAGAGGGCGGCGGCCACGGTCAGGTTTGTGCGCGTATCGTGGGTGGTGGCCGCATCAATGAACAACCGCACAATCTGCGGGTTGACCAGTTCGAGGGCGATACTGCCCAACAACAGGCCAGCCAGCACAACCACTTTGGCCGCCTGGGGGCGTAGGTATCTGATCAGCAGGGCCCGATAACTAGAGAGCGAGGCGTGCATCGGCGCTTCCTTCACCTATCTCCGGCGGGCTGTCTCGGCCGGACTGGTCGCCTACACCCGCGCTCTCGTAGCGCGGGCAAACCGGTCGGGTGTCTGGCGCGCCGCGGGTGGGCGCCAGTGCGCGTCTGGCTCGCCATGGGCAAGCTTGAGCATAATTCAGGGCAGTTCGGCCGTCAGTACGCGCCCAGGCTGGACGCGGGGTATCAGGGAGGACCACGCTCTGGGCGCGGGGCGGATCTGACCGGGTGGCCTGAGCACATTTATCGCTCAGCCGGGAGAGTGGCGGGCGGCGGACATCACACAGAGCGGGGGCCTGGAACCCTGGCCGCGCGCTCGCGGGGGCGTTTACCCGGAGGTCGTGTACCTACACACGACGAGCACGGCCGGGTTCTCCCGTGGCCGGGCCACCGGGAGCCGCCACGGTGACCAGCGGCGGGGCGAGCACCTCATGTGGCCGGGGCAGGCCAGCGCCGGTAGTGGGAGTCCAGCGGCCGGCGACCAGGCGGGAGGGATTGCACGTGTAGTGTGTAGTGTTCATGGTGGTCCCTCCCCAACTAGCGGCTGCTTGCGGTCTCAGTGGCTCGACTGACTCCGGTCCAGGGCGGCCAGGCTGCGCCAGCGTCGCCCTGTCTCGGGGCGACATACCGGCGCGGCGTAGCAGACGGAGCTGGGCAGCCAGAGACGCGCCTGACGCGAGTATAGCATGTTTAGCTGCTTGCGTGGGCCAAAAACCCAAACAACTCGGAAAAGCGCTTGACAGCCGGAGCAAAGCGCGTAAGCTAAGAAGGAGGGCCGTTGGTCGCTCCAGCGGCCCGGAGCGTGCGCGACAGGAGGGACCCATGGGACGGATCATTGTGGCGAACCGGCGGGGACATCAGGTTGTAGAGTGGCAGACCACCGAGACGAACGAGGCGAGAGAGAGCATCATTGAGGCTGAGCGCATCCTCACGGAGGCGCGCGAGAGCGGCTGCATGATCTCCAAGAAGGTTGATGGCCAGCATGTGCTGGACCGGGGGGCCTTCGACCCTCAGGTTGAGGAATATCAGGTTGTCGCTCCCATCGCCGGCGGCTAGGATCGCCCGCTGGTGGCGCTGGCTCCTGGGCCTCCCCGAGGCGGAGGCCTGGGCGCCGGCGGATCCCGATCTGGAGCGCCCCTGGCTCAGCCGGTGGGATCACCTACCAAAGCGTACCGCCGGCCCCGACTTCTCACGGACCGACTACGCGGCGGCCCGGGAGCGCGCCCGCGAAGTCGCCCGCGCCACCCTTGGCGCCGACCTGTGGGCAGACCTACAGCGCCAGGGGCACCTTGATCTGCCCTCGCGTCTATACCCCGGTATGACCTACCGGTTGCGTGTTGGCCGGCGCATTGAAGTGCTTTGCCCCCCCACCGTGCATGCGCCGTGGCACTACAACTACCTGTGTAGTGCGCCATTTAACCGAGCTATGTGTTGCTCTGAGAGCCGCACTTGGCGCTAGTGTGAGGGTGCGACGGCATGCGTCAGCACGCGGCACGTGCTGAGGTGTGAAGCCCGTCAGTCAAGGGGC
>JAABUM010002019.1_pt1 | contig 28573 bp, 23 predicted proteins | sample 5559161 | NCBI WGS metagenome assembly JAABUM01 (sample SAMN10711868, study PRJNA513369) | rock metagenome | isolation source: Antarctica rocks | place: Antarctica: Victoria Land, Siegfried Peak nord
CACGGGCACGTAGGTCGTCAGAATACGGACGGGTCATGCACGCTGGCCTCCAACCCAGCCCGCAGCTTGAATCACATTGCGCGCCCAAACGGAATCCCGATTCCGTCAGAACCGAACATGCTCTAGAGACAGGCAGGCGGCATGGCGAAGAGCGGCGCAAGCGAGGTCATGCCGGCGGCGGAGCTGAAGCCGTTGCTGAAGCTGTCCCGGCGCCGCCCAGTAAGTTGCGCCATCGCCATGACCAAAGACAAGCAGGGCGTCGTCCTGCTGGACCGGCGCAAGAAGCCGCGCAAGCTGATGTCCGAGCTGCGCCGCCAGGCAGCGGCGGCAGGGGTGGAGTTGAACGCCACCTCGATCCGTTTCGGCCGTGCGGCGGTGGACGGCGCGAGCGACGGCACGCTGGTGCGGTTCACGGTCAACAAGGAGGCTTCCGGCGCGATGCGGATGGCGTTGCTGGAGCAGTTGCGCCCGGCCGGCTTCCAGCGCTGCGAGATCGTCGTGGACGAGGCGCTTGAGACCGAGTCGGAGGACGGCGAGGACGAGGACGAGGACACGGATGACGAGGTCGCCTCCGGCGAGGCGGCAGCCCCTGCCGGCAACGGCGCGCCTCCACCCGCCTTCCCGGCCATGGCGGCAACGGCAGGCGGCGGCGCAGGTGCTGCCGACGTCGGCCCGGCGCCGGGCGGCTCTCCGGACGCCGCGGCGCTCACGGCGGACCTGCTGAACCTGGCCCGGCGGATCGCGCCCGTGATTGCGGCGGACCCGGCCCGCAAGGAGCCGCTGCTTAGCCTTGCGGCCGGCACGCGGGACAGCATCAAGGCCGGCAACCTCCAGGTGGCCGAGGCCGGCGTCACGGCGCTGCGGCAAGCCTTGCAGCAGCCGGGCATGGCGTCCCCGGCCAACGCGTCGCCCGGAAGGGATGGCTTGCAGCACCCGGAGCCTGGCCGGCAAGAAGCGGCGGACCCCCTGGCGGCCGGAGCCGCACCGGGCGAGGGCGATCTGCCGACGCCGATGCTGCCGGAGGCGGAGCAGGACGGGTCCGATGGCGAGCAGCCGTCCGCCTTGTCCGGCGGCGCCCGCCTGCAACTGGCCTCCTACAGCCCGGACCCCGAGCCTCCCCGCCGGCCGCAGCAGAAGCCGGCTGCAACGAAGCCTGTTTACACGAGGTTCGAGGTCCTGGTTCCGCAGGACTGCGAAACCCTTGAGCAGATGTATCGGCTGTTCGAGCGCAAGGCTTACGGCAGGGAGATGAACCTGTCCTGGAACCCCGGCTCCTACCGCGACATGGCCAAGAACCGGGGACGCAAGGTGCCGTTCCTCGTCCCGGCCAGCGAGGTGGCCAGGCACAGGGCGGAGGCGCAAGCCCAGGCGCAGGCCGAAATCGCGGCCCGGGATGCCCGAGCGGCACCGTCCTCGATGCAGGACGCCACGGCCGGGGCCTGGCGGGGGCTGGACGAGCGCTCCATCGCCGGCATGTCGGAACAGGACCGCTACGACCTGGCCCGGCGCAAGACGGCCGACGTGACCGCAGCCCAGCTCAAGTTCATGGCGGACCATCCCGGCGCGACGGCGGCGGACTTCGCCAAGTCGGCAGCCCTGCTCAACACGCCGCAGGTGCTCGCAGCCGCGCGCAAGGACATTAACGAGGCCCTGGACGGCGACGCCAACGCCTGGGCGCGGATCGGCGCGGCGGCCGGCGGCGGGGCCAAGATATCGGGATGGCTGCTGGCGGTTGCCGGCGTTGTTTACGTCGCCTCCTTTGCGACCGGCGTCGGGGAGCTTGCCACTATCGCCGTGGCGGCAACGGCCCTGCTGGCGACCACCGTGACCCTCTCGCTGGCGGAGTCGGAGGCGCGCATCAAGGCGGCGTCCCAGGCGACGACGCCGGACGAGTTCGAGCGCAACGTGGACGCCGCCGCCGCGGCGCGGGCCAACGTCATCGTGGCCGTGGCGATGATCGTCGCCATCAAGATTACGCTGATCCTGGCCAAGGTGCCGTTCAAGGCAGCCCTGGAGTACGTGAAAGAGAGCCTTAAGCAGCTTCGTAAGCGGATGCGCGCGGGGGAAGCCCTGGACGCCATCAGGCCGGACGCGCTCAAGGCCATGGCAGCGTCGAAGGCGAAGCTGGCCGCTGCGCTGGCAAGCGCCAAGGATCTGGCCGCCAAGGAGGCTGCGGGCCTGGACGCGATGACCGTCGAGCAGTTCGCCGCCGAGATGGAGAGGAACGGCGGAGTTGCGGACCAGTCCGCCCTGCCGGCGGACCAGAAGGTCCACTTCGGCGAGCTGATGAAGACGCCGGAGGGCAGGACGGCGGTCGGGACCTACAAGCAGCGCCTGGTTGCGGCGCTCCGGACCGACGTGGTGGCCGGGCTTGAAAGCCGGTTCAGGCAGTATGATGCCGTGGTGGACGGCTTCCTGTCCGAGGCCGGCCGGGCGCGCAGCGTCGAGGCGTTGGCTGCCGCCGCCACGAAGCTGGAGGAGTTCCTGGGGGAGCCGCATACCCGGGAACTGCTGCAAAGCGAGCAGAACAAGCTGGTGCAGCAGCAGGTGGAGAGGGCGTCCGGCGAGGCACGGCAGGAGTTGGCGCAAAGAGCTGCCAAAGCGCAAAAAGGCCTCTTCGTTTCAGGAGATCCCATAGTCGCCGAAGTCGCGAACGGCATCGAGGCTGCGTATCCTGGATTGGTCAAAGCGGTGAACGTCGTTGTTCACAGGCCGGATGGAAGCGTGCTCACCGACATAGACATCCAACTGGATGGCACCTCCATCCAGGTCAAAACGGGTGGCGGCAAGGGCATGACGAAGCAGATGGTCGAAACGCAGCGCTTCACCGGTCAGAGGACCATCGCATATGGCCCTGACCTTGGCCCGACCCTTGTGAAGAACCTTCGCAAGATGGGGTTCGAGGTTTACACGACCGAGGCTGAACTGATCAAGGCGCTGAAGGGTTTGAAATGATAACCGTGGTAATTGCAATCACCCGGCATCAAGCCGGCAACTGGCTTCTGGAGCGTCTCAACCTTTTGGGAAAGCCTCATACATCCGACCCGGATCGCTGGTCGGTGGAGGTGGCGGACGACTGGCTTGCTGTCGCGAAGGCAGACTACGTGCAGGAGGATTATGAGCCTGACGAACTGGAGAGCCTGGCCCGTAGGGTCAGCGACCCGGCATTCTATGTTCTCGAAGCCCATACGGAAAGCATCGCGGCACGTTATATCAAGACGCTGCCAGAAGACCTGGACCTGCTCATTGACAACGATCATGGCTGGATCGCGCCGGTATCCGACTACAAGGAAGCGATGGCAGAGGGTCTGGACTGGCTCCATGCAAAACCCCGAAATGGGCGGGTGGCGACTTAGGCATCCATCATGGCCGGCCTACATGCGTTCACGCTGAAGGCCAGGCGGTGAGCGGGGTCAACGCATGATGGCCGCTGAGATGAAGCAGCGCAGCCTCAAGCTTATGGCCGACTATGACTGCTTTCCCCTTTGGGAGCGGACCGGGACCGGCATGGACAACGTTGACCCCGCTGCCCTGCCGATCTCACCTTCGTTGCAGGACGCCCTTGACCTTTGGGCGGAGCAGTACGACGCCACGCTCGACCGTGACGACCCTGGCCAGTCCGGCTTCAAGACGCGGGATGCCGAGTCCGCCTTCAAGGCCGAAGGGGAAGCGCTGCTGGGCAGACTGAAAGCGGAGTTGGGAGGGGGGTTTGCCCTGACGCTTCAGGTCTGACCTCAAGGCGTCCAGCATGGCGAACCGGCAGCAGCCGGGCGCAGGGCTGGGATGGAGCGCATAACCGGCAGGTACCCTGGCAGGCAACGCAAACCCAAAGGGCTGTCCTACGCCGTGTTCAGCAGCAAGACAGCCCGCGTGGTCCTTTCTGTCCAACCACCCGCTGCATGACAGCCGGAATGGCAGGGCAGCCGGCAGCTAGTCCGCCGCGTCCGCCACCTGCGCCGCGCCACCCTTGCCCGGCTTCGCGTGCTTCAGCTCCGCCATCTTGTCCTGCACGTGCCGGCTGAATACGTAATCCGCCGGGCGCTGCCCCGCCAAGTCAATCTCCGGCGCCATCGGCCCCGTCAGCTTCGGCCCGCGCAGCGCCGTCATCATCGTCTTCACCGGCGACCTCACCGCATCCATCACGGCCGTGCTCTCGTATCCCGAATGCACCATGCAATCCGCGCACTTCTCGTAGTTGCCGGTGCCGTACTTGTCCCAGTCGGTGCTGTCCATCAGCTCCTTGTAGGTCTTGGTGTAGCCTTCGCCGAGCAGGTAGCAGGGCCGCTGCCAGCCGAACACGTTGCGCGTCGGCTTGCCCCAGGGGGTGCAGGTGTAGTTCTCGTTGCCCGCCAGGAAGCTCATGAACAGCGGCGACTGCGTGAACTTCCAGCCGCGGCCCTTGCCGTAGGTCAGGATGTCGCGGAACAACTGCTTGGTCTTCTGCCGCGACAGGAAGTGCGCCTGGTCCGGCGCCCGCTCATAGGCATAGCCCGGCGAGGTCATGATCCCGTCCACCCCCATCGCCATCACGTCGTCGAAGAACTTGCCCACCCGCTCCGCCTGTGCACCGTCGAACAGCGTGCAGTTGATGCTGACGCGGAAGCCCCGGCGCTTGGCCTCCTTGATGGCCGCCACGGCGCGGTCATAGGTGCCTTCCTGGCTCACCGCCCGGTCGTGCATCTCCCGGTCGCCGTCCAGGTGAACGTCCCACGAGAAGTCCGGGTGCGGCGCGTAGTCGTCCATCTTCTTCTCAAGCAGCAGCGCGTTGGTGCAGAGGTAGATGAACTTCTTGCGCGCCAGCAGCCCGCGGACGATCTCCGGCATCTCCTTGTGCAGCAGCGGCTCGCCGCCGGCGATGCTGACGACGGGGGCGCCGCACTCGTCGGCCGCCGCCAGGGCGTCCGCGACCGACAGCCGCTGGTTCAGGATCGGCGCGGGATAGTCTATCTTGCCGCAGCCGGAACACGCCAGGTTGCAGCGGAATAGCGGCTCCAGCATCAGCACCAACGGGTAGCGCTTGCGGCCCAGCACATGCTGCTTCACGACATAGGCGCCGACTCGCGCCACCTGCCTCATCGGAACGGACATTTGTAATTGCTCCTGCGGACCTGGATCGGCATGGGCCTGCCTGTGCAGGCCGCGCCGCCCCGGAATATTATAGTGGCGATATGGTGACGACGTTGCGTTTACAACGCGGATCGTTCCGGTCCATTGTACGTCTGTTAGCTGAGTTCGGCCGGGAACTTGAATTTTACGTCTTCGGCAACGCCCGGCAGCAGGGACACCTGCACGTCCTGCATCCGGCGCAGCCCTTCCAGCACCCCCTGCACCAGCATTTCCGGCGCGCTAGCACCGGCCGTCAGGCCAACGGTGGCGATGCCCGCGAACCACTCCGGCTGCAATGCGCTGGCGTCGTCTATCAAGTAGCTCGGCTTGCCCAGCTCCTGCCCAATCTCACGCAGGCGGTTGCTGTTGCTGCTGTTCTTCGATCCCACGACCAGGATCACATCCACCTGCTTCGCAAGGTCATGCACGGCCTGCTGCCGGTTCTGCGTGGCGTAGCAGATGTCGCGCACGTCCGGGCCGACGATGGCGGGGAACCGCGCCTTCAACGCACTGATGATGCCGCGCGTGTCGTCCACAGACAGCGTTGTCTGCGTGACATAGGCCAGCCGGTCCGGCGTTCCGACTTGCAGGATGGCCACGTCCGCCACGGTCTGCACCAGATGAACCGGTCCGGGTATCTGTCCGATTGTGCCCTCCACTTCGGCATGGCCGGCATGGCCCACGAGCACGATCTCGCGATCTTGGGCGGCGTAGCGGCGGCCCTCCTGGTGGACCTTGGCGACCAAGGGGCAGGTTGCGTCTATGACGGGCAGCCGGCGCTCCTTGGCCAGCTCTTCCACGCACTTCGCGACTCCGTGGGCGCTGAACACGGTCATGGCGCCGGGCGGTATCTCGTCCAGCTCGTCCACGAACACGGCGCCACGGGTGCGCAGGTCCTCGACCACATGGCGGTTATGCACGATCTCGTGCCGGACGTAGATCGGCGGCCCGAACTTGGCCAACGCCCGCTCAACGATCTCGATGGCCCGCTCCACGCCGGCGCAGAAACCTCTGGGTTGGGCCAAGACGACGCGCATCATCCACTCTACCTCCACGACCTGTCCCGTAGCGCCATCGGGAGGCAACACAGGCTGTTAACGCCCAGCCTAGCCCATCTAAGTCGCCGGAACGGCTATGTGTGCCCTATGGCCCATGACTGTGGCAAGAATGCAACACTCCGCCTAGCCAAGCGTGGCGGTATGGCACAGCGGCCCCTGGTTGGGTAGTGTGGCAGGCTGCTACGAGGGTCGGGCCGGGCAGGCCGGCCTGATGCTAGGTCGTTGCGCCGTGTCATACGGCTGCCATGAACCGGTGTTGCCCTTGCCGGGGGGACGTGGTTCTTGCCGCCCCTGACGGGCGCCGCGCCAAGCATCAGCCGGGTTTGCCCGACGCGACCGATGCACAATCTTAGACGCCGCATGGGCCGGGGCCACCCGGCGCATCATGCGGGTGGAGCAGATCAGACCCATGAACGCGAGCATCCAGCTCCCAACCCGTCCCGCCACACCGATGCTCGACCGAGTCCGCACGCCGGCCGACCTGCGGAACTTCTCGGCCGAGCAGCTTCGCCAGGTCGCCGACGAGCTGCGGGCGGAGACGGTGGATGTCGTCAGCACCACCGGCGGCCATCTCGGCGCGTCGCTCGGAGTCGTGGAGCTGACGGTCGCGCTCCATGCCGTGTTCGACACCCCGCGCGACCGCCTGCTGTGGGACGTCGGCCACCAAGCCTATCCGCACAAGATACTGACCGGCCGGCGCGACCGCATACGCACCCTGCGCCAGCCCGGCGGCCTGTCTGGCTTCACCCGCCGCAGCGAGAGCGAATACGATCCCTTCGGCGCCGCCCACAGCAGCACCAGCATCTCCGCCGGGCTGGGCATGGCGGTGGCGCACGACCTGCTGGGCCAGGAAGGGCGGCACGTCGTCTCGGTGATCGGCGATGGGGCCATGAGCGCCGGCATGGCCTACGAGGCCATGAACAACGCCGGCGCCCGCAAGGGCCGCCTGCTGGTCATCCTGAACGACAACGACATGAGCATAGCGCCCCCGGTGGGCGCCATGAGCGCCTACCTGTCGCGGCTCATCAGCAGCCGGTCGTTCCTGAACCTGCGCGACCTCGCCGCCCGCATGGCCAAGCACTTCCCGCGCGGGCTGGAGCGCACGGCCCGCCGCGCCGAGGAGTACGCCCGCGGCATCCTGACCGGCGGCACCCTGTTCGAGGAGATGGGCTTCTACTACGTCGGCCCGATTGACGGGCACAACCTGGACCACCTGCTGCCGGTGCTGCGAAACCTGCGCGAGGCCGAGGAGGCCGGGCCGATCCTGCTGCACGTCATCACCAAGAAGGGCCATGGCTACGCCCCAGCCGAGGCGTCGCCGGACAAGTATCACGGCGTCAGCAAGTTCAACGTCATCACCGGCGAGCAGGCCAAGGCCCCGCCCGGCCCGCCGCAGTACACCCGCGTGTTCGCCGATGCCCTGATCGCCGAGGCCGAGGCCGACCCCGCCATCGTCGCCATCACCGCCGCCATGCCGACCGGCACCGGCCTGGACCGTTTCGCCAAGCGCTTCCCGGACCGCATCTTCGACGTGGGCATCGCCGAGCAGCACGCCGTCACCTTCGCCGCAGGAATGGCGACGGAAGGTTTGAAGCCTTATTGCGCCATCTACAGCACCTTCCTGCAACGCGCGTACGACCAGGTCGTGCATGACGTTTGCATCCAGGGGCTGCCCGTCCGGTTCGGCATAGACCGCGCCGGGCTGGTGGGCGCGGACGGCGCCACCCACGCCGGCAGCTTCGACCTCGCCTACCTCGGTTGCCTGCCCGGCATCGTGCTGATGGCGCCCTCGGACGAGGTGGAGCTGATGCACATGGTCGCCACCACAGCCGGCATAGACGACCGCCCCAGCGCCGTCCGCTACCCGCGCGGCGAGGGCACCGGGCTGGAGCTGCCGCTGCGCGGCACGCCGATGCCCATCGGCCGCGGACGCATCCTGCGGGAAGGCTCGTCGGTCGCCATCCTCAGCCTCGGCACCCGGCTGGCCGACAGCCTGCGCGCGGCCGACGAGCTGCAGGCGCGCGGCCTGTCCGCGACGGTCGCCGACGCCCGATTCGCCAAGCCGTTCGACGCCGCCATGATCGAGCAGTTGGCCCGGCACCACGAGGTCCTGGTGATCGTGGAAGAAGGCTCCATCGGCGGCTTCGGCGCGCAGGTGCTGCAGCACCTGGCCATGCGCGGCCTGCTGGACGGCGGCGTGAAGGTCCGCAGCATGGCGCTGCCGGACGTGTTCATAGACCACAACACTCCGGCGGCGCAGATCGTCGAGGCTAAGCTGGGCGTCAAGGACATTGTTGCGACCGTCATGGGCGCGCTGGGCCAGCAGGCTGCCGGGCGCGGGGTGGACGCGGGATGATGCGCCTTCCGCGCCGGGCCGCGCTGGGAGCGGCGCTGCTGGCGCCTTTCGCGGCACAGGCCGCCGACCCCGATGCCGCTGCGCCGATTGCGGCGCTGAACGCCGGGCTGATCCAGGCCATGCGCTCCGGCAAGGCCGCGCCGTTCCCGCAGCGGTTCGCGGCACTGGCGCCGGTGGTAGACCGCGCCTTCGACCTGGGCGCAACCTTGCAGGCCGTGGTCGGGCCGCGCTGGGCCGGGCTGCCGCCAGCTCAGCAGTCGCAGCTGCTCGACGTGTTCCGCCGCTATACCGTCGCCACCTACATCGCCAACTTCGACAGCTTCGGCGGCGAGCGGCTGGAAGTGCTGCCGGACAGCCGCAGCATCGGCGCGGACCAAGTGGTGGCGACGCAGATCGCTCCGGCCTCCGGCACGCCGACGCGCATTGACTATGTGATGCGCCGCGGAGGGGCGGGCTGGCGCGCGGTGGACGTTTACCTAAACTCCACCATCAGCCAGGTAGCGGTGCAGCGGTCCGACTTTCGCTCGCTGCTGTCCACGGGCGACGCCGGGCCGCTGATCGCCAGCCTGCAGCGCAAGATCGCCACCCTGTCCGGCGGGACGCTGTCCTGACCCCCATCCAATCCCCGTTTGCCGAGCAATTGGCGCACGCTTGCTGATCCGGAGCCACGTTTGATAGACCCAGCATCCGCTGTCCTGGCCGGCGTCACTGCGGCCGGCGCGGCCCAGTCCGCGGCGGGTTGGCTGGCCGTCCGCCGGTTCAGCCGCCGGCGTGCCGCGGCCCCCGCAGCCCGCCTGCCCGTGACGGTCCTGAAGCCGCTGCACGGCGACGAACCGCTGCTGGAACAGGCGCTGGCCAGTTACTGCCTGCAGGACTACCCGGCGTTCCAGATCGTGTTCGGCGTGCAGGACGCGGCCGACCCGGCATTGCGCGTGCTGCGCCGCCTGCGGGCGCGGTTCCCGGACGTGGACATGGCCGTGGTGGTGGACCCGACGCCGCATGGCGCCAACCGCAAGATCGCCAACCTCATCAACATGCTGCCCCAGGCGAAGCACGAAATTCTGGTGATTGCAGACAGCGACATACACGCGGCGCCGGACTACCTGGACAGCCTGGTCCGCAGCCTAGCCGCGCCGGGCGTGGGCTTGGTGACGACGCTGTACGCCGGGCTGCCCGCCGGGGACAGCCTGACGGGCCGGCTGGGCGCCGCGGGGATCAACCACGCCTTCCTGCCCGGCGCCCTGCTGGCCCGCGCGATGGGACGCCAGGACTGCATGGGCGCCACCATGGCCCTGACGCGGGATACCCTGGACCTGATCGGCGGGCTGCACGCCCTGTCCGACCACCTGGCGGACGACGCCGTGCTGGGCCGGCTGGTGCGGGCGCAGGGCCTGGGCGTCGCGCTGGCCGCCACGGTGCCGGCCACGACCGTGCCGGAAACGCGGATGCCTGCCCTGTTCCAGCACGAGTTGCGCTGGGCGCGCACGATCCAGTCCCTGGTGCCGGTGGAGTTCGCCCTGTCCGCCGTGCAGTATCCGCTATTCTGGTCTGCGCTGCTGGTCGGCACTTCGGGGGGCGCCGCCTGGGCGTGCCTGGTGTTCATGCTCGCCTGGATGGTCCGGGGCGCTTCGGCCTGGGGGGTCGAGCGGCATTTGGGCCTTGCGCCGGGCCTGGCGATCTGGTGTCTCCCGCTGCGCGACCTGTTGTCAATGGCGGTGATCCTAGCCAGCTACCGGACCGACCGGGTGGCCTGGCGGGGCCAGACAATGCGCGCCACGCGCCTGCGCCACCTGCCCGGCCCCACCCTTTCGTCGGGTCTTTCGTCGGGCTTGGCATCCGGCGCGCGCCTGTCGTCCAGCCCAAGCTTCTCACCCGGAAAGGGATGAACCCGCGATGATGAAGACCCTGTTCCTGCAGCCGCCCTCGTTCGGCGGCTTCGATGGCGGCGCCGGGTCGCGCTATCAGGCGAAGCGGGAGATCAAGTCGTTCTGGTATCCCACCTGGCTGGCGCAGCCCGCCGCCCTGGTGCCCGGCAGCAAGCTGATTGACGCGCCGCCCGCCCGCATGGGCATGGAGCCGGTGCTGGCCGCGGCGCGCGAGCATGAGCTGTGCGTGATCCACACCAGCACGCCCAGCTTCGCCTCCGACGTGAAGGTGGCGCAGGCGCTGAAGGACGCGAACCCCGCGCTCAAGATCGGCTTCGTCGGCGCCAAGGTCGCCGTCCAGCCCGGCGACAGCCTGGCCGCCGCGCCGGTGATAGACTTCGTGGCCCGCAACGAGTTCGACTTCACCTGCCTGGAGGTCGCCGAGGGCCGGGACCTCGCCGACGTGGACGGTATCAGCTACCGGGACCGCCGGGGCGAGGTCGTCCATAACCGCGACCGCGAGATCCTGGAGGACATGGACAAGCTGCCGTTCGTCAGCGAGGTCTATAAGCGGGACCTGCGTATCGAGGACTACTTCATCGGCTACCTGATGCACCCGTATCTCTCGATCTACACGGGACGCGGCTGCAAGAGCCGCTGCACGTTCTGCCTGTGGCCGCAGACGGTGGGTGGCCACCGCTACCGCGTCCGCAGCCCGCAGCACGTCGCCGCCGAGATCAAGCAGGCCATGCGGGACTTCCCGCAGGTGCGCGAGTTCTTCTTCGACGACGACACCTTCACCGACAACCTGCCGCGGGCCGAGGCCATCGCCAGGGAGCTGGGCAAGCTGGGCGTGACCTGGTCGTGCAACGCCAAGGCGAACGTGCCGCGCAAGACACTGGAGGTGCTGAAGGCCAACGGCCTGCGGCTGCTGCTGGTCGGCTACGAGAGCGGCAATCAGCAGATACTGCACAACATCAAGAAGGGCCTGCTGGTGGATGTCGCCCGCAAGTTCACCAAGGACTGCCACGAGCTGGGCATCAAGATACACGGCACCTTCATCCTCGGGCTGCCCGGGGAGAACAAGGAGACCATCGAGGAGACGATCAAGTATGCCGTGGAGCTGAACCCGCACACCATGCAGGTGTCCCTGGCTGCGCCGTATCCCGGCACTTACCTGTATGACCAGGCGGTGCAGAACGGCTGGCTGGATGCGGCGAACGCCGAGCTGATTGACGAGCGCGGGGTGCAGATCGCTCCCCTGCATTACCCCGGCATCCTGTCCCACACCGAAATCTTCGACAGCGTGGAGTCGTTCTACAAGCGCTTCTACTTCCGCGCGCCGAAGATCGCCTCCATCGTCGGCGAGATGGTCCGCAGCCCGCAGATGATGAAGCGCCGCCTGCGGGAAGGCGTGGAGTTCTTCCAGTTCCTGCGCGAGCGCAAGACCGCGGCATAGCTCCCTCTCCCTCCGGGAGAGGGCCGGGGTGAGGGAAGCTGCAAGGACGGAACCTGGCCGTTCCAGGGGCTGCGGTTCTATCGTTGGCCGGATAAGGTGCCCGTGGCCTCCCTCACCCCGGCCCTCTCCCGGAGGAAGAGGGAGAAGTGAACGCCATCCACGAAACCGCTGGTCTTGACGGCCACCCGCCGCGTTATCCTCTCCGCCGACGATTTCGGCCTGTCTCTGGGCGTCAACGAGGCCGTCGAGCACGCCCACCGTGATGGGCTGCTATCCACGGCCAGCTTGATGGTCGCCGGTCCTGCCGCCGCCGACGCCGTGCGCCGGGCACAGGCTCTGCCGGAGCTTCGAGTCGGTCTGCACCTCGTCGTGATCGAAGGTCCAGCCGCCGACCCGGCATCTGCGCCAGACCTGGTGGACGGCGCCGGCCAGTTCCCGTCCAGCCAACTCCGCCTCGGCATCAGCTACTTCGCCCGCCCTGCCGTGCGCCGCCAACTGGCGTACGAAATCCGCGCGCAATACCGCGCCTTCGCCGCCACCGGCCTGCGTCTGGACCACGCCAACGCCCACAAGCACATGCACCTGCACCCCACGGTCGGCCGCCTGATGATCGAAGCTGGCCGCGACTTCGGCCTGCCCGCCCTGCGCGTCCCGGCGGAGCCGCCCGCGGTCATGGCGGCGCTCGGCGTCCCGCAAGGCCCCGGCGCCCGCGCGCTGTATGCCTGGACCCGGCTGCTGCGCCGCCAGGCCCGCCGCGCCGGGCTGCTTACCAACGACCACGCCTTCGGCGTCGCCTGGAGCGGCCACATGACCGCTGCCCGCCTGGTTGCGCTGGCGCCGCACCTGCCACCGGGCCTGTCGGAGATATACTTCCACCCTGCCGCCCACCGCGACGGGCTGCTGACGCGGCTGATGCCAGGCTACGAGCATGAGGCGGAGTTGGCCGCGCTGTGCGACCCGGCCGTGCGCCGCGCGCTGGCGGACACCGGCGCGGTGCTGGCCGATTACGGCGCCGCCTGAACCGTTCCGGCCAGCCCCGGCACTCCCACGGGATGCGCCCGCACGGCGCTCCAGCCCAGCACCAGCGTCACGATGATCAACCCGGTCCGCACGAACGCCATGGCATCCACCTCGCCCTCGCAGGGGCATCCAACACCCTGTGAATTAACGACATGATTGCGGCGGCAATGAGCAGGTTTGCGGCGGCATCGTGGCAAGCAGCGCCGGCACGAACACCAAGCTCGCCAGCAGGGTGCAGCCCAGGCTGAGCAACAGCAGCATACCCATGCTGGCGGTCCCGGGATGCCGCGACAGCGCCAGCGACCCGAACGCCGTCCCGGTCGTGAGTGCCGAGAACACCACCGCCCGAGCCGTCGGCGACGCCAGGTGCCCACGTTGCCCGTTCCGCCAGTTCATCACGAAGTAGATGTTGAACGACACCCCGACCCCGAGCAGCAGCGGCAGCGCGATGATGTTGGCGAAGTTCAGCGGCAGCGGCAGCAGCACCGCCGCCAGCACCGTCAGCAAGCCTGACAGCAGCAGCGGCGCCAGCACCAGCAGCACGTCCCGCAGCCGCCGCAGCGCCGTGAACAGGATCAGCGTGATCGCCAGCAGCGCCCCGGCCGCCGCGCGCTCGAACGCGCCGATGATGGTGCGCGCCGTGGCGGCGATGGTGACGGCCGACCCGCCGGCCTCCGGCACCGCCTCCTGCACCTGCTCAGCGAAGGCGCGCAGCCCGGCGTGGCCGGCGGACTCCGGCCGGGCCGCCACCTGGACCCGCACCCGGCCGTCCGGCAGCCGCCAGTCCCGCGCGATCTCCGGCGGCAGGCTGTCCAGCGTGACCGGCCCGGCGGACAGCGCCACGCGCAGCCGGCCGATCTGGTCCGGCAGAAAACGGGTCAATGCGTCGTTGGCGGCCATCACCGTCGCGTCCGGCGCCACCGCCAGCGCCCGCAGGTCCGCCGCGACCTCCACAAGTGGATGATCCGCCGGCAGGCGCGGCACGGCGCGGTCCATCTGGGACAGCGCCGTGCGCGCGGCCAGCCGCATGTCCGCAGGGCTGACCGGCGCCGCCGGGCTGCGCGGCGCGAGCGTCGGCCCCAGCAGCCCGGCGGCGTCGGCGATCAGCGCCAGCTTCTCCGCCTGCTCCCCTGGCACGAAGCTGCCCAGGGTGATGACCTGCCCCACCAGCGGCAGCGCGGCCACCCGTGCGGCGATGTCCGCTGCCGCCGCCGGGCCGGGTGCCAGGATGTCTATGGTGTAGGGATTGGTCAGCGGGTTGGCCGCAAGGTCTGCCAGCGTCCGCATCGCCTCGGTGGAGGGGTCCTTGGTGCTCAGGGGGTCGCTGTCGAACTGCAGGCGCGGCAGGGCGGCGGCGCCCAGCGCGGCCAGCAGGCCGAAGGCGGCCAGCACCGGCCGGCGCCGCCGCTCAATCGCCCGGTCCAGCGGGCGCAGGGTCTCGAAGCCGACGTCCCGCGCCGCGGCGCGCGGGCGGAACGCCACCAGCGCCGCCGGCAGGAACACCAAGGTGCAGGCAAACGCGATCAGCATCCCGGCCCCGGCGATCAGCCCCAGCTCCGCGACGCCGGTGAAGTCCGTCGGCACGAAGGCCAGGAACCCCGCCGCCGTAGCCGCCGCCGCCACCAGGATTTGCCCGCCCGCTTCCCGCGCGGTGTCCGCTAGCGCGTCCGGCAGGTCCGCCGCATGGACCTGTGCCGCCCGCAGCCGCACGCAGAACTGTATGGCGAAGTCCACCGCGATGCCGACGAATAGGATGGCGAAGGCGACCGAGATCAGGTTCAGCGGATTGCTGGTCAGCGTGGCGAACCCCGTCGTCAGCAGCAGGCCCATGAACAAGGTCAGCACGATGGGCGCGATCAGCCGCCAGGACCTGACCGCGAGCGCCAGCCACGCCACCACCAGCACGATGCTGCCCGCCAGCCCGGCCGCTGCGCCCTGCGCCACGGTGGCGAACTCCTCGTCCGCCAGCGCGACCGATCCCGTGACGCGCACGCGGGCCTGTCCGGCTGCCACGAACTCCTGCCGGGCCGCGGCGGAACGCAGCGCCGCGGTGGCGGCGGCGCCGGGCTGCAGCGCGCCGTAGTCCAGCACCGGCTGCGCCAGCACGAATCGGTAGGGGCCGCCCAGCTCGGCAACCTTGCCCGCCAGCAGCCGCTGCCAGGACAGCGGCACCGGGTCGCCTGCTGCCGCAGCGGACAGGGCGGCGTGGAAGCCGCGCAGCGGCGCCTCGAACGCACGCAGACTGACGCCCTGCTCCACCCCGCGCGCCACCAGCGACAACGCCGAGAACAGCCCGCGGGCGCTGGGGTCCGCCACGAGCTGTCCCAGGAAGGGCTGGGCATCAATCGTCTGGTCCAGCAGGGATTGCAGCACCGGGCGGTCCAGCAGCAGGAAGCCCTCCTGGGCGAAGAACGGCGAGGCGTCGGGACGGCGCACGGTGCGGAAATGCGCGGGGTCCGCCTGCAACGCGGCGGCGAGGCCGGCGGCGGTCGCGTCCGCCATCTCCGGCGCATCCGCCTCGACCACCGCCACCAGCAGGTCGTTGAATTGCGGGAACAGCCGCTTCAGCTCGGCCTCGCGCTGCTTCCACGGCAGGGTCGCGGCAAACAGCCCGTCAATGTCGGTCGTGACCTGAAGCCGTGCGGCGGCCAGCCAGGCGAACCCGGCGGCCAGCAGCAAGCTCAGCAGCATCACGAGCCATGGGCGGCGGGCGCTGGCAAGCACGACCCGGATCAGGACGGGCCGGCTCGGGATGGCATGGTCGGCGGCAATGCGAGGCATGGGCAGGGCTAAAGCGGAACCCGGCCCCCGCCGCAACCCTGCATCACGTCAGGGCACGCCGTCTTGGAGGGCACGTCATCCCGGGGCAGCGGGTCAGGACGCCGGCACATGCAGCCGCCACAGGTCCACGGCGGCCCCGCCGCGCACCGGCGACGGCGCCACGCCGCGCAGCCCGCGATGCGTCCAGCGCCGCTCCACCGCGCCGGCGAAGATCGCGGGCTGGGTTGCGGCGATCAGCCGCTGCACGTCGGCATAGGCCGCCATGCGCCGGCCCTCGTCCGGCTCCGCGCGGGCGTCGGCGACCAGCTTGTCCAGCACGTCGTCCCGCAGGTGGTGCATCCCCCAGTACTGCCCGGCGGCGGTGGAGGTGAACAGCGACGCCACGGCATCCGGGTCCGCGCTGCATGGCGTGACGCGCAGGGCCGCCAGCGCGGGCGATCCCTCCGGCTGCGCGCCGCGGGCCGTAAGCTCCGCCCAGGGCAGCGCCGCCAGGGTCAGCCGCAGGCCCAGCGGGGCGGCGGCGGCGGCCAGCGCCCGCCCGGCTGCAGCCGCCTCGTCGTCCCCGGCGACGTGGGCGTATTCCAGGTCCAGCCCCGCCGGGGGCAGCTTGCCGGCATATTGCCGGGCAGCGTCCAGGTTCTGCCGCGGCATGTCCGGCACGTCCTGCGCGCCGGGGATGCCCGGCGGGAACGGGCTGGCGGGCGCGTCCGCCGCATAGGGAAAGGCATGGGCCAGGGCACGCCGCACGTTCAGGTCCGCCGCCGGGCCGGATGCGGTGTTCATCAGCAGCAGCAGGCTGGTCAGGCCGCGGCGCCGCTCGGTGGCGACGCCCGGCCCGTCCGCGCCCACCCCGTCCGCGCCTTGGTCGGCCAGCAGGTCCGCCTGGCCCTTCGTGAACGCGGCCCGGCGGGCGGCGCGGTCCGGCACGACGCGCAGCACGACCGCAGCCGGGCGGTCCGCCGCCGGCATCGGCCAGCCGCGCCAGTGGCCCGGCACCGCTTCCAGCACCAGTCCGCCCGCATCCTGCCGGCGCAGGCGATAGGGGCCGGACCCGGCGGAATGCGTCGCCAGCCAAGCCGGATCGTCCGCCGGAACCTGGCGCGGATTGATGACCGCGACGTGCGGCAGGTAGCCCGGCAGCGACGGCAACGGCCGCGTCAGCAGCAGCCGCAGCGTGCCCGGATCGGGGGCGGTGACGCCATCGGCCTGCAAGTGGCCGCGCAGCATCCAGGCCGTGCCCGGCTGCGCCAAGGCGCGGACCCAGCTTGCGCGGGCGGCCTCCGCGTCCACCGGGTCGCCGTTCTGGAACCGCGCGGCGGGGGCCAGCTTGAAGGTCCAGGTCAGGCCGTCCTCGCTGGTGGTCCAGCTTTCGGCCAGGGCGGGGACGACGGTGGCCGGATCGCCCTCGTGCCGGGCCAGGGCTTCATACAAGGCGTCCCGCACCATGCAGGTCGTCCAGTCCATGCGGCCATGCGGGTCCAGGGTGGCAACGGGCTGGTCCAGCAGCAGCACGGGGTTGCGCCGCGCGCCCTCCTGCTCGAAGGCGTGGGCCGGGATGGCGAGGCCCGCCGTGGCGGCAGCGGCCAGAAAATCTCGTCGGTGCATCGGGGGCCTCCGCTGGGTGCTACGCCGTGGGGCCTAGCAGCCCATGCAGGGCGGGATTAGGACCTTGGTCACTCGCCCCGGCCTTTTTCGATGCCGTCATTGCGCGCCGGCTTCGGCGCGGCGATCCAGAGACCGCAAATGCTGCCCCGGCCGCCGATGGACCGCCGCGCCGCAAGCGCGGCCCGGAGCGGCGCATCGCCAGGCGCCGCCGGCATCAGGGCATCAGGGCATCGCCGGCCGGGCCGGCTTGCCGCGGACAGGGGGCATGATGATGAGGTCCCAGATGCTGGGCATCTCGCCCACCGGCACATGCACCAGCGCGGGCGCGTTCAGCGCGAACGCCTCCCGCAGCCGCGCCTCCAGCTCCGCGGCGTCGTGCGCGCGGAGGGCGGCGACGCCGAACGATTCGGCGAACCGCACGAAGTCCGGGTTGTGCAGGCCCGACGCGATCTGCCGGTCGCCATACGCCTCACGCTGGATGCGCCGGACGTTGCCGAAGGCGCCGTCGTCGAACACCACCACGACCACCGCCAGGTTGTGCAGCGCCGCCGTCGCCAGCTCCATCGCCTGGTAGGCGAAGCCGCCGTCCCCGGCGATGCTCAGCACGGCGCGGCCGGGGCACGCCGCCTTGGCCCCCAGCGCGGTGCCGTAGCCATAGCCCAGGTTGTCCTGGTAGCCGGAAAAGAACCGCCGCGGCCCCGGCACCGGGAAGGCGATGCGGGCGGCGAAGCCCATCTGCGTCACCTCGTCCACCAGGATGCCGTCCGGCGGCAGCGCCGCCCGCATGGCGCGCAGGAAGCCCATCTGCGGCTCCAGCCGCCCCAGCCGCTCCGCCAGCCAGGCGCGGTGCCCGGCCAGCTCGTCCTCGCGCGACGGGCGGACCGGGCTGTGCGCCGGCAGGCGGTCCAGCAGGGCGGACAAGCCGGCCGCGGCATCCGCGACGATGGCGCAGGCCGGAGGCTGGAACCGGCCAGGCTCCTCCGGGTCAACATCCAGGCGCACGATACGCAGGTCCGCGTCGGTGCCCCAGCCTGCCTGCTGCGTATAGAGCCGGGTGCCGACCGCCAGCACCGCGTCGGCACCGGCCCACAAGCGGCGCCCGACGGGATAGCTGACGGCCAGGCGGTGGTCGGTCGGCAGGATGCCGCGGCCCCGGCGGTAGGACACGACCGGCGCCTCCAGCATCTCCGCCACCAGCCGCAGCTCCCCGGCCGCATCCTCTGCGCCGCCGCCCACCACGATCAGCGGGCGTTGCGCGGCGCCCAGGATGCGGGCGGCCCGCTCGACCGCGTCCGGGTCCACCGGCGGGGTCGCGGGCAGGATCGGGTCCACCAGCGGCGCCGGGCCGGACTGGCCCCAAACGTCTATGGGGCACTCCAGCGCCACCGGGCGACGGCGGCCGGACAGGGCGAGGTGGATGGCCCGGGCCACCTGGGCGGACGCCTCGTGCGGGCCGGTGATCCCGGCCGCGTGCTTGGTCAGGTGGCGCAACAGGCCGAGCTGGTCCGGAATCTCGTGCAGGTGGCCATAGCCGCGGTCAATGGCATGAGCCGGTATCTGCCCCGCCAGCGCCAACACCGGCGCCCCCATGCCCCAGGCGGTCAGCAGCGCCGAGCCGGTGTTGAGGATGCCGGGGCCGGGCACGGCGGCATAGGCTTGAGGCCGCCCGGTGGCCAGCGCGGCGCCCAATGCCATGTAGGCGCCAGCCTGCTCGTGCCGGGCGTGCAGCACGCGCATATGGTCCCGCGCACCATATAAGGCGTCGAACAGGTGGTCGTTGTGGACGCCGGGCACGCCATAGACGGTGTCAATGTCATGGGCGGCTAGGCTCCTGACCACCGCCACCGCCGTAGTCATTCGCTCCATGCCGCCCCCTGCCGTCCCGCGCCGGAGCCTGGGGCCGGCCGCACTGCCGCGCCGCGGCCCCCTCTGGCTCCCGGCCGCACCGAGACGGTAACGCCCGACCTGGGAACGGCCGCCACGGCCAGCCACGATGCAGCGGCAGGCAAGAAGGCGACGGACATTGGGGGCGGCCCTCCTGCCTGGCGTTGCCGGACTGCGACCATGCCCCGTGCGGGGACCGGCCGCTACCCCGCATCCCAGCACGTTGCGATCCTGAACATATTAGCGTAAGTGATAAAGATACGTCCGGCACCACGGTCGCCATAGGAACGACAGGCCATGCGCCGGCGCTTTGCATCCGTGCTTGCCGCAGCCCTCGCGCTGGTCCCCGTCCTGGCCCTGCCAGCCGCCGCCCAGGTCCGCATCGGTGTCATCGTCAGCATCACCGGCCCATCCGCAAGCCAGGGCGTCCCCCAGCGCAACAGCCTTGCGATGCTGCCAAAAGGCGTCGGCAATCAAAGGATCGAATACATCGTCCTTGACGACGGCACGGACGCTGCCCGCGCGGTCGCCGGCGCACGCAAGCTGATAGACGAGGATGGGGTGGACGCCATCGTCGGCCCCAGCACGACGCCTGCGTCCCTGGCGCTGATCCCCATCGCAGCCGCCAAGCAGGTGCCGGTGATCGCGTTCGGCGCCTCCGGGCGGATCATCCTGCCGATGGACCAGCAGCGTCGCTGGATGTTCAAGACGTCGCAGAACGACGGCCTGATGGCGGACGCCATCGCCCTGCACATGTTCCGCGCGGGCGTGCGGACGGTGGGCTTCATCGGCTTCGGCGACGCCTATGGCGACGGTTGGCTGGCGGAGGCGAAGCGGGCGCTGGAGGGCATGACCATCAAGCTGGTCGCAGTCGAACGGTATGCCCGCGCCGATACGGACGTCAGCGCCCAAGCGCGGAAGCTGATTGCGGCGCAGCCCGATGCGGTCCTGGTCGCCGGGTCCGGCAGCCCCTCGGTCACGCCGCAAAAGGCGCTGCGCAGCCTCGGATACTCCGGCAAGTACTATCAAACCCACGGGGCCGCGACGATTGATTTCATTAAGCTCGGCGGCAAGGACATGGAGGGGACCGTGCTGCCGGCCGGGCCTGTCCTGGTCGCGTCGCAACTGCCGGACAGCGACCCGGTGAAGGAAACCGCGCAGGGCTACGTCCGTCAGTACGAGGCTGCCTACGGTGCTGGAAGCGTCGCACCCTTCGGCGCCTACGCCTATGATGCCGCAACCCTGTTGAAGATGGCGATCCCCGTGGCGCTCCTGACCGCGAAGCCCGGCACGCCCGAGTTCCGCGCCAGTCTGCGCAACGCGCTGGAGACTGCATACGACTTGGTGCTGACGGACGGCGTCGCCGAGATGACGCCCGATGACCATAGCGGCTTCGACAAGCGCGCCCGCGTGATGGTGACGATCCAGGATGGCGCCTGGAAGCTGCTGCCGTAAGCGGCCGAACGGCGCGGCGCGGCGTCCCTGTCCTCCGTGCGGCGATGGCCGCTCTTGCCCCTGCTTTTGGGCGCCGCCCGGCTTTCTTGACACGTTCCGGGGCTGGACATACCAGTGGCGCAGGGTGAATGCCCGTGCCGCCGGCTTCGTCTCACGCCGGCCTCGCCATAACGACTCCACCACAGGGGAACACGGGCCATGCGCCGGCGCTTTGCAGTCCTGCTTGCCGCAGCCACCTCGCTGCTTCCCGCCCTGGCGTTGCCTGCCGCCGCGCAGATACGCATCGGCGTCACCATCAGCACCACCGGCCCGGCGGCCAGCCTGGGCGTGCCGCAGCGCAACAGCATCGCCCTGCTGCCGAAGGAGATCGGCGGCCAGGCCGTCGAGTATATCGTGCTGGACGACGGCGCCGACAGCACCCGCGCCGTCGCCAACGCCCGCAAGCTGATTGACGAGAACAAGGTGGACGCCCTGGTGGGGTCCAGCACCACGCCCGCATCGCTCGCGATGATAGACGTGGCGGCGGAGAAGCAGGTGCCGATGATCTCGCTCGCCGCCTCCGCCCGGCTGATCCAGCCGATGGACGCGCAGCGGCGATGGGTGTTCAAGACGCCGCAGAACGACAGCCTGATGGCCGACGCCATCGCCGGGCACATGGCGACGGCCGGCGTCAAGACCGTGGGCTTCATCGGCTTTAACGACGCCTATGGCGACGGCTGGCTGACCGAGGCGACGCGGGCGCTGGAGGCGAAGGGCATCAAGCTGGTGGCGGTCGAGAAGTATGCCCGCGCCGACACCAGCGTGACCGGCCAGGTGCTGAAGCTGGTTGCGGCGCGTCCGGACGCCGTGCTGATCGCCGGGGCCGGGACGCCTGCAGCCCTGCCGCAGAAGGCGCTGCGCGAGCGGGGCTACGCCGGCAAGTACTACCAGACCCACGGCGTCGCCAACATGGACTTCATCCGCGTGGGCGGCAGGGACGTGGAGGGCACGATACTCCCGACCGGCCCCATCCTGGTCGCGTCGCAGTTGCCGGACAGCAGCCCGATCAAGGCGCTGGCCGTGGACTATGTGCGCCGCTACGAGGCGGCGAACGGCGCCGGCACCGTCGCCACTTTCGGCGCCCATGCCTACGACGCCGCCCTCATGCTGCAAGCGGCGATCCCCACCGCGCTCAGGTCCGGCAAGCCCGGCACGCCAGCGTTCCGCGCCGCCCTGCGCGACGCGCTGGAGGGGGCCTACGAGCTGGTGCTGACGCACGGCATCTCCGACATGTCGCCGCAGGACCACAACGGCTTCGACCAGCGCGCCCGCGTGATGGTGACGATCCAGGATGGCACCTGGAAGCTGCTGCCCTGAGATGCCTTCCTGCTCCCTCTCCCCCCGGGAGAGGGCCGGGGTGAGGGAAGCGGCAAGGGCGGCCTCTTCCCTATTCAGCCCTGTCAGCCGACGCGGCAGTGCGTGCGGCTTCCCTCACCCCCGCCCTTTCCCGGAGGGAGAGGGAGCAGCAAGCCAGCATGGACGCTGACATCGCCCTGATCCTGTTGCAGGACGGGGTCGTGAACGGCGCCATCTACGCGCTGCTCGCCCTGTCCCTGGTGCTGGTGTTCGCCGTCACCCGCGTGGTGTTCATCCCGCAGGGCGAGTTCGTGGCCTATGGCGCGCTGACCTACGCCGCCCTGGATGAGGGCCGGCTGCCCGGCAGCGTCTGGCTGCTGGCCGGGCTGGGCGCCGCCGCCATGCTGGCCGGGCTGGCCGCGGCATGGCGCACGCTGACGCCGCGGGCGGCGCTGCGGCTGGCGGCGGAGTGCCTGCTGGTGCCGGCGCTGGTGCTGCTGGCCGTGCGGATCATGCCGCCGAAGCCCGGCGTGCTGGCGGAGGCGTTGCTGACGCTGGCCATCGTGACGCCCATGGCGCCCTTCCTCTACCGCCTGGCCTACCAGCCATTGGCGGAGGCGTCGGTGCTGGTGCTGCTGATCGCCTCCATCGGCGTCCACCTGGCGCTGCTGGGGCTGGGGCTGGTGTTCTTCGGGCCGGAGGGCTACCGCGCCAACGGCTTCTCGGACGCGCGATACGCCGTAGGAGCGCTGACGGTCCCCGGGCAGGCCCTGTGGATCGTCGGCACGACCCTGGCGCTGATGCTGGCGCTGTACCTGTTCTTCGACCGCACCCTGGCCGGCAAGGCGCTGCGGGCGACGGCGGTGAACCGGCTTGGGGCGCGGCTGGTCGGGATCGCCACGTCGCTGTCGGGCCGCATCGCCTTCGTGCTGGCCGGCGGCATCGGCGCGCTGTCCGGCATCCTGATCGCGCCGCTGACGACGGTCTATTACGACAGCGGCTTCCTGGTGGGCCTCAAGGGCTTCGTCGCCGCCATCATCGGCGGGCTGGTCAGCTATCCCCTGGCGGCGCTGGCGGCGGTGCTGGTGGGGTGCGTCGAGAGCCTGTCCTCGTTCTACGCCAGCGCGTTCAAGGAGGTGATCGTGTTCACGGTCATCATCCCCGTCCTGCTGTGGCGCTCGCTCCGCAGCCCAGCGGAAGAGGAATGAGCGGCGCCTCCTTCTCCCTCTCCCTCCGGGAGAGGGTTGGGGTGAGGGAAGCCGCAAGCACCGGCTCCGGGTTTTGCGGAACCGGTGCCATGACGGCCAAGGGCGGCGCTTGCGGCCTCCCTCACCCCGGCCCTCTCCCGGAGAGGGAGGGAGCAGGCAACCCTCCTCTTTTCCGCATCGGGCGCGCACCATGACCCGCCTGCTGCCCGTCCTGCTGATGGCTCTTTGGCTTTGCGTGCCCGTCATCCCCGGCGTGCCGAGCTTCTGGATCACGCTGGCCAACTACGCCGGCCTCGCCAGCATCGTCGCGGTCGGCCTGGTGGTGCTGACGGGCTATGGCGGCATGACTTCGTTCGGCCAGGCTACCTTCATGGGCTTCGGCGCCTACGCCACGGCGCTGCTGACGACGGGGGCCGGATGGTCGCCGTGGCTGACCCTGCCGGTGGCGGTCCTGGCCAGCGGGGCGGCGGCGCTGCTGCTTGGCGCGGTGACGCTGCGGCTGTCCGGGCACTACCTGGCGCTGGGCACCATCGCGTGGTCGGTCAGCCTGTATTACGTGTTCGGCAACCTGGACCTGTTCGGGCGCAACGACGGCATCTCCGGCATCCCGCCGCTGCGGCTGGGCGGCGTCGCGCTGACCGACAGCCGGGCGTACTTCGCCGTGGTGTGGGTGGCGGTCGCCGGGGTGCTGCTGCTGACGCGCAACCTGCTGGACAGCCGGGCGGGCCGCGCGATCCGGGCGCTGCGCGGCGGTGCGGCGGCGGCGGCCAGCTTCGGGGTGGACCTGCCGCGGACGCGGGTGCTGGCCTTCACCTATGCGGCGATGCTCGCGGGGCTGGCGGGGTGGCTATACGCCCACATGCAGCGCAGCGTGAACCCGACGCCGTTCGGGCTGTCGGCGGGCATAGACTACCTGCTGATGGCGGTGCTGGGCGGCGCCGGGTCGGTGTGGGGAGCGCTGCTGGGCGCCGGGCTGGTGACAGTCGTGAAGGACCTGCTCCAGGACGTGCTGCCACGGCTGCTGGGGCAGCAGGGCAACTACGAGGGCGTCGTGTTCGGCGCCCTGCTGGTGCTGGTGCTGCAAACCGCGCCGGAGGGGCTGTGGCCGCATGTGCGCCGCCTGTCCGGCGCCGTGCGGTCCCAGATGCGCGGCCGGACGCACGCCCGGATGCACGACGTGGCACGCGACGGCGCACGGATGCCCACCGACGCCCCGCCCCTGCCCACCCGCATCTTGGCCGCCCGTATCTTGCCCGCCCGCGGTGCGCCCGTGCTGGCGGCGGTGGGTCTGCGCAAGGTGTTCGGTGGCCTGGCCGCGGTCAACGACATCGGGCTGCACCTGGACGCCGGGGAGATCGTCGGCCTGATCGGTCCCAACGGCGCGGGCAAGAGCACGACGTTTAACCTGCTGACCGGCGTGGCCCGGCCAACCGCCGGGCAGGTGCGCTTCATGGGCCAGGACGTGTCCGCCAGCACGCCGCCGCAGGTCGCCGCCCTAGGCATCGCCCGCAGCTTCCAGCACGTGAAGCTGGTGCCCGGCATGTCCGTGCTGGAGAACGTGGCGCTCGGCGCGCACCTGCGCGGGCACGCCGGGGCCATGCGCGCCCTGCTGCGCCTGGACCGGGCGGAGGAGGCCGGGCTGCTCGCCGAGGCCCGGCGCCAGATCGCCCGCGTCGGCCTCGCCGCCCATGCATACCAGCGCGCCGACAGCCTGGCGCTGGGCCAGCAGCGCATCGTGGAGATCGCCCGCGCCCTGTGCCTGGACCCGGTGCTGCTGCTGCTGGACGAGCCTGCCGCGGGACTGCGCCACGCCGAGAAGCGGGAACTGGCCGCCCTGCTGCGCCGCCTGCGGGACGACGGGGTGACGATCCTGCTGGTCGAGCACGACATGGACTTCGTGATGAACCTGGCCGACCGCCTGGTGGTGATGGAGTTCGGCGCCAAGCTGGCCGAGGGAAGGCCGGCCGCGGTGCGGGCCGACCCGCGGGTGATCGAGGCGTATCTCGGGTCGGTCGCGTGACGGCCAGCCGCGACTGCCCTGCCCCGCCGCCGGTCATTGCGGGGAGTGCAGCGGCGCGGCAATCCAGGGGCTGCCAGAATCGGACGGCTGACCCGGCGGCCCCTGGTTTGCCGCGCCGCAAGCGCGGCTCGCAATGACGGGACCTATGACGCCAGGTGTTCGCGCCGGCCGAAGGCGCGGATTGGCCGCATGAGCGTCCTGGAGGTGCAGGACCTCAGCGTGTCCTATGGCGGCATCGGCGCCGTGCATGGCGTCAGCCTGCGGGTGGGCGCCGGGCAGATCGTGACGGTGATCGGGCCGAACGGCGCGGGCAAGACCACGCTGCTGAACGCCGTCATGGGGGTGATGCCTGCAAGCGGCGCCGTGCGCTTCGCCGGGCAGGACATGGGGCGGCTGGGGATCGAGGACCGCGTGCGCGCCGGCATGTGCCTGGTGCCGGAGAAGCGGGAGCTGTTCGGCACCATGACGGTGGAGGACAACCTGCGCCTGGGCGGCTTCCGCCTGCGCCACGCGGGCGCTGCCGCGGCAAGGGCGGCGATGGACGACGTGTATGCCCTGTTCCCCCGCCTGCGGGAGCGCCGCCGGCAGCAGGCCGGCACGCTGAGCGGCGGGGAGCGGCAGATGCTGGCGATGGGCCGGGCGCTGATGGCGCGTCCCGACCTGCTGCTGCTGGACGAGCCGAGCCTTGGGCTGGCGCCGCTGATCGTCCGCGAGATATTCCGCATCATCGCCGGCCTCCGCAGCCGTGGCTGCGCGATCCTGCTGGTGGAGCAGAACGCCCGCGCCGCGTTGCAGGTCGCAGACTACGGTTACGTGCTGGAAACCGGCCAGGTCGCATTGCAGGGACCGAGCGCGGCGCTGGCCGGGGACGCGCGCGTGGTGGCGACCTACCTGGGTGCGGGCGTGGAGACGGGCAGCGTGTCCGCCACGCCATAGGCGCGGCAGAATGACGGCCCGGAATGCCAGGACCGCACGATTGATGCGAACCGGACATGCACCCGCCGCGATCCGTGTGCTTTACTGCTGCCGCTTACATCCAAAGGTGGCGTCATGCGCAAAACATTGCTTGCTCTCTCCATGCTGGCCGGACTGGCCGGACTGGCTGCCACCCCGGCGGACGCGGCCCCGCTTGCCCACGGCCTGGCGCCATCGCTTGAGGCCCTGTTGCCCGTCGCGAACCTGCCGGCCAATGCCGTCCTGAGCGAGGGTGCGTCCGTCCAGGAGGTGCAGTACTATCGCCGCCGCTACGCCCGGCGCAACTACCGCCGCCGTTACTTCCGCCGTTACTAGCCGATGCCGCATCGCCTGCCTGGCCTCGTGCCGGGCAGGCGCCTGCCCGGCCTGCATCGCGCTCTAGTTGCGACACCCTATCGCGACACCAGGCGCAACGGCCTAGCGCGCACCGTCCTGTGACCGTGGGCGGGATGTCGCACGCGCCTGCGCCATGCCGCGTATCATTGCTTCCAAGTCTTCCTGGACCAGGCTGCGGGAGCGGGAACGAGTCTCGCTCAATCCACTGAAAGCCGAGTCGCCCGGCGGTGCGCGCAGCAAGTTGCAGGCCGCGCGATCCCCGGCCGTGCAGTCCTGGGCGACGCGGGCCATGAACTCCATCCGCGGCTCGGTGCAGCCGATCGGCGCCGCAGCCAGCAGGACCGCGACCGCCAGGGCGCCACGCCGGGTCATGACGGACGCCCCTGGCCGGCGACCCCGGCCTGCACCACCCCGGCCCGGGCAAGATGGGCCGGCAACCGGCCCATGAGCGCCAGCAGCGCCATCCGGGCATCGCTGGCCAGCGACCAGGCGGGATGGCCGAAGGTCTCGGGACGGTTGCCTTCCAGCAGCAGGTGCGCGCCCCATGCGAACCCGTAGCCGAGCAGCGGCGCCGCAATCAGCCACCGCAAGTCCAGCAACAGACCGGCCAGCAGCGCCGACACGGCCAGCGCAGTGCCGATGTAGTGGGCGGCTCGTGTGGAACGGCGGCTGTGGGCGCGCAGGTAGCGGTGCCAGAACTCGGAATAGGTCAAAGGGGCGGAGCTGGCGGTGGCGGGAGGGGTCATGCTGAAGGCTCCCCGGCAGAAGGGTTGTTTGGGGAGCAATAGCGCATTTTCTAGCCGCCGGGTATGCGCGGCACGGTTAGGCTTTGTTCAGCCAGGCGCTGCTCGACCGCCGTGCGCCACGGCGCGTCCGGCGGCGCGGCGTCCAGGGCGCGGCGGAACAGGGCGGCGCTGCCCGCGCTAACCCTGCCCTCGGCCCGCACCGAAGCCTCTGCCGCACGGGCGGCCAGGGTGGCGTCGAAGCGGCTTTGCAGCGCGCTGCGCCAGGCTTCGGCGGCGGCGGCGTCGTTGCCGCGGGCCTCCTCCACGTTGCCCAGCAGGACGTAGCCCTGGCGGGCGCGGTCCGTGCCGGGGTCCATGGCGCCCAGGCTCTCGCGCAGTTGGCCGATCAGGATCGCCTCCTCCGCCGCACGGCGCTGGGCGGCGGCGGCCGGGCCGGGAGACGGCAGGCCAGGCACGCCGGCGATCATGTAGAGGCCAAGCGCCAAGGCCGGCACGGCGGCCAGTGCGGCGAGCAGCGGCACGCGCGACCCCTGCTGGACCGTCGGCTCCGCGGCTTCCCCGGCGTGCAGCAGGCGGCGCTGCACCTCCAGCCGCGCCGTCGCGTGCTCGGCGGTCAAGATGCGGCCCTCGGCGAGGTCACGGTCCAGGTCGGCCAACTGGGCGCGGTGCAGCGCCAGCGCCGGGTCACGGCCGCCGCGCGCCTGCGCCCGGCGGCGCAGCACCAAGGCAAGCGGAGCCAAGGTGGCTGCCACGAGAAACAGGATGGCCAGCCAGATCATGCGCCCGGGATCATAAGCTGACTATAGGCCGATCATGGGCCGGTGAGAGTGTCCAGGCGCCGCCGCTCCGCATCCGTCAGCGGGGCGGCAGGCGCCGGGGCACGGCGGCGGGACAGCAACGCGAAGCTCAGCCCGGCCAGCACCGCCAACACCGGAGACGCCCACAGGACGGCGGTCGTCGCCGTGACCGGCGGGCGCAGCCGCACGAAGTCGCCGTAGCGGGCGACAACCCAGGCCGTCGCGGCCTCGTCGCTGTCGCCTGCGGCGATGCGGCCGCGCACCTTACCGCGCAGGTCGCGGGCGAGGTCGGCGTTGCTGTCCTCGATGCTCTCGTTCTGGCAGACGAGGCAGCGGAGCTGGCGGCCGACCTGCTCGGCGCGGGCCTCCTGCGCGGGGTTGGGCAGCATCTCGGCAGGGTCGCTGACGGCGTATGCAGGGGTGGCAAGGAGCATGAGGACGGCCAGGACGCGGAACCTGCCTGCTGCTGCCCCCTCTCCCTCCGAGAGAGGGCCGGGGTGAGGGAGGCCGTCGAGCGCCGGGAACACGGCGTTGTGGACGGAGTGGCACGATGCCGGCCAAGCGTGG
>JAABUM010002022.1_pt1 | contig 28558 bp, 56 predicted proteins | sample 5559161 | NCBI WGS metagenome assembly JAABUM01 (sample SAMN10711868, study PRJNA513369) | rock metagenome | isolation source: Antarctica rocks | place: Antarctica: Victoria Land, Siegfried Peak nord
TTTGCTCCAAGGCGGTTGCTGCTGCACCAAAATGCAGAGCGTTTCACTCACGTCAACGCGCGGCTGGTCGTCTGTGAAGGCCGCCTCCCCCGCGGCGTCGGACTGCTCCGCGCCCCGCAGGTCGGGTAATGAGGCATCCGCCGCCCACAGCAGCTGCCTGTGTGGAGACAGCACAGAAGAGTCAGAGCGACGTGTTGTACACGAGAGTCTTGAAGGCGCTGCGACAGGGAGGCGCCTCAGAATCAGGGGTCAGGATTGTCGGATCCCACCCAGGAAAGTTTCACTTTACGCAAGTCTGTTCATACAAGGAGAAGAGACATCGAACACCACCAATGAGTCCAAGTGAGTTTTGCATGAGCTCACCCAGCATCCCGCAGCGCGCGTCCAAACAGCGCGTCGGCCGTAGCGGTGCGCCAGTCGCCGCCAATGGCGCCCAGCGGCAGGTGCGCATACCGCGCCAGATCCGCGCGATCCTGCAAGCATTTGAATTTGAAAGCAAACCACAAAATGAAGTAATTCACAGTGAGAATTCGCCGCCGATGGCACCCGGTGGCAGGCGCGCGATTGTTCGATTCCGCTCCGTCCGGTTTCGCATGCAAGCGAGCATCACGGAGTGCTCAGCGCCTCCCACCCAGAGGAACATCGCTGGAACACCGCCGGAACACCTTGAATACGCGCCATAAGGCCCGCTGGCTCCTGCGTCGCAATTCTTGTGATGGTTTTGCAGTGGCAGTCCTGCAGCGTGCTTCTGTGTCATAAACCTCGTCCTGATGGCGGCTTGCTGCTGCAAAGCTCTGTCATTATCCTTGTCCTGGTTGTGTCCTGGTGGCGTCCTGCTCATGTCACAAACATGTCACGGCGAGTAGTGCAGGACTACTGCAGTGTGGCAGGCCGGTTCCCGTCTGCCTAGACCCGAGCACTCTCTTCGACCGCCATGGCAGTCCTGCATTGTATCTTGGTGTCATGATCCTGTCGTGCTGCTGTCGCAGTACTGTCCTGGTGGAAGTCAATTGGGTGTCCTTGCGGTCTTGCAAGGCTGCTGCAGCGCACAGCGGACACCCTACAGTTGGCCGCCCCGAAAAAAGCCGAGCAGCAGCCACAGATCCGCTGAGATTGAGCTGCCTCAATTTCTGCTTGCCAGGGAATTGTAGAGGTTGGAAAGTAGGCGCGGCAGTACACAGCCTCACGGGCCATTGCCGACGGCAATACAACAGGTGGTCAGTGCTTCGAAAGCACTGATGCAGCAGGCAGCAGGCCAAGAACATTTTATGACCACGCTGCTTTGAGGGCGCCAAACCAGCAGGCAAGAGACGGCTGCAGCGGCGGCCGTGGCGGCATGTGCGCATGGAAGATCACTGGCATCTCAGGACGGAATGACTCAGCACGGACCTGCTGAAACACCAATGACCTCGCAGTCAGGTGCCGAGAGCGGCCATCACCACAAATGGCGGCGCAAACAGTCCTGTCTCAACCAATGTCAATCGAGACTTCACCTGCAGCCAGGTGCCGACGCCGGCGAGGGCCAAAGGCCGTCCTGATAAGCTGCATTGTGTATTGAACGAGACGAGGATTCCCATTCACCCGTAGCCAGGTGCCGATGCCGGCGAGGGCCATGACGGCGGACCGCGCCGCCGGTTGCTGCCAGCCGAGCGAGGGGAAGGCGGGCGCCTCAGCGGCTGAGAACGCCACGTCCATCGCCGGGAAGTCCGCCAGGCTGGGAATGGCGTGCGCCAGCCGCGCCCAGCCGCCTGCCGCCTGCATTTGGGACATAACTTGAGGCTTCAATAGTCTTCCTTATCGTAGATGAGCGCCTTAACCACATGAAGGTGGTAAGCCGCGCCCACCCGCCCGCCGCAGGCATGTAATGTAGGAGATGCTTCGACCAGGCTTGTCGAAGGTTTGTTGGCAGCGCCATGGCCTTGCTGAGCCGCGCGCAATGACGGAACCAGCCATGTGCAGGGTCTACAGTCGTTGCCTTGCTGACGCGCCTACACATGCTGCGACTGTCAACCCTCATGCTGGGATACATGCACACGCATGAGCAGCAGGGCCGGTCCTCCGTATCTTGCTGTTCCCTTCTGCTGTCAATTTCTCCAAGGTCATCAGCTCCGGGACACGCATGAAGAGGGGCACCTGCACGACGAGGAGCATGGGGCCTCGGTGCGTCTGGCGCATGCCGCCGATGGCGCGTCCCACCTCCCGCCCCGCCTCCGCCGCTGATTCGACGTGCAGCACGTCGCAGTCCACCTCCGGCGCCTCCTGCCGCACCACACACGTGCGTTTGTCAGTACCCTGTGAATGACTTGAAGACAATACATGTGATGCGCACCGCCAATGCACCTCTTGCGCCGCCATGCACACGCACTTGTCAGTGCTATGGAGAGCAGGGCCGAGGTGCAGAAGCGCGCGCACCACTGCACGAATGCCGCAGGCTGCAGCAGGCATCTAATGGCAGCTGCGAGCAGGCAGATAAGCACCCATTAAGCCAGGCCACAGGAAAGCGCACCAGCGGCGGCGACGTCATGGCGAAGGCTTCCCGCCAGGAGCGCTCTGCGGCTGCAGGCGTGATGTCCCGCACCGCTCGCCGCGCCGGGTTGACGATCACCACCCGCAGCCTGCGCACGATCAACCGGGATTACGAAGGCTGCTGCCAGGGCGAGTCGATTGGCCGATTGCAGAACACCAGCTTGCGAGGTTCACTTCAGGATCAACAGTGCGTGTTGCGACGCTGCCTGCATGATTGTACCAGAGTTCCATCGGGGTTAAGGAGGCTACAAACCAAGCATCGGGGGCGCACCGGTTGGAGGCGGGCATGTGCAGTGCGTACACGGCGTGGCCCGACAGCGCGTCGGACGCGTGGTACAGACCCACGTGCCGCAGCGGGCCCAGGCCCTGCGCCCCACCGCCCGCCAGGTACGCCCCGTCGGTCGTCGTCGTGTACTGCGCAGCGGGAGGCAATGTGTACGCCGTCAGGCTCAGTTTCCACGAGTACATTCCATGGCAAAAGTGAGGGATGCGGCGGCGGCTGCGGGTGTCCGTGCCTGCCATGTGTTTGCATGCTGGCTCGAAGACCAGGCGTGACACGTTCTGCATGTGTTGTCTGTCAACAAGTCAAGACTACAGCAGCAGTGACAGCCGCGTCGGGGACATGTGGCAGCGGAAACACAGGGTCTGGAGTATGAGCTCTTAGGGATTTGAGGGATGAGCTCTCGGGCGGCGGCGCACCGACAGGTCGGTCAGGGTGAAGATCTCGCCGAGGGGGCGGGCCGAGGCGTGTGGCGCCACCACCGCGCAACAGCCCAGCGCCAGCATCGCGTCCCACGCCAGCGGCAGCCGCGCCTCGAACACCTGCGACACTTAAGACTGAGCTCTGTATCACATGCAAAACACATACCAAGCAGAAATCAGATAAAACCCAGATCCTAGGGCGGCAAGCAGAGCGAACCCAAATGCAGAGCAGCATGAACTCCGTCAAGCAGGTAGGCTGCACTTCCCAGGAACGCAGACCGGAGGTGGCACAGGAGGCAGGCTGGGCAGGGGAATACACGACACAAAAGGTCGCACCTGCTTGACGTCAGGCTTGGCAAGTCGCAGCTCCAGCTCGGACGCCCGCCGCCGGAAGTCGGCCTCATCCATTGTCACCTGCACAACATTGAGCACTCCATCATCGACACTGCCGAGCAAAACTGCCATGTCGAGGAAGATTCCCACCAGCCTCGGCGGCCCCAGCACATCTGCGCCGAGCACGCAGGCTCCCACTCGAGCCCATGGTAGTCCACTCCAGCATGTGAAAACTCCAGCCACATAAACGCACTCTACATGAAACCTGCTCAGCCTGCACCTGGTACAGCAGCGGCGGCGCCTCCCCGGTGGGCGTCGTGCGCTTGACGCGCGACACGCGCGCTCCCAGGTCCAGGGCGTCTGCCGCTTGCGCCGGCGCAATGGCTGTATCCAGGTAGAACACCCGCTCCGCTCGCAGCGGCACCGCATATAGAGACGCCCCCAACAGCACCCATGCCTGCAGGTTGCAGAATGCAGGCTCCGTAAATACAAGCACCTCTCCTGTACGAGCACATGAAGTGCACTGCATGTCCCGCAGGTCAAAAGGAGATGTGAGACAACAAAAAGCCCTTGTTGATAAACGCTGCGCCAGCCAGGCCTCAACACGTCGGAGGCAATGCAGCAGCAGGCTCCCGAACGATGGGATGTGACGCCGCAAATACACAAGTGAAGGGGCACAAGCGCCAGCCGCAGGCAAACCGTCTGGCACCTCTCACAGGCCGGGCGTGGAGGTGGGCGCCAGCTGCAGCAGCTGCGAATGGTGCGCCGCCGTTTCTTGTCAATCCACTATGGCGTTTATGGCAAACCCTTGAAAGACAGCATCATGGACTGCGGCGCTGCCGCACCTTGAAGAGGCCGGGCGTTGGGGTGGGTGCCAGCTGCAGCAGCTGCCAGTGGTGCGCCGCCGCCGCCGCGGCCGCCGGCTGCCTGAAGAACGCCGCGCCCGCCGCTGCCGGGCCTGCAATCAAGTCAGCACGAAACACATCGGGACCTGCTGTGTTGGAGCAGTGCCAGAAATTTCGTATTGTTTCGGCAGACTCTAAACACCACAGACAGTGAGGCGAACGTCATCCTAGCCGAAGCCGCAGCAAAAACATCACAGACATTGAGACGAATGTCATCCTAGCCAACTGCAGCAAAACAGACTTAAGAGTCAGATAGAAGGCAGCAGAGAACATGTCAGGCTTTCGTGAGTGCAGTTGCGCTGCACGCACTGGCGGCTGCGGCCGCCGCGCCGCCGCCGCCGCGGCGGGCGGCCACCACGGCAGCCTTGTCGGCGGCGATTCGCGCCTTTTTCCGCTGCACCGCCGCCGACGACCACTTCCGCTTCTGGTGCGCCAGCCAGCCCTTCAGGTCGCTCTTCCTGCAGCGAACAGTGGCGCGAGCGGCGTCGGCGCGAGAGGTGTTGGCGTGAACATAATGTCACCCAGCAATGACGTGCGGCCTGCATGCCTAGAACACATGCTGGCTCAAACTTCCCGAGCAACCCTTTTGCGTCAGGCAAGTATACGAGGACATGCCTGTCGGGCGGTGGCTCGGAGGCGGCCTCCTCAAGGTCCATGGCCGCATTGCCGTCCGGCTGCCTGTTGGCTGTGTCGCCCGCGTTCTCTTGGCCCTGCGGCATGCACTTGAGCAGATGCTTCGATGCCTTAGTCCAAGTCTCGACAGCCGGACAAGAAAGGTCCTCCTCAGAGGCGACCGTCCTGACTGCGCTCACACGCCCCACCCAGCGCAAGGTTCCCCAGTACGCCCTGTCTGCACAGGCGCATAAAGCAAAAGGCAGGACACATAGAAAGCTGAGGGCCGCACCGCGCCGGAGGAGATAGGGCTGTCGCCGCTGGGCGAGGCGGCGATGTGGGCGTCGCCATCGGCGCGGCGCCGGCTGCGCCCCGCCACCACCGCCCCCGCCGCCTTGGTGCCCGCGCCCAGGCCAAAGTCCTGCGCATTCGAAAAGAGCGGTCTTCTGTGTAGCTGATGACATTCGGAGATGCTGTGGCACGCATGAAAGCATGCTGAGGGGTTTTCAGGTTATGGCAGCAGAGGGACTGCTGGACTGCATCTGCCCACGTGTGCTGCGAGCATCAGCGCCCTCTGTGACACATATCTGGGGGTGGCGGCCATGGTGCAGATGAACGACACGACATGGTTTATACCTGGGGGGTAAAAGAAAATTCTCACCTCCATGTCCATGGCCAGGCTCTCGGCGGCGACGGCGTCCAGGGCGAGGGTGCGGCTCGGCGCGGCCGCAAACATGGTGTCCAGCTTGCGCTGCTGGAACTTGTCGTTCTTCTCCCGGATCTGCGAGAACAGAAGGCGTCAGTGAGATTGTGGACTTGAACAGCTCTGGAACAGCATGAGCAACAAGGCCTGGGTTTTGAGCACGCGAGCTGCTGAGGAGAGTAGCAGGCGAGGTGCTGGAAAGAGGTAGGAATACGAAGACTGCCAGACGCTTCAAGTGCGAGTGCCATGCAGCCTTTGTTCAGAGCACCAGAGGCGATGCGTTCCCAGAGGCGATGCCATGCGCACCCGCTTGTGCAGCCAGTCGGGGTGGGCGACGCGCGGCACCGGGTTGGGAATGCGCTGCAGCGCCGCGGGGATGGTGATGATCTTCTGGATGGCGCCGCTCAGCCGCTCCCGGTAGTAGTCCCAGTCCACGAGGCCGCGCGGGTCCGGCATCTCGTGCGCCTCGCCTGCGTGAAAGAGTTCGTTGCAGGCTCTTTAGCGATTGACGCTGGTGGCATCCGCACAAAAGTGAAATGACTGTCGACAGAAATGGCAGCCAAGGGTATTGATCTTCCATGGGCATGTCACAGTCTGACGAGCTGCGCAGTCAATCAAAGAGTACCGAGGTAGGACTGACAACGTCAGAGACTCGTCATGGGCGAGTCCCAGTGGTGCAACAATCTGCGCACGGACGGCGCTGTCCGCTGCACCACTGGCATGTTTGCACATGGGCAGATCACCGACAGACACGTGCCTGAAAGCCTAGACGTCCTATCCATGACCACGATAGCTCGGGTTGGTGTTTCTAAAAGTTGAGATCGTCACGAAGACAAACTGATCTTGGAGCCCACCTGAGCAAAAGTCGCCGCACCACTTGCGCAGGATTGCGAGCGTGATGGACGGCTCCGGATTTGCTTCAACTGTGGACTGCAGGCACATCTTGATGTGCGGAGTTGCGGAGTGTCCGGCTTTTGATGTTGCCAGAATGCCTGCAACAATTGCTGAATTTGCAGAGACAGCCCACCTGAGCACACGTCGCCGCACCACTTGCGCAGGAAGGCGCGCGCGATCGGCGGCTCCGTCGAAAAGATGGCGACCGGGACGGCGCGCTCCGAGGTGGGCGTGCCCTCGGGGCGGCGCGCGACCACGTAGTTGCAGTTGAGCCCCTTGTCCTTGATGCGCTCGTCGCCCAGAAACTGGCCCAGCCGCCGCGCCGTCGTGATGGCGCAGCTCTTGCGGCCTTCGGAGTGATGAAAAGTGTTAGTTCCCGTGCATTTTGCTTCTTGAGGCCCTTGTGTTTGGTGCATCCATCGCCCAGGAACTGGCCCGGCCGCCCCGCCGTAGTGATGGCGCAGCTCTTGGACCTGCCAACAACGAGTCAACGCAGTTTCTGGACAGCAGAAACCGGTAACCAGGCCGTGCAAGGTCTGGTGCATCAGCGAAGGTCTTTTGACGGAGCTGTCCGAAGCGCGCACCCTCGTACTCCTCGATGGACTTGGACATGGTGGAGGACTCGGAGATGTAGCCCAGCAGCTCCTCCGACGTCAGGTCCGTGCCCTGCAATATTGCATTGGATTCGGTGTAGTATCCAGCAGTGTTGTGATGTGAGGTGCGTCGTCGGGATTCCTGGAGGAGAAGAGGCGCCGCAGCTCTCCTGCCGTCGGCCCTGGTCCTGCCACAGCCATGGCACACGCTGCCGGACCCCTAGCTGTCGTCAGGACTCTGCTGATGAGCTCTGTGAAGCTATGTGTGCACTGCTGTGATACAAAAACAGCTCTGCAGGCAAGACATCCCGGCTGCACATGATGCAGCAGTCCAGCACAAGCATCGTGATGGACAGACACGTGACAGCAGCGTGACAGCTCCAAGACAGCAGGTGTCACAGCACACCTGTGACACACCGTGACATGCAGGACTGCCACTGCTGTCTTAGAATCTGGACGGCTCTGGGGAGGGGAGACCAGATGACATTCCAAGAGGGTTGCTGAAGGAACAAGTCCCACAGACGACGACTGTTATTCGCACCTGGGTGTCCAGTAGGTCCAGCCAGCGGTCGGCGACGGCGGCGACGGCGGCGTAGCAAGAGGCCAGGCTGTCCCCCGCCAGGAACTGCGCAAACACCTCCCCCTGGAAAGCCTTGATCAGCTTCAGCTCCCCCCGACGCTTCAGCTCGAAGCCCTGCATTGGCAAACTGACACCTCTCAGATTCAACTCAATCAGCTGCGCTAGCTCAGCTTGACATGCTGCAGCTCTACCAATTCAGTTGCTTGCGCTCGTCAGGGGACAACGCTGCAGTCACAGACCTCGAAAGCTGCTGGAAAGCTGCGCTGTGTTCCGAGTGTTGCACCACAAAAATAGTTGCACCACAAAGCAGTCATGGAAGCACGGCTTTGACGTCCTGGCATCCGTAGTGGCAGGTGCAAGCGGGCACCTTTAGCTCGGCAAGGGAGCCGTCTTCGTTGAAGACGGCATACCGCTTCTTGATCAGCTTGCCCTCCTCCTTGCTCGCCGGCAGTACCATCGCCTGCGTGGCATATTTGAGCAATGGCGTTTGGAGCAATGACGTCCTTTCTGTGGAGCTGGAGGCTGGCCTCAGCAAGTAAGTCGGCCTCTCGCATCCAGCGGCAACGCCGCGTGAACGGTCGGCTGCCGGGGAGACGGCTTCCATTCTCTTTGCAATCCCAAGCCAGCCAACGCCTCAACAGACCATGTGAAGTACCAACCGCGCACAAATGGTAGGTTTTTGCTGCCCTGTAAAGCGCGCACCTTGTAGGGGCCGTCAACTTCGAACTCGATGGACATCTCGGAGCTCGTGGCGTAGGTTTTTGCTGCAGCGTCGGTGAGCGTCGTGTACTGCGGGTTGGTCTGGTGCTTGGCCACCATGACGTTGAGCACCACGCAGGGGTAGCTGATCTTCAGGTCCTTGCCGTTGGCGTTTTTCAGCTGCAGTGCGCCGAGACCAAGGGCACGCTCAGCGCTGGGACTTCAAGCAAAATAGCTTTCAGAATATAGCGTCACCGCGGCGCAGTAGGTTCGACTGCAAGGCCAGATCGGGCGGCCTTAAGAGCCAGTACAACACAGCGCATCCTGTATGGATACATTATATACCAAAAAAGAGACTCTTGACTGCATTCTGTCCTGTATCAGGCGCATTGGGGCTCCAATCACCAGTCATGCCAGTCATGCCAGTCATGCCGGTCATGCCAGGAAAGGGGGTGTCGCCGGAGCCGCACCTTGTAGTTCTCGGGGAAGGAGGAGGGGAGGCAGCACCAGATGCCGTCAGTGTCCAGCTCCAGCGGCACGCCTATCTGCTCCACCAGCCGCGCCGCCCGCTGCATGGTGTACGAAAACGCACTTCAACACCACAAACGGATCTGGTGCAAGTACCAGTATGGGTGTTGTTCCGCCGGCATCCGGTACACACAGACAGTGAGCCACGTCCTCCGTGTTGAAGCAACCTCTCCGATGCATGTCAAGGCAAGGTGCAGTGTTTTGGAGAGTAGCGCACGCTGATGATGCCGGCGCCGCAGTGCGTCACCACGCCCGCCATTTCCATCGAGTACCACCGCGCCCCCTGCAGCATGTCGTCGCCATCAGCGATGAGCACGTAGGTCCAGAGGGCATGTAGGGTTCAGAGAGCATGTCCGGATGTATTGGCCTGCTGTAGAGCGTAGACTTTTATGCAGGGGCGCATGCTGCTAGGCAGGCTGGAGGCGTAACAAGGGTGCAAAGTCCTGCACTGCTTCCCTCCTCAGCACCGCAGCGGTAGTTTCAGACAACACGGCTACGTATGTGGGCTGTGTGAAACCCTATGACGAAGGGCGCGCCTTGCGCATGACGTAGCCGTAGAAGGAGTTGAGGATGCACTTGTGCGCCAGCTGCAGGCTATCGTACAGCACAACCATGTCCCCCGCCTCCTGCGCCGCCAGCGAGTCGCCCGCCGCCTGCACGAGAATCATGAAGGGTGTCTGAGCACTACCAGCAAGTCGCCAATGCGCCAGCACTCACAGCCGGAGCGTATGGGAAATGCAGCCGGCTGAGGCCGCTGCTGCAGCCCAAAGCGTGCAAATCATACAACATCGGGGTTTTGAGGGGCACGCACCCTGGCATTGTCCAGCTGGCCCTTCCACTTCTTATTGCAACTACCGTCAACTTGCAAATGCCATGCCAGCACTCGATATTCCTCAGACATTGCGTCTAAATGGGGAACCGCACCTTGGCGTCGTCCAGCTTGCCCTTCCACTTCTTGTTGAGCGCCTTGTACTCGTAGCGGCGGTCGCGGAAGGCGCGCACGGTGCCCACGTAAAAGTCGTTCTCCCGCTGGCACACGCCCGCCATCCGCGTCTCCGCCACCGGCTTGTCCAGCACCCGCTTGTACACCTGCGTGGCCGGAGGACGGACTAGCTCCAGATAGGTTCCGGCCTGTAACCTCAAGCAGGCCTCAATACTCGTCAGGCAGAGCATCTGCAAACCGGCCGCTAGCTCGACGCCCGTTCTATGATGGGCCACCTTGCCTGTTGAACACCATGGATATTTCAATAACACCCTAGTGATAGTGTCGTCACCCTCCACCTGCAGCCAGCGCGCTGAGTGGGTCGCCCTCTCTGGGGCAGCGCACCTTCTGGCAGTACTTCTTGAGACGGTCCTTCAGGATCTTGTCGCGCTCCTCGTACGGCAGGTCCGTGTAGAAGCGCGGGGCACCGCCCTCCTCCGCCGCCGGGAACGATTCCGCCTGTCGGTGGCACAGAAGCGGAGTTGCGGCGTGGCTTGATACCCTCCTAAAGCGATAAGCTGCTCAACACGGAAGGGTTGCAGGAAGGCGCCGCAGTTGCCGACGCCTTTGCAGCAGCACTAGCACCAGCAGCAGCCGCAGCCGCGGCTGGGGCGGCAGCGGTGGCGGGGGCTAAGGAGCGTCTATGCCGCCCGGCCTCTGGTCATTACTTTTTGCTAATTCGCCTGCCCCTGCCTGCTGCAGCACAGCGTATCACACGAGATGTGACAGCCGCACCTGCAGCTGGGCTTTGAGGGAGTAGTACTCGGAGGCGGTGGCGGAGAAGGTCTCGCCGCGCCACACCCACTCCATGGTGCGCAGGCACGTCTTGCCTGGCCGGTTGAACTCGCACGCGGCGCAGTCCTCGTCCGTCACGATCGCGCTCGGCTGCAGCCTGCGCACAAGATGATGTCAAACAGGTCTCATTTCCGTTCATTTCAGCATGCGATCCGTGCAGTGTTGTCCCATGCACCTGGGCAGTGTTGCAGTGGTGCGGCACAGCAACATGGTGTGACCAAATTGGTGAGGACGATGCTGCTGGGTGACAACATCTCGTTGGTGCATTGATGGAACAAAAGCACCTGTTGGTGAGGATGATGTTGGGGTACATGGCTGCCACATCCAGGTGGTAGATGAGCGGCGTCTCCTCCCGCGCCGGCACATCCCGCAGCCCCTCCAGCGCCGCCGCCACCTCCCCGCGCACCTGTGGGTCAAGAGTCGAGATGATCAAGGCTGATCACCGGCAACGGATGTACACTTTCCTGTGGATCTCATTGTCCTGCCACTGCTGCAACGTGATTCCATGTGCAGAGGGTGCCTCATGGCGTCTGAGCAACACAATTAGACTGTACAAGCTCTTTGTCGAGCAGATTGATGCGTGTCCATTGATCTATGGTCGGGGAGAGACTGGAGGCGCGCCTCGGCGTAGTTGGTCATGTCGTCCACTTTCATGCCGCCCTCCACCTCGATGGCGTACTGTAGGTCCTCGTCCAGACTGTCCAGCAGCGCCTGCGCACACAACGACAAACCTGTTTCGATCGCCCAACGGTATTGTGCATTTCCTTCGCGTGTTGTTACGTGGTGAGGCTCGAACGAAGCGTCTCCTGCTCACAGCGCAAGCACCGCCTCTAAATCCACCCTGAATTCAGGGGATGCCCGGCGGCGACGGCAGCAGGTGTGTGAGAAAAGCCTGCGTCGTGCATCTGCTGTGCAGCCAACACATGGTGCATCTCGGAGCAGAGGCAGATGTGGTTTTAGGCACCTGGTAGGCGGCGGGCTGCAGCTTGAAGCGGGTGGGCAGGTCGGAGCGGAAGACGCCTGACTCGAGAGCCTCCACCTTCACGGCGCAAGACAGTAGATTTCCAGTGCCGCCTTGACCATCAAGTGCCATGTGTTGGACGGCGTATAATGGGATTATTGAGCTCTGGGTCGATCTGAACAGCAGGAGCACACAGCAGCCTGACCTGAGATTGCTTGCATGGAACATCCCAGCAGAAAATGCACTCTAAGGCCGGCACCTTGCCGCCGATGTAGGTCTCGGAGTCTAGCAAGTGGCCCCGCCACAGCGCCTCCGCCGCTGCCGCGTGCTTGTTCGGCGCCAGCACATTGGCCTGTGGCAAGGAGGAAGCTTCAAAGGTCTGAAAACGGCGGTGCCGGCGCTCTGGAGTCGTCCAGGAGTGCCCAGTTATGCCGATGTCTAGAAACTCTTGGAAAAGTGTTCTTTGCCGCCGCAAGTATGATGATGTATGAAGATGGAAGCAGCCGGCTGCGGTGGCTGTGCAGTCGCCCCGCGAACCTTCATCATTGCATGATAAATAGTACCTTGTGAAATGATGAAGGCTGGCTCCTGACGGCTGTGCAGTGCAGGTTCAACACCCACGCGCCAGGGCACACCCAGAAACGTCTGCGCATGCCTGCCGTAAATGCTGTCGACACACATGCCCGGCCTCCAGGCAGATACGGGTACTTCCTGCACTAACTTGCAGCAGATCGCACCTGGAAGGCTTGCACCATGAGCAGCGCCTCACACATAGGCAGCCTCCAACGCTCAAATGGTGCCGCCCCACACAGCCCGTCATTATGTTATGTGGAAGTGAAAGGAACAGCCCTCGTCTGTATATATTGTATACAGTCCGCACCTGGAACGTCTGCACCATGAGCAGCGCCTCGCAAAGATGCAGTTGAGTTCCACCGCCCCAAACCTGCTCATTGATCTATGTACGCATGGTAGATTGTGTTTGTGGTATCACTGTATACAAAATTTTGCACGTGGAAGGCCTGCACCACAGCAGCGCCTCGCACAGCGTGCCACATCCTGTCCGTAGTACCTCGTCCGGCAGCAGCAAGATGACGGATTCCAGAGAAAAGCTCTGCTTTCACGTAGGTCAGAATCTGTTCCTGGTATTTCAAAGTCCGCACCTGGAAGGCCTGCACCATGAGCAGCGCCTCGCACAGCGTCCCCGACCCCTTGCGCAGCACCTCGTCCGGCGGCAGCGGGATGACGGTGGCCAGCGAGAAGATAAAAGGGTGGATGTAGGTCATGTACAGGTAGTAGGTGGACAGCGCGTCGGAGACAGAGTAGGAGGCCATGCTCTGCGGCGCCTCCGCCGCAAAGCGCAGCATGTCCTCCGGGTCGACTTCGATGGGGTCGAAGCCCAGCTTGGCCTTGGTCACCGCCTGCACAAATATCCATAACAACATTGTCGTTGTTGTAGGCTTTCGTGTTTTGTTGTCTAGCGCAACATGTCCTCCGGGTCCACCAGCTTCGCATCCGTCACGACTTGCAACCTTTGAAGTGAGGGTCTTCCAGGGGTGTTCTGTGGCGTGGATCCAGCCTGCTGGCAACCCCACCCCGCCAGTGTGAACATGCGTTGGATGATGGCATCTACAGATGTGATGTACGTATCCCAACAGTAATCGAATGTTCCAATGATGCAGGGACCACAGACCTTGGTGTCGAGTGCAATTGGAGTGCCGGAGCGCACCTTGAGGCCGCGGCTGCCCTGGGGCAGATAAGAGTCCCGGTTCACCCACGCCAGGCAGTCCATGTGCACCGCAAACCTGCGTCAGCAAAGCATTACATAGCACATGGTATCGCATTGAAGACATAACAATGCCAGCCTTTGAAGCTGCAACACCATGCAAACTCCATCTGGCAGTGCAAGATGCATGGTGGCATAGCAGAGCGCGGCAGGGGTCAGACCGAGTCCCGGGGTGGCACTGGGAGAGACAGTTGCTGTCAATGCTGAATGCTGATAAGATGCGTGGCAACAGGCCGAGCCGTCATTGCGGCGAGTTTGTTGCTTGTAGGCTGGGAATTGACAAAAGCGCACTGGGAGAGGCAGTTGCCGCCGGGTTTGTCCATCCTGAAGCCGATTTCCTGGAACATGTCCATGCCATGCTGCGCCGCGCGCGTCTCGATGAACGGCCAGTCGAAGTAGTCGCCATTATACGTCACGTAGATGCCCGGCTTCACCTGTTGATAAGATGTGGCGCGCATTGGTCGGGCAAGTTTCACCACCCGTGCCCTGGTCTGCAGAAATGCTGCTCGAGGTCGGTTGTTCAACTGACAGTATGGCAGGACCCCAGCAGCCAGCACTGCAACATCACACTGCTGCTGCAGGCCTGCAAACTGTTGTCTGCTGCCAGTCTGTCAATTTCAAGAGCGATAGCTGCCATGATCAGAGGCACACCGCCTCACCTGGCGCATGTGGTCGAACCAGCGGCGGAGGGTGGCCCTCTCGTCAGGCTCGTTGAAGATGGTGAATGGGCCTGCATGTGCATTGCATGCACCTCTCGTTATACCCGTCAAACACCCCCAGTTGAGCAGCACAGTGCAATGCAGCAGTGCACAGGTCGGACCTGCTGCAGGAATCGATCCGAGAATGGGCAGGCGAGCCAGACACAGATTGCTCGTATGTGTGACGGTTGCAGCGTTAAAGGGGGAAAACACACCCTCGAACTCGGGCTTGGGGTTGTACTCAAAGGGGCCGATGTCGCCGCCCACCACCTCCCGGTTCACTATCAGGTAGCCCACCTTGTCGATCATGTACGATATCATGAAGACCTGCGACACACTACGTCTGCCAGTCAGGGCTGCGATGAATCTTAGCACTGTCACCAATGTCCAGTTCTAAAACTTGACTAGGCGTGGGGCGCCGTGTCCAACAGCCTGCCTGTGAGGAGCAGACAAGATACAAATTTGAATGTGTTCGGACTGCAAGGAGGTCGAGCGGGATTGCAGGCACGACTGGCAAACGAAAGGCGCCGGCCGGGGTCAATCCAGTCGACCAACAAGTACGCCAGGCTGCCGGCGGTTTTCGTTTTGTAGACCAAATACCAGCGTGAACTGGTAACAGTTACTTAGCAGAGCGCACCTGGTCGTACTCGGCGTTTGGGAACTGCAGCGGCAGCTTGGTGGTCTCGATGTCGAAGGCGCAGATGCGGGGCTCTGCCCACCGCAGCATGTCCTCCCGCCGCTCCATGCTCACCCGCCCCGCCTGCGCCATATGAAAGACTTTCAACGTAAAAGCCTTCAAACTTCAGGGTCCACGACTGCTTGACACGGTACATGAGAAGGTGTGCTGGTGCATATGACATCTCCAATCCCAAACCCTAAAGATGCGCACCGTGGCCTTGACGGTGTACCACCAGCCGCAGCGGGCGCCGGTGTCGATGGCCCACCGCATGTGGAAGGGCACATCGTATTCCCGCATGTCCTCCACCGCCTCCAGCGCATCCTGCAGTGGAAGATTGCTAAGTGTCAAGCACACAGATCGAAACTGAGTTTGCGATAAAACCAATGATGGTGTGTGTGAGAGGAAAATTCCATGCTCCTGCATGCCCTCCACCGCCTCCAGCGCGTCCAGTGTCGCGTGATGGTGTTTTGACAAGGATGCTTTGGGGTTTAGGGCTTGTGAAAGTGATGGTCTGTGCCTGTTTGCGCTGAAGACTCCGGCTGGCAGGAAGCGCAGCGGGCCAGCAGGGTTGCGCCGGCTGCTGGATTCCAAGCCCGCGTGCTCCGCAGTTGTCTGGCTGAAGATCTGATCTGTGTGCTGAGCCGCATTCCTCCACTGTACAGGGTTCAGGTTAAGAGTTTGAACTTCAGGTGCCTACCTTGACGCGGTCTTTGGTGGATCGCTCGCCTACAGACTCCATGGCATATGCCGCAGTCGCCTTGGCCTTCGCCCTGCGTTTGGCAAATGTTACTCATCAGGGACCGCTGGCACCAATTTTCCTGCCAGCCCAGAGCATCACGAAGCGCATCGAGACCGCCCCGCTGCAGGAGCTGGCGCGAGCGTGTGGCATTCAATTCATTGCAGCATCACACAGCAGGGAGTTGCGACATGACCCAAAACACCTGAGGCCCGCACCTGTTGCGGCGCACGAGCGGGAAGCAATCGCGCTTGACCTCCGCCAGCTGCTGCTCGTTCCAGAAGCTCAGCTTGAGCAGCCGCCGCTTCAGCCCGCTCAGGTGGTTTTTCTGCGGTGCGCAGGAGGGCACGTCAGTCCTGCCACATACAGCGCTGCAGACCAACCGCGACCACCAGAATCACAGAGAACACGACACGCCTGTAGGAGCAAGGGCTATCATAGCCGTTTTGACACTAATGATGACGAGAAGGCTGGTGAACAATATGTGATGATCAAAACATATGAGTACGCAAAAGGTAACAAAGGAATCTAGCGCACCAGGTCCAGGTCCTCCCGCTCGACGATGGAGATGTCACGGATGGCGGTCTCGTACTTGCGCCGCAGCAGCGCATCCACCTCCTGCTCCATGCCGTCCTGTTGTTCGCAGAGAGATTAGCGATTAGCGCTCGCAATTAGATGTCACAAGGTATGGTCATGGTTGCAGGACATTCTGTGTGGAGTGCAGCGGCCGTTGTGGTGTGCATCTTGACGCTCTCTTCGACGGCAGCGCCTTAGCTTTAGCTTGCGCCTGGCGGTGGCAGGACGCCGTTCAGACAGCCGCTCTACGTTTCTCTGGCAATGTAGAGATGGTGATGCGCCTTGGCCGCACCTTTATCTGGAGGAAGAAGTAGGGCGCGTAGCGCAGGTTGGCCTGGAACATGCTGCCGTCCTGACACATGAAGTAGCAGTTGATGGCGGACACCAGGTGCCCCGCCCCCTTGTCCTCCACCGACGTCTGCGGTTTGCAATCCACATTTGGAACAGTGGTCTAGTGTCGTCTGCTGGATCAGGCACCACCGTTCCAACATCACTTTCGCAGATGTCGACGTGCCGTCCAAGTGCTTGATGGCATCCGGGGAGAAGCTCTTTGCCCCGCTGATGCATCATGGTTTCAGGTCGAGTAGTAGAGGCAGCCGCGGTTTTCAGCACATGCAGCAACATCCACCCACCGTGGTATAGTTCATCAGCCAGCCGAGGCGGTCCTCGCCCTCCATGAAGCGCTCAAAGCCCAGCCCCTCCTCCAGCCGCCCGTGGTCCTCCTGCACACAGGTCAGCAAATGGGGTTTGTAGTCGTTGAGGCAGAAGCACTGCTGGCAGAGAGCGCGGATACATCGGTGCTGTCACAACACTGTAGGTGCTCGGTACGACATCTCCTGCATGTCATGCTGCCGATGAGGCTGCCTGCGGGCGCACTTTGTTCCATTCACGTGCACCATGAGGCTGGCTGCCGTCACATGTTGCGGAAGCCATCTCTGGCAGCCAGGAAACCCTCGGGCTAGCGCAATGTCCAAACGCTCACATGAGCCTTGTATTTGGTAGCCACGGGGCCATCGCCGCCACCGTCGCCGTGCGATGGGCCGAAGTAATTGCCGTTGTGCTTACGGCGGCCGCCGCGACCACCGCCACGGCCGCCGTCACGCCCGCCGCGGCCCTCGCGCCCGCCGCGTCCGAGGCCCCTGCGCTGGTTACATGCCATGCATGGTGGACAGGACGAGATTCGCAAACATGGGTTGCAATTGGGGCAAAGCCTGATGCGGATCATCAGATGCCGGACAAAGCTTGATGGCAAACTGCACAGGCTTGACCAGCAACTTGAAATGTCATGCTGGCTTGGACATTCAGAGGCACTCAGTTACGGCCCCTGGCAGGGGCAGCGCCAACATGAAACCCACCTGCCGCTGCCGTCGCGCGGCCCCAGTGACGTCTTCTGGCCGCCGGCGCTGAACGAGGGTGTGTCACCTCGACCGCCGCCCCGGCCACCGCCGCCGCTGCCGCGCCACCCGCCGCGGCCGCGGCCACGGCCGTCACCTTGCCCGCTCATAGCCGCTGCGGGAGCTCACACGCAGCTGTGCCAGCGGCAGCCTGCCGCATGTGGCCCTGCTGTCCTGCTGGCGCTGCTGTCGCCGCAGGCGCTGGCGCAATTGCACGCCTAGCTCGGTGCGGTCTGCCGCGTGGGAGACGAGACTGCTGGTAGTGCTCCTGGCGCTGGCCGCCTTGTCAAGGAACTTATCACAACCTCAAGCCGCAGCCACGGCCGTTTGTGCCTGGCTTGAGCCGCTGCGAGCACTGGGCTGTGGCTCAGCGATCCCAAGGGCTAGCTGCTCTAGTTTTGCACCTCAGCGCGTGCGGCGCTACCAATGGCACTGAGCAGCAGCACAAAGCCTCTAAAAGAATTGAAACGTGAGGGGAAACTGTCTAGGCACCGGCGCTTCACTGCTGTCACTGTCGATCGCAGCACGAAAAGTGACAGGCCGCGTCTTGCAGACAAGCAGAGGGACGCGGTGTTTTGTCAGCAAGAGCAAGCTTCGGTGCGCTTGAATAGAAGTCAAGTCAGTTCTGTGCGTTACTCTAATGCATGCGCAAGTATAATGGTGCCTGAACATTCAAATTTTTCGTGCATGGTTCGAGCCTGTCAGACAGCAGCTTTCAGGGTCTTGCAGCTGCTGCAACAGCGCGTCCAGATGCCTGGCGAGACATGTTTACATTTGCACAGTCAGAACAGCCGCATCTCCTCGACCCCGCTTGGCTGGCAGCGCCTGCCAACGAGGTGAAGTCAGGTTGCATGCTTCCGGAGAATCGCCAGGGTCGTCGGCAGAGAGAGCAGCAGAGAGGCACATGCTGATGCAAGCCTGCATATGTTTTCGCCATAAAATTCACTAGCCCTCGTGTTGCTGCTCAGAGCCATCGTGACTCAAAGTCATGTTTGCCGAGCGGGCTGCGACCGCCGCAGCAGATGCAGCCAGCACGACCTGACAGCACCAGCATGCCTGCAGCAGAGTCTTCTGCAACCACGACATGCGCGCCTCCAGCCGCAGGTGATATGCACACGTCGCTGCGCCCACTTGCCGCGCTCAGCGGTTCCTTCCGCTTTGACATGCGTTAATTACCCATGCACATGATGGCGCATGCCTCCCGCCGATGGTGCGTCATGCACCATCACCCACCATTGTCCTTGTGCACTGGCAGTGGGGGAGGCGCGCACCCACTTTCCGGCGTTCCCCTACGACCCGCCATATGCCATCCAACAGGACTTCATGGCGGCAGTGTACAGGCGGCTTCAGACCGGCGGCGTCGGGCTCTTCGAAAGCCCTACCGGCGCGTGTTCCCCTGCACCGCCTGCGAGCATCGTCGCCTGGCCGGGACTTTCGAACACCTGATGCAAGCGCAGCAGCTGTCCGATATTGAGATCTGCACACACAAAATGGAACTTGTTGCTGAGGCGATTCGCCCGCCTGTCTGCCGCCGGGCGTCCCACCCCTTTGACGGCACAGCTGCTGCCCGCAGGCACGGGGAAGACGCTGAGTCTCATTTGCAGCGCGCTGCAGTGGCTGGAGGACCGGCGGGATGCGGAGGCTGCAGCCAACGCCGCCACAGCAGCTGCAGCGGCGCAGCCCCCAGAAACGGCAGCCAACGGTGCAAACAAGCAGAATTCGGATGCAGCACGTAGCATGCAGCACTAGCACTAGCAGAACTAGTGGCATGATGCAGTGCCAGCAGCCTCGGCACAGGGCCGTGCGCGCTTCAGCAACAGGCAGGACGCTTGAGTGCAGTGGACCCACCTGCCCGCAGACAGGCAAGACCTGGTGCGTGGCCGCAGGCGCGGCAGCAGCGGACGACGAGCCGGACTGGATCAGGGGGCATGTCGCGGCCCGCAAGGCGGCGACCGCCACGGCGGCGGAGGCGGCCCGCAAGGCCCGCGTCACCGCGGCGCAGGCCAAAGCCAAGGCCGCGCAGCAGCGGCGCGCCGCGCGCAAGGTGCGAGCTCAATGTGCTGTGTGGGTAGAGAGGGTCGATGAGTTTTAGCCTGGCATGACATATCTCATGCACGCGGGCGTGAAGCAGCGGTCGGCTCATTCAGGGCTGAAACCGAACAAGAAGCCTGGTTTTGCTCGGATCAAGTGCAAGTTCTGGGACCTGTAGGCTCATCACGGGTCCCCCAGCCGTTGTTCTTTGGAATTACCAATAGCACGAACAGATCACCGTTCGTAATGCAGGAGGCGGCGTCTCGGACGGCAGAAGCGGGCGAGTGCGATGGCGGCCCGGACGCAGAGTTCCTGCTGGAGGACTGGGACAGCGACGGCGGCCGTCCCGGCGCTAAGCGGTGCGCTTGCATGATGGTCGTTCGTTCAAGGAGGTTCAAGGCCGTGGGCTGCGCACAATTCTGTTTGCTGGTCGAAGTGCTCTCAGCATAAGCTAGCTGCTTAGTAAGCTTGTTGCTGTGTTTCCCTGCCAGTGAGAGGTCATCAAGGTGCTGCACACCCTTCGCAATCCAGATCTGGGCAGAGGCACACCAGGTAGATAATTGGCGCTGCCGCAGGCGGCTGCCCGTGGGCGCTGACAGCAGCGACAGCGAAGACAGCGATGCGGGCGCCGATGGCCTGGCGGCAGAGGCAACGCAGGACGCCTCCCCGCCTCGCACCCAGGTGTCGAAGCTGGACCCTCGACGTACTAGTGGCACTCCTTCTGTGGCATTTGCAACTGCTTTCACTAATTGCAGTCGCGAAGTCGGTGTTGCAACAGAGCAGATTAGCACATAGGCGACTTGCCGGCAGCAGTTCTTGCCCAAAAAACCCACATCAGTGTGTCCTGTTGGTGCAGGTCATCTTCGCGAGCCGCACGCACTCGCAGTTGAGCCAGTTCGTGGGTGAGCTGCAGCGCACGCCCTTTGCCCTCAGCCTCGCCACCGTCTCCCTCGCCTCTCGCAAGGTGTGCAACATCAGTTGCCGCGCACTCTTACACGCATACCTGCCCTTTGTCACACGACCGTCAGGTTGTTTCCATGCCCAGCTCAGCTCAATCTCAAGCACTCAGTCGTACAATCATGCAAGCACACTGTCGAGGCAAGTCAGCGTCTGGCATAGGTAGCACTATTGCTTCAGAATTCTACGCCTTTCACCTTCCTGTCACTCTCCACCAACACTGTTGGGCCAGGTGCTGTGCGTGAACGAGGACGTCAAAAGGCTGCGCAGCGGCGCGCGCATCAGCGAGAAGTGCCTCGACCTGCAGCAGCAACGCGCCAAGCGGCAGGCCGGCGAAGCGGCGCCCTCGGCAGATGGCAAGCAGGCGAGGCTGCCGACATGTCCCATGCAGAAACCTGGATTTATAGCATTTATAGCATTGAACCTCGCCACGGAGCGGCACAGAAGCGCTGTTTGAGGTTGGAAAGTGTTCGCAGAACAGATGACAAACGCACTGCGGCCTGCAGCCATGCATCGATGTTCCTGGTCGATGATGCAGAGCACACGCCTGCCTGCGCTGCCGCACTGGACGCTGCAACTTCAGCCAAAGTCGCTCCTGCAGACACTACCCGTTTCAAGCAAGCAACTCACCTGCTGCTTGGCAGCTGCTGCATCTGATGCTGCTGTTCACACGCAGGCGGCCTGCAGGGGCGGGGGCGGGTGCCCGTACCTCGCCGTGCGGGCCAAGTCGCAGGCGGGCTTCCATGCGATGCGCAATCCCTGAATCCATTGTGTCTCCACACGCAGGCGGCGCGCAAGGGCAAGGGCGGCTGCCCGTGCCTCACGGCCTCAGCGAAACCGCAACAGGGCTTCTGGGAGGGGATGCCTTGTACATTCGTTTGTTTACATTAATTACATTCAAGACACAGGCGGCCCGCAAGGGCAAGGGCGGCTGCCCGTACCTCACGGCCTCAGCGAAATCGCAACTAGGCTTCCGGGAGGGGCTGCTGGCGGCGCCGCGAGACGTGGAGGAGCTGGCGGCGCTTGGAAGCAGGAAGGCGGTGTGCCCCTACTATGCGGCGCGGCGCGCGGCGCCCGATGCCGACCTGCTACTGGTGCCCTACGGCTCCCTGGTCGCCCAGGTGGCACATCAAAGCTAAAGACGATTGTCATGTTCAAATGTTCCTACATGTTGAACATTGCGTCGAAATTTCAAATGGGAAGCACTTGGCGGCGGGCGGCAGTTGATGCCGACCTGAAGTGGCTGGAATGGCCTCCTCTCGAACTCAGACCCCGTCCCCCATCAAAAAGGCACACGGGAGGCGCTGGGCATCTGGCTGGAGGGCGCGGTCACAACCGATGCCAAATGCCACCTGAGGATTCCCTGCTGCAACTTTTGCTCAGGTTTTGCGTCATGACTTTCCCCTCGACAGGGGACACGGGAGGCAAAGGGCATCCGACTGGCCGGCGCAGTCGTAACCGTGGACGAGGCGCACAACCCAGATGAAGTGGATCTGATCCTGACTGATTGTGCACATGACCGATTGCTTGCGCTCACAGGAGACTCGGGAGGCGCTGGGCATCCGGCTGGAGGGTGCGGTGATAGTCGTGGATGAGGCGCACAATCTAGTGGACGCCGTCAACGCGGCGCACAGCGCGTCCGTCGACGCTGCCATGGCTGCCGCCGCCGCGGGCCAGATTCACGCCTACTGGGGCCGCTTCGGCACGCGCCTGGCACCGGGTGAGCCACGTCAAAACCCACTGTACACCCTTTGCTTGGTTGGGCCGGGGCTGTGGCGGCATCTTGTGTTATGACTGTTGCAGCAGAGGAGGCCGACATCTGCTTTCGTGGGTCCGTATTGTGAAGTGAGGCAATGGGTGCGCAAGACTCAACGAGTGGCATAGTATCTTCCTGAGCTGTCTGCATGTTGCCGTCTGCAGGCAACGCGCGGCATTTGCAAACGCTGATGACGGCGGCAAAGAAGCTCAGCGCCTTCCTGCAGCCGGCAGCAGCGGCGGGCGGCGGCGGCAACGAAATGGCGGCGGCGCGGGCGCTGTCCGTGAACGACTTCCTGTTTGCAGCCGGCCTGGACGCTGTCAACATGTTCTCGGTCATCAGGTGCGGCCCATCCCAGAGACTTCCTGAAGGTTGCTGCTCAATTTGTTGTTCCGTTGACATGCGAAGTGAGCGTCGCCTCTTGGGTGTTTTTAGCAACGGTCAAAGTTCAGCAGATCTGGTTGTGAAGCATGCAGAGACAGGACTCAACATCACGTGACAGTCCTGCCCATGCGGATAGGTACGTGCGGGAGAGCAAGGTGCTGTTCAAGGTTGCGGGCTACGCCGACGCGGTGCGCCGCCGGCAGGCCGGCCCTGAAGCCGACGGTAGATTTCACACTTCCTCCTGCCTGGTGTCCGCCCATTCGATGGAACAGCCCTGCTCTGCCACATCGCTTGCATTTTGTGTCAGCGTGCAAAGACCACATGCACAAGGTTCTCGCTCTGAACGCAATGTCGAGGAGCAAGACAGACACATTGGGCCATTGAGAAGCTCTGCACGAGCTCTTTCTGACGGCTAGCACTGCCTGCTCTGCAGCACTGCATCAAGATGATTTTACAACTGTCCTACCTGCTGCCGCCGGAGCCGCTGCCTACGCAAGCGCTGGCGGTGCACATGCAGTAAACCTCCACCTCGCCGGTGTCGCTCTTGCTGTCACACTCCCTAAGATTGTGGGTTGAAATGCAGGTGATGACACGGACAAGATGGGCGCACTGCACGGGCTGGTGGGCTTCCTGGGGGCGCTGACGAATGCGGACGCCGATGGGCGCATCATCCTGCATCCCGCCGGCGCCGCCAAGTTCGTGCTGCTCAACGCCGCCGCGCACTTCCGCAAGGTGCCACGAATGTCCTGCGATCTGTAACAGCATCTTTGCTCATGGCCGACTTGGCCACGTTCCAGGCACAGAAGGAGTGATGAGTTCGTAGAGAGTGGAGCTGCACACGCGACCGTTGTGTAGGTATGCGCCTCGTACCTATCTGGCTGCTTGCCCAGCCAGCCAGCTTCACACGACAGATGCAGGACAGAACATGAATGCAGTCTTGCACTGTAAAACGCAAAGTGACGGCGGCGGCCCACGCACTCCTGGAATGTGAAATCAAGGTTGCACTGTGCAATGCCAGGTGACAGCGGCGGCACACGCGCTCGTCCTGGCGTTCGGCATGCTGGCGCCGATGCCGGCGCTCGCGGCGCAAATATTGACAGGCCGAATCGGTCAGCAGATCCCCGCCGGATTGGCTAGCAACAACAACAACAGAAACGGATCGGAATTTGAAATATGTCATGCGCTCCAGGTGACGTCGGCGGCGACGCGCTCGTGCTGGCGTCCGGCCACGCTGGCGCCGGTGTCGGCGATTGACCTGCTGGACTGTCGGACGAGAAATTTTAATGCAAGGAATCAGAAGGAACATTTCTGACGTATTTAGTGCGCTCCAGGTGACGGCGGCGGCGCACGCGCTCATCCTGGCATCCGGCACTCTGGCGCCGGTGTCGGCGCTGACGGCGCAGCTGTTTCCAGGGGTGCCGCCCGCCGACGTCGGCCGCTTCGCCTGCGGCCACGTGGTGGCGAAGGAGCGACTGCTCGCCCTGGCCCTGGGTAGGGCTTCCGTGTGAGCTACGGGAAATTCCGTCGCTTGTGTGTCAGTCTGCTGTCATGTGTTGCACTCATGTCTGGCACATGAGGTTTGATTCCTCTCAATGTGCCGCACCAGCTCTGCCCACACCGTCACGTCGCCTTCTCACCACTGCTGGACACGCACAACAGGGTGCAGATTTTAATTATTAATGATAGTGAAACAACCGGATGACATTGAAAGTGTGTCAGGCGCGGGGCCGTCGGGGCGGGCGCTGGATCTGCGGCATGCGGCGCGCAGCCAGATCGCCACCCAGGACGAGCTGGCACGTCTGCTGCTCAACGTGGCCCAGGCCGTGCCGCAGGTGCGCGGCCCGCAATTGCAACACCTTCCCAGTAGCACCGCCCCTGCCCCTCCCACGGCCACGTCGCCAATTGCGCCCTTGTGGACTCATAGAGCGACACTTTCCGCCTGCTGCTCAACGCAGGCCATGCCGCAGGTGCACGCACGAAACTGCCGTCATCAGCTCAAGGACACCTCGCTTGTTCCTGCTTGAGCACACGAGGTTGCCACCACATGCAGAGCGCCTTGCCTCCTTTCCCATGTGCATGGGCTGTGCAGCACCTTTTTGGACCATCACATGGAGGTACGCTGGCCTTGGGCACGACGAAATAGCTGTTGTGGTCATGCGTGTTTCTTGTCCTCAGCAGACACAGTAAAATGGTTGCGCAGGGCGTGGTGGTCTTCTTCCCGTCCTTCGTGTACGCTGAGCAGGTGGCCGCCCGCTGGCGCGCCACCGGCGACTGGGGCCGCCTCAACGCGCGCAAGCGGCTGTTCCAGGAACCGCGCGCCGCCGCTAACGTAGAGACAATGCTTTCGGCGTATGCCGCGGCTATTGCCGGCGGCAGCAGCGGCGGCAGCGGCGGCGCCTCGTCAAAGGGTGGCGGCAGCCAGCCGCAAGGCGGCGGCGGCGCGATACTGCTGGCGGTGGTGGGTGGCAAGATGGCGGAGGGCATCAACTTTGGCGACGGCCTCGGCAGGTGCGCCCCTGCACCTGGACCTCGCTGAATTGCCATCTCGCCTCAGCTGCGATCTGTCGCGCGAACACCTCGCTGAAACACACAGCTGCGCGGTCCCAGCAGCGGACAAGCAGCACCGCACGGCGGACTCTCAGCTGCCGTGGTGGGGCCAGATTGCAGTACTGCAGCTAGAACCGCTCGTCGATTGTGACAGGTGCGTGGTCATGGTGGGCATGCCGTACCCCAACCCCACCGATGCAGAGCTGCGGGAGCGCATGGCCTTCATGGACTCGGCGGCCGCGAAGCACAGCAGCCAGCCTGGCGGCGGCGGAGCGCCAGCGGCAGCGCTGGCAGCAGGAAGCGGCGGAAGCGGCGGCGGCGTCTCTCCTGGGCAGCAGTACTACCAGGACCTGTGCATGAAGGTGGGACTCCCTCGCTTTTGTCCTTTGTCGCTATTTCTCCTTCTTGCTATCTTCCCCAGGATGTCGATCATTTGCCCTGACATTGCTGACAGGCATTTAGCATCAAATCCTGTTGCTCTATTTCTCATTCTGTGCATGTGCAATGTGCTGCGCAGTCTTGCACTGCTTTCAAAGGCATTGCTGCAGCTACCACTGCGAGGCGTGGGGGTGTGACCCGCCATTCTGTACCCTTGCTCTGCAGGCGGTGAACCAGTGCATCGGGCGGTGCATCCGGCACGCAGGCGACTACGCCGCGATCCTGCTGGCGGATGCGCGCTATGCCCCCGGCGGCCGCGTCGACGCCGGGCCCTGCAGGTACGTACCTCTGCACACTGCCAACGCCGTTTCCTGCTACCGATACTGCATGGCTTGACTGTCTGAGCCCTCCCCGCACCTGCTCACCCAGGCTGCAGTTGCTCCAGCCTGTTGCCTCCAATCGTTGCTGGAGCGCCCATGCAGTTCTGAACACTCAGGCGCCAAAGAAGGAGGTGCTCGAGAGGGAGGCTGAGGACATAAGACTAACTCAACTGTGCGCCTTTTGCCACAGGCAGCTGCCCGGCTGGGTGCGAGAGTCGCTGGTGCCGGCGTCGCGGTATGGCGACGCACACGGCCGGCTGGTGCGCTTCTTCCGGGGCATGGCGCAGCAGTGAGTTTCGGTTTTGTGGGGTTCAGCGACAGAGGCGGCAGAGGCAGGCTTGGCAGCGGCGGCGGCTGTGGTGGCAGGCGGCATACCGCCGCTGCTTGCTGCTCAATTTTGTGCCGGCAGGCTGTGTTCAGGCTCCTGCCAGCATGCATGTAGTTACGGCAGTTATTCCTGTAGGTGTAAGGATGCGCAGTGTGAGCGCCTTTGCATAGTGCTAATTTCGCTTAGTTTGCTTAGTTTTGGGTCTCATTGCATTTGAGAAAATGAAGAATGCACCCCAAAAAAGTGGTCCAGGGAAATGAGACGGTCAAAAACCAATGCGGCAGATACTGGTTTCATGAACCAGCACCCAATCGTCACACAAGCATGCAGGAAAGCACAAGCGCACAGGCTGTGATCTGCACCAGTGCCCGAGTCGCCATGCATCGATCACGACACAAGACTCCCACATACCATCGTTCCTATCTAAATGTGATCATGTGCATGATGCAGCTTGTTCTACGTATGTAGTGCTGGTGGCAGGCTTTGTGCGCCAGCGCAGCAAGCCCGCCGCCAGTCGGCACGGCCTTTGAGCTGCTAGGCGGAAAACCTACAACCCCTGCTTCTCGTCGCTGTAAGCACGCAGGGGAGCTTCGGGACACCTCTCATGTGCCGCTTCAGCCAATGCCGCCGCCAGCGCCACCGCCAGCATGCACCATCATCCAGGCGGCCTAGAGGGGGCCATCATGTTGCCTAATTGCGGCATCTACTCTCTCATGATCGGCGCTCCATCATGCACGGACGCTTCCATGGGCATCTGGCTATGAATCGTCTCAGCGTCATTTTCGCCCGGCGATTCTATCCGGCCGCCGGTGCCGGCTGCAGCAGGTGGCCCGCGCCCGCCACGGCCGGCACCGGCAGCGGTGAGGGCTTTGCAGCCCTCTGCCCGCTCACGTGGGGTCATCTGGTTAGCTACAGTACCTAACCATGACCCCACGAGCGAGTCCGGAAATGCTTCATCATCTGCTGTAGATGTGGGACCGCCTTTGCCGAATCGAGGTTTGGCGAACCCATGCTTGTCGACATGCTTGTCGACAGGCGCCGCCGCGCAGAAACAGCCGCATTTCTGCACCGCCTCTCAGCCCATGCCAAGACAGTGAGCCAGGCAAGTCTACCGGGTCGAACCGGGCCGAAGTCTGGCAGTGCAGAGGGCGATCACGTGGCCAGATGGAAATTCATCTCGACCGCGCACTTTTGTACCGCAGGCTGCTCATTTTACGTGCGGGAGGGGGCAGCTTGCAGGCCTGATGGAGCTTGCACGATATCACATCCAACATCTGTTTAAACTCTGGCCGCCGTAGCCCTTTCTGACCGAGCATCTACCGCGCCGCCGCCGCCGTCATTGTTTTGCACTGTGCAACCCATCATAGATGGCTTGGCGCGGGAGCATCGACTCCTCGACTTCGTACGCCATATCAATCGTCGGTTCAGAAGAGCAATTGGTGGCAAGGATGCCATCCCTAGATGCCAGCATCATGGAGGCGGGCAGCGCTCATGCAACGGCGGTGGGAATCAAACTCCACGTTCGATTGTTGAACATCGGCCCATTTCGAACAAAAAAACTGTAGATGATACGACTGAATCACACAACTCCGCAAAATTCCAGTGCTTCTGATTATGATGTGCACTGGGTCCAGAAACAGACAGCCCACACATGCAGCAGCCGGCGTATGACACCTGCCAACAAAATTGGAGAAAGTCACAGCGGCACGTAGACCGCTGATCAAATGATGACCCGCCATCTCGCGGTCAGAAATTGCCATTGATCCGAAGCTCGACTCTAGGACCCGCAGTACACACATTTGCCTGCCACCGCCCGTCTGCTGTTCCAGAATACAGTTGTGATGTGTGGATCTATTTCTATCTTTATCACTATCTCGGGCCTCAGAAGCACTAGAGACAGCGATTCTCTATCGCTGCCTCTAGGGCAGATGTTCCGCCGCTACTGCCGCGGCAAAGAAGTGTCGGCCGCCAGGGAACGGCGCCGCCACTCGACGTCCGCAGAACCGTAGTCCAGCCTCGCGTCGCTGTTCACGAACCGCATGCTGATGTCCCCCGCGCCGCCGCCGCCGCCGCCGCCGCGCCCGCGCTGCAGCTCGTCGCTGCTGCCGCGGAAGCTGC
>JAABUM010002024.1_pt1 | contig 28530 bp, 27 predicted proteins | sample 5559161 | NCBI WGS metagenome assembly JAABUM01 (sample SAMN10711868, study PRJNA513369) | rock metagenome | isolation source: Antarctica rocks | place: Antarctica: Victoria Land, Siegfried Peak nord
CCCCCAGCACCGACCGCCCTGAAGCCCAAGAAGACGACCCCGCGGAAGGAGATCGCCGCTACGGCATAATTGCTCTCACTCGCAGAGCAACACGCGACGAGTTACACCACTCCACGGGACGCGACCCACTTGCAGGTACCGCGGGAGGTCGCGGCCGGTGCGAAACCCTGTCACCGATCACTTTGTGGGCGCGTTCGCGAGCAACGCCGTGTACCGGACGTCATGCCCGCTTGGCCTGCCCTCGGGCCCTGGCCGCACAGCTCGACGTTCCAGAGCGGAAGCCGGACAGGCTGTCAGCCCGAACCAGCCGTGCTCACCTGCAGTCCGGCATCGGGACCCGCCGGTGGCAACGCCAGCGGCGCGGTGCGGGTCAGTGCGATCTGCGACAGCGCCCGGGCGATCGCCTCGTCCCGCTCCGGGCTCGCGTGCTGGTAGATCAGCGCGGCCTGCATCGACGCGTGACCCATCCGCGCCATCAGCTCCCGGGTGCTCGCCCCGGTCGACGCTGCCAGGGTGTTCCCGGTGTGGCGCAGGTCGTGAAAGTGCAGCCGTGGGAGGCCGACCTTGTCCCGCGCCACCCACCAGGTCGACTGGAACGACGACCGGCGCAGCGGCTGCCCGTGCTGGTTCGGGAACACCCACGCGCAGTCCGCTGGCACATACGCCTGCCGGTGCGCCTCCAGTTCGGGCAGCAGATGCGGTGGCAGGTGCACCGTCCGCCGACCGGCCGCGGTCTTGGGCGTGTCCAGGTGCATCCGGTTCCCGGTCCGCAGCTCCACCAGCTGCCGGTCGATCGTCATCCGCCCGGCCCCTAGGTCCAGCCGGTCCCAGGACAGCGCCACCAGCTCACCCCAGCGCGCCCCCGACCAGGCAGCCAGCAGCACCAGCGCCCGGTACCGCGGCGGCATCGCCGCCACCAGCTCATCGAGTTGGGTCAGGGTCACTACCTGCCGTTCCGCTGGCCGCTGCGACCCGGCGCCGCGGATCATGCACGGGTTGCGCAGCAGCACCTCATCACGCATCGCGGTGTTGCAGATCGCCCGCAACAGCGCGTACGACAGGCTCAACGACGACCGGCCGGTGCCCGGGCGCAGCAGCCGGGCGTGCCAGGCCCGCACCAGACTCGGCGTGATCCGGTTCATCGGCACGTCTCCGAACTCCGGCAGCAGGTACTTGCCCAGCAACCAGGTGTAGGACTCCAGCGTCCGCAGCTTCAGATCCGCCCGGGCCGCCAGCCACTCCGTGGCGTACTGCCCGAACGACAACTCCCCCCGTGACGGGTCCAGCCATTGCGACCGGGACAGATCCGTCTCCAGCGCACTGAGCCAGCGGGACGCCTCCGCCTTCGTCGCGAACGTCCGCGGCGCGGCGTGATCCCGACCGTCCGGGCCGCTGTACCGGGCCTGCCACCGACCCGACGGCAACCGCCGGACCCGCCCGAACTGCCGACGACCCGCCACCACACCACCTCCGGCTGCACCGCTAGCACTATGAATCGGCGCCGCAACGCGACACACACCACCGGCCAGGCTGCCAGCCCAGCCACCTCACCACGACGGTCACGAACCGGACCTGTGGACGACCGGGCTCAGGCCGGCCGGTCCAACCCGAACGCCGACCACGAGCTGCGCCAGTCCACCGCCGACCCGCGCCGATCGGCCTGCCGCCACTCGGCCTGCTGCCGCTCCGCCAGCTCGGTCAGCTCCCGGACGTAGGCCAGCACCGCCGTCCGCGGCACCCGGCGGCTGCCGCCGACCAGGACCGACAGCACCTGCCCGCGCCGCATCAGCTCATACAACTTCGCCCGGCTCATCCGCAACACCGCCGCCGCCTCCGGCACCGTCAACAGCAGCTGGTTACTGCCGCCAGCCGGCTCCAGCAGCGACGCCCACTGACGCGCGTCGTCCTGTTCGCTGGCCGGCAGCAGCTGCTGCTGGTTCCGCTCGTCGTCGTGTCCGCTGTGTTCCATGTCCGCCTCCTCAGGCCACCCAGGCGAGCGACCGTCGCTCGACCCGTCGTTGCTCCCGCGCCTCCGCCATCGCCAACAACCGGCCGCGCGCGGCCGTCTCCACCAGCAGCTCCTCCGCCGCCGTCCGCCAGTCCTGCCCGACGAACCGCCACCCGCCCTCCTCGCGCGACTCCGCCCACTCCGGCGCTGACCGCGCGGCGTGCTGCTCACGCCAGGCCTGTCGAGCCGCCCGCAACGCCCCGAGCGTCACCGAGTACCGCCGGGACCGGGACGAGAAATGCCCACCGAAACCCAGCATGTGCGCCCACCGACGCAACCCCAGCTCAGCCAGCTCCGGGTCCCGGTGCAGCAGCAGGCAGGTCAACACCAGCCGATGCGCATGCTCGGGCAGCCGCCGCTCGGCCAACTCCGCCAACGTCCGGATCGGCCGCTCCAGCCCGGCGGTCACCGTCTCCGCCGCCTTCGTCGCGTACTTCGCCACGTACGCCGCGATCGCCGTCGGGTTCGCCATCTCACTGGCCGCCCGCACCGTCCGCACGTCCAGCTGCGCCCCCCACACCGCCTCCCGCAACGACGTACCCGGCGCCGGCGGCAGTGGCGCCCGGACCGCCGGCGCCGCCGCCCGCACGGCCGCGGTCAGCAGCTCCGCTGTCACCCACCCCGGCGGCGGAACTACAGCGTCCTTGTCGGCCGGGTCGATGCCGTCGGCGCGCAGCACCACGTGCAGATGCACACAGCCACGGGCCTGGTACTCCGCGACCCGGGTAAACGACAACCGCACTACCGACCGCAACGCCGCCACCGACACGCCGGCCTGCGCCGCCACCGCCCGCTGCAGATAGATCGTCGTGCGCCGCCACAGCTCCGGCAGCCGGCTATTCCACAGCACCACCCCGGCGAAGTCGAAACAGTTCGAGCACAGCGCACTGCCGACCAGCGGATCATCGGCCTGGTGACGGCGGCTGCACGACAGCGACCGGCCATGCCGACAGCGGCCGAGTGCCCCGCCGACCGCCGGGCGGCAGACCCGAGATCGGCCGCCGCGAGCCCGCGTCGAGTGCACCGGACCGAAGCTCGGCGCCGTCAACGTCACGAACAGCCGCGGATGCTCACCGACCTGCGCTGGCACCCCCTTGCCGCCCCGCAAGCCAGCCGACACCAGCTGCCAGGTATCCGCCCGGTAGGTCGCCGAGCACGGCGAGCAGACACTCGCGCGGCGGTTCCCGCACGACACCACCGCCCGCTCCACCTGCATCCCGGACGCGCCGACCAGCCGGACCGGGCGGGCGCAGAACCCAGTCGAGGCCGCCTGCCCCCACCAGCGCTCGAACCCATCGCCGGCGGCCCGCTCGACCAGCTGCCGCTCCAGCCCCCACAGCACCGTCATCCCGCACCGCCGACCTCGGCCGGGGCCCGATCCGGCGCCGCCGGTCGGCGCAGCAGCTCGGCGCGGCGGCTGATCTGCTCGAGCCGGGCGTCGTCGAGGTAGAACGACCGACAGCGCATCGGCACCCCGCCCTCATGCAGCAGCAGGCCCACGCCGCGCTGCCCGCCGTCGATGTCGGCCGCGGAGAAGTTCTGCGACGCCCAGCCCTGACCCAGAATCGTGTCCGAGGCCTGCGGCGTCGAGCAGCGCAGCGCCCAGCGGAACCCGAACAGGTCCCGCAACGCCGACGGCACGATGTCCACGCTCGGCTTCTGCGTCGCCGCCAACACCACCAGCCCGGCCGCCCGGCCGCGGGCCACCAGGTCCCGCATCAGCTCGGCGAACTCCGCCCGCGCCTTGCGCTCCCCGACATGCAGATAGAAGGCCAGCTCATCGCAGACCACCACCTGCAGCCGCAACCCGGAGTCGGCGGTCACCTTGCGGGCCCGGTTCGCCAGCAACGCCAGGTACCGGGCATCCATCTCCCGCTGCAGCACCCGCAGCACATCGACCGCCTCATCGATGTCCGGCCCGACCGAGAACCGGGCAACCCCCGCCCAGGTCGCCAGCTCCACCAGCTTGCCGTCCAGCAGCCACAGATCCACCTGCGGATCCAGCGCCGCCGCGGCCACCAACAACGACAACGCCGCGCTCTTACCCGCCCCTGGTTCGCCGCCGAGCAGCAGATGCCGCTCCGGCAGCAGCACCCCGACCTGCTCACCGGCCTCATCCAGTCCGGCCGGCACCGGCTGCCACAGCGACATGCTCGGCTCCTCCGCCGCCGGCCACACCGCCGGCTCCGGCACCTCGAACGGATCGCGACGCACCACCAGCACCCTGGCCAGCTGCGCATTCGCCCGATCCCGGCTCACCCGCAGCTCCCGGACCGCCATCGCCGCCGCCAGCGCCTCCGCGCCGACCTCCAGGTCCGCCGCCCGGCAGCCCGCCGGCACCACCACCGTCAGCAGATCCCCGGCCGGCACCAACCGGACCGACCGGACCTGCGGCGCCTTCCCGTCCAGAGCCGGCAGGCCAGTCGCCCGCACCCCCCGATACCAGCACCGCCGGGCCTGCGCCGACCGCAACGCCCGCAGCAGCAGCCGCCGCACCCGCCCGGTCGCCAGCAGCCCGGCGAGCAACGCCGCCGGTGCCGCCACCGCCAACGGCAGCCACACCCGCCGCGACAGCTGCCAGCCGAGCCCGGCCGGGACGAGCAGCAGCGTCAGCTCCAGCCGCCACCACCACACGCCCCGGCCCAACCCGGTCAGCGCCGCCTCCGGCCATGACGGCGCGGCAGGCTTTGCTGACCACCCGGTGCTAGCCACCGAAACCGGCCAGCAGCACATGCGCGGCCCGCAACGCCGCGTCAATCAGCCCCCGCGCCGCCGTCGTCATCACCGACGGCACCAGCACGAGCAGCACGATCAGCAGACACACCGCCTTGAACCGCATCACCACACCGCCCTCAGGCCGCCGACTTCGCCGGCACCGGCGAACCCGTCGAGGAACCCGCTGGCCCGACCGTGGCCCCCACGACGGAGGCGGCCGGCGGAGTCAGCGCCTCCAGATGAGCCGCCTTGAACGATACCCCCGACCGATCCCCCATCGACCACGGCAACGCCACCAACCCCAGGACCTTCACCGGCACCCCAGCGACCAGCCCCTTGGGCTCCCCGGCCACCTTCACCGTGATCACCTCAGCGCCCTCACCCCCCAGCGCCACCAGCTGCAGCTGATACAGCGGCTCACCGTTCTCATCGGCCTTCGGCCGGCGAGTCTCAAAATCCACCACCGGCTCTGGGGCCAGCCCCACCAGCAGCGTCAATCCGCTGGTGTCAATCGGCAATCGCATCGCCATCACGCACTCCCGTGCTCGTAGGAAACCAACGAGCCCACCCTCGTCCGCCAACCCGGACATCTCGAGCCCACAACCGGCCAACTGCAAGACATCCCGAGCCGCCGTCAGATGCCGCAAGTTGTCCGAAGGACATCTCGGGACAACTTCCCTGTCCCTCAGATGTCCCTAGCTGTCCCGCGCCGGAGCAGCCTCAAGCGGCTGATCACCGTCCACAGGCTGATCAGTTCGCCCAGTTCTGTCTCACCGCCGTGAGAGAACTGGGCAACGACCTGGCCAGCGCCGGAGGAGACATGAACAGCACCCGCAACAGCGCGCTCGAACACCACCTGCTCGAAGCCGGCCGCACCCCCGCCCGGCTCGCCGTGGAGCTCGGCATCGATGAGAAGACCGTGCAGCGCTGGCTCGCTGGCCGCTGCCGGCCCTACCCGCGCCACCAGTACGCCGTCGCCACCGCCCTAGGCGTCGACCGCCGCGACCTCTGGCCCGACCCCGTTGGCGTCCAGGGCGACCACGGCAACGACCTCGTCACGCTCTACGACAGCCGCCTCGACATCCCGAACCGGCTATGGGGCGAGCTCACCGCCGTACCCGGCGACGTCGAGATCCTTGCCACCGACCTGCGATGGTTCCTCGAGAACCACCCGGTCCTCGGCGCCGAGATGAACTGCCACGCCCTCAAAGGCGCCCGCATCCACCTCAGCCTGCTCGATCCCGACAGCTCGGACACCACCAGCACCCCGGAAGTGCTCGAGACGGCAGCAGCGGTCCGGCGCACCCTCACCTTCCTCGACCCGATGCTCGACATCGACCGCGCCATCAACAGCCAGGTCCGCCTGCACGGCGGCAACCCGCTCACCATCTACCGCTTTGGAAGCGAGATGCTCGTCCACCACACCCTCCCCGGGCTACCGGATTCACTCGCGCCTGCCTGGCACCTCCGCCGGACCACCGAAGGCGGCCCGTTCGACCGCTACCTGGTCCACCTCCGCCACGTCTGGACCCGCAGCAGCCCAGTCCCCAAACATCGCCGCGACATGCCCCCAGGCGGCCCCCAGCTCATCCCGCCGGAACTGGTCGGCATAGAAGGTGCGCGCGCGGACGCGTGCCGCGCCCGCGCGCGCACAGGCCTGCGGAACGCGCTGGCCTCGCTCACGACGGTGGCCCGGGTCGGCCCAGGGATGACCGGCCAGCTCGGTGACCGCACCATCCTGCTGGTGCTGCAGACGCCGGCGGAGAGCCGGGCCACCGGCGGCCTGGTCGGGGGGTTCGTCGAGCTCCAGGTTCGGCACGGTGCGCTCCGCGTGGTGCGTTCAGGGACCAACCATGACCTGGTGGGCAGTCGGACCAAGGTTCCGACCGATCCCGGTTACGCGGCGCTGTGGGGCCAGGTCAACGGTCAGCAGCTGTGGTACGCCTCCAACCTGTCCCTCGACTTTCCGTCGGTGTCGACCGTGTGGGCCGGGCTCTACGCCAAGCAGTACGGCGTGCGACCGGACGCCGTCGTCGGGATGACGCCGGAGGCCGTCGGCCGGCTGCTGCAGGTCACCGGACCGCTGCGACTGCCGGGTGGTGAGCAGCTGACCTCCGACAACGCGGCACATGCGCTCGAGGTCTCGCTCTACCAGCGGTTCCCTACCAGCAAGGACGAACCGGCTCGCAACGCCTACCAGCTGGCGATCCTGCACGCGCTCAGCGGCGCGGTCCTGGCGCCGCCGCCGGGCGGCCGCAACTACCTGGACGCGCTGTCCGGAGGTTCGATCGCGGGTGCACTGCTGCTGGCGTCGACGCACGCGGAGGAGGAGCAGCAGCTCCTGCCCTACGCGCTCGCTGGGGCTCTGCCGCGGGACAGCCGGGCGTTCGTGGCATGGTCGACCCAGTGCGCCGCGGGCACCAAGCTGGACGTCTACGTGCACCGCGACTTCCGCTACGACGTCGTCTCGGCGGCCGGCTGGCAGTCCGTCCGAGCCACCGCCACGCTGCGCAACGATGCCCCGACCCACGGGCTGCCGCCGTACGTCACCACCCGTGCCGACCTCGGCCCGACCGAGCGGGCCGTCACGGGCAGCGAGAAGCTGCTCGTCGCGACGTACCTCAGCCCGGGCGCCCGGGTCACCTCCGTCACCGTAGGCGGCCGCCCCGCACAGTTCGGCAGCGGGACCGAGCGCGGTCACCCGGTGGTGACGGTACCGGTGGTCATCCAGCCGGCCGGCGGGACCGCGACGGTGGTCGTCACCGCCGACCAGCCGTCCCTGGCTGGTCCGGTCAGCACCCAGCGTCAGCCGTGGTCGAACGAGGACCGCTACACGCTGCCCTGACGCGCGCCCGCTCGGCGCCGCCGCCCGCGCGGCCAGCACGGCGACCCTTCGGCGAGTCTTAGTCCCAGATGTCGGGGTTGTCCCGGGAGATGCGCTGCCAGATGGGCTGGAACTGAAACCAGCCGGCCAGCTCGAAGCCGACCTGTCCGCGGGTCTGGGTGGCCTCGTCGTGGCCGATCTGCCGCGGGATGCCGGCGGCGTAGGCCATCAGCTGAGAGTGGGCGGTGCGCTCCAGGGTCAGGAACCACCAGGCGGCGCTCTCCACGGTCTCACCGACGGTGAGCATGCCGTGGTTGCGCAAGACGACCGCCTTGTGATCACCGAGGGCGGCACCGATCTTCTTGCCCTCTTCACTGTCGAGCACCACGCCGGTGTAGGTGTCGTGGATGCCGAAGTCCTGGTAGAACGCGCAGGCGTCCTGGGTCAGCGGCTCGATACCCATCTCCATCGCCGACAGCGTCTTGCCGTACGGGCCGTGCGCGTGTGCGGCGGCCACGACGTCGGGGCGGGCGGCGTGCACGGCGCAGTGGATGGCCACGGCTGCCCCGTTGACCGCGCTCGTGCCCTCCACGACGTTGCCGGTGTGGTCGACGCGCACCAGGTCGCTCTGCTTGATCAGGCTGAAGTGCATGCCGAACGGGTTGACCCAGTAGGAGTCGGTGAACTCGGGATCACGCGCCGTGATGTGACCGGCCACGCCCTCGTCCAGGCCGGCCTTGCTGAACATCCGGAAGGCGGCCGCCAGGCGCACCTTGCGGTGCATCCGCTTCTCCTCGACCGAGGCGAACGTCTCCGGCAGCGGCAGCGTCAGCTTCGGGCCCGCGACAGCAGCACCACGTTCGGCAGCAGCAGAATCACCGATGGCATGGTCGACGGCGGCGGTGACCAGCTCATCGGCGTGGTCCTCGGCGAGAGCGTCGTCCGGGCGGTGCTCGACGGTGGTCACGGGATCCTCCAGCGGGTCGGCGGCGTGCGTGACCTCATCCTCCCACCGACCCCGGCGCAGGTCACGCCGCGCGGCGACCTCCCCGGCACAGGTCACGCCGTGCCGCCGCCTGACCCGGCGAGGGTCACGCCTGCGGCGCGGCCACCTGCTGCAGGTGCTTCTCGTGGTGGGGTGAGAGCGCCTCCGGGCCGGGCACGAGCTCGGGCCACGGCAGCACCTCCCCGCCGAACTCCGGGCACCGCGCCTGGTGGTCGCACCAGCCGCACAACCTGCTTCTGCGCGGCTGGAACTCCCGGCGCTCGGTTGCCCGGGCGATCGCCTCCCACAGCGCCAGCAGCTTGCGCTCGACGGCGACCAGGTCGGCCTCGTCGGGGGAGTACTGCAGGACCTCACGATCGGCCAGATACATCAGCTGGAGCCGACGCGGGATGACGCCGCGGGTGCGCCACAGGACCAGGGCGTAGAACTTCATCTGGAACAGCGCCTTGGCCTCGTAGGCCTCGTCCGGCGCCCGGCCGGTCTTGTAGTCGACCACCCGCAGGTCCCCCGACGGCGCGACGTCGAGCCGGTCCACGATCCCGCGCAGCCGCAGGCCGCCGGGCAAGGTGACCTCGACAAAGGCCTCCCGCTCGGCCGGGTCGAGCCGGCGCGGGTCCTCCAGGGTGAAGTAGCCGTCGAGCAGGCCCTTGGCCGAACCCAGCCAGGCCTGCAGCGCCGCCTCGTCGGCGAACAGCGCGGCCACCTCCGGCTCCGCCTCGCGCAGCCTGTCCCACTCCGGCTGCAGCAGCTCGGCCGCGGCTTCGGGCGTGCGCTTGCCGGCGGGCAGGTCGAACAGCCGCTCGAGCACCGAGTGCACCAGCGTCCCGCGGGTGGCAGCCTCCGACGGTGCCTCGGGCAGCCGGTCGATCGTGCGGTAGCGGAACAGCAGCGGGCAGATCATGAAGTCACCCGCGCGCGACGGTGACAGGGAGCCGACGACGGGCACCGGCAGGTCCACGACCTGCTGGGCCGGGACGGCTGCCTCGATCACCTGGGTGCTCATGTCCGGCACGGTAGGCGCCGGCACCGACAGTCCCCTCCCTGCCACGCCGGGCTGTGGACAACGGGCCGGGGTGCACAGCCGGGCTGGGCGCGGGCCTGCGATGCGTCGTACGGTCGCGGCATGGTGCTGGAGCGCAAGGGCAGGGTCGCCAGGCAGACGCACGTGGGGCTGCCCGAGGGGCTGGTCGAGGAGGAGCACGGCCGGGAGGCGTTCGCGGGGCCGGTGAGCCATCTCTACCGGACCGTCCCGCCGACGGCCTGGGTCGAGGTCGACGGGCCGCTGCGACCGGCGGCGTACGACCTCAACCGGCTCGACGGCGACGGGCAGCAGCTGGTCCTGTCGAACGCCGACCTGCGGCTCTCGGTGCGCCGGGTGCCTGACCCCGACCCCTTCGCCAGCCGCAACGCCGACGGCGACGAGGTGGTCTACGTCCACCACGGCGCGGGCGTCCTGCAGACCGACTACGGGCCGTTGGACTACGCCGCCGGCGACTACCTGGTCCTGCCCAAGGGCACGACGCACCGCTGGGTGCCCGACGGCAGCCCGTCCTTCCTGCTGGTCATCGAGTCGACCGCGCCGGTGACCGCGCCCGACTTCGGCCTGCTGGGCCGGCACGCCGTCATCGACCCCTCCGTCCTGACCACCCCCGAGCCGTACGCCGAGCCGCCCGCGGACTGGGTCGGTGAGGGCGACGGCCGGTGGCGGGTGCGGGTCAAGCGGTTGCAGGAGTGGACCACGTTCTGGTTCCCGAACAACCGTTCACGGCGGTCGGGTGGTCGGGTGACCTGGCGCCGTACCGCCTGCACACCAGCGACATCCGGCCGGTGACGGCGCCCGGCTTCCACCTGCCGCCGAGCGTGCACACGACGTTCCGTTGCGGGGCGTTCGACATCGCGACGTTCGTCCCCCGCCCGTTCGAGACCGACCCGGAGGCGCTGCGGGTGCCGTTCTTCCACGCCAACGTCGACAACGACGAGGTGATCTTCTATAGCCGCGGGGACTTCTTCAGCCGCAAGGGGATCGGCGAGGGCTGGCTGACCCTCCACCCGGCCGGGGTCCAGCACGGGCCGCAGCCCGGGGCGGCCGAGAAGGCGGCCACCCTGACGCACACCGACGAGGTGGCGGTCATGGTCGAGTGCCGCGCTCCGCTGACGGTCGCGGGCGGTGCCAAGGTCGCCGAGGACCCGGCCTACACGACGTCGTGGGCGAGGGGGCTCGGCCTGATCACCTGATTGGTCAGCTCGCCGAGGCCCTCGACGGCCAGGACGACGGTCGAGCCCGGCCGCAGCCAGCGGTCCAGGTCCAGTCCGCAGCCGCCGCCGAAGGTCCCGGAGCCCAGCACGTCGGTCGGCCAGATGTCCTCGTCACGTGACACCCAGGCCAGCATGTCGCCGAAGCTCCACCGCCGGCCCGCGGTCGACCCGGCGGACCAGAGCTCACCGTCCACGGTCACGGTCATGGCGTGGTCGGCTTCAGGATCCCACTCGTCCGGGGTGACGACCCACGGGCCGAGCGAGGTCGCGAAGTCCTTGCCCTTGGCAGGCCCGAGCCAGCAGGACATCTCATCTTTCTGGACGTCCCGTGCCGACCAGTCGTTCATGATCGTGTAGCCAAAGACGTGTCCGGCCGCCTCGGCCGACGACAGGTCCCGGCCCCCGGCACCGACCACCGCCGCGACCTCGCACTCGTAGTCCAACCGTTCGGTGTACGACGGCCAGCGCACCTGCTCGTCCGGCGCGACGATCGAGCGCCGGTTGCCCTTGTAGTAGACCGGGATCCGGTCCCACGGCTCAGGCACGGAGCCGCCGCGCCGGGCCGCGCCGAGCTCGACGTGCGATCTAAAGGCCAGGAAGTCCCGCAGGCTGTTCGGGGCCCGCAACGGCGCGAGGTAGCGGACCTCCTCGGGGCGCACCCAGCCGGTCCCGTCCTCGGGCGCGGAGCGGACCATCTCGGTCACCTGCTCCTTGGCCGCTGGCGAACTCTCCACCAGGTCGATCAGGTCCACCGGTGCCTCCGCGTCGCGCGAGCGCATCCAGGCGCCGACGTCCAGCACCCGGCCGGTCGCAGGGGAGGCGCACCCCAGCCGTCCCGGGCCGTCGGGGGTCGCGGCGAACGAGCACCAGCGCACGGGCGTGCCACCCTTTCCTTGCAGCGGGGAGGATCGGACGGATCGTGCCAGACGCGGAGCCTGAGCAGGAGGCGATCACCACTTCCGTCCTGCTCGCCCTCGCCCGCTCCGGCCAGGCGGTCTGTGTGCTCGGACCGGCCGGGCTGCTGTACCGCGCCGTCACGGCCGGGACGGGCCGGGCGCTCGCAGCGGCCGGCCCGCGGAGGTGGTGATCGCCCCGACCTGGCCGGATGTACCGGCCGCCGTATCGCTGCTCGGTCCTGGTGGCCGGCTGGTGGTGCTGGCCGACGATGAACCGATGGCCCGCCGTACCGCAGTGCGGCACGGCTTGGTCCTGCAGCACCTCATGCCGGTCGACGGTCGGGTGGCGTGGTCCGCGGTGGCACCGCTACCGCCGGGACAGGACTCGGCCAACTAGGTTCTTAGGGTGGCGCAGACCAGGACCGCGGTCCGCATCGGGCGGGTGGTCGGCGTCCCGGTGCTGCTGACGCCGTCCTGGTTCATCTTCGCTGCCTTCATCGTGCTGACCAGCGCGTCGGCCCTGCGCGCGCAGGACGTCTCCCCCCTGTCGGCCTACGCCGCCGGCGTGTCGTTCGCCCTGCTGCTGCTGGCCAGTGTCCTGCTGCACGAGATCGGGCACTGCCTGGTCGCCCGCAGCCTGCGACTGCCGGTCCGCAGCATCACGATCACGCTGCTCGCCGGGCTGACCGAGGTCACCTCCCCGCCCCGCACCCCCAAGGACGAGTACGCCGTCGCCATCAGCGGGCCGATGGTCAGCCTGCTGCTGTCGGCCTGCGGCGTCGTGGCGGTCCCGCTGTTCGCCCCGCTCACGCTTCCCCGGCTGCTGTGCGAGGGGCTGGCCGTGACCAACGGGCTGGTCGCGGCCTTCAACCTGCTGCCAGGCCTGCCGCTGGACGGTGGTCGCGTCCTGCGCAGCATCGTGTGGCAGCTCAGCGGCAACCCGGACCGCGCCACCCGTGCCAGCGCCTGGTCCGGCCGGGTGATCGCCGTCGTGGTCGTCCCGGTGCTGCTGATCGGGGTGTTGCCCGCGATCGGTGTCGGGTCCCGCGACACCACCAGCGTGGTGTTCGCCGCCCTGGTCGGCGCGTTCATCTACGCCGGCGCGACCGCCACGCTGCGCCGCTCGACGACGATGAGCCGGCTGCCGGCCGTCACGGTCGACCTGCTAGCTCGGCCGGCCTTGGCCGTCCCCGCCCAGACACCGCTCGGTGAGGCGGTCCGCCGCGCCCACGAGGCCGGGCTGCGGGCGTTGGTCGTCACCGACTCCGCGGGCACCCTTGAGGGCGTCGTCAGCGAGTCCTGGGTACGGCAGGTGCCGACGGAGCGCCGGCCCTGGGTCAGCGTCGCGGACGGTGCCCGCCGGCTCGAGGCCGGTCTGCTGCTGCCCTCTGACCTGGTCGGTGAGGACCTGCTGGCCTTCATGCGGGCTACGCCCGCCTCCGAGTACGTCGTACCCGGGACGCCGCCCCGCGTGGTCGCTGCCGCCGACGTCGCAGCAGCGATGCACGCCTGACGGGCGGCTAACCTCCCCCCACGTGACCCTTGAGGAAAGCCGTCGCCGGGGACCGCTGGCGATCGGGGACCATGTCCAGCTGACCGACCCCAAGGGCAAGATGCACACGATTACACTCGAGGCCGGCAAGCAGTTTCACACGCACCGCGGAATCCTGGAGCACGACGCGCTGCTCGGCGGGCCGGAGGCGGTCGTCGTCACGATCGGGACCACGGACTACCTGGCACTGCGGCCTTTGATGAGTGACTTCGTGCTGTCGATGCCCCGCGGCGCGCAGGTCGTCTACCCCAAGGACGCCGGGCAGGTGGTGCAGATGGCGGACGTGTTCCCGGGCGCGCACGTCGTCGAGGCCGGGGTGGGGTCGGGGGCGCTGTCTCTGTCGCTGCTGCGCGCGGTGGGCGAGAGCGGCCGGCTGTCTTCCTACGAACGGCGGCAGGACTTCGCCGACATCGCCAGAGCCAACGTCGAGCGCTTCTTCGGCGGCGCACACCCGGCCTGGTCCATCAGCATCGGCTCGCTGCAGGACGAGCTGGCCGAGACCGACGTCGACCGCGTCGTGCTGGACATGCTGGCGCCCTGGGAGTGCCTGGACGCGGTCGCCCGCGCGCTGCGGCCGGGCGGGGTGCTGTGCTGCTACATCGCCACCACCACCCAGCTGTCGACGACCGTCGAGGCGATGCGGGCCACCGGCCGCTTCACCGAGCCGGCTGCCTGGGAGTCGATGGTGCGCGGCTGGCACGTCGAGGGGCTCGCCGTCCGGCCCGAGCACCGGATGGTTGGCCACACCGGCTTCTTGTGCACCACCCGCCGGATCGCCGATGGGGTGGTCCCGCCGGTGCGGCGGCGCCGGCCCTCGAAGGGCGCGTACGGCGAGCCGGCGGTCGAGACCGGTGCAGGCACGGCGACCGAGCCGCTTCGCCCGAACCTGCCGTAGCCGCTCCCGCCCACTGGCCAGCCGGGGCAGGTCCATCCGTGTCCAGTGATCAGGTGAGCCCGCGGTCCAGCGACCAGGTGAGCGCGCGGGGCCAGCGATGAGGTGAGCGCTCGGGCCAGCGATCAGGGCAGCCCTCGGGCCAGCCGCAGGGTGGGGCAAGGGACCGGCTGCCCACAGCTTGCACAGCGGACGCGCTGGCGGGCGCGATGCCCGCCGCGGGCCGCCGAGTGCATCCGCTGGAGCGTGAGCAGCCGGCCGCTGAGCGAGGCGATGTGGTCCAGGGCCTCGTCTAACGCCCGGTCCTCGATTGGCGGACGGGGTGCGGTCATCGGTCCCCTCCCGTCTGGCTGTCGACCATGACGCTAGGTCGCCCCGGTGCTGCTGTCACCCGACGGCCCGGCCGGCCTGGGGACGCGGGCGGCCGGTCTGGTGGAGCTCTGCACGCCGGCTGTGGACGAGCCGGTGGGCGCGGTGTGGGGTCGGCCCAGGCCGGGCCCCGTGACCTGCGACGATCACCACACCGGGCGGTGCACCGGCAAACCTGCGCGGACCTGTGGGCAGGGTCAGGTCCGGGCCACACCGCGGGCGGCGTGCAAGGCTGTATGGACGACGGCGGAGGGTCTAGGTCGATGCCACTGGACGGGCTGGGGCCGGACGAGGTCGTTGCCATGCGCTACGACGGCGCAACCTCCGGTCCAGACCTCGCCGCCTGGTGCGGCGGTCAGCTCAGCACCGACATCAGCACAGACATCGACGCGATGGGCGATGAGGAGGTCCCGAGCGTCCACGTCCCAACCGCCAACGGCGTGCAACGGGCGCACATCGGGGACTGGGTGGTTCTGGACAGCAACGGCAGGTTTTGGGCGCTGTCGAGCACCGAGTTCGCCGCCAGGCACCGGCCGGCCTGAGGCTCAGTAGGCGCCCCTGCGCGCCAGCACGGCGCCCGCGGTCTTCCACAAGATGACCAGGTCGTAAGCCAACGACCAGTTCTCGACGTAGTGCAGATCGAGGCGCACCGACTCGTCCCACGGCAGGTCGGACCGGCCGCTGATCTGCCACAGCCCGGTGAGACCGGGCTTGACGAGCAACCGGCGGTGGACGTCCTGTCCGTAGCCCGCGACCTCGTCCGGCAACGGTGGTCGCGGACCAACCAGCGACATATCACCCATGAGGACGTTCACCAGCTGCGGCAGCTCGTCGAGGCTGTACCGCCGGAGCACCCGACCCACGCCGTTGACGCGAGGATCGTCCCTGATCTTGAACAGCAGACCCTCTGAGCGCTCGTTGAGCTGCTGGAGGGCCTCGATCCGGGCACCCGCGTCGATATGCATGCTGCGGAGCTTGAGCATGGTAAACGTCTTGCCGCCCGCCCCAACCCGAGTCTGCCGGAACAGGGCTGGACCCCGGGACGTCAGGCGGATGGCGACGCACAGGGTGAGCAGAAAGGGACCGATCAGCACAAGCGCTGCCAGCGCCACCCCCCGGTCGAACGTCCCCTTCAGCACGCGTCGCCCACCCCGGAACTCCGGCTCCTCCACGTGCAGCAGGGGCAGGCCCGCCACCGGTCGGATATGGATCCGGGGACCGGCGATGTCGGTGAAGGAGGGCGCGACCACCAGGTCGACGCCGGTGCCCTCCAGCGACCAGGACAGCTCGCGCAGCTCCTGCTGGCTGTAGTCCGACCAGGCCCCGACTGCCACCGTGTCGGCATCGGCAAGGTGGAGGGCAGCGAGGACCTGCCTGGAGGTTCCGAGCACGGGCACACCCTCCGCCGTGTGGTCCTTGGCGGTGTCGATGCATGCCCCGACGACGCTGAACCCGGCGTGCGGCTCCCGGCGGAGCTGCCGCACCAGGTCTGCGCAGGCCCGTTCCCGCCCGACGACGATGACCCGGTGCAGGCTGGTCCCGGCATCGCGCTGCCGGTGCAGGCGCCGACGTGCCGCGTAGCGGAACAGCAGCGAGAGCGCCACAGTGACGGGCAGGGACAGCAGCACCCACAAGCGGGCCAGTGACAGGTGCAAGGTGAACGAGGCGATTGCGACGACCGCCAGCAGACGGATGCCGGCGTCAGCGACCCGGCGGAACTCCTCACTACCGGTGCCAAGGAAGCGCGGCTCGTAGCTGCGGGTGCAGGCGCAGGACAGCACGAACAACACGGGCAGCAGCAGCACCGCGAGGCGGTAACCGGTGTCCGCGCCCTGTCCGAAGCGCACCGCCGTGGCGAGCAGGCTTGCGATCAGAGCGGCAGCACCATCAAGGATGATCAACGTGCGGACGAGGGAGCGCTGCCAGGGCAGCACGTGGCGGTCAGGTGCCGACCCGCGCTGCAGGGCGTCAGGCAGGTCGGCGACAGGCTCCGCAACCGGGGCATATGCCACGCGAGCCTCGGCCACCGGAGCGCAGAGCGGGTCCTGCAGTTGGCGCGCCACCCCTCCTCCTTCGCGCTCGACCGGTCACATCCTGCTCTGCCTCCGTCACTTTTGCAGTCACTCGCACGAGCTCGTCCGGCAGCACCGGCATCGCACGCGGCGTAGCGGGTGGCTCCAGGCCGATGTTCACCCGTTCGGGTGGTACAGAGCATGCCGCCCGGTGTCGCGCCGGCCTGATGAGGATGTCCGCCTAGGGCTGCGCACCAACGATGATCAGCGGTACTGACCGCGTCTGCCGCAGGTATGGGCATTTCGGGCCATAGAACATGGCCCCAACGGCTCTGTTGCCCTGCCCGTGACGGCACCGAGAATACGCTCGGCGCGCTCGAGCGACGGGCGAGCTCGAGAGGTGCTCATGCTCGCGGTTCTGGCGTGGTACGCCGTCATCATGGCGTCCCTGTCGGCCACCCTGCTGGTCATCGCGGCGTTTCAGTGGACCGTCGCGTCGGTTGGCCGGCTACGGCACCAGACGACCGCCACTGCCCAGGCGGCCACCAGCGAGCAGGTCGCTGAGTGGCGGGCCGCTCCGGCCGAGGTGGTTCAGGCCTGACGGCCGCGGCCGAGATCAGGGGCTGCTAGCCGTCGCCTCGTGACCCCGGTGACCGGGGCGCTCACGGTGGCCAGCACGGGGCTCCCACGGTGACCGTTCCTGCACTGGATGCCGCGTCAACGCGGCACGGCTGCCACGGCGTACATAGGATGCGGCCAGCAACACCGGCGTACGGGAGGTGGAGCACGTGGCAGGCACTCGTGAGAGCAGCTCGGGGGACCGGGCAGGGCAGCTTGCCGAGCTCACCGCCCAGATCAGCTTCCTCGAGCAGGAGATCGGCGTGCTGCGGCGCAAGCTGGCCGACTCGCCGCGTCAGGTCCGCTTCCTCGAGGAGCGGTTGGCCGCCACCCAGGACTCCCTGGCGGGTGCCTCCGGGCAGAACGACCGCCTCGTCAACACGCTCAAGGACGCCCGCGACCAGATCGTCGCGCTCAAGGAGGAGGTGGAGCGGCTCGCGCAACCCCCGAGCGGCTACGGCGTCTTCCTGTCCACCCACGACGACAGCACGGTCGACGTCTTCACCGGCGGTCGCAAGCTGCGCGTCACCGTCAGCCCGGCCGTCGAGCTGGCCGGCCTGCGCCGGGGTCAGGAGGTCATGCTCAACGAGGCCCTGAACGTCGTGCAGGCGCTGGCCTTTGAAAAGCAGGGCGACGTCGTCATGCTCAAGGAGATCCTCGAAGGCGGCGAGCGGGCCCTCGTCATCGGTCACACCGACGAGGAGCGGGTCGTGATGATCGCCGACTCGCTGCTCGACCAGCCGATCAAGGCCGGCGACTCGCTGCTGCTGGAGACCCGCAGCGGCTACGTCTACGAGCGGATCCCGAAGTCCGAGGTCGAGGAGCTGGTCCTCGAGGAAGTCCCGGACATCGACTACTCGGACATCGGCGGGTTGGCCGGCCAGATCGAGCAGATCCGGGATGCCGTTGAGCTGCCGTTCCTGCACAAGGACCTGTTCAAGGAGCACCAGCTCCGGCCGCCGAAGGGTGTGCTGCTGTACGGCCCTCCTGGCTGCGGCAAGACGCTGATCGCCAAGGCGGTCGCCAACAGCCTGGCCAAGAAGGTCGCCGAGGTCACCGGCAAGCCCGACGGCCGGGCCTACTTCCTCAACATCAAAGGCCCGGAGCTGCTCAACAAGTACGTCGGAGAGACCGAACGGCACATCCGGTTGATCTTCCAGCGGGCCCGTGAGAAGGCATCCGAGGGCACGCCGGTGATCGTATTCTTCGACGAGATGGACTCGATCTTCCGCACCCGCGGTTCGGGTGTGTCCAGCGACGTCGAGACCACGATCGTCCCGCAGCTGCTCAGCGAGATCGACGGAGTGGAGACGCTCGAGAACGTGGTCGTCATCGGCGCCTCGAACCGCGAGGACATGATCGACCCGGCCATCCTGCGCCCCGGCCGGCTGGACGTGAAGATCAAGATTGAGCGTCCGGACGCCGAGGCGGCCAAGGACATCTTCGCCAAGTACATCCGCACCGATCTGCCGCTGCACGCAGAGGACCTGGCCGAGCACGACGACTCTCGCGAGGCGACGGTCGCCGCCATGATTCAGCGGGTCGTCGAGCGGATCTACACCGAGGCGGAGGAGAACCGCTTCCTCGAGGTCACCTACGCCGGCGGTGACAAGGAGGTCCTTTACTTCAAGGACTTCAACTCCGGTGCGATGATCGAGAACATCGTGGCCCGCGGCAAGAAGACCGCCATCAAGGACTTCCTCGAGACCGGCCAGAAGGGGCTGCGGATGCAGCACCTGCTCAGCGCCTGCATCGATGAGTTCAAGGAGAACGAGGACCTGCCCAACACCACCAACCCCGACGACTGGGCCCGGATCTCGGGCAAGAAGGGGGAGCGGATCGTCTACATCCGCACCTTGGTCACCAGCGCGAAGGGCACGGAGTCCGGCAAGTCCATCGACACCGTCGCCAACACCGGCCAGTACCTCTAGCTGATCGCCGGCGAAGGCCGACAAGCGATCAGCGCAGGTCGGTCACGGCGTACTGGACCCGGCCACCTGTCCTGGGGCTGTCTGCCGGGGTGGGTCGGCGGCCGGGGTCTGGGCAGATTTCAAGCTGGACAGCAGCGACCGCGCTACGTGTTGGCGGGTGCGGGACGCTGACAGTGCGTGGTCGCGGACCGGCATCACCTCGATCTCGAAGCGGCTGGCGGGAAGCTTTCTGAGGGCCCGGTGCCGCACGGAGACGAAGTAGCCGGCTTCGACGTCGTCGCTGAGGACCTGGACCCTCGTGCCGGCCGCAACCAGCCCGGCGATCAGGCGCATGGGTGATGGCCACACCCCTGCCCGGTCGAGCAGGATCCACATCCACGCGGGGACGTCGGCCCTACTGGGCAGGAGCCCGGAGCGGCGGGCGCGCGTCAGCAGCGTCCGGACCCGGGTGCGCTCGGTGACCGTCGGAGCCAGTACGTCGGCCTGCCACTCGGCGAACGGGAGGTAGTGAACTGCGTGCACGCTGCGAGGTCGCAGCACCTCAGCGGCGCGTAGTGCCGCCCAGGCGCTCGAGCAGTGGCCGACGAGGTGAACAGCAGAGGGGTCGTGTGCTGCCACGTCGCGGGCCACCTGCACGATGTCGTCAACGGCAGCCTGCGTGTAGACCTCGCCGGCGACGTGGCCGGGGCGCACCGAGCTGTCGCCCAGGCCGGACAGGTCCACCCGAACGCTGCTCAGTCCCTGCGCCGCGCACTCACGCGCCAGGTCCACCCAGAGGTTTCCCAAGCCCACCCGATGGCCGAAGCCCGACGGCAGGAACACGATCCTCGGCCCCGGTCCCTGCTCGTCCGGCGGACTGCACGCGACGCCGAACAGCTGCCCGTCCCGCGAGTGCCAGAACCGCTCGACGACCTGACGCCCTTCGCGATCCTGGACCTGCATGGCAAGCCGGTGTGGCGGGACGCGCACCGGTCCTGCGCGGCCGGGGTGCCAGCTGTCGAGGTAGTCGACCATGGCTTGCACGGCAGCTGTGGCAGGACGCGTCGGTGAGCCCTCGAGCATCTGCTCCTGGTCGTGCAGCTCAAGCGTCGTCAGCTCGACGCCCAGATGCTTCACCGAGCTCAGGAGCTCCACGTCGTACGGGCGGTGTGCGAGCAGGAACCGCTGCGCCACCGGGGAGGCGTGCGGATCCACCCGCAGCTGCGTGAGCTCCGCGCCGAGCTCAGCGGGGAACACCGCTCCGAAGCCGTGCACTGCGCCGTCGTGCTTGGTGGGCTCACCGCCGGGGCCGGTCTCCACCGAGGCGAGCACCTGCTGCTCCCGCAGGAACCGCCTGCCCCTCAGCTGTGGGTCCCAGGCGACGAAAGACGCCAGCTGCTCACCGGGCAGCGCCGTGATCGCCAGCAGGGCTCCGAGACGCAGCCCGACGACGCTGACTGCCGGAACTCCGGTGCTCCGCAGGAACTGCAGACCGGTGCGGATGCTGCTCTGCCAGGCATGGAGTCGATCGCGATCGCCCATGCCGCCGGCTGAGTCCCCGGTGCCGTCGTAGTCAAGGCGCAAGGACGCCAACCCGGTCTCCGCCAGCTGTTCGGCGAGCAGCCGGAGGCTGGGGTAGGCAACGGTGTGCTCTCGAGCGACCGGCCCGCAGATCAGGACGCCACCGCGAGCCCGGCCGGACGGGGGCAGATGCAGCCAACCGGCGAGGGAGCGCTCACGAGGCCCGAAGTAGACGGGCTGGGCAGTCATCAGGTCCTCTCCTCAGCCAAGCCGGCGTGGGCGTCGCGGCAGCCCACGTACCCGCCCCGCGTCGCGGCACTGTAGAGCCGTCGGCATCGGGATGCCGCCACCTGAGCAAACCGGCGCCGAGGACGCGCCCTACGTGGCGCCTGTGCGGCATGATCGAATGATGGGAAACCGGGTGGGCATCGACCTGGTCTCGGTACGGCGGGTGCGCGAAGCCATCTCCGCGCACGGCGAGCGGTACCTGCAGCGCGTCTACGCCTCGTCGGAGCTGTCGGACTGCCAGGGGGACGCCAACCGCCTGGCGGGACGGTTCGCCGTCAAGGAGGCCACCGTGAAGGTGCTCCGTCCCGGCCGCGACACCCCACTTCCGTGGACCGACATGGAGGTCGTCCGGCAGGAGGACGGCCACGTCGAGCTGGTCCTGAGCGGACGGGCAGCGGCGTGGGCGTGCCAGCAGGGCCTGTTCGACTTCGCCATCAGCCTGTCCCACGAGGAGGGGACCGCCTGCGCGGTCGTCGTCGCGCAGATCCGCGCTGAAGGAGTGACGGACACCTGCCGATGACCGGTGACATGAATGACGTGATCGTCTCCGTCCTGTCGGCGCAGGCTCGGCTACGCGTTCCCGCGGCCGACCTGGCCGAGCACCAGGACCTCTACGCGGCCGGTATGACCTCCCACGCCAGCATCAGCGTGATGCTGGGCCTCGAGGACGCCTTCGACGTGGAGTTCCCGGACCGGATGCTCACCCGCCAGGTCTTCAGCAGCATCGCCAGCATCCGGGCGGCGCTCAGCGAGCTGACCGAGCCGGCCCTCCATGGATGACGACACGTTTCTGAAGGGCCTGTCCGGTGCTGCCGAACGAGCCGCCGAGCACGCGGTGGACGTGGACGCTGCCGCCCGCTTCCCTCACGAAGCCGTGGACGAGCTGCGCGACGCCGGCGCGATGTCGGCGCTGGCGGACGGCGTCTCGTTCTCCGCGGTCGCGCAAGCCTGCCGGCTGCTGGCGCGCGGCTGCTCCGCGACCGCCATGGTCTTCGCCATGCACCAGATCGAGGTCGCCTGCCTGGTGGCCCACGGCGACGACTGGCCCTGGCTGGAGGTCTACCTGGACGATCTGCGTCGGGACCAGCGGCTGATCGCCTCTGTGACGTCCGAGATCGGCACCGGAGGGGACATGGGCCGATCGATCGCCGCGGTCGAGACCGCCGAGAACGGCAGCTGCACCTTCACCAAGCAGGCGCCCACCGTCAGCTACGGGAGCTACGCAGACGACTTCCTAACGTCGCTGCGGCGGGAGCCCGCCGCGGAAGGAGGGGACCAGGTGCTGGTCCTGACCTCCCGGGACCAGACCACCCTCGACCAGTTCGGGACCTGGGACCCGCTCGGGATGCGCGGCACCTGCTCGCCCGGCTTCACCATCACCGCGCAGTTCTCGCCCGACCAGGTCGTGCCGGCGCCGTACACGCGGGTCGGAGCCGAGACCATGGTGCCCGCTTCGCACCTGCTGTGGTCCCACGTCTGGACCGACATCGCCATGGAGGCGTTCGACCGCGCCCGCAAGTCGCTCAAGGCAGCAGGCCCGCAGGTGGGCGGTGTCCGGGCGCAGCACCTGTCCGAGCTGCACGGCGAGCTGGCCGCCGTCCGGGCGCAGGTCGCCGAGGCCCTGGAGCGGTGGCTACGCGAGGCGGCCGAGCCGGGGCGACCGGCCCTTTCCAGCATGAGCGCGACCCTGCGGCACAACGCGTTGAAGACGTCGGTGTCGACCGCGGTCGCGCACATCACCGGCGGCTCGCTCGAGGTCTGTGGAATCGCCGGCTACCGCAACGACTCGCCGTTCTCCGTGGGGCGGCTGCTCAGGGACAGCCTGTCCGCGTCCCTGATGGTGTCCAACGACCGCCTGCACGAGACGAACGCCTCGCTGCTCATGGTGGTCAAGGAGAGCTGATGCAGGTGCGCCCGGCCACCGCCGCGCAGACCCAGTTCCAGAAGGAGCTGATCGCCACGGGCCTGCTGCTGCCCACGCGCGTGCCCGGGATCACCGGCCAGGGGACGAAGTTCGTACAGCTGCGGCGCAGGCTGGACGAACGGATCTCGCGCCTGGCCACCACCGAGCACGCCGAGCTCCTGGAGTTCGCTCCCCTCGAGCCACGGCACGACATGGAGCTGGCCGGCTACCCCGCCTCGTTCCCGCACCTCATCGGTGCGGTCTCCTCCTTCGACCGCAGCGAGCAGGAGGCGCACCTCGTCGCCGACAAGGCGCAGGGCCACCAGGACTGGAGCGGTCATCTCGACCCGACGGAGCTGGTGCTCGTCCCGGCCGCCTGCCACCCCGTCTACCCCGCCCTGGCGGCGCGCGGCCCGCTGCCGGCCGACGGCGTGACGGTCGACACCGGCGCTGCCTGGGTGTTCCGCCGCGAGCCGTCCGACGACCCGTGCCGGCTGCAGGCCTTCCACATGCGCGAGCTCGTCAGGTGCGGCGACCCTTCCGACGTGGCCCTGTGGCGCGACGACTGGCGCGACCGCGCGCTGCTGCTGCTGCAGGCGCTCGGCCTGCCCGCACAGGTGGACGAGGCGAACGACCCCTTCTTCGGCCGCGCCGGCAAAGTGCTCGCCCGGGGCCAGCGTTCGCAGCAGCTGAAGTTCGAGGTTCTCGTCCCCGTCGGCGGTGACGAACCCACCGCCCTCGCCTCCTTCAACGCCCACAGCGCACACTTCTCGGCCGCGTTCGGACTGCGCTCGGCCAGTGGCGCACCAGTCCACACCGCCTGCCTCGGATTCGGCCTCGAACGCGTCGTACTCGCCCTGCTGTGGACGCACGGGATCGACGTGTCGGCCTGGCCTGCAGGCGTTCTGGCTGAGCTCGACCAATGACGGTCCTGCTCGGGCTCGACCCTGCAACCTACGTGCCACACCCCCTCCACCGTCCGGACGCCGCCTACCCCGAGACCAACTGCTGGACCGACATCGTCATCGAGCTGTTGCACTCGCAGGGGCGTGAGCCGCTCGCCGTCCTCGGGTGCACGCTCGCCCTGCAGCACGAGGGCGATCAGCTGCTGTTTTTCAAGCCGCATCCGGCGGACCTGCTGGATCTGTACGGCGTGGACATCCACGAGCTGCAGGCCTACCGCCCGCTGCGGCGACATCTCGAGACCCAGCTCCACGCCAGGCGCATGGTCATCGTCGAGACGGATGCCTGCTGGCTGCCCGACACCGCCGGCACCAGCTACCGCCAGTCGCACGTCAAGACCGCCATTGCCGTCGTCGGCCTCGACGAGGAGCGGCTGACCTACTTCCACAACGCGGGACTGCACCAGGTCGAGAGCGGGGACCTCGCTCGACTGCTCGGCCCCCAGGACCTGCCGGGTTACCTGGAGGTGGTCCGCTTCGACGCCGGGCCGGCGCGGTACGACGAGGACCTCCGGCGGGCCGCGACCGACATTCTGCGACGCGTCCTGGCGGCAGCACCCGCGAACCCCTTCACGGCCCTGGGCGCTCAGCTCGCCGACGAGCTGGACGAGGTGCTGCTGCTCGACCCGGCGGCCGCCCACGACTTCGCCTTCGCCACCACCCGCATGGGCGGTGCGGCAGCAGCTTTGGCAGCTGCCCACGTGCGCTGGCTGCTGCCCGACCAGGCTGCTGCGGCCGACTGCCTCGACCGGGTCGCGGCCGCTGCCCGGGCACTGACGTTCCGGCTGGTGCGCCAGCGGTCGTTCGACCCCGGACCGCTGGTGACGGCCCTGGCCGATGACTGGGACCGGGCCCTGGAAAGCCTCCATGCCCGCGTCGGCTAGGACGCTGCTGACGGAGTGGGAGCTGGTCGCCGACGACGGGAGCGTCGTTCCCGTGACCGTTCCCGGCACGGTGACGCAGGCCTTCCCCGACGCGCTGGACGCCGACAGCAGGACCTGGACGTTCCGCACCGTCCTGGTGGACGTCCCGACCGGCCGGTGCGACCTGGTCCTGGACGGCGTCGCGACCTCCTACGAGGTAAGGCTCGACGACCGGCTCCTCGCGGTCGGCCGCTCCATGTTCAGCAGCCTGCGCCTGGACGTCACCGGAGCCGCCACTCCCGGTGCGCGATTGGAGGTGCGGTGCCTGCCGCTGGCGACCGCGCTGCCGCCCGGCAAGGCGCGGCGCTCGCGCTGGCGGACCCGGCTGGTCGCCGACGACTCGCTGAGGCTGATTCGGACCACCCTGCTCGGCCGTTGCCCGGGTATCGCACCGGGGCCTCCAGTCGTCGGGCCATGGCGACCGGTTGCCCTGGAGGCGCAGCCGGCGTACGACGTCCGGTTGTCGACCCGGACCGAGGGCCGGACCGGGGTGCTCACGGCCTCCTGCTCCGACCCGACGGCGACCGTCAGCTGCGCGGGGGTCGTCGGACCGGCCGGGGAGCTGCGCATCCCGGACGTCCCGCTGTGGTGGCCGCACACCCACGGCGAGCCGGTGCTGCACGACGTCGAGCTGACGCTCGACGGCCAGCCCCACCACGTCGGGCGGGTGGGGTTCCGCTCCGTCGTCAACGCCGACCCCACCTCGATCGACCTGGTCGTCAACGGCGTCCCTGTGTGGGCCCGCGGGGCGGTCTGGACCCCTCCGGGCCTGCTCGCCGGCCGGCCCGAGCCGCCGTACGCGACGGTGCTCGCCGCCCGCGACGCAGGCATGAACCTGCTCCGGGTGCCCGGCACTGCGCCGTACGAGGACGCTGCGTTCCTCGAGGCCTGCGATGAGCTGGGGGTGATGGTCTGGCACGACCTGGCGCTGGCCAACCTGGACGTCCCGCACGACCTGCTGGGCGATCAACTGCACGACGAGCTCGCCGACCTGCTCGACCGGGCCAGCGGGCGGCCCTGCCTGGTGGTCGTCTGCGGCGGCAGCGAGGTCGCGCAGCAGGTCGCCATGCTCGGTCTGGACCCGCAGTCGTGGCGCAGCGAGTTTCTCGACGTGCTGGCTCCCGCCGCGGTCGCCGGCCAGGCGGTGTGGGTGGGGAACTCGCCGGTGGGGGGGGCTCTGCCGTTCAGGAACGACACTGGCATCGCGCACTACTTCGGGGTCGGTGGCTACCGCCGCCCGCTGTCGGACGTGCGCGCGGCCGGCGTTCGTTTCGCCGCCGAGTGCCTGGCCTTCGCCAACCCGGCCGGCAGCGCGACGTGGGTGCCACGCGACGTGGGCGCGGACGCCAGCTTCGCCGACGTCCGGGAGCACTACGCAAAGGCGCTCGACCGACCGTCGACGGCGGTGGTGGGCGAGCTCATGGAGCTGGTCTTCGGCGAGTGGCGGCGCGAGGCCTCGCCGAACCGCGGCGGACTGATCCTCTGGCTCCGGGACCTGCAGCCGGGTCATGGCTGGGGGGTGCTGGACGTCGACGGCCGACCCAAGGACCCCTGGTGGCACCTGCGCCGGGCGCTGTCCTCGCGGGCGGTGTGGCTGACCGACGAAGGCATGGACGGCGCGCGGGTGCACCTGGCCAATGACCGGCCGGCCGTCTGGGCAGGAAACCTGCGTCTCGCGACCTATCGGGAGGACGACCTGCTGCTCGACGAGGTCAGTGTCCCGATCGCGGTCCCGGGCCATGGGAGCTGGGATGCCGACGTAGAGGGGTTGCTCGGCCGCTTCGTGGACCTGACGTGGAGCTATCGCTTCGGGCCGCCCTCGGTCGCGGTGCTGGTCGCCAAAATGGAGGACGGCACGGTGGCGGACGGCACGGTGGCGGACGGCACGGTGGTGGACGGCACGGTGGAGGTCGGCACGGTGGTGGACGGCACCGGCGCGGGGCCGCAGGCGTTCCTGTTCCCCACCGGTCGGCCGACGTCGGTCCACAGCAGCGACGTCCTGACCGTCGAGCGGGCCGGTGACGAGCTGGTGCTGACGTCCGACCGGTTGCTCGACGGTGTCGTCGTGACCTGCACCGGCCGGCCGAGCGACAGCTCGTTCTGCCTGGAGCCCCGACGACCGCGACGGATCACCGGGGTCGAGGGCAGGGCCCTACTCACCTCGCCCCAGCTCCGGCACCCGGTCGACATCACCTCGGCCCGGCCGCCCCAGGCCACCTAGGCTCGCCGCATGAGCGTGGTGCGTGTGATGGGCTCGGAGACCGAGTACGGCGTGTCCACCCCCGGCTCGGCCGGCGTCAACCACATGGTCGCCAGCTCCCAGGTCGTCAACGGCTACGCCGGCGCGACCGCCGAGGGGCAGCGACGAGATCGCCGTACCCGGTGGGACTTCGAGGAGGAGAACCCGCTGCGGGACGCGCGCGGGTTCGATGTCGGCGTCGGCCTGAGCGACCACGGCGAGGAGGACGACCTGGGGCTCGCCAACGTCGTGCTGACCAACGGTGCCCGGCTCTACGTCGACCACGCACACCCCGAGTACTCCACGCCGGAGGTCACCACGCCGCTGGACCTGGTGCTGTGGGACAAGGCCGGCGAGCGGGTGATGGAGCTGGCGGCGCAGCGCGCGCTGCAGGTGCCGGGCAGCGCGCCGATCCAGCTCTACAAGAACAACACCGACGGCAAGGGGGCGTCGTACGGCACCCACGAGAACTACCTGATGGCGCGACAGACACCGTTCGCCGAGATCGTGCGGCATCTCACGCCGTTCTTCGTCAGCCGGCAGGTGGTGGTCGGTGCCGGCCGGGTCGGGATCGGGGCTGAGGGTCGGGGGGCCGGCTTCCAGCTCAGCCAGCGGGCCGACTTCTTCGAGGTCGAGGTCGGTCTCGAGACGACCCTCAAACGGCCGATCATCAACACCCGGGACGAGCCGCACGCCGACCCGGAGAAGTATCGCCGGCTGCACGTCATCCTCGGGGACGCGAACCTCGCCGAGACCAGCACGTGGCTCAAGGTCGGGACGACCAACCTGGTGCTGACGATGATCGAGGACGGCTGGCTGCGGCAGAACGGCGTGGACCTGGCCGTCGACGGGCCGGTCGGTGCGCTGCGTGCCGTCTCCCACGACTCCACGCTGCAGCACCGGGTGCGGCTCCGTGACGGGCGCCGGCTGACCGGCGTACAGCTGCAGCGGGAGTACCTCGAGCAGGCCCGCAAGCACGTCGAGGATCGGCTCGGCAGCGACGCCGACCCGCAGACCGTCCAGGTGCTGGAGCGCTGGGAGTCGGTGCTGGACCGGCTCGAGACCGACGTCATGTCGCTGGCCGGCGAGCTCGACTGGGTCGCCAAGCTGCAGCTGCTCCAGGCCTACCGTGACCGCGAGGGACTGGACTGGGACGCCCCGAAGCTGCAACTGGTCGACCTGCAGTACAGCGACGTCCGGCGCGACAAGGGCCTCTACAACCGGCTGGTCGCCCGCGGGGCGATGACGATGCTGGTCACCGAGCCGCGGGTGCAGGCCGCCGTGCTGTCGCCGCCCGAGGACACCCGCGCCTACTTCCGCGGCCGGTGCCTGGAGAAGTTCCCGGCCGAGGTGGCGGCCGCCTCGTGGGACTCGGTGATCTTCGATGTCGGCCGCGAGTCGCTGCAGCGGGTGCCGACCCTCGAGCCGTTGCGCGGGACCCGCGCGCACGTGGGTGCGCTGCTCGACGACTGCGACACTGCGCTCGACCTCGTCGAGAGCCTCGCCGGCCGGCGCTGATATGACTCGGGGGTAGTCCTTCACGGACACCTCCGGAGGTGCGAGGAAGGGACCGTCAGGTTCCTCAACTTGAAGGTCCGGCGTTCGCGCGCCGTGGTCTTCCGGCACCCCCGGAGGT